>Ga0181582_10004772_pt1 | contig 10928 bp, 9 predicted proteins | sample 071ome_32_FD_132438 | JGI IMG/M metagenome (GOLD analysis project Ga0181582, IMG submission 132438) | Coastal salt marsh microbial communities from the Groves Creek Marsh, Skidaway Island, Georgia - 071405AT metaG (megahit assembly) | ecosystem: Environmental > Aquatic > Marine > Intertidal zone... | reverse complement strand
GGGGGGGGGGGGGGCGGGGGGGGGGGGGGGGGGGGGGGGCGGGGGGGGGGGGGGGGGGGGGGGTTGCGGCGGTCGAGTCGGACCAGTACTTCCTCCCCCTCGTCCTCACCAACCCCGCGGGCGCCGCCGCCCCCGTACAGATACTGTGTCCCAAGATCCCCCCGACCATCACCCCCACCACGTTACTCGCCGCCGCCACCCCGATGGTCGCGATCTGGCTGCGATCCCCCCACTCTGCCAAGAACGTCAACGTAAACGCCTCCAGAAACACCGGCGAAAACAGCGACCGTACCAACTGCGAGAGGACACCCACCACCTCCGACCCGCTCCCCTTTTTCCCCCCGAGCACCCCGCCCATCTCTGCCGTGTTGCCAGACGACGTCTTGTGCGACGCAGCCGACAATTCGCGCTCCACCTCCTGCAACTCCTCAGCGCCCCCCTCCAAATCCCCCGTATACGCCTCATACAGCACCCGGAAACCAAACACAAAGAACAACAGCGTGGCGGCGTGATGTGTGTAGGTCCGAGAGATGAGGTTCGGCGCCGCCCACCCCATCAACGCCGACAGAATCGTCATGGCCGCCAAGGCGAGCATCGCGCCCAGAAACACTTGTTTGCGAGAGTTCTTCATCGCCATCACTGCCGCGATGAAGAACGTCTTGTCGCCGATCTGAACGGTGGGGTGGGAGTATGGGATGGTGAGGGTGCTCGGAGCGGGAGCGGGAGCGGGAGCGGGAGCGGGGGGAGGAGGCAAGCAGGCATGCTATACGTCGCAGTGTCAGCCAGCCAGCCAGCCACCTTGCAATGCTGCTTGGTCCCCTGAGCAAGAATCCCTCCAAGCAGCGAATCTCTCTCTCTACGCACGTCCACATACATACCTCTGAGGCTAGAATGACCCCGAAGGATTTCAAGAATCCCTCGGCCATCATATGGTCCTGCATCGTGTCTCAGTCGGTACCGGATTCTCGGGAATGGCAGGTTGGTTGAAATTGAAGAGAGAAGAAAATCACGCGGCGCTGCTCGCTGACTGCCGTGACGCGGATCAACCTGACCTTGGTTGGTCTACCCGACTCGACGGCTCGCCTGAGGAAAACGTCTTGAATTGTTACACGTACAAAAAGCTTGGTGACGGGAATACTCGCTTGATGCTTTCCTCGACCGTCAGTCAGTGGACCTCAGGACTGACCGGTGTAGCTGGACATCACCCTGTTCAAGCCGGTATCCGCGACGGCGACAAACAGGTCGTCGCCCCACGCAACGCCCGTCCAGTCGAAGTTGGCCGGATACGTAACTCCCTCCCAGGTGAGGCCGTCCTCGCTCACCATGACGCGCTCACCGGCGGAGCCGGAGGTGGCCACAGCAACGAACAGCTCCTGTCCAGTCGGTCCGCCATACGTGACCGATCTCCAGTCGACTTCGGCAGGATAGGAGGTGGCTGCGTACCAGGTGTTGCCGTCGGGGCTCCACATCACCCGCTCACCGGGATCTCCGGCATTAGCCACAGCCACGAACTTCTTGTCGCCGGCGGGCCCGCCATACGTCACCGACTTCCAACCGGACTCGAAAGGATAACCGCCGGATGGAAAGGCCCAGTTGAGGCCTCCGTTGCTGCTCACCATGACGAGCTCGCCGTCGTCGCCGGAGCTGGCCACCACAACGAACGTGCCGTCACCGTTGGTGACCGACTCCCACGCGGATTCGGCAGGATAAGGGTTGGGTGGGGCGGCCCAGTTGTCGCCTCCGTCGGTGCTCAGCATGACGAGCTCGGCGGGGTTGCCGTCTCTGGCGACCGCGACGAAAACCTCCGAGCCTGTCGGCCCACCGTAGGTGACCGACGACCACTGGGATTCGGCAAGATAGGCGGTGGCCGCGGACCAGGTGTTGCCGTCGGTGCTCAGCATGACGAGCTCGCCCGCGCCGCCCCCGCTGGCCACCGCAACGAACGTGCCGTCACCGTAGGTGACCGACTCCCACGCGCTGGCCTCCAATCCAGCTCCAACGCCGGTACTCGCCGTCCAGGTGATGCCGTCATCGCTGTACATCGCTCTGGAGCCGGTTCCGTCGCTGGCGACGGCCGCGAAGTTGGTAGCACCGTACACGACGGACTCCCAAGAATCGGTGGCGGTGCTCCCCGTAGTGATCCTCGACGTCCATCCCGTCGTCGCTGTGAGCGCAGAAGGTCCGGAGCACTCGTACTGCTCGGTGTCGTCGATGTAGGTAGCGGCGGCGAAACAGTAGTATTGCGTGTCGGCCGACAGCCCGCCGACCACCTGGCCAGCGGCCAGGTCAGCCGTAATCTCCCAGGCTGCATTCGGGTCGCACTGCGATGGCTCGTCCGGGCCGGTGGCGGGCAAACACTGAACTTTGTACGTCAGCGTCAACGCGTCGCCGACATCCGGGTAAGTCGCAGACAGCACCAGCTCCGTCGTCGGATCGCCGGCGCCAACGATCGTGGCCACCGGATTGGTGGGATTAGCCGGGGCGGTCCCGATCATCTCAGACGGTCCGGAGCACTCGTACTGCGTGGCGGCGTTCTCTTCCCAAGTGGCGGCCGTGAAGCAGACGTATTCCGTGTTGGGGGTCAGCCCGAAGACCGTCGCGCCAGCGGCCAGGTCGGTGGCGGTTCCCGCGATCACCCAGTCATAAAAGTCACCCGTTGGGTCGCACTCGTATGACGTGGGTCCGGCAAGCTCCTGGCACTGCACCTGGTAGGTGAGGCTCACCGCGTCGCCGTTGGTCGAGCTGCCAGACACGTCAATCTCCGTCTGAGGGTCGTTGGACCCGACAACGACGGCGACAGTCGGGGCGGCCACGGCCGTCGGAGTCAAAGCGAACGGCTCGGAGCACACATACTGCGTGACGGTGCGCTCGACGTACGTCGCGGCCACAAAGCACGCGTAGTTCGTGTTGGGCGTCAGCGAGCCGACCAACCCTTCAATAGGCAGGTACGGCACCGCGACCCAGTCTCCGGTCTCGTCGCATTCGTCCGGCGACGTGGACGAGGCATCGAGGCATTGCATCTGGTAGGTGAGAGACCTAGCATTGCCGTTCGCGGGCAACTCGCCGTTGGTGGCCGGCACGCCGTGAACGAGGAGCTCGTTACCGCCCGGGACGCTGGTGACGTCGATGACGAGCGGGGCAGCCACGTCCGTCGTGACGCTATCGACATACGAGCACATCTTGACAGTGCCATTGTCATCGAGCACTCCAACGAAGCAGTCGAGGTCCGTGTTGGGCACGTCCGAGAGGTCCAACGTGGCGCTCACCGTAAACTGGGAGGTCTCCCTCGCACGAGGAAGGATGCCAGTCTCGTAGGCAGCAGCCTCGCCGTAAGCGATGAGGAGATCGCACGCGTCATCGGCGACCAGGTTCGCCTGAGTGGGGTAGCAGCCGCTGAACCAAGTCGGCGTGAGGGTGCTCTTCTTGCTGGGGACCGACGAGAACGAGATGGTCACCTCTTGGTCGACTGGGTCGAAAACCAGCTCGGCGTCCCTGGCGGCGAGGAGCAACGCGCGATCCATTGCCAAATCCTCCGCGTTTTGGTCTGATGTGTGTGTGGGGGGGGGGAGGGGGGACAATGAGAGAGCGTGAGGGTGGGCGAGCGCTCGGCGGTCGAGCCTGCAACGTGGCAGAATTCAAATTCTGCCTCGGGAATCGACGAATAATTGCCGCGAGCACCGCGCGCAGCCAAGCCCTCCGCGCGGCCCATATACGAAGAAATACTCTGTTACGCAACGTACCTTGCGCGAGTTCGCGTCCGCGAGCCAAGCTGGCCCCGAGAGAGAGGAGGGAGATGGCGAACCTTTTCCTGTTCGCAGCGCGCGCGCGCTTCGCGCTGCCTTGCGTGAGCAGGGGCAGCAACATGATAGAGAGAGAACCTGGACAGTGAATCGAAACTGAAAAGGAAGTGAGTGAGGAGGGAGTGACCGAACCGTATCGTCTCTCGGAGTTCCGGTCAGGCCCTCCAGCTCGAGATGAAAGGCGCCCTAGCGGCTCTACGCTCGTCTCTCGAGCCTCGTTCAAAGTATGTAGCGACCATGTGGTGGACTGGGGTGAGCGGGGGGTGAGCGGGGTCGAAGCGAGCGAAGAGGTCGTTGGGGAATCCTCGCAATGCGATCCACCACAGACGGTGGTCTTTGCCACCGTGGCGGGCGTCAAATGTCATCAGGGGCATAGGCCGATGGCCTGGTTGGCGCATCGTCGATTCCATGGGCGCGGATTCCAACCTGCACGTCGGCCAAGCTGCCGACGGTGCCCGTCGGGACGGCTGCGAACAGGTCCGCGAGCCCGGGGAGACCGGGGAGACCAGAGCATATCTCCGAGGTGCTGATCAGCAGGTGAGAGAGGCTATATGTCACACGCCGAGGAAGATTGGCTCCCGCGTCGGCCTGGATCCTCAGTACGATGTACAGTGGCGACACAGAAGGGGCTCTCATCAGCAGCCTCGCCAGAAGGAAGAGCATTTCGAACTTCCCGCTCATCTTTCTCAACGAATCGCCGCATCCTTCGAACGAACAATAGAACCACGGTCATCATCATGCGACGCGACGTCCCGGCCGGTAGAGCTGGCCGGTAGAGCCCTGCCAACGATTCTCAAGAGCAACACAGAACAACACACAGAGAATGGTCCACGACCTCGACGGGTGGATAGAGCGCTTGCGTCGGTGCGAGCTGCTCAAGGAGCATGAGGTCAAGCTGCTCTGCGACTCTGTCATAGATGTCCTGATCGAAGAGGCGAACGTGCAACGGGTAGACTCCCCGGTGACCATCTGCGGGGACCTCCACGGCCAGTTCTACGACCTGGTGGAGCTCTTTCGTGTCGGCGGGGACTGTCCGAAGACGAACTATCTCTTCATGGGTGATTTCGTCGATCGGGGGTTCTACTCCGTGGAAACGTTCCTGCTCCTCCTCTCCCTCAAGCTCCGCTATCCGGACCGGGTGACGCTCATCCGCGGCAACCACGAGTCCCGTCAGATCACCCAAGTCTACGGATTTTACGACGAATGCGTGAAAAAGTACGCTTCCTCCACAGTCTGGCGGTATTGCACGGAAGTCTTTGATTACCTCGCGTTGGGGGCGCTGATCGACGGGCGGGTGTTTTGCGTGCACGGGGGGCTCTCCCCGGTCATCAACTCGCTGGATCAGATCCGCGTGATTGATCGGAAGCAAGAAGTGCCGCATGAAGGGGCGATGTGTGACCTGCTGTGGTCGGATCCGGAGGAGGGCGTGGAGGGATGGGGGTTGAGTCCGAGGGGGGCGGGGTACCTGTTTGGGGAGGACGTGACAAGCCAGTTTTGTCATACGAACGGGGTAGATTTGATTGCACGGGCGCATCAGCTGGTTATGGAGGGGTATAAGAAGATGTTTGATGATAAGCTGGTGACGGTTTGGAGTGCGCCGAACTACTGTTATCGGTGCGGGAACGTGGCTGCGATTCTGGAGCTGGATGACGCGTTGGTGGCGCATTTCAAGGTGTTTCAGGCGAATAGCGCGGAGGAGGAAGAGGTCGGGGGTGGGGGGAAGCGGAGCGGGGACATCTGTCCGTACTTTCTCTGAGAGAGTAACAACAACAGTCGGCGGCGGGAGCACGCCACGTGTGTGCGTGTGCGTGCGGGTCTCGAAAGGTTAAAAGTAATGATGGTGGTGTATACTGAAAGTGCTGAAGCAGCTGCGAAAATGGAAAGTGTTGTCGTCTCGTTCTTGTCCTGATATGAAGAAATGCGTTCCTTGTTCTTGCGGCAAACGTCGCCGATGGTCTAATTCGTTGTTCTCGGGCGAGGTCATCGCCGATGGTCTAATTCGTTGTTCTCGGGCGAGGTCATCGCCGTGGTAAATATTCGTCCTCATCTAGTTGTAGTTGTCGTCCTTCCTGTCAATGCAGTCAGCGCGTCCAACCCCGACGCGCCCCGCCAGTCAATAGAAAATCCCCAAACGCGAAAACGGTACCTATCACTGTCTATCACTGGCTATCAATGCGGCTGGATGAAAAAAGCCCGCGAGGGTCCCTTCGTTCGTCGACGACCATCGTCTATTATTGCGTCTCTCTCGTCTGTTCTTGGTCCATACCCTATCGTACTATCGTTCTATCGTTCTATCGTTCTATCGTTCTATCGTTCTATCGTTCTATCGTTCTCTCGTTCTCTCGTTCTATCGACCTACCCACCTACCACCACCCGCCTACCCGGTGCTGCTCACCCCCGACACATTTCCGGGAGAGCCCCCCGATGCACCCGTCGCGCTCACCACCGTCTTCACGGGACTCAGCACGAACACCTCATCAAACATATGATTCCTCCGCTCCCAATGCGGCGTGAGCGCGTTCACAGCCTTCAGCGCGGGCGGCTCGGCCGGCACGGGCGGCAGCATGGCACCCCGCGGCGTCACCGGCTCCTCCTCCTCGACCTCCATACCCACCCACTGGGGCACCGTTCGAGCAACCAAACCCCCGCACTCCACCCCAGACCCGGAAAATCCCGAAAACACCTTGGGCGTCTCGCAGTCAGACTGGTAGTCCAGATCATCCTGCTCGTCGCGACCACAGCGCAGCGCGGGATGCTGGTTCGTCGCCTCCGGCGTCAGCATACAGAGACCGATCGTGTGCTCGTCCACCACCTGACGGCCACCGTGTTGCTTCGCTGCGTTCGCCGCAGCAGCGTCCTTCAGAGGCGAGTGTTGGCACATCGTGCGTCCAGCGTTGAGTTTGAATTCGATGACGGGGTCAGTCAGTTCGCGGCAATTGCGCGCGCCGTCAATTAAATGTACAGTCGGTGAATGAAATGGCGACCTACTGCGGGCCCATAGGACGTGAACAGGCTGTCTGCGATGATTCTGGCTGGAGGAATTTTGAATTCTCCGAGTCGATTCGCGCGCGATTCCCGCCTCCAATGGTGCCCGAGTGGGTCAATTGGTGAAACAGTAGAAATAAGTAATGGTACGAGGGACTTCAACGGGTGTGGGACGGTCAATCGCGTGACCCTGATCTGACTGACCCTGATCCGCCGTGGGCTCCTCGACACCTGATTCTACATGCCGGGGAACCCGCCCCCGCCCATCCCACCAGCCGCTCCCGGGAACATGCTGCTCATCTTCTCAAACACCAGCATGACCTCCTTGTCTCCCGTGTACTTGGCCAGCGCCATTGGGTCCTTGCTGCACTCGGCAATCGCACTGAGCACGCTGGGCTTGGTCATCAACTGCGCCAGCTCCGGGTCGGCCATGATCTTGCTCACCATCTCGCTCGGATCCATACCCATCTGGTTGAACTGCTCCTGCATCTTCTCCGGCGTCATGTCGGCGTCCCGCATCAAGTCCTGCACGGCACTCGGCGCGCTGGCCCCGCCGCCGGCCATCTGCCCCTGCATCATATCTTCCAGCTGCTTGCGCATGGTCGGGTCGTTGAGCATCCACTCAAAGGTCTGCGGGTTGCGCATCGGTTCCGGGAGGTAGGGGTAGAGCATCTTCTGCATGTTTTCGTCCTTCAGCATGTCGAGCATTGACGAGGAGAAGTTGGAGGAGGAATCGGCCGAGGCAGAAGAGGAGGCAGAGGCGGAGGCAGAGGCGGAGGCGGGGTCGACGCCCGGAGGCGGCGGGGGCGGCGCAGACTCGCTTGCTGCTGCCGCTTGGTTCGTCGTCGGGTTGGCATCAAAGAATCCCTTGCCCTCACTACTGCTCGAAGTACTCGTCGAAGCACTAGTCGAAGTACTCTTCGTATCCACATCCACATCCTTGAAAGCACTCTTTTTCTTCGTGCTCGACGTCTGCGTGCCCTCCTGCACCGCCGATGGTGTCACCGTCTCGCGTGCCTCCGCCGGCTCTATCGTGGCACTGCTGGAAGTGCTGCTCGCACCAGCAGCGCTTCCACCACTCGTCTCAATCGGACTCACCCCACGAAACGGACTCGCCCCGCCCGCGCCAGGCGCCGGCGGAAACCCGCCCATCCCAGCCCCCATCGGCGGCATCGGCGGCATCGGCGGAAACCCGCCCATCCCGCCCATCCCGCCCATCCCCCCCATACCACCGCCACCCCCAGCCCCCTTCATCATCTGCTTCATCATCTGCTGCATCGCCATCTCCTGCATCTTCTGCGGCCCCCCCTTCACAAACTCCAGCGCCGTCCCCACCACGTTCCCCAACAGCACGCCCACACCGATCCACACCAACGGCGGCACAGACGACCAGAACGACGTCGGCGGCGGCGCGACAGACTGGCGGGGGGCAACGCCGACGGTTGCCCCCACGGATTCTCCAGCGCGCTCGCCGTCGATTCCGGCAGCAGCGGTACGGACAGAAAACGAGTCCGATTCGACCACGGAGGCGTCCTGGAAGTAGGACGGAATGTCGTCTATATCCTCCGCCGGGGCAGGGGGCGCAGGCTTCTTCCCGGCGGAAACGCAAAGGGAAATTCGCCGATTGCCCAGATGCAGATGCCGTCGGAGCGGACGGACGGCGGTGCCGGTGGCGGCGGGGGCGCGGCGACCGAGGTTGGCCCGGGACAGGGGCGAACAGAGGGTATTCATTTGGAGGTATTTGATGTGGGTTATTATCCCGCACGGGAAGGGAGGCGAGGCAGTTTCCGAGTGGGTGGGGCTGGAATTGTCCGCACAACGAATTGTACGCTTTCTGATGTATCGGAGACCGCCTGGTGGGGCTGGGTATGGGTACGGCTACGGTCGTCGGGGTCGGCGGGCGGACGGGTCGAGCTTGGTGAGCCTGCTGCTGTTCAACCTCTTCAGGCAGCTTCAACAGCTGGAGCACAAGCCACCGGGCCTGCTGCTGTTGCTGGGGTTGAATGTGGCGGTGTTCTTCTTTGGTGTGCCGACGACGACCCGCGCCGTGTGTATCTGGCCACGTGTCATGGTGGGTATTGATCTCTTCGCTCTTCGCTCTTCGCTCTTCGCTCTTCGCTCTTCTCACGCCCAGACGCAGCGCTCACTCGCGTTCGTTTGCCAGGTGGGTGATCCCGCCTCATTCGCATTTCGGTCGTTCGCGGCGGCATTCACACACGCTGACGAGGTTCACTTGTACTACAACATGAGCTCGTTGATCTACAAGGGGTATCTCTTGGAGCGGTGGGTATCGAGAATTGATCGCGCTCCTTCTGACGCTCGCGCTCACTCGCGCTTTGTTCGCTCGTTCGCTCGTTTGCCAGGCCGCATCGGTACCCCACACTGAAGCTCTTGTTGCTCGTGCTCGAGCTGATTGTCGTGTCGAGTTTGATTTACGTGGGCATTGCCGCGTTGGTCCCGGGGCTTGCGTTGATGGACAGCTGTGCGGTCGGCTTTTCGGCAGTCTTGTTCGGGCTCAAGGTGGTTCTGCAGGATGTTGAGGCGAGGGAGCATACCGAGGGAGCGTACCGGAACGTGTCGTGGGGCGAGTTGTTGTTGGGCCAGTTTTTTTCGATGCAGTACGGGGGGATGACGTCGATGGGCACGGCGGTGGGTATTGATCTCGAGCGACGTGGGCTTGCGCTTTGTGCTTCGTGCTTCGTGCTTCGTGCTTCGCACGCCTCGACGCAACACTCACTCGCGCTACGCGCTTCGCTCGTTCGCTAGGTGGGGCATGGGGCGGGGGTCTTGGCGGGAGTGCTGCACGTTCGCGTTACTCGAAGGCTGCTGATGTACGTGTGAATCTTGAATACGTCTTACAGGGTCTCTAGTGGAAGATAGAGAGGAAGAGCGCGAGGGTCAGGGAGACCCACGCGATCGCGGTGGTGTCCGCGGCCACGGCGCTCTCGGGCCGGGTGGTCGAGCCAATCTCGATCGGCACAAAGGGGGGCGGTGCAGCAACTTCGACTGCCTCCGGGGCCGGCGCCGGGGTGACTTGGACGGTTGGGACTGTCGCGGGCGGCGAGGTCGCCGGGCTCGTGGTCGCCTCCGGGGCTGGCGGCGGGGTGACGGTTGGGACTGGCGGGCTCGGGACCGGGCTCGGGAGTACGGGCGGGCTCGGGCTCGGGCTCGTGGTCGGCACGCTGCCGCTCGGCGCGCACGCGCCGTACTCTGTAACCAGCGTCGAATAGATGCCGTTCGTGGTCAAGTCAGCGAAGGACGTCTTCACCTCACCACCCTTGGTCGCCACGTCCTTCCCGCCGCATTTACTGCACCCGTACTTGGCTCCTTCCTTCCAATCGTACTTAGTGTACTCGCAGGTGTTCTGTGGGTCGTCGAATCCGCATCCCAGCGAACAGCAAGCAAAGCACACCCACTGCCTCGACTCGAGCTCTCGGTCGACTGAGGTATCGTTCCGAATCACGTAGATCGGGACCGGGAAGTAGATGTCGTTGATGCCGCACGGATATTTCTTGGCAGAACCCTCGGGAGGCTGGAAGGGAGTACAGCCCACACACGTCGAGCCGTCGCACCCCGGGGGCTTGGTCGTGGGCAATTGCTGGGCTTGGCCCGCGCCGGCCAGGGCCAGCATCAGAACGGTGATGGGCAGTGCCAACATCTTCAATTGGTGATATACGCTGCGATAGGGAGGCGATCGGGGGGTGAAGGCCGCCGAGAGACGGAGAACGGGCGAGATTGGCTCGAATCTGATATGGAGTTTGAAACGGATGCGGCCTGCGTTGGAGGGCAATGAGACCCACAGCGACCAAATACCGCGTCTTTGGTACAAATATGTTGTGTTATGAGGGAGACGACGGGTAGGCGACGTTTACGTAGTGTGTTTACGGCGACGCGGTTGCGGGAGCCGCATGCGGGCGAGCGAGGCAGCACACATGGTCGTGGTCGTCGGGGTCGTCGTTGTCATTGTCATTGTCGCGCGCCGTGGTGGTCCGTATGAATCCACGTGCGTACGGCGTCCGAGACGGGGACCAGACGCTGGTGAGCGTCATAGTTCGGCGCCGGTGCCGACTCGGACGACTCGGACGACTCGGACGACTCGGACGACTCGGACGACTCGGACGACTCGGACGACTCGGACGACTC
>Ga0181582_10004754_pt1 | contig 10953 bp, 17 predicted proteins | sample 071ome_32_FD_132438 | JGI IMG/M metagenome (GOLD analysis project Ga0181582, IMG submission 132438) | Coastal salt marsh microbial communities from the Groves Creek Marsh, Skidaway Island, Georgia - 071405AT metaG (megahit assembly) | ecosystem: Environmental > Aquatic > Marine > Intertidal... | reverse complement strand
AGGCGATGGGAGCCTCGGCAGCGGGCATGGACTTGCCGTCGGACGGATCCGTGCCCAGTAGCGTCCGGCATAGGTCGGAGAGGTGGATACGCAGACCAGTGTGCTCGAATAGGCGGGCGCAGGTGTCGATGTGCAGACCCCTCTCCGCATACCCGCTCACCGCCTTCGCACATCCGGCTCCACCATCAACCATCGGTTTGGCGAGGATCGGAAGGTCGAAACCCTCCCCGTTATGCGTGATGAGCGGGATCGACCGCATAAGCCAACCGTTCATGTGCATGGGCAACATGGCCAGGGGGTGCACATCGTAATCGTCGGTGTGCCCAACCGTGCCCATGACGGAGCCGTAGTCGTGCACATACAGGCGATCCTTGGCGGCGCCCACGAAGTGGACTCCCACGCAGGAAACACGCCAGCCAGTGGGGTCGTCGAAGGACAGACCCTCGGCATCCATATCCAGGTTAGAGGTCTCGATGTCGAGTGCTACGGCGGTGAAGTCAGTCATCCACGGTCTCCTCCTCGGGAGCGGAGAAGACAACCTCGACGGATTCGGTGGAGACGGTGAACTCACCCTCGATCTCGCCAGCCTTGACCTTGCATCGCTTCTTGGTGGCCTCGATGACGGTTCCACGTGCGATGACGCCCTTGCGGATCTCGGTCTCGACCAGGTCGCCGACCTTGACCTCGGGGTATTCCTTGCGATCCTCGATCAGAGCCTTGATGGCCTCGGCCAGCTTGGTTAGGTCGGATGTCTCAAGTGTCTCGATCTCGTCGATGATGCTCTCAATTGCGTCGGTCATGGTGATTGCTGAGTGATAGCACCCTTATCAACAATTCCCTCGATGACGGCGGTCATGGCGGGCGGACAGACGCAATTGCCGAGAGCGAGCGAGATGTCGCGCTTGTTGGCCGAGGGCGTATCCAGGATCAGCCCCGACGGGAAACCGTTGAGGATGGCGATCTCGTCGAAGGTGAGCAAGCGAACCCGCTCGAAGTCCCCGCTGGGGAGTTGGCGTCGGATCGTGGGATTCTGTCGCGTGATGGTGCGAGACGGTTCGCCCCATGGAGCATCCGAGGAGGCGGCACGCTTGGATCCCGACCAAGCAGCGCCGACCATGTTGAGAACGGAACCGACGGGAATCGTGGGATCACCCAGAGCCTCGTTCCACGAAGTGCGTTGGTCGGAGGTCGTGATCTCCCAACCCTCGCCAGCGAAGAAGCGACGGCGAGCCTGCGGGGCGCCGTGCTGGGCAGCGTTGATCATGACGTGGGGCAGATCGGGATAGTGCTTGCGAGTGGCGGGGACATTCTCCATGGACCAGGAGTCGCAGAGGTCGCGGGATTTGAGATCCTCGACCAGGGCCAGATACCAGTCGACGTTGACCTGCCCCTCGGCGGTGCGATTGAGGCCAGCGGTCGAGAACGCCTGGCAGGGTGGCGATCCGTGGATGTGGATGTGAACGCCCTCGCGATCGTCGAGGTATGGTGCCAGGGCATCGAGGATGATCTTCAGGTCGGCATCGTAGTCGACGCCCAACATGCGCTGGACGAAGGGAACATCGGGGAAGTTGGCTTCGTGGAGCTCCTTGGCGACGATCCATCCGTCGATCGACAGGATCACGGTGGCTCCCGCATCAATCATTCCCTGGGTGGCGCCACCCATTCCGCAGAACAGGTCGATACAGATCACTTTCTTTCTAAGCATGATCCTGGTGTGGGTTAGCACCTATTTGAGCATTCTGGTAGCCCCGACCGGATTCGAACCGGTGTCCGTGGATTCAGAGTCCACGATGATGGACCACTACACTACGGGGCTCTGTTGATGATCAGACGTTGTCTCGATACTCCCTGCTTCGGGCGTAGGTCTCCAATTCCTTGATGACACCGAGGGTCATCCAACGGTCGTCATGAAGTTGATCCATGGCGACCCAATCGCCGATGCGATCGGGACCGTCCCAGACGATGTCCCCGACCACGAAGCGGTCGGACTCTTCGCCCGAGGAGTATTTGGTCGGCCATTCGTAGGTTCTGCCGATGCGGGTCTGCAGATCCATCCAGGTGGGGTCGTATTGCTTATCGGGCACAGCGACCCGCTCAAGCCTGCTCAATCGCTGCTCAATCTGCTCAACCCTCTGCAGAATCCTGCGTAGCAACTTGCAGACGTCGCAATCCTGTTCCTGCATATCAGCACCCCGTGTAATGGTCAAGCCGTGATTGGTCTTTTGCAGGCACCTTCTGCTTAGGGATCTCGATGCCTGCGGCCTCGAGTGCCTGCTCAAGGGCTTCGATCCGTCGCGCCAATGCTACAACCATGGCCTGTGTGGCGGGTTCGTGTTCGACCATCAAAAGTCCCCCTTGGTGCTCACTCCTCTTCACCCTCGGCGAGGGTCTCGGTCATGGTTGGAACCGGAACCTCCTGGGCGATCCGAGCGTAGGTCTCCTCACGCTGCAACTGCTTCTTGGTCGGCTTGCGTGGCTGACGGAAGCCGACATTCTGGGGGATACCGGAACGGTTGACGGGTGGGCGTTCGGCACGGATCCTCTCGATGGGGTTGCCGTATTCGTCGGTGCGAACCCGGTAGACGGGCTCAACCACGCCACCCTCGGAATCGTATTGGGTGCACTCGTGGCACAGCCCCTTGTGCCTAAATATCGTTCGTTCATCGGGCGAACACTGCAAACACGCGTAATTCTTCATCATTCTTCCTCCATCAGTTGGGTCTGGAAGTCGTTCAATTTCATGGTGAATCCCTCGTCATCAAGGTGCTCCTGGATCAAAACGAGTGCTTTGCTCGGGGGCAAAGCGAGAAGGATCTCGAAAATGATGTCGGGAATGTCGCCCGTGCAATCGAATCGAACCAATTTGGCCTTGGGGTAGCAGTCGATGGTGAATGCCAGGTTCCCGTGGGACGAATGACCCGTGTCATCATCGTATTCGATACCCAATTCCTGGGCGATGAGTGGGATGGAAGGGAAGTCGTTCTCCCCGAAGTCAACCGTGATTGTCGTCATGACTCAAACACCCGTGAACACCTATATGAATCATCCAACGACGGTCGTCGTGAGTGTGCAGGCCAGATCGCGGAGGATGTCCGCATCGAGTCGCTCCCAGGGGAATGCCTCGGGATCGCGGCCAAAATGGCCACCCCATGCGGTGTGGGCGTAGAGGCATTCGCGCAGTCCGAGGGACTCAATGATGGCGTTGGGTTGGAAGTCGAAGAGTGCCTTGACCCGAGCCTCGATGGCCGTATCTGGGATGACACCCGTGTTGAAGGTATCGACGTGGATGGACAACGGCTTGGAGACGCCGATGACGTAAGCCAACTGGATCTCGCATCGGGCGGCGAGCCCCGCGGCCACCACGTGCTTGGCGGCCCAGCGAGAAGCATACGCGGCGGAGCGATCCACCTTGGACGGATCCTTGCCCGAGAATGCGCCACCACCGTGGCGGGAGATGCCCCCGTAGGTGTCGACGATGATCTTGCGACCAGTGACGCCAGCGTCACCATGCGGTCCGCCGATGACGAACTTGCCGGTGCCGTTGATGACGATGTCGGGACGGGCGTGGATGCCGAACTGCTCGAAGATCACGTCGTGAACGACGGATTTAGCATGCTTGATGTAGGTGGATCTATCAACATCCTCACGGTGCTGGATGGCCAGAATGACCTTGTCGACACCGATGAAATTGCGATCGGAATCGTATTCGGCGGTGACCTGGCACTTGAAATCCGGTCCGATGCGACCGACCATGGGGTGGTCGGGTTCGAGATTCTCGAGTGCGATCAGGATCCGATGAGCCATGATGTGGGGGATCGGAGCCAGGGAAGTGCGAACGGCGTTGGTGGCATCGTTGAGCTTGAGAGTCTCGTTGGTGGCGTAGCCGAACATGATTCCCTGGTCGCCGGCTCCGCCGTGATCCACTCCCTGCGCGATGTCGGGAGATTGGGTGGTGAGGAGGTTGATGACCTCGATCTCATCGGCGTTGCAGCCCTTGGCCCAATCGTCGTAGCCGATCTCGCGGAGGACTCCACGGATGGTGGAATCGATCGATTCCTCCTTGATCCGATCCATGTCATAAACGGTGATCTCGCCCGCCACGATGACCTTGCACCAGCCCTCGCCACCCTTGATGAGGGTCTCGACGGCAACGCGTGCCGACGGGTCGATAAGCAGGCAGTAATCGAGGATGGCATCGCTGATCTGGTCGCAGACCTTATCGGGATGTCCGCGCCCAACCGCTTCCGCACTCATGAGGTTCTTATTCTTGCTACTGCTGTTCGTCATCTGATTCATCTCCCTGTTTGGTGGAAACGAGGTCATCAATGTCGGTTCGTCGGATGCGAACCGCTGCGGATCGACCCTTGCCCAATTTGAGATACGGCAACTGTCCTTTCCGGATGTATGAACGAACCGTGGATTCGCTGATCCTAAGCAGATCCGCGACCTCTCCGACGGTCATGAACTCGTGTTCCATGAACCAAAAGACCGCGAACACCTATATCAAACATCGGTGAGGTTCATCCGATAACGATGAGGTTCAGCAAGGTTCACAACCAGTCGATGACGTCGCGCAGGGACTGGTCGTCATCCGTGATCTGCCCATGATTGGGATCGGCATGGTCGATCAGGTGGAGCTGATGACCGGAGATGACGAAGTTCCAAGGGCGGATGTCACCGTGAGGGGTGGACGGCGGATCCATCATGATCAAGGATTCCTCGATGGTCTCGAAGGTGGGGTATATGCCACCGTAGTGCTTGAAGGTGACGAGGTTGATACCAGGAATCCAATCACGTTCCTCGGGCTTGTGATCGAAACGGATCACCTTGCGATAATCGCTGGACTCGACCCGGTGGCCGGGGACGAGATCGTCGGGGCAGCCGATGTAGCGGGAACCGAACCGTTCGCGGGATTGTTGCATGGCGTAGATGTCGCGGGTGGACGAGGCCAGGTGCGAACGACCCTTGCCGATGTGCTTCCAATCCCAACCGATCTCGGTGCTACGCACCTGCTCCTGTCCGCAGGCATTGTCCTCATTGGCCACCTCCATGATGACGTGGTCTCCGAGATCCCTGACCAGATCGATGGTCTCGTTGACATCGCCCTTGATGTGGTGGACGATGGACATGGCAAGAACCAGATCGAAGTGCTCGACCTGTGCAAGTTGACGGAGGGATTCCTGTGTGAACTTGTGCTTGAAGACGATCGCCCGTTCGCAATCATTGGCCTCGACCAGACGGCAGAGTTCGTGGTAATACTCGGGGATGCACTCGCCCATGACGGCGACGCAATCGAAGTCCTCCATGAGTCGGATGCTGAAATAACCAAAGTTGGCTCCGATGTCGAGAACCGTGAATGGTCTCTCGAACCGTTCAGCATATTTTCGGATGATCTCGTAGCGATCCGCGCACTCACGAACGCCGGAGATCTCCTCTCCCTTGATCCAACGGGACTGATAGTCTTCCATGAGCCCACCACCCGTTGGGACCCACTTAAAGCAACCCCTCGATGAACGAGATCAATTCGTCGACCTCACGTTCCTGCCGTTCCGCCAACTGACGAACGCGAACGAAACCCGCCGAGATCCAACGCTCACGCTCATCCAGAATGATCTCGATGGCGGAGTTCCAGTCATCGGACGATGCGAATGGACTCATGAGCAAAGCTGCATCACCGACACCCTCGACGGTGGCCGGATGATCGGTGGAGACGACGGGGATGCCGCATGCCATGGCCTCGATCGGCGCCATCCCGTAGCCCTCGAAACGGCTCGGGAACAGGAACATGCCATCGTTGGCCAGCGATCCGAAGAACGAACGAATGTCGGGGACGAAACGAACCACGTTTATCTCGCAAAGACCCTGATCCTGGGTCTTCTGGACGATGTCCATGAAGTGAACCTTGCTGGCATCACTGTGGCCACCCTTGAGCCAGACATGACGCAGATCCCGAAGGGTGCAAGCAGAATCGTATGCGACAGCACGACCCTTGAACGCGATGGGATTGATGAAACCGACCTGGTAATCGGTTCCGTCGAACGAGGGGTGCCGATCCGCATACGCATCGAAGTCCATGAGTGGGTGAAAAGCCAATCTGCTGGGCACATGACCAAGGGGATCGAGGTGTTTGAGAGACCATTCCGAGCACGAGATCATGAAATCGGGCTGGTGCACGGAAGGCAACTCGTAGTGGTGGCAAAACTCATCCCACCGATCCTCGTCGTGGAGGTCGCGTGCCAGGTCCATGAACTCCTGGCTGGCGGCATCCCAATCCTTGCCCGCGATGCGCCTCTCGGCGAGGAAGGCATTGGTGGCAAGGTTGAGGTCGTAATGGATGAATCCGAATGTCAGGCCACGGTGGCGGGTCGTCTCGTAGATGCGCTCCAGGATCCCTCGGTGCATGTTGCGAAGGTAGTAGGTGGCGGGCGATGCGAACACGACGAGATCGATATGACCCAGCGAGTCCAACCATGCGGAGTAATGTGGCGTCCAATCGAGAGCATAAGCGAACCCCAATTCGGAGTCGGGAGGGACGCGAGTGATGCACGATTCGGGGAGTCCCGATGTGCCGACGTATGAATCGGGATCGGCGGGCGTGGTCGTAAGGATCCGTATATCCCAATCGGTGCGTTCGAGGAAGACCCCGACCATGCGATCCATGTATTGCTCGCCACCACCGTAGGCAGGTGGCCAATGTGGGACGACCAGAGCGATGGTCACCAAGGCCAATCACCACGAATGATGGTTCGGCATCGATCCTCCCAACCGGACCCGAGGAAACCAAGGGAAGGCTCGGAGATCAACTCCTGGGCCCAATCGTGCCATCGCATGGAATAGAACGCCCTATCGCGTTCGAGACGCTCACTGCCCGTGGAGTGCATCTCGTTGGAGACCTTGTGACCATCACGAAGCCAGTCGAGCCAGACACCCGCGAAGGGCACCTGCTTAAAGCTTCCCCCTCCCTCCCCTGTGCGAACCCCTCCCTCCCGCAGAAGCAGACTGAACAGCGCGACATCCTCCTCGTAGCGGACGGGCGGAAACCCTCCGACGGCCTCGAAGAGGGCGCGCGTGAACGAGACGACGCTCGGAACCATGCAGAGACCAGGGTAGTGGGTGGCAAGGAGCCATTCGCAACCGAACGGGGGTGCCTCATCGACGATCTGCAGGTGGAAACGGCGTCGGAACACATTCTTGCCCTCCGACCAGCGGTAGTCCTGGTCGTATTCCCCGACGGTGCAGACGATGGCTGCGTGGGGAGATTCCTCCCAGCCCCCGACCAGTTCCTCGAGATGCTCGGGATACCAGACGTCGTCCGAATCGAGTAGAGCGATGTGGGTGGAATTGCCGACGGATATGGCTTGATTGCGAGCACCGGATAGGTGAGGGTGGAGCGTGTGATCCTGCTCGATCAAGCGGATGTCATAGTCAGGGTAGCGATCGATGAAAGCCAGAACGATGTCGCTGGTCCGATCATCGTCGGATCCGTCAACGACATAGAGTGTCCACGAGGGGTATGTCTGCGCCACCACGGATGAGAGGGCGCGCTCGACGTAATCGTGTGAGTTGTAGGTGGGGATGATGACATCAAAATGGATGTGTTCATGCGACTTCATACACTTGGAACCCCCTCACGTCGGTGCTGGACTTGAGATACGTGTCGCCAATCAAGCGATCCAGGATGTCCTGGACCCGGTTGCGACCGCTGATGCTGTCGTTGCCGATCAAGGTCATGAGTCGGGATCGACTCAACGGACCGTTGACGTAGACCGCCTCATAGACCTCTCGAACACGCTCATCCTCACGAACGAAGTCCTTGGGGGGTCTATCGGAGAGGTAATACCGACCCCGCTTCTCGGTGCCGACACGGATGATGGTGCCGTTGTCCAGGAGGTGGGACAGAACCTCGTTGCGATAGGAACGCCACTTGCCGTAATTGGTGTTGGTGGCGTCGGATATGCCGACCCGCGTGAGACCATCCGGGGCGTTATCGAGGGCGATCATGAACTTGTCCCTGAGAGCCACCAAGTCGGAATCCCTCTTGGGATCCCTGCCTCGGAGGAAATCGGGTTCCTCGGATCCGAGGATCTCCTGAAGAACCGACTCGGCATCCTTGTGCAGTTCCATCATGCGTCGACGGTTCGGAGCGGGTTCACCACGGATCTCGAAAAGCGATAACTGGTAGTCAACGATGCTATCGAGGAGACGTTGGCGGGATGCGGCCTGCTTCTCACGGTAGTCGTGTGCACGAACCGCGACCTCGAGGTCATCGGTGGAATCGGAAGCGCGATCGGTCAGTCGGATCTGGATGTCGGCGCCCGTGGAGGTCAGGAACGAGTTGAGCTCACGCCGTGCATCCTCGATACTGATCTGGCACTGGGTGGCGACAAGGTCAACGGTGCTGTCCATGGCACGGGGATCGTTGACGAGTTGCTCCTGACGACGGGCGGGTATCGTCCTTTCGAGATACGACCGCACTTCCGACGTCATGGTCATTGGACATGGGGGCACCTACTTGAAAGAAACGGCCGATGCCTTTATGAGGTGATGAGTGCAGGAAGAACCATGACCCGAGACATGCGAGGCAAGAGGTTGGTGCAGGAAGGCAAGGTTGAACGAACGGGGAGGCACACCTGGCGGGTGCTCGCCTCCGATGGCTCCCGCCACTACCGTGTGACGGATTGGCAGGATGCCAAAAACCGCTTCGAGTGCGAATGCTACGACTTCCGTCGAAACAAGGCCAAGTGCAAGCACATCGCCGCCATCCATTTCATCCTCCTCAAAGACGAGTTCGGAATCGACCTGCTGGGGGATAACTGATGATGGAATGCGGATGCGGTGAGCCGACAGACGTGTTCCTCGTAGTGAACATCCCGAGCATCCAGGAGGAGGAGATCCGAATGCCCACCTGCAAACCCTGCATGCTTAAGGCAGAAGATGTCTTCAATCAGTTCGTGGACGAGGAATGGCTCGATGGAGATCAGGACGCATTCTATCTCGAGGTCACTTTCGCCAATGACGACACCACCCCTGCCACATGCGAAGGTGGTGTCTAAATGGCGAAAAAGCGACCCTGGTTGATCGACGCGTTGCGACTACTCGACGAACGCGGATACACATCGGCGGAATTGAGCGATGCCCTACGTGAGAAGTATCGGCGAAACGGTCCCGATTCGACGCAGATCACGCTCATCCTCAAACGCGATTCACGTTTCCGACTACTCGACGAGTGCACGACATCATCACTGATGCGAAGCCGATCCCACAAGCTCCCCGTGTTCGGTCTCAGCGAACGAAAATACGAAAGCAACCACCCCTACCGACGACTGTGAGGTTGGGGCATGGGAACCGAAGGCGAGATCAAAACCGTCAAGCCCGGCGAAGCCATAACGGGAGACCAATTCTACGATCCCCAACCGCTGGCGCTGACCTACGAGATCGAACGCTTCGGGAACAAAGTGGAGTTGCCGATCGCGGCATACTGCCCATTCTGCCGCAACGAGTTCACGGAGGATCGCCACGGAAGGCTGGTGCCGAACCAAGGCAACACGAGTGCCTCCGACTACTGCTTCGATCTAACCATCCACCAAGGGAACGATGGCGAACCGTTCGCCAAATGCGGGCGTTGCGGAACGACGACCAAGCAAATCAATCCCGATCCTGGTGCGGATGCCGATCAACTGCACGAGATCTCCCGCGCCACCGAGGCGCCCGAACTGGCGTTGATCATCGAAGGCGCCATCGAATCATTCGGCTCCATCATCATGCCCATGGACGAGTTCAAACGTGTGGGCAAGGCGCTGGCCAAGGATCCATCGATCCATGCGGTAGCGGTGGTGGGCGGTCGACGACTCAAAGTGGACTGGCACACCATGAGAACCCAGGTCCGTGCGTTCCGAAGGGGAACCGAGGAATGGCCAGGGATCAGCACCCGATACTGGGTGCCAGCCTGATCAGATGGCTTGAGTGTGGACCCCTTTGTGGGCCATCGGGGTTCGAAGGCGATTTTACCATGGACCATTAGGTGGGGTGAGGGTGCCCACAACGATGACCGTGGTCAGCATAGTGGGCGATTTTCGACCCAAATCTCCCAGTATGTTGACCGAGGAGTCCATAGTGGGCGTCGATCTCCCCAGAATGGACTCCATTCCTGAGCCCTGGTTAGAAAACGGGATACGGTAGATACCAGCAGATACCAGCAGATAACGAAAGAGTGGACCCCAAACAGGGGAAAATCGTCGAGAATGGACCCCTTTCAGGGGCGTTTTTGAGAGCGCGTAGAAAAAACTCCATTGTGGACCGTTAAGTGGGCCATGGGCGATCGAGGGACTCGGAACAGACCCGATACTGGCCCTTACATCTCACGCGTCGAGTTGCACTCGCCGCTGCTGGTGGGGCTTCTATTCGGGCCCGCTTGCCGGATCACAGCAGGACTGCTGTGATCCTGGCCTGCTCCGCTCTGCCGGGCCGGTGGACCGGCCTGGCAGCTTTACCGATAGTCACGACGGGGCTTCCAGCGATGGAGCGCCCCTCTGATCCACCTCCGGTGGACAGCGTGACGATGGTAAAGACGCTCCGTAGCTCGGCCTCTGCAGCCAATGGTAGCAACCATTACTATTTACGAGGTAACGCTGTTCTCCTCTCGCTGCTCTCGATTTCGAGAACCCTTCCGCAGATACCTCGCGGAAGGGTTCACCTCACCCTTACCTCGTATTGCTACCATTGGTTGCGCTGCGCCCGCCGTCTCGCGACGGCGGTCGACTACACCCTGTCCCGTAAGGGTAGTTGGAACAACTACCCTCGCGGATGGAAAAACTTGCTTCCTCGATCAACGTGAAAAGCTCTACCGGAAGCCGCACCTTCCGGTAGATCTTTCTGCGAAGCAAGGGGCCAGCCCCTTGCTTCTGGCCGCAAGCGGTCACGTTAGACCATCGAAAGCAAGTTTTCTCCACTTTT
>Ga0181582_10004751_pt1 | contig 10954 bp, 5 predicted proteins | sample 071ome_32_FD_132438 | JGI IMG/M metagenome (GOLD analysis project Ga0181582, IMG submission 132438) | Coastal salt marsh microbial communities from the Groves Creek Marsh, Skidaway Island, Georgia - 071405AT metaG (megahit assembly) | ecosystem: Environmental > Aquatic > Marine > Intertidal zone... | reverse complement strand
GGTTGGGGCTCGACGCGAGCTCGATCTCGGAGGGAGGGGCGGACGCGACGCGCTCGAGCGTCGCGTGGGATTCGTGCATCAGCTCGATCGCGGTGCGGAACAGCACCGGTCCGATGAAGAGGTTGATGACGATGATGGATACGGCGAGGGTGGCGAACTCGGGGCCCCAGTACGGGAATCTGGCGGCGACGGTTCTCGATAAACCGAGCGCGACGCCGGCTTGCGTGACGTGTCCCATCCACTCAATGTTTCGTCTTCGTTCGCCCGGTACTTCGCTCACGACCGGCGCTTTGAGCAATCGCGTCGATATCTCCGTCGCGCAGTACAGCGCGATGAGGCGGACGACGACGAGACTGCTCGCGATGGCGAAGGAGTTGTACGCGTTGTCCAGTCGCAGGCTCGCGCCGGCGAGGGTGAAAAAGAGCAAATTCACCCCGGGTGTGATGAGGGAGACGATCCCTCGCAACTCCTCCTTCTCTCGCTCACCGGTGGAGTGCTTTCGATTCGCCGCGGTGAGACCGGCGATGACGCACACCAAGAGAGGCTCCAGCGCGAAGTGCTCGCTCGCGAGGAATATGGCGGCGACGCCGCTCACGAAGCACGCCACTCGCACGTTTTTCCAGCGCGCGACGAGACTCGTCGGTCTGAGCAATCGTCCGAGCACAACACCGGCCACTCCACCCGCGATCACGGCCCCGCACACGCGGGTGAGAGGCTGCAACATTTTGGTCAGCACGTGCGCTCTCTCCCACTGCGTCGCCGGTTTCAGATTCACCAGTAACTTTCGAGCCCCCACGACCGCCTTGACCGCTTTCTCACTCGCGGCCGTCGCGTTGGAGTCACTCTCCAACGTGTCTGCGACTATTCTATGAAAATCTAATCCCGAGAGCGCCACGAGCTCGACGTTCATCGCGAACAACGCGACGACGACGATGTCCTTGGCAACCGTCGTGCTCAAAATATGCGTACAAAACGGCCCTCTCGCCTCGCACTCGTTTATCACCGCCATCGCACTCGCGGGTGATCTCGCCAGCGCGAGCGTACCGAGCAAACTCCCCACCGCCGCGACGTGCCGCTCCGTCAGCCCGCGCAAAAACTCCACCCGCGACGCCAGCGCCGCGTCAAACGTCACAAACGTCAGCGTCCACGCGCACACCACGATGCTCGCGATCGTCACCACCGTCATCCGCGCATTCTTCCGCAGCTCACTCAGGGACACCTCCGATCCCGCCGCGACGCCGATGCACGCCAGACACGCGTTGTCCACGACGGCCAACCGTCGACTCCCACCCTCCGTCAGCGCCCCCGCACCTCGCGCCCCGAGCGCGCATCCCGCGAGCAAGTACCCCGTAATCTTCGGCGCGCGCGTTCGCCCGTTCAAAAACTACCATCGATCATTCGCGCGCGCGTCGTCAGTCCATCTTCGAACGAACGTCCATCGCGCGCGCATTCGCATCCATCGCGCATCGCGTCCACATCGCGCGCGCACCGCCCCGAACGCGTGCGCCGCGACGGCGACGAGCGGAAGTCGTAACCACGCGTCCGTGACCCACTCCTCGCCCATCACGCGGCGTCGCGGCGATCTCTGACGCGCGCATCATCGATCGCGCCGACGCGCATCGATCGCGCGCGCGCGTCAGAGATCGCCGCGTCGCGCGCGCCATGTCGCACCAAATCTCCCCGATGCTCGCGCGATCGGTGGATGAACTCGCGCACGATATTCGACGCGGGCGGTACGACGGTGCGTCGCCGGTATCGCTGGCGAAACGCGTGGCGGAGACGTTGATTCAGTGCGTGGCGACGGCGCCGGGAGACGCGACGCTGGATGATATCGTGGCGAGCGTGCGACGGATCGGTGGATCGTTGGCGACGGTGAAGCGTGAACACGTGGTGGTGGGGAACGTCGCGCGACGGGTGCTGCGGGTGATACGAGACGAGGGGTCGACGAGCGAGCGGGGCGAGCGGGACGGACGAAGCGGGGGCGCGGCGTCGAAAAAGTTGAAGAAGGATGTGATCGATACGGCGCACGAGGTGATGGAGGAGATGGAGACGGTGTCGATGAATGTGGCGAGCCAGAGCTCGGATTACGTGATGAATGGAAGCGTGGTGATGACGATGGCGAGCGCGGGGTCCGCGGCGGGGTTGACGGAGGCGTTCCTGAGGGACGCGAATAAGAAGCGCGGAGAGGGAGGATTCTCGGTCGTCATCGCGGAGGCTGCGCCGAGGTACGATGGGCACGCGATGGCGAAGAGCTTGGCCGAGCGCGGGGTGCGAGATGTGAGCGTGATTTGCGATAGCGCGGTGTACGCGACGATGCCGCACGTCAAGCTGTGCGTGCTGAGCGCTCTCGGTGTGCTCGCGGATGGCACCGCGCTCGTGGACAGTGGATCGTACAACATCGCCCTCGCGGCGAAGGCGCACTCTGTTCCGGTGATCGTGCTCGCGGGTTCGTACACGATCAGCCCGAAGACGCGCGCCGAGGAAGGGTTCGATCGCGCCGTCGGACTCGGCTCTCCCGCCACCGCTCTCGGGTACGGCGAGCGCGGCGCCGATCCGGACGTCACCGTGATCAACCCGGCGTACGAGTACATCCCTCCGGAGCTCATCTCCGTCTTCGTCACCGACCACGGCGCGCACTGTCCGGGGTTCGTCAAGGTTCTGCTGGATGAAATGTACTCGCCGCTCGATTCCATGCTCCTACAGTGAGCTGCGCGAGCGTTCACGAGCGACGACGCGATGCGATCCAGCTTTCGTGATGCTATTGATTATTACATCACCAATCACAGTGAAAGAATTTGCCGTCGTGGAGCGTCACGACGTCGCGGCGCTACGCCTCTAATCTTGTCTACGTTATCCGCGCGCGCGCGTCGCCCGAGGCCCAACCACCCGACGCGCGCCCGCGTTCGCCCCGCCACACTCACGCCAAGAACCCAAGCTTCCCACCGTTCTTCTTCGCCGTGCGAATCAACCCCTGCTTAATCTTCGAATCGCACCCGAACTCGTCGCAAAAGTCCCCGATCACCTGCGAGTGCAGCGAGATCGCCTTCCCGCGAATCTGGTTGAATCGCTTCACCCCGATCACGTTTCTCGCCACCTTCACGATGGGCGCGAACAACCCGTCCTCGTACTCGTTCCCGCATCGCGTGACGAGCATCGCGCGGGACGCGCCGGACGTTTTACGGATGACCGTCGCGCGGATCGCCGCGCGATCACCGTGCGCCGCGCGGCTCGACAGCGACGCGGGCGCGCCGCGAGCGACGAGCGCGGACATGACGGACGTTCGCGCGACGCGGATGACGTCGATCGCGATGCACGTGGCGCGCGCGCGTGTGGACGGCGCGCGAACGTCGGGCGCCGCCGCGGTCGACGTCATCCACGGGGCGTGGGGTGGGTTTCTGAGTCGTGACTCGTCGAGAGGGGGTCTGAGCGAAAGGGGGGGCGGCGCGCGCGTCCGACCTTGGGGTCTGGCTGGCGCGCGCGGAGACGCGGAGACGCGAACGCGCGGATGTCGGATATTCTTGAGTGCTCTAATGTGCTATTGAGTGAGCTATGCTATGCGTGATGACGCGTGACGACGCCGTGACGCGCGAGCGATCATCGCGCGCCGACGAGGAGACGGCCGCAGCCGACGTAGTCGGCGGCGCACGTGGAGACGAAGAGCGCGCTCGGATCGGCGAGCCGCGGCGCGCTCGCGTCGGTGCCGGTGCTCTCGCTCGGGGCGTCGATGAACGCCTGGCCGAGGGCGCGAACGCGCTCTTGTCGCACGCAGTATGCGTCGGAGCGCTCGCCCGTGCGCTCGAGAGATTCCACGGCGGCGACGTCGATGTCCTTGTTCGGGTAGGAATCCAGGAGCCAGGGCGCCTCCGCGGGGGCGGCGTTGGCGAAGTTTGAAACGGAACCGCGACGGTCGGCGTCATCACCATCTCGCATGATGTCGCACACGATGCCTTGAATGTCGCGGGACGATCGGGCGACGCCTTGACGGAACTTTTCTGGCCACAAAGACGGCACCTGGCGACGCCACTCCGTGAGCGAGGCGTACAACTGTGGGTCGCTCGCGATCGCCTTCATGCGATCGACCAACTCATCCACGCTGTTGAAGTCCTTTACGCGCAGCACGCAGTCCTTGTTTGGGCAAGGCAAGTAGTCGTCCACGGTTTTCGTGCCGAAATAAATCGGAATCGAACCGCGCAACAGCGGCAGCCAAAGCTTCTCCGTGATGTGTCCGGGGCAATCCACCTCCTCGGCGACAAAGTAGAAGAGATATCTGCTCAGGTCGAGCTGCACACGAATCGCTTCCGCGCTGGACATCGATTGTCCAAGGTTCGGAATGAACGTCGAGGAGTTGTAGTTGTGCATGCACGTGCCGTGCGACCACACCGGCCACTTTTGAGAGATTCTTCTCAGAATGTGCGCACCGACCGAGTGCCCGTGCTTGCACGCCGAGGCGCTGTCCCCGAATCCGATCACGGGCAAGCGCATGTTCCAAGGACGAATGAACGCGTCGTAGGATGAAATCATCAACTTGGCCGAGGGCAACGGAGATCGCCACACGCTCTCGAGAGCGGGATTGGACGAGGCGAGGTAATCCACCTGCGAAAGCAGCGTGCGATCGCGCAGGTCGATGCCAGCCTGAACCGATGCCGGAGCGGCGGTCGACACGTACACGTACACTTGTCCTCGACGTCGCTTCTGCGGTAGGCGAGTGACGAAATTCTCCGTCGCCGCCGGCGCCGGCGACTTGGCAGGAACCGTGGGTTTCGCGTGCGGCGCGAGTGCGCGCCTCACCGAGCCTAATCTACTCGGCCGCTTACTTTTTGCGTCGTCGCGCTCCATCCCTTGCAACTTACCCAGTTTCGCCGTCGCCGCCTTCACCATCGTGTCCCCGCGGAAGACGATGACGTCCGCGTTCATGCACTGCGCGTCGCTCCTCCCGTTGGTGTGAAGCACCTGCTTCACGCACCGTCCCATGAGGTTCGCCGTGGCGGCCGATCGCACCCCTCTTTTTGCGTCCAAAACCGCGCTCAAATCCTCCGCCCACGTCGACGCGCCGAGCGGGCGCGTCCACTGGTGCATATTATACAGGCAAACCGTAAACGCCTCGTCGCCGTACGCTAAATTCGTCCCCACCGCCTTCGTCTCCAGCGCCGGGTCTCCCACCCAAGCCGGCTGATGCACCCAATCCTGCAAACTCTTTCTCCCTACCGTGTGCGCGTCGTCCACGTGCACGCTCATCGCGACGAAATCTTCCACCGTGCGCGCTCGGTCCAGCGCGTGCGCGTTCCGCGCCAGCTCCCCCTCCAGCGGATCCTCCTCCTCGTACGCGTTCACCCATCGACTCATCCGCTCGTTCTCATTCTTCCCTAACTTTCCCGTCTCCCTCATCCGCTCCGTTTCATCTCCACGCCCGTCCACCAACCACGCGTACTGCCGCAGCGCGTCCTCTCGCAACACCTCTCGCGCCCGCGGCGCGAGTCCCACCGCCCGCGCGCGCGTCCGCGGCGCCCGCATCCCCGCGCTCGCCGCGCGCACGAACGACGAGACGACGGAGACGATGAGCGTCGCTCCCATGACGACGCTCGACGTGATCACGAGCGAGCGCGCGTAGCGTCCGCGTCGTCGCGGCGGTGATGGGTGTTGCGCGATCGGACACGCGTCCGGGCGCGTCGCGTCCGACGTGGAGACGTCGGACGCGCCGTCGCCGTCGTCGGGACGCTCGCCGCGACGCGCCCGGAGCAGGGGCGCGCGCTCGGCGAGGTCCATGGCGTCGACGTGTGCGGACGGCGGGAGGGGCGAAGGCGCGGGCAAAGGCGCGGGCGGCGGACGCGTCGCGGCGCGGGAATCGCTCGAGAGGACGGAGGATGCGGAGAGGCGCGTATTTTATGGATGGTGATGATGATACATGCGTCACTCGCGGTGGAGATCAGTCGGCGGTGGACGTGGCGTTTCCGGAGACGGTTTCGGCGCACGCGTGCGGAAGCGACCCGAGGCTGGGGGCGCGGCGACGCCCGCGCGAGACGAACGGCGTGTCCACGACGATCCACTGCGGGAAGACGCTTTGAAGTGCGCTGCCACCGTTTCCAGCGTGTGGAAGTGCCTTCAACACGTCGTCGTACGCCTCGTCGCGCAGGATGAAGAAGGCGTCGTCGCCGAGCTCGCACTCGTCCGAGCGCAACTCGCAGAGCTTGCCGTCGGCGAACGCGCACTTGCAATGATGCGGACACGCCGAGTCCATCTCGGCGCCGTCCTTTGTCATCGCAATCGTGGCGTCGTACGCCAATCGAACGGCGTTCCATCGATCTGTATCTATCAGCACGCCGAGCGCGCGTCGATCCGCCGAGCCGAGCGCGCCCGCCTCGCTCGCTCGCGCGTCCACGAACGCCATCGACTTTTCTCCCTGTCGCTTCGCCCGCGCGATCACCGTCGCCAACACGTACCTATCCCTGATCGACTGTCCGACCAACACCACTCCCAAATCCCTCGCGCACATCTCGATCGCGTCCGCGTCCACGCACGTCGTCCGCGCCGCCGCGCTCGCCGTCGCCTCGCACCGCCCGCCCTCCGCTCGCTCGTACACCCGCCCCAGCGTCTCGCTCGCCGACAGGCTTTCCACAGCAAAACGATCGCTCATTTTCTCCACCACGATCGGCGATCTAAACGCGGCGTCGCACGAGCCCGTGCGCGCGAGCGTCGACAGATCGTCGTCGAACACCCTCGCGCCGCGCACCGTGCGCGTCGCCTCCACGAACGCCGTGAAGCGATCGCTCATCGCGTACGCGGCGGCGAGCACGCACAGGAGCGCGATGGAGGCGATCGCGATCGCGGGCGCGCGCACGGCGGCGCGAAGACTCGACGCGATGCGATCCGTTTTTCCGAGCTCGCGCTCGAGCGCGGCGTCTTCGACGTCGACCGGGACGTCCTCGGACGCGCGCAGGGGCGTGCGCTCGTTCGCGGACATGTTGGCGATCGATCGGACGTCGCTCGCGCGCGCGCGCGGTGACGCGCGCGGTCGTGAGTGCGGTGCGCGAATCGCGCGCGGCGGCGGAAAGGTGTTGAGCGTCGGGCGCGCGCGGCGTCGGCGAGGAATCGACGGGCGCATCGTCGGAGTGGAGGTGCGTCGATTCGATGTACACGCAAGAAATTTATGTTTGAATCATTTGGCGTCGGCGACGCGCGCGGGGGCGGGCCACGCGCACTCGCCTCTCGGGAAGGGGCCGGCGGAGTTGAGGCGAAGAACCACTTCGAGAGCGTCCGAGTTGACGAAGTCGTCGACGACGAGGATGTTCGCGACGGCGCAGCGGAATGACGTCGCTGAGTCTGCGAAACCGGCGAGTTTAGGGTTCGCACGTCGAGACGCGAGCTCGATGAGCGAGTGTGGGTTACTCGGCTCGAAGACGTTGAGCGCCTCGAGCACCGTCCTCGGCTGCGTCGTCAACGTCCACGACAGCTTCAAGAGCGCCTCTTCCGCGAACGAGGGCTCGTTAAAGGCGACGACCACGTCGCGATTGAAAGATTCCATGAACTTCTCGTCGTCGGAGTCGGCGTACGTGTTCGTGATCGTCTTCGCTGGCCAAAATCCGTGCTTCGCGGCGACATCCGCGTCCTCGAACACTATCATCACGCGTCGATTCTGATCGACGAAATCTCTCCCAACCTGCATCTCGAACAACTTCTTCGTCGATCCCGGATACGGGGCGAGCAAATCCCCGAAAATTTCCTCCACCACCGTCGCCAACCGCTCCACCGCCGCCGCGTCCGGGTCGCCTAAAAAATGACTCAACTCCACGATCGCCAACTCGCTCGGATGTTCCACCAGAAACGCCTTCACCTCCTCCAGCGTCTCATCCACCATACGTCCTACCAACGCGTGATGCACCCGCCACTCCGACCGAGAGCTCTCCCAACCACATCGAACGTCCAGGTACCTCGCGCCTCGCGCCATCAATTCGCCAACCGTCGCCGTCTGCGCGCGCGCCCACCGGCGCACGATCTGGTCCGCGGGGATCCCCAGGCGCTCGGCCGCCTTCAACGCCTCCGCCAACCACTTCGGGAGCTGCGTCGAGCTTCCGGGTTGAATCTCCGGCGAGAGCCAGTTCGTGGCGGCGTCGTGCGCGCCGGGCAGGATGAGCGCGCTCAGCGGGCGCTCGCGAATGGATGCGTCCTTCATCCACGCGTCGGGAGAGATTCCCGGTTCGGCGCGCGCGTCGGCGCACGCCGCGGTGAGACCGAGGGTCAGACCGAGGGCGAGCGCGAACGCGCGCATGGCGGCGTCGTGTGAGGCGCGCGCGGACGCGGCGTCGGTTGACCGCGCGCGCCGAGCTCGCGCGCGGACGCGGCGTCGAGACGCTCGGCGCGCGCTCGTGATGGATGACGTTCGGGAGATTTTACGTGGTATTGTGAGCATTTTTCACGCGAGTGCGTCGCGGTGTTCGGGGGTCAGGCGTCGGATGGCGTCGGCGGCAAAGTTTCGTCTCGTCACATGTTTGTCTTGTCGAGAGCCGGGACATCGAGGAGGTTGGTGACGTACGCCTGAGCCTCGTCGCACGTCTCGGCGGAAAGGAATCGTCTTGCGCGATCGACGATGCCGATGGCGAGGGCGTGCATCTCGGGCGATGCTTTGCACACCATGGCGATGTTTCGCGCGAGCTCGAGGTTGGCGTGCGCGAGCTCGCGCGAGGCGGATTTGTAACTTCGCTCGGCGCTATCTTCGTCGCCCTCGGCATCCGATTCTTCGATCGGTTCTGCTCCCGCGAGATCTGTCGCACGCTGAATGATAGCGTGCGCGAGCTCAGTGGCTTCTTCCACGTACGCCTCCTCGCCGGCGAAGAGCACGTCGTTGGACTGCACGCCGTCGAACCTGTACGGCAACTTTTCTTGCACCATAGCGCCCAGGAGCGGAATGAGCGTGACGTACGCACGAACTTCGTTCGCGCTCGAAGGCGTCCAATCAAAGTCCTCGATGACCTTCAATAAGCCGCGGAAGACCAAGAACGCGCCCTGCTCTAAATTTCCCGGCATGACCACCAAGAGGGACCCGCATTGGTGAACAAAATGAAGCATCTCCGTCTCGACGCGATCAGGCGGGAGATCCATCCAACCACCGACCGCGCTGTCACCGCCACTTTCTTGCGCATCCGTAACCGCGCTACGAATCAGTCCGTCAGCCTGTTGCACCAATGCGTGAGTGAGCGCGGCGCGCGCAGAAAGCATGAAAAGTCGCAGGCGCACGTCGATGCCTTTCACGCTTGGGATGGTTATCTGACAGTACGCAATACACGCGTTGACGAACGCTTTCGTCTTGGACGTGTGTGATGATCTGACTCGCTCGTACACGCCCGTGACGAGCGAAACGGCCCGATAAACCAACATCTCTTGCACTTCGTCAAAGTTCGCGAAGGCGCTGCGAGCGGTGACGAGAAAGTTCAAATGTGCCTCAAAATCATCTCCGAAACCAACGCTCTCGATGAAGTACAAGACCAAACGCTCGGCTTCTGTGCGCGCTACGTCAGTGCTCATACCGTCGACATCGTCGTGTACCGTTCTCGCCGCTTCCAGAAGCGTGTGCAAGCACAGAGGATCCGTCACGTTTCCACTCCTGGCGGCGCAGTTGAGCAAAGAGGCACTGAACTTCACTTTGGCTTCTCCTCGCAAGACTTCGCCAAGATACACGTACCACTTCAAATTCAGGAGAGCATTAATCTCGTTGAAGTAGTCTGTCATCGTGTGTAGCGCGAGTTCGACATAACGCATGGCCTCATCAGAGAGCTGCGGCGATTTCAGCGGCTCGCTTTCCTTGGCGAGCTCCAACCACGCGTGCACATGCCTCGCGACGTCCTTCATCAGCGTCTCCAGCTCGCCACGTGAAAGATACTTTATGATGTAATGCAGGAACTTGTCGGCAACTCGCAGATAGGGCTCGATTTTCGTCCACTTTTGCACGGTTCGCCAAGCCTCGCTCAAAATTGCCAGACGATCTTCCTTGCGAGGAGGCACGTCTTCAAACTTGTCGATGAGGATTCGGTAGCAGTCAGCCATGCTCTCGATCTTCTCCAACGAGTCATCATCATCATACGTCGCGCCTACGAGCGCGATGAGCTTTACGGCGTTGTCTTGAACCACCTTTGGTGACAACGAACGAAACACGGCGCGGAGAAACGGCACCGCGGGCGTCTCACCGCCCATATACAGCACCCTGTGCAGCAGCGCTGGGTTGGGATTCTGAGCGCACGACTCGATGAGCCACTCCATCGCGGGATCCATGAGCTCTGCGTACTCGGTTCGGCGCATACCCAGAGCGAAAACGTACGACGTCGCTGGATCGTCCTCGGCGTCTTCGTCGAGCACTTTGGTGTACGACGGCATGAACTCCTTCAGGATTTCCATCGTTCGCTCGCTGTTTGCGTTTTCACAACCACACTCGAGGACACACTTTGAAATATACATGCGCATATACGCCGCCGCCAACGGATCACCAACCCCGCGAGCTGTTTGGAGCAACCTTCGCGCCTGCGTCAGCGGAGGCTCGTCTTGCAGAAATCTGTAGCACTTGAACAGGGCGAGCTCCATGTACACGCGCGGTATCACGTCTCTGATGGTCGCAATCTTGTAGAACCAGTTCCTACACGTATTTCTCGCTATCGTCCGGACTTGTGAGGCTTTAAAATTCTCCGGCAGCGGCGTCACCCTCCCGTTCGGTCCCTCCTCCTCGGCTTTACGATGGATGCGATCGTACACCAGCCGTCCCACCGTCTCGATCACCTCGGTCACTAAAACGAACAGCACCGGGTAGAACTTGCCAATCTTCGTATCGCTGAGCAGTTTCGTCACCTTGACGCACAACTTCAGCGCGTTCACCCGATCATCCTTCAACCACGCGTTCGCGATGTCGTCGTTCAACCGCTTCAACCGCGTCGTGTACTCCTGCTGAGATATCCTGTGCGTCTGCGCGCTCAAT
>Ga0181582_10004749_pt1 | contig 10954 bp, 6 predicted proteins | sample 071ome_32_FD_132438 | JGI IMG/M metagenome (GOLD analysis project Ga0181582, IMG submission 132438) | Coastal salt marsh microbial communities from the Groves Creek Marsh, Skidaway Island, Georgia - 071405AT metaG (megahit assembly) | ecosystem: Environmental > Aquatic > Marine > Intertidal zone... | reverse complement strand
GGGGGGGGGGGGGGGGGGGGGGGGGGGGGGGGGGGGGGGGGGGGGGGGGGGTCGGCGCCTGTGTCCAAGTGGGCCGCGGCGCGGAAGGTGTCGACGGCGTACGGGGAGAACCTCAAGGCCAACCTGGAGAAAGGGTTCATCTCGAAGAAGAAGATGGATGCGAAGAAGACGCCCACAATCAAGGCTAAGGGGTTGTGGCAGAAGTCCCTGATGGCGTCGGCTGCCGCAGTCGCGGCCGAGGCCGAGGCCGAGGAGGGCGGCGAGGGCGCTGGGCAGGGGGCCAGGAAGAAGCGGGCCAAGGCGGCGTCCATGATGATGCAGGCTGTCAACGCCATGGCGCACCTGGACGGCAACCTACCCATGATCAAGTGGTGGAAGTGCCGCAAGACCCTGACGCTGCTGACATCCTTGCACCCCCTGCAGAATGTCCTGGCCCTCGTGTGCTGGGGCTGGCTGTGCTTCATCAACAGGCTGGCGCCGTTCGGGCTGATCGCGTCCTCCGTGTACATCTACTCGGCCATCCTGGCCATCCGCGTGGTCCTTGTGCTGCTCATTTACAAGGCGAACAAGACGGCAAGCCAGCACACCATGTGGCGTCGGGGGATGCAGCTGGGCCGGCGGCAGATCGAGGTGAACTTGGAGCGCGTCCAGGCGTGGTACGGGATCGCGCTCGCGTGCGACCTCCTGCTGGTCATGGCGTACGCGGGCTGGTCCGCGACGATTGTGTTCGGGCTGCAGGGGGTCGAGCCGCCAGAGGGGGGGTCGTGGATGGCCGCTCTTGGCTGGAGCGGGGCCGGGTTACTCCTCCAACTGTCGATGGTGCCTACCTTCGGCTTCCTCCTGTTCCGCATGGGCAAGGCGCTCGACTGGACGCGAGACCCCGATACGATCGAGGACCAGAACAACCTGCCCGGGATGCGCCCCGTGAGGGTGGACGAGGAAGGGGAGGAGGTCAACGTGGCAGCCAACGTCATCGCGGCGGGGCGGGCCGTGCGGCTCATCAAGCGGGAGGAGCGGGCGTCGGAGATCGACGCGATGACGGGGCGCGGCCACTCCCGGGGGGCCTCCCGCCTGGGGGGCCGGAGCAGCGGGCGTGCCTTGGGGGGGGCGAGCTCACGGGATGTGAGCCGCTCGAGGATCATGGTGGGGAGGGATTCGCGGCGGAGCAGGTTCGCGGCGGGGGAGGAGGGCTGGGTGGAACAGAGCCGCTCGGACAGTATGGACGGACCGGGCCCCCAGTCCCACTGGGCGAGTGCCGGCGGAGCGCTGATGAGGGCGGCGCGGAAGAGCAACGTCGCCTTCGACGACGACGGCTTCGACAACGGTGGCGGGCGCCCCCCATCGCAGTGGAACAGCCGCACCGGCAGCCGGAGGGGCAGCAGGTATGGCCGGGGAAGCGAGATCAAGGGCTCTGGCGCCGAGCAGACGAGGGAGCTCGTGGAGAAGGCGCGGCAGGGGGGGCGACTGTCGACCAAGGACATGACAATGCTTGCGACGGCGGTGCACAGGACGTTCGTCTCGTCAAAACGCATGTCGAGGGCCCGATTCGCCTCGGGCGTCAACGGCGAGGGCGGGGACGACGGCCGGGGCCGCGATCGCACGCCGTCGGCCCCGGGGATAGGCGCCTCCCCGGTGCGCCGCGGCCGGTCAAAGTCCCGGTTCGCCGCCGACGGCGACGAACTCGACCACGCCGTCCGCGCCCAGCCGGCCCCCGGGGTCCAGTTCGCCAGCTCCCTGGCCATGAGCAGCCTCGCCCCCGACGTCACCCGGATGCTGGTTGCGGCCGGCCTCAACGGGAACGAGCGCGTCATCCAGGCCCTGGCGGAGAACGGCGCCGACATGCGCTCGTTCCAGCACCTGAGCGAGAAGGGGGAGCTGTCGCAGGCCCTGGAGGACCTCGGCCTGGGCCGGATGCTCCAGTCGAAGCTCGAGCTGGCCATCATGGAGGCCCTGGGCAGCGGGGGCGGGCACGGGCTCTCGCGCATGGGCTCGCGGCGGAACACGGGCATGACGGGCGCGACCACCCCGGGGTCGAAGCTGCACGACCCCCGGAGGCGCATGGACAGCGGGATCGGGGTCTGGGCCGGGCACCAGTCCACCCAACAGAGCCACCTCGGGTCCACGGGCGGGCACAGCGGGCCGGACTTCGCGGTCGGGGAGGGGTCGGGGGAGATGCACCGCGTGGCCCAGGCGCTCAAGGCCCTCGGGGGCGGGTCCCAGATGCCCCCTCCCCACCCGCGCCGCCCGAGCGCCGTCTCCGAGGCCGTAGCCCTGCCCTCCGCCTCGGAGCACGCCCCGGGGGCCGCCCCGGCCCCCGAGCTCAAGATGGTCACCATGGACGACGGGACCGTCCGGTGGCTCCGCAAGACTGCCACCAAGCGCGACTTGAGCGCCGCTGAGAGCGAGTTCATCGTCGTCGACGGAAAGAGGTATCGCCGCAAGAACAAGCGCGGCTCCTCCCAGGTCGCGCCCTCGGGGTTCAGCTCGTTCGCGCAGACGGCGCGCCCGTCGGGGCGGGAGGCCGACCCGACGTCCGCACCGCGGGCCGACGGGTCGAGGGGGGAGTGGGCAGACGCCGGGGGCATGCCCCAAGGGACTGGCGCGTCGGGTCTCTACCCCGGCGAGCGCAAGCCCAGCGGGGCGCAGGCCCCCCCGCCGCGGCACATGGAGGCGGCGGAGCCGCCCAGGCGGACCGCCGGCGGGGCGATGGCCCCCCCCCCGATGGACGACTACGGTCAGGACTACGGGCGGACGAGGGGCGGGGCGATGGCACCGCCCCCACTCCTGGGGGGCGGCGGGCCCCCGCCCCTGCCCCCGCCTGGCCCTGGCGCCCCGTCTTACGAGGCGTCGACGCCCACGCGGGGCCAGATGGCGCGCGACCCGGGAATTGCCCCCCGGGCGCTGCATTTCACGCCCGACGCCGGCGTGAACGCCTCCCCGGGTGCGCCGCATACGAACGCCACGGCGAGCGGCATCGACCTCGATGTGCCGCCCTCGAGGGGGTCCATCTCGAGCCTCGTGGCCATGGCCCACCCAGCCTTCCGGCAGCATCGCGAAAGCGACCGCGTGGAGCTCGAGAGAAAGCTCAGCAGCGAGCGCCTGTACCTGGGGGAGCCATCCGACGAAAGACTGATGATGGGCTAGCAGAGCAACGGCCCGGGAGCCGAGTCTGGCGGCGCCGTGGGTGGTGTCCCACGCGCGGGGGCGGGGGTGACGTCTCCCGCGAGGTTTACCCGCGTTCGTTCCCCCCTCCGGAACGCGGTGCGACGTGACTTTGAACGCGAACTAGTCGCCCGCGGGGGGCGAGGCCTTACGGGTGACCGAGCAGGTCCGAGGTGGCCCCCTTGGAGCCCTCCGCGTCGAGCATGAGGATCTTGAGGAGTGCCATGCGGACGTAGAGCCCGTTCTGGGCTTGGCGGAAATATGCCGCGCGCGGATCGGCGTCGACCTCCACGGCGATCTCGTCGACGCGTGGCAAGGGGTGCATGACGATCGACTCCTTCGGGAGCTGGGCCATGATGGCGGCGTCGATGATGTACTTGCCCTTAGCCGCCTCGTAGTCCTCGGGGTTGTCGAGGAAGCGCTCCTTCTGGATCCGCGTCTGGTACAGCACGTTGCACTTGCTGGCGACGTCGGCGAGGTCCTCCGCCTCCTCCCACGCCACGCCCTTGTCGGTCAGCCACTCCTTGATGTCGTCCTTCATCTTGACCACATCCGGGGCCACGAAGATGAACTTGACGTTCTTGTAGCACTTGCCCAGGAGGTAGGCGAGGGAGCGCACGGTGCGCCCGTTGGCCAGGTCCCCGACCAGCCCGATCGTCGCTTCGTCCACGGCGCGGAGCTCCTTCCAGATGGTGTACACGTCGAGCAGGGACTGCGTGGGGTGCTGCCCGGGGCCGTCACCGGCGTTGATGATGGGCACCGAGGCGGCCAGGGCGGCCTTCTTCGCGGAGCCGGCCTGGAAGTGCCGCATCACGATCGCGTCGGCGTACCCCTCGCACGTGCGGATAGTGTCCTCCAGCGTCTCCCCCTTGGCGGCAGACGAGTACTCCCCCGCCGACTCGGTCGACACCACGTGGCCGCCCAGGCGCATCATGGCAGACTCGAACGACAGTCGCGTGCGCGTGGAGGGCTCGTAGAAGAGCGTCGCCATCACTTTGCCTTCCATCATACGCGCCCCCGGGTGCCGGCGGTCCTTGGCGATCCGCTCCATCTCGTCCGCAGTCTCGAAGATGTACTCGAGCATCTCCCGGGTGAACTGCTGCGCCTCGATGCAGTGCGCCAGGGGCCACCCTGTGGAGAAGTCCCCGCTGTCGTCCACGCCCGTGGCGCCCGCCGCCACGGGCCGGGCTGTCCTGCGGGGCGCCGGGGGAGGGGGGCACAGGTGGCGGGCGGGGACGCCGGGGACCAGGGGTGCGGGGGCCCCGCTCTTCCCCGTCGGAGCTCCGACTGGGGCCTTCCCCCGGCCCCTACGACCGATATCGGCGGACGACGCCCTGGGGCCCGCCGAGAACCGCGGCACAGCGGGTGCCCCGGCAAGCGAGCCCCCCCAACTGTGCCCAACCGCCACTGGCAAACGGCCGCCGGGTGGGCTGCCACGGGATACATCGGGGGCAGGCCGTTTCGTCGAGGTGTGGGGGCGTTATCCCGCAACGCTCACCTCGTGTTGGCAACCCGAGCCATCGCAGGGGCTGCGTGGAGGGGCGCCGGCGACCGGTTGCAGACGAGGCCCCGGGTGGGGGCCACGCCCACGCCGCAGGAGACGGCGAAGCGGGCCATCATGCGTGACGGGCTAGTCGTCTTCCAGAGCGATTCACGGGCCGGAGAGCGGGGGTGCTTGGGCGGGTGTCGCGAGCGGATGTGCGCGGCTGGTTCGGGCCCCACGACTTCGGGAAAGGCCCGCTCGCTCGTCGTCAGCGTATTCCTGGTGGACCGATGCCAGTGACTGAGGGTGCCCGCTACCCCGTCTCGGCCCCGTGAGTGGGCGGGGAAGGGCGTGCGGGGCCAGGGTGGGAGCAAGGCGGTGCGCCCGGGTGCCAGGCCCCAAAACGCGAGGACCAGCAGGGTGTGGGGCGGCGCTTGGGGGAGCTGGCGTTCTCATACCGCGGCATCAATGTCTAGCGGTGGCAATTCCGCTACAAGAACGTGCATGGAGCTGTAACGTGCCGCGCTGCGTGGACGGCACCATCGCTACGGATCGACCCCCTCGACCCCCCTCAGGACCTCCTCACGGCGCGTGTCCCACCCATCTTTCGGGGGTGGCCGCCGCTGGGACCCGAAACTGGGACCTGGAGAGAGAAGAGAGGAACCGGAGATGGCGGAGGTGGAATGGCACACCCGGGAAGGTGAGCCCGCGGCTTCCCCCGACAGGGGCACCGCCCGCCCCCGCCCCCCTGCCCCCACAGTCGTGCGACCGTGGCCCAGCGTCGCCCACCCCCAGCCCTGCCGCACGTCCCGCGCCGGTCCGGACCCCGCCCCGACTCCTCTCGCCCCCCCGCCCCCCCGCAGTGAACCCGAACAACCCGGTCGTCTTCTTCGACCTGACGGTCGGTGACGTCCCGGCCGGCCGCATCAAGATGGAGCTGTGGGCGGACGTGGTGCCCAAGACGGCGGAGAACTTCCGGCAGTTCTGCACGGGGGAGTACCGCCGCAACGGGCTCCCCGTCGGGTACAAGGGCTGCGTCTTCCACCGCGTGATCAAGGACTTCATGATCCAGGGGGGTGACTTCCTCAAGGGGGACGGGACGGGGTGCGTGTCCATTTACGGCACGCGCTTCCAGGACGAGAACTTCACCGCCCGGCACACAGGCCCGGGGATCCTGTCCATGGCCAACTCCGGGCCGGGGACGAATGGGTGCCAGTTCTTTGTCACCACGGCCAAAACCGAGTGGCTGGACCAGAAGCACGTCGCGTTTGGGCGCGTGCTGGGGGACTCCATGCTCGTGGTGCGCAAGATCGAGAACATCGCTACCGGAGCCGGGAACAAGCCCCTCATGACGGTGCGCATCGCCGAGTGCGGGGAGATGTAGGCGGGGAGATGTAGGCGGGGAGATGTAGGCGGGGCTCGAGTCGTTGCAAGTGTGGCCCCTCGCGGCGAACGCCGGATGAACGCCGGACTAAGGGTCCCGCGACCCCCACTATGCCGTCATTCGACGAAGCGTTCCTAAATGCTGCCCGATAAGCCCGCATCACCGTCCTCGGGGACGCAGGGCTCCTCCCCGGAGGAGATGCCCTCCTTCCCGTCAAAGCCCTCCTTCTCCTCACACTTCGCCGCGCTCGCACTCAAGCAGCTGAGAACTAGGCGGCGTGCCAAGGCCATATTGCTCCTTCAGCTGCTAAATGTGAGCCATTTTCCTGCATGGGGTCCGGGTACAGGCCCCGCGAGCTGCCTCGAGGGCGGCGCGAGCTGCCTCGAGGGCGGCAACACCGACCGTCCCGCCGCGCCCAGCTCCGCAGGTCGCCCTCTTCATGTTCCTCACCTGGCTGGTCGGCGAGGCCATCCGATCGTCGGAAGAATACCGAGAGGCCATGAGCGACGCCCGATCGAGCACCGTCGAGCCCGTCGCGCCAGTCGGGGACTGCACGGCCAACCGCTACCTCCGCTCAGACGCCGACTGCTACGATTTCGTCTACTCCCCTGCCGGCGATCCGGTGGTCGAGGGCCTCGTGGCGGGGATGCGGGAGAACAACCCCGGGCGTCCGATCCCCGAGGGCCGCGTCCGGGGCTTCGGGGACCGTAGCGCCGTCGACGCTTTCCTCTCGGAGCAGTGGGGCACGGTGCCTGCTGCTATCCACTTCGACACGCAGCTCCCGCCCTTTGACGGCTCAGTCGTCGGGTACACCCTGCAGACCAACTCCACCGTCTCCTTCTTCAAGGGAAAGTTCACCCACCCCAACCTGGACCACCAGCTGCCCCTCCAGGTCGCCGCGGAGCGTGAGATGCTCCGCCGGCTCTCCGGGGGGCTCGCCGGCTGGGAGGTCGCCGTGGCCACGTTTCCACACCCGCCCGCGCAGCGGATCGCCTTGGACGGCTCCATCGCCCCCACCTTCGTCTTCGCCGCCGCCTGCTTCAACATGGTCCTCGCCATGTCCGCCGTCCTCTCCGAGAAGGCCAGCGGCTTCCGTGGTGCGCCGCGCCCCCGCTGAGGCTGCCGCCTGCGCAGGGGGAAACCCCTCCTCCCCCCCGGCCTAGCGCCCCCCTCCCCACAGGCCGCCCCGCCGCCGCCCCCGCAGGGGCGATGACGGGCATGGGGCTCATGGACTCGGCGTACTGGCTGTCGTGGTGGGCCTTCGAGCTCGCGGTGGCCCTCCTCAACGCCCTCCTCGTTGTGGGGCTGGGGCGCGCCTTCACGATCGAGCTGTTTGCGGAGACGCAGTTCAGCCTGTGCCTCGTCGTGGTCTTTCTCGGATTCTTCGCCATCACGGCCTTCGGTCTCACCCTCACGAGCCTGGCGCGGGCCCCGAACGCGACGGCGGGGTGGGTCGTCTTCTTCGCCGGATGGCTGATGGGCCTGGTCGTGGTCTTTGGCTTCCCGTACGATGGGGACTACGCCACGTTCTGGCAGGTGCTCTTCGCCCTCTTCCCGTGGACCCTCCTCACCAAGGCCTTCCAGGACCTGGACCTCGCCGCCAACACTGCCGGGCGCGGCGGGATGACGTGGGCCGACGCCGGCAACTGCCTCGACGACACGCTCTCCGTCTCAAGCTACGGCTGCCCCCTGCCCGTCGGGCGCGTGCTCTGGGCCTTCGCTGCGCAGATCGTCGCGTACCTGGCGCTGCAGGTGTACCTCGACAACGTCGTCCCGGACGCCATGGGCCTCCGCCAGCCGCCCCTCTACTTCCTCGGACCCTCGTACTGGCTCCCCGGAAGGTTCAAACGGGGCAACGCCCGAGCCGCCGAGGCACTGGGCGCGGCCCCAGCGCCTGCCCCGGGGGGCGATGCCGCCCCGGGGACGGACACCGGGGTGGTCGAGGCGGAGGCCGCGATGCGGCGCGAGTGCGAGGACCTCGCCACGGGCCGGGTCCCGGCAGGGGCCGCGGCGCCCGTGCGGGTCTTCGGGCTGCGGAAGGAGTTCCCCGTGTCGCGCCGCGCCCGGCGCGAGAGCGGGGGGCGCCTCGGAAGCACGCAGGCGGCCGTCGAGGGCCTGTGGCTGGGCGTCGGCGCCGACACGTGCCTCTGCGTGCTCGGCCCCAACGGCGCTGGCAAGACCACTGCGATCAACTGTCTCACCGGGCAGATGGGCGCCACGCGCGGGGAGCTCCTCGTGTGCGGGCACAGCGTTGGGGACCCCGCGGGCCTCGCCGCCGCTCGCCGCTGCCTCGGCGTCTGCCCACAGTTCGACGTGCTCCACGAGGGACTCACCGGGCGGGAGAACCTGGAGCTCTTCGCCGATATCCGCGGCGTCCCGCGGGCGGCGCGGGCGGGGGCCGTGGGGGAGGCCCTCGGGGCTGTGCGGCTCCTAGACGCCGCCGACGTCCCCTCCGGCGCCTACTCGGGCGGCATGCGCCGGCGCCTCTCGGTCGCCGCCGCGCTGCTCGGCGGCCCCCGCGTGATCGTCCTCGACGAGCCGACAACGGGCATGGACCCCGTCTCCCGCCGCCACGTGTGGGCCCTCCTGCAGGTGAGCGCCCACCACACCCCCCTCTGTGCCCTGGCGGGGAGCCCACGGGCCGGGGATCGCCGCCCCGCCCCGCCCCGCCCCGCCCCGCCCCGTCCCATCCCGCGCTGCGTCGTCCCTGTGCCGCGGGCGCGGGGGCCAGCCACCCTGACTTGCCCACCCCCCCACCACGACGCCATCGGCGATTGCAGAGAGTGAAGCGGGGCCGGACGGTGATCCTGACCACGCACTCGATGGAGGAGGCGGACGCTCTCGGGGACCTCATTCTGATCATGGCGCGGGGCAGCGCGCAGGCCCTCGGCACGGGGCTCGGGCTCAAGCGCACGGCGGTGGATAACCGGTACGTGGTCCGCTGCCACATGGAGCCTGGCCGGGCGCGCGGCGCGGACGAGCGGGTGAGGGCGCTGCTGCGGGACCGCCTAGGCGCCGTCGGCACGGAGGCCGCGGGCGACACGCTCTCTGTCGGTGAGACCTGCGGGCCCGGCCGGCGGCGCGCACGGCGGAGGGGCGCCCGCCGCCCTCCCCTCCCCCCCCTCCCGGGGTCGGCCCCTCCGCGAGCGCACCCAAGCGCCCCCCGCTGCCCGCAGGTGTCCCGACGGGGTCCGAGGCCCTTATGGCGCCGGCGCTGCGGGAGCTGGAGGACCGCGCGCGTGAGTTGGGGGTCCGGGACTTGCAGATCGGCATGGTCCCCCTAGAGCAGGTGTTCCTGAGTGTGGTCGCCGGGGCGGAGCGGCGGGCCGCGGCCGCCGAGGGGGCGACGGCCGAGGTGCTGCTCGAGGGGGCGGACCCGCTGCGGGTCCCCGTGGGCGCCCCGACCGCAACCGCCGCGGGGTACACGTACGACCTTCGCTGGGTCCAGGACGAGAACGGGCACCTCGCCCTGCACAGCACCACGCGCAGGGGGTAGGGGGGGAGGGGGCTGTGCGGCGGGGGGGTGAATGCCGAGGACCGGGCGGCGCCGGCCCCACGGGCAGGTCCTCAGGGTTTCAAGCGCCGGGCGGCCCTCAGTTGACGGGGAGCTGGGCCTGGCGGGCGCTGGCGAGGAGCCCCCTCATCCTCCCGACGTCGGCACCGTTGACCGAGGACTTCCGGTCCTTGGGGACGAGGCCGAGGACGCCCTCCCAGAAGTTGGACTCGTGCTGGGCCGTCTCCATGAGCGTCTCCTCGGTGGCCATGGCGTCGCGGTTGGACTTGTGCCGCGCGTCAAGCTTAGCCTTGCGCTCCTCCATGAACTTGTCGAGCCACTCGGTGGCGGCGGCCTTGGACGCGACCTTGCGTTCCCGCTCGCTGTCGAGGCGCTCGGCACGCTGGGCGCGCTCCTTCTCCTCCAAATCGCGGAGGAAGTTGAACTCAGGCTCGGCGGGGGGCGGGGCCGCGGGGGCGGCCACGGCGTCGCCGCCGAAGAAGCCGTCGTCCGTGGGGGCGTCGACGGGGGCGCCCAGGCTGATGACGCCGTTCGCGTCCGCGGGGGCGGCGTCGCCGAAGCCGCCGAGGTCGCCGGCGGCGAGGGGGTCTGCGGCAGCGGGGTCGGCCTCGGGCGCGGCGCCGAAGCCCATGTCGTCGCCGCCGAAGGCCGCGCCCAGGTCGTCCCCGGCAGGGGCACCCCCGAAGCCGAAGTCGTCGGCGGGGGCGGGGTCGGCCGTCTCGGTCGCCTCGGCGGGGGTGGCGTCGAACGCGGCGAAATCGTCCGTGACCTGGGGCTGCTCGATGGCGCCCTCGCCGGCGAGGCTGTCGGAGCTCATGGGGGCGGGACCGGCGTTCGTGCTGGGGGTGTACGTCTGCCCGCTGGGCTGGGCCACGGGGTTCTCGCAGGGGCCGAAGCCTTCGAGGGGGATCTCGAGGTACTCGACCGAGTCCGGGGTCTCGACCGTGTAGTTGCCCTCCGAGTTGGGGTCCTCGCCGTTGAAGTCGTACACGGCGCTCCACTTGTCGGCGGCCGGATCGAGCTCGGCGGCGGCGAAGTGCGCGGCGAGGTTGGGGTACGCGCAAGCGAACGGCTTGAAGGTGAGCGCACTCGAGTCCTCGATGGAGGGGTTCGTGGCGCAGTAGAGATTGAACGTGATATTCTGCGAGTGGTCGGGGTCGGGGGGGTCGTCTGAGAGGGCAGCCGGGGGTGGTGGGACAGAGCAGCGTGCCCTTTTCTCTGAGATCCCGGGGACCCCCGGGCCCCCGATCCGGGTCGATGCGGGAAACATGGCGGTGATATCGCGGTCGACGAGGGGGGGGGGGGGGGGAGGGCCCCCGGCGCCGGCGGGGGGGCCGCCCCGAGTCGGGGGGGTTCCCGGGGCCCACCGGGGGGCGGCGGGGGGGGGGCGGCGGGGGGGCAATGTGGAAGG
>Ga0181582_10004745_pt1 | contig 10961 bp, 10 predicted proteins | sample 071ome_32_FD_132438 | JGI IMG/M metagenome (GOLD analysis project Ga0181582, IMG submission 132438) | Coastal salt marsh microbial communities from the Groves Creek Marsh, Skidaway Island, Georgia - 071405AT metaG (megahit assembly) | ecosystem: Environmental > Aquatic > Marine > Intertidal... | reverse complement strand
GGCGTGCCGCCATGGAACTTCCCATGGGTGGCGTGGTAAATCTCGGCATCGGTATTCCGGAAGGGGTTGCCAAAGTGGCTGCAGAAGAGGACATGCTGGATAAGGTCATCCTGTCAGCAGAAGCCGGCACTATCGGCGGCATGCCCCAGGGCGGTCTGGATTTCGGCGCGTCCCTCAATCCAGATGCTATTGTCTCCACCAATTCCCAGTTTGATTTTTATGATGGCGGCGGTCTCGATATGGCCTGCCTGGGCATGGCCCAGGCGGATATGTTTGGCAACGTCAACGTTTCCCGCTTCGGCAAACGCCTGGCCGGTGCCGGTGGTTTCATCAATATCAGTCAGAACGCCTCCCGTCTGGTTCTGACCGGTGCATTCACCGCGAGCGGACTGCAGGTTGCTGTTGAGGATGGCAAGTTGCGCATCCTGCAGGAAGGCAAGGTAAAAAAATTCGTCCGCCAGGTGGAACACATCACCTTCTCCGGACAACTTGCGGTGGAAACCGGGCAACCGGTGCTTTATGTCACCGAGCGTTGCGTGTTTGGCATTGGACCCGATGGCCTGGAACTGCTCGAGGTGGCACCCGGCATTGATGTAGAGCGCGATATCCTGCCGCACATGGAATTCACCCCGATCATGCGCAATATCAAAACCATGGATGCCCGCATTTTTCAGGAAGGTTCCATGGCGCTGCTGCAATCGCGTACCGAGATGCCCATAGAGCAGCGCATCATGCTTGATCGGGAAACCGGCAAACTGGTGATCAACCTGAGATCGATGAAAATCACCTCGCGGTTGGAGATCCTGCAGTTGAAACAGGCCATTGAAAATGTCTGTGAATCCTATGGCCGCCCCGTGGACATGATGGCGGTCTATGATGGTTTTGAAATCAAGGACAACCTGCAGGATGAATATGCGGACATGATCGGCTCACTCGACAAGGCGTACTACTACAACCTGGTGCATTACACCCGCGACCCCTTCATACGACTCAAATTTGGCGCCGAGCTTAAAAAACGGCATGTCTGATCATCAATCATTGATATGGGAAAAGCAGTTCCGGTAGTTCCTGATGGCAAAAAATGATGACGCAACAGTAAGCACGGATATACCGGAGAAGTACGGACCTCCCGATCGGACCGGGAAAGTGATGTGCATCAATTCGAAAAGCTTTCATCACATTGCCTACCAGGACTGGGGTGATATCAACAGTCCTGAAACGATTTTTTGCCTGCATGGCCTGACACGAAATTCCCATGATTTTGATGCGCTGGCCAAAAAACTGTCGGAGACACGGCGTGTCATTTGCCCGGATACGGCAGGTCGCGGTGAAAGCGACTGGCTGCCGGATCATGAGGACTACCAGATTCAGCAGTACAACATGGACTTTTCGGTTCTGGCCGCAAGCACTGGCCTGGAAAAATTCGACATCATCGGCACCTCACTGGGCGGCATGATGGGCATGGTTCTCGCAGCCATGAAAAATTCACCGGTCAGACGCCTGATCGTGAATGACATTGCCCCGGAAGTACCCCACAGCGCCATGGCCAGGCTCGGCAGTTACCTTCATCTGGACCCCTTCTTCAATACACTGGACGAAGTGGAAGCCCATTTGCGCAAGACGCTGGCCCCCTTCAATCCCATGACCGATGAAGACTGGCTGCACCTGGCCCAGACCAGCTCAAGACCGGATGAAGGCGGCTACCGCCTGGCATTTGATCCCGACATCTCCAATACCTATGGCAGACGCTACTGGTACCTGATGTATTTCAACCTGTGGAAGTACTGGGTTCGAATTCGCTGCCCTGTGCTGATTCTGCGGGGCAAGGATTCCGACTTCCTCACCGAGCACCTGCTGGACCGGATGGTGAGGAAACTCCCCAAATGCTCTGTTGTTGAATTTGAGAATACGGGCCATACCCCAACGCTCAATGCTCCCGAACAAATTGACCCAATTATTCAGTGGCTGGACAAGACCAGCAAGAAATAGGACGCTCTAACCTCATGATATTAAAAGAATTAAAAAATATTTGTTGCAATGCAAAATAATTGTTGCAACGCACAAATATCTTTGTTATTGTGCATAGCACAAAAGCGTTAAATCCAGGTAATCGGAGCCAGACATGCCAAATACCACAGCAGGAAAAACAACCCGGAAGGGCACCGTTTCTCCGGCCAAACCGAAAGCCGGGACACGTACTGCCGCCAAATCCAAACTATCAGGAGCTACCGTTATGCCTAGCAAATCTTCAGCCTTCAAGAAAATGGAAGCCGGTCTTGAACCTCTGGTCGAGTTCAACAAGATGATCGCCGGTTCCATGGAATCCTCCTACAACATGATGATGGACAGCTTCCAGGGCTACGCCAAGCTGGGCATCGACAGCATGCAGTCCGGCCTGAAAGTCCGGACACCGGAGGATATGGTGACCTACTTTGAATCCCAGCATTCCATGGCGCAGAAAGCCAGCGACATGATGATGTCTGATGCCAAGTCATTTTCCGACATGGGCATCAAACTGTTTAATGATATGCGTTCATTCTATGAAAGCAGCATGAAGACTTCAGTGTCAGCAGCCTCGGAGGTGATGAAAGCAGCCTAAACCCAACCTGCAATTTCCCCTAATCTCCGTCCCCCCACGGAGTAGCCCCGGAATCTTACCCCCCCCCTCAAGATTCCGGGGTTTTTCATTGAGGGCCAGTGTAAATCGCGTAACCTAGGGCTTGTTGTTTTTACCGGTCCCAAAGAAACCTTCAGACATCTTCTGCCACATTTCCATGTTTTTCTTACTCATGTCAGTAAAGGCTTTCATCGGGTTGTTCTGCATCATGTCTGAGAAGCTATCTTGCAACTGTTCCTGCTGGTGCTGGAAAAACGCCAGGCTCTGGTTCATGAATTCGGTAAAGGGCTGGTGCGGGAGCTGGCCATAATAACGAATGAAAGTCTTGAGATTGTCCGTGGTGAACAGGGGATTGTTTTCTGACTCCTGTTCTATGATCAGCTGTAACAGGACACTGCGCGTAATATCCTCACCGGTCTTGCTGTCGAGCACTATAAAATCGATACCCTCGACAATGAAATCACGAATGTCCTCAACCTTGATGTACTTGCTGGTGTGTGTATCGTAAATACGCCTGTTCGGGTATTTCTTGATGATGCGGATTTCATCATCCGCAGCCTGCTGTCCATTACCATTTTTATCAGCCATGGTGCCTTCTCCCCCTGATATGTTTTAACTATTTGCCTGACTGGCGGTTTATCCGGCTATTTATCCAAACCACCCATACACAGGTATTTAATTTCCAGGTAATCATCCATGCCGTATTTGGAGCCTTCCCTGCCCAGGCCCGATTGTTTTACCCCACCAAAGGGTGCCATTTCGTTTGAGATTATCCCTTCATTGATACCGACCATCCCGTACTCCAGTGCCTCCGAAACGCGCCAGATACGGCCGATATCCCGGGTGTAGATATAGGACGCCAGACCAAAAACCGTATCGTTGGCGATGGCTATCGCTTCCTCCTCCGTACTGAATTTGATCAGGGGGGCAATGGGTCCGAAAATTTCACGGTTGGCCACACGCATGTCCATGGTGACGCCGGTGATGACCGTAGGCTCAAAAAAACAGGCGCCAAGACTGCTGCGCTGCCCGCCCAGTATGACGTTTGCGCCCTTTTCCAGCGCATCCTTTATCAAGTGATCCATGGAGTCCACGGCCAGGGTATTGACCAGCGGACCGATGTTAACGCCCTCTTCCACGCCATTGCCCATCTTGAAGGATTTAACCCGTTCGATGATTTTTTCTGCAAAGGCATCATGGACACCTTCCTGAACCAGCAGGCGATTGGAGCACACACAGGTCTGCCCCGCGTTGCGGTACTTGGAGGCCATTGCCCCATCCACAGCCGCATCAAGATCAGCGTCATCGAACACAATAAAGGGGGCATTTCCGCCCAACTCCATGGTGGTTTTCTTGATGGTCGATGCACTCTGCGCCAGCAGTTTGCTGCCGACTTCCGTCGAGCCGGTAAAGGACAGTTTGGCAATGCGCGGGTCATTGCACAGGATGCTGCCGATATCCCGTGATTTGGTGGAGATAATCACATTGAAAACACCAGCGGGAATGCCGGCCTGCTCAGCCAGCACCGCCAGGGCGATCGCTGACAGCGGGGTTTCCTTCGCGGGTTTGACGATAAAGGTACATCCAGCCGCCAGTGCCGGGGCCGCCTTGCGGGTAATCATGGAACTGGGAAAGTTCCAGGGCGTGATAGCCGCAACCACACCCACGGGCTGCTTGATCACGACGATGCGCTTGTCTGGCGCGGGACCCGGGATGGTGTCACCGTAAACCCGCTTGGCTTCCTCCGCAAACCATTCCACATAGTTGGCCCCATAGGCAATTTCACCCCGGGATTCTGCCAGGGGTTTACCCTGCTCCAGGGTCATGATCAGGGCCAGGGTTTCCTGGTTTTCCAGGATCAAATTGAACCAGTTTCTCAGGATGCCGGCACGCTGCTTTGCTGTCATGGCACGCCAGGCGGGAAAGGCCTGTTGTGCAGCGGCGATTGCGGCATCAGTATCAGCCTCCGTGGAATCCAGCAGCGTGGTAATCAACGATCCGTCAGCCGGATTCAATACATCGAAGGAAGCCGCAGCATCACCCTGCCACTGGCCGTTGATGTAGCTGCCATTTTTCTCGAGGAATTGCTGGTAACTAGTCATAGGCTGGTTTCCTTAAAGATCAACATCTGGTATTTTGCACTGCACAATTCTGGAAATCAATGCCTGTCTGCTTCCCTGAATCAACAGCGGGGCTCAGGGCCAATAACCCGATTTTTTTAAACAGTTGTTACGGTAATTGCGATGTTTTGCAGATAAATAGCAAAAACCCCCGCTTTTTTGTCCGGTTTTCTGTTAAAGGAACCGGCAGGCGCGTAAACTGAAAATAATCATTGATGCCAAACCTTCTATTCAGGGAGAACAGGATGGATAAGCTCAGACCTGCTTGTGGAAGGATAGTCGCCGCTGCCACACTATTGATTTGCATACTGGCCTCAGCAGCAGTACAGGCACAGGATTCCATTGGCCGTGTCATTCTCACGACCGGTGTCGTCACTGCCACCAATGCAGCAGGCGTAGAACGCGAAGTCGCCCGCGGTTCCGAGATATTTGCCGAGGAAAGCATCACCACCAGTAATGGCGGCTCCGCCAAGCTGCGATTCACCGATGGCGGTGTTGTTTCCCTGGATGCTGATTCGGTATTTACAGTAAATGCCTATGTTTACGATGGTGAAGGTGGTGCACCTGACTCCATGATCATGACCATGACCCGTGGAACACTGCGCACGCTGACCGGCGTCATCGGTGATGATCCGGCGGACACCTACGAGATGAACACACCCTTTGCGTCAATCGGCGTACGAGGCACTGAATATGCGCTGGTGGTGGAACCCTCGGGACGGGTACGGGTCTTTGTCTTTGATGGCTCCGTTGCAGTAAGCCCTGGCGGCGGTGTTCCGACAGTCGTCGGATTAACCGGTGACTCTGATGCCGTTGATGTCAGTGATGCCAATACTGTCAGGGAATTGAGCGCTGATGAGATTGCTGCCTCCCCGGAAATCCAGGCAGTGATCAACAGACTGGATACCACGCCGGTATCACAGGAAGCCGTAGACTCGCTACCAGCACCGGATCTGGCCCTGGTCATCCAGCGCAACCAGAATCAACAGGCACAGGAAGAAGCCCTGGCTGAGATTCAGTCGGAACTGGTGGGCGAGGACGCTGCTGGCTTGCTGGTGGACGCCACGGGACAGGCCATCTCAGCCACTGATGAAACCACCTTCATCCAGGCCAGAACCATCGTGATCATCAGCATTTCCGAGAATGATGACAATGCCTTTGATGTCACCGTAAGGGAAAATATTTCCGTCAGTGCGAATTAACCTGCGCCGCTGTAGTACATGAAAAACCAGGCAGACTGCCTGGTTTTTTTTTGGCCGCTATGATCAAGGCTGCACGGGATGCCCATATGGGTAATCACTGACACTTGCATCAGGACAATCAGCCTCCATATACCAGTTTTGACCCAAACATCCAGGAACCCGTCTTTATGACCAGTCTGAATATTGTCTGTCCGCACTGCAACACAACCAATCGCCTCCCCGAGGATCGCCTGGGCGACAATCCACATTGCGGCAAGTGCAAGGAGGAAGTGTTCGATGGTCACCCCATGACTCTGACCAGTGCCAATGCCTCAAAGGTGTTAAACCATACTGACATGCCGGTACTGGTGGATTGCTGGGCCTCCTGGTGCGGCCCCTGCAAGAGTTTTGCCCCGATTTTTGAAGCGGCTGCCAGAGAACTGGAGCCGGACGTGAGGTTTGCCAAGCTCAGTACGGAAGAGAACGAACAACTGGCCATGCAATGGAATATCCGGTCTATCCCCACCCTGATTCTGTTTAAAAACGGGAAAGAAGCAGCGCGGGTCTCCGGCGCCCTGCCGCTGAACCAGTTAAAACACTGGCTGGAACAGCAGGGCGTTTAACGGGACGCTTGATTATCGTCCCAAACTGCGCAGTTGATTCTTGAGTTCATCCTCGGCCTTCTGCCTGGCATCATCCTCAAGTTCATCGGCTTTCGCTTCAAGGTCATCCACTGCCTGATCCGCCATGCCCTGGGCCTGCTGCACGGCTTCATCTATGCGGGTTTCGGCCTGGGCCATGACTTCCTGAACCTGCTGCTCGGCCTGATCTATAATTTCGGCCCCCTCGGTCAGCACTGACTGTGTCATGGCAGAACGCTGGGTCTGCTCGGTAGCGGAAGGGGTAGTTGCCGGTGAGGAAGACTCACTGCCGCCTCAGGCTGTCAGCAACAGAACAGCTGCCATCGTGGTGACCACAGTCAGGGATGAAGTTTGTATGACGGACATGGAAACCTCCGGGAAATAGCCAGTCAATAAATGTGATTCCATTATGAAATTCCACCGCTGTTCATGGCAAGAACTTTGGATTTTTGAAATACTGCCGGCTTGTTGTTTCCAGTCAACAGGCTGGGCGGAAATCAGGGAAACACAGGGTTTTTGCCACTTCATTGAAGCCAGTTTTTCCGGGTTAACGTTTCATCTTCGTCGATGAACAGCCCGGGATGCCAACATTGAGAGAGAGTTAATGACCAGAGTGACAAAGGGCGTAGTAGCCATTGCCCTGGCCACCCTGTTTCCGGTGGTATACGCACAGAACAATTCCGGAGCAGCAGAAAAAAGTGTTCAGGCAGTTCGCGTAGACACCCCTCCGGTCATAGACGGCATACTTGATGACGCCGTGTGGGAACACGCCACGCCCATCACCGATTTTCACCAGATCCGGCCCGGTGACCAGACCCCCACGTCAGAAGCCACTGAAGTCCGTATCATCTACACCGCTGATGCCATCTATATCGCAGCAAGAATGGATGACAGTGAACCGGAGCTGATTGCCACGCCCACCATTCGTCATGGGCAGGGCCTGGGACCTGATGACCGCCTGATTGTTATCCTTGATCCTTTCAACACACGCCGGACCGGCTACCGTTTTGAAACCAACCTCAACGGTGTCAGGCATGATGCCCTGTATACCACCATCAACAGTTTCGATGCCAACTGGTCTACCATCTGGGATGTCAAAACCAGCACCTATGAAAACGGCTGGATTGCGGAAATGGAAATCCCCTTCAAATCCCTGTCCATGGACCAGAACACGGAAAACTGGGGATTCAATTTCGGCCGCGGCATACGCCGCCGCAATGAAGAAATGGCCTGGGTATCATTCAACCGCTCCTTCAATCCCAGCATCGCCGGTACGCTCGAAGGGATGCGCGACATGGACCAGGGCGTTGGACTGGATGTGGTGCCGTCGCTCTCGGTAAACCGGAACCGGAATTTTGACCTGAATACCAGTGGAGATGACATCAACCCGTCGCTGGATGCGTTTTACCGTTTGACGCCTTCCCTGAATGCCGCCCTCACCATCAATACGGATTTTTCCGCCACTGAAGTCGACAACCGCCAGGTGAACCTGGACCGCTTCAATCTGTTTTTCCCTGAAAAGCGGGACTTCTTTCTCAATGATGCCGATCTGTTCCAGTTTGGCAACATCGGCAATGTTGGCAATTCAGCGTCATCCGATGGCTCGCAGCAGAATGCCCGCCCCTATTTTTCACGCAAGATCGGTCTGGGTCCAGGTGGAACACCGGTGGATATCACCGCTGGCGGCCGGATCAGCGGCCGTGTTGGACGCTGGAATATTGGCACCCTGGCCATCAGCCAGGAAGGGTTTGGCGGCGTGGATTCGTCGGAACTGTTTATCAGCCGCGTTTCAGCCAATGTGCTATCCGAATCCAATGTCGGCATGATCCTGACCAGCGGCGACCCCACTTCCAACAATGACAACACCGTTTACGGCGTCGACTTCCGCTACCTGAACACCCGGCTGCCCAGCGGGAAGGCGCTGGAAGGAGATGCCTGGTACATGCAGTCCGACACACCTGGTCTCAACGGTGATGACGCTGCCTGGGGCTTTGGTGTGCGCTCCCCCAACAACCAGGGCTGGCGCGCCGGTTTCAACTACAAGGAAGTGCAGAAGAATTTCAATCCCGCCATGGGCTTTGTGAACAACGCCGGTATTCGCGATGTACTCGCCGATGTGGGCTACACGCATTTTTTCAGGCCCGGCGGTCGTTTCCAGCAGGTGGACATGGCCATCGACGGGCAACGCGTGTACTTTATTGATGGCGGACTGCAAACCGAACGTATCCGCTACACCCTGTTCGAAGCCACCACCAATACCCGTGACAGCATGCGCCTGCGCCTGTCCGGCAACCGGGAAGTGGTCAGAGCCCCTTTCGTTGTGTACAGCGAACCCGGACGCCAGGTGATTATTCCGCCAGGTGATTACAGTTTTGACCGTGGCGGTTTTCGCATGCAGAGCGGCAACCAGCGCCCGCTGTCTTTTTTCCTGGGCGGCGGTACAGGTGGCTACTACAACGGAGACAGGGACAACATCACCAGCCGGATTCGCTGGCAGGCAAAAAAATTCATTATCGAGGGCGGTTACGAGTTCAACGACATCACCACCCCGCAGGGCGACTTCATCACCCGCCTGATCACCCTGAACACACAGTATGCCTTCACCCCGAACCTGTACTGGGTCAGCCTGGTGCAGTACGACAATGTGTCGGAAATTCTGGGTATCAACACCCGCCTGCAGTGGATTCCAAAGGCGGGGCAGGAAGGCTTCATCGTGTTCAACTACAATATGCAGGACACGGACAAGGACAACAGCTTCCAGGCTCTGACGGCTGACCTGAGTGTCAAGTTCAAGTACACCTTCCGCTACTGATAAACAAATTAATTCCAAAATGGATTCCCTCTCCCAGCCGATACTTTGGAAAGATTTCGGCATCAGGCAGGCTCTGCCTGCCGCTTGTGATAATAAAAAGAGGGACCCCAACATGCGCTACCTGCTCGCCATATTACTTCCTCCCCTGGCCGTCTTTCTCTGCGGCAAACCGATACAGGGATTTCTCAGCATCATCCTAACCCTGTGCTTCTGGATTCCCGGTGTAATTCATGCCCTGTTTGTGGTGCATTCCCACCTGGCAGACAAGCGCAACAAGGAACTGATCAAGGCCATCAAGGAAACCCATTAGTCATTCAGCGGAATTCACTTCATGAACAGACTGCTTCGCCCTTTTCTCGCCCTGTTTGCCATCACCATGCTGGCCGGCTGCAACAGTGCCTACTATGCCACCATGGAAAAACTCGGCGTCCCCAAACGGGAGATCCTGGTGGACCGGGTGGAAGAAGCCCGTGATTCACAGGAAGCCGCGAAGGAGCAGTTTTCATCCGCGCTTGAACAGTTTTCGACACTGCTGAATTTTGATGGCGGCGATCTGCAGGCCACCTATGAAACCCTTGAAGCGGAATTCGAGGAAAGCGAGGACCGTGCCGACAAGGTCAGTGACCGCATTCGCGCAGTGGAATCCGTATCAGAGGCCCTGTTCAAGGAATGGGAGGAGGAGCTGGCCCTGTATACCAACCAGGATTTGCGCCGATCCAGTGAAAACTCCCTTCGGGAAACCCGCGTGCGCTACCAGCAGCTGATCACTGCCATGCATGCCGCCGAAGCCAAGATGCCACCGGTCATTGATGCCTTCCGTGACCAGGTGCTGTTCCTTAAACACAATCTGAATTCCAGAGCCATCGCCTCACTGCGCTCTGAACTGGTAACGATTGAAGATGATATCTCACAACTGATCAGTGACATGGAGACCTCCATTGCCGAATCCAACCGTTTCCTGAGTGAAATGGAACTGATTTAGCGCCTGCCCTGCCAAACTGCCCGGCTGTCACTTTATAGACTTTACCGGGCTTCCCCTTTACCCTTGGTTTCCCTGCTCTTCCAACAACCATAAACCGGGGGTTCCATGCAAAAGCTCATCGTCTTAACCCTGTTCCTGGGACTGCTTGCCGATCCAGCCCAGGCCCAGCGTCCATTCGCTGCACCCAAAAACCTGCCCGACTCGCCAGTCCCTGCAGCAATCCCAGCCATTACCTCCAATACCGGATCGGGTGCACCCTATGATTCAGCACCAGGGCAGTGGCCTGGCCATGACATGGACCACTATGACTATGTGGCCGATGAATATGTGATTACAGGCAATGCCGATGGCGAACCCTACAAGACCCGCCTGGTGATTCGCCGCCCGGCTGATATGAGTCGCTTCAGCGGCCTGGCTATTGTTGAACCCATGCATCCGGCGGGTTTTGCCCACGGTTTTGAACACAACAGCGTTTACATCATGGACGCTGGTCATATTGCCGTGGAAGTCACTACCATGGGACTGGAACTGGCCAAGGCGGCCAATGCCACCCGCTATGCTGATCATACATTCAGCAACAACCAGGTCAGTGAAGTGTTGGCCCAAGT
>Ga0181582_10004742_pt1 | contig 10962 bp, 4 predicted proteins | sample 071ome_32_FD_132438 | JGI IMG/M metagenome (GOLD analysis project Ga0181582, IMG submission 132438) | Coastal salt marsh microbial communities from the Groves Creek Marsh, Skidaway Island, Georgia - 071405AT metaG (megahit assembly) | ecosystem: Environmental > Aquatic > Marine > Intertidal zone... | reverse complement strand
TACATGTCAGCGAATTCTCTCAGCTCACCGCTGTGGTACATGGCCAGACACTCAGAGATTTCGCGATTGAAACCCATCTGAAGACACACCTGATCGATTAGTCTCGCCTCACCGACACCGAAAGACATCCCTCCGGCTGTATCGTTCTCCCAACGGTACATCATGTGATCCGATGCCACCGTTTTCTTGATGCTGTAAAAGTAATCGAGCGTCTGCGTCAACCTTACTGTTCGCTCTGGACAGTGGAAGCGCAGATACTCCGCCTCCACAGCGAAAGGTCCAATCTCAAAACCGAACGGTGATATCGGACCTTCTGCGTATCCTGCATAGTGCTGCGCAAACGCAGAGGGCGCATCCGCAACCTTCAACCGAAGTGTCGCGTCAGCGATCGCCGCAAAGTTTGCTATGGTGAGTAAGCGTGCCGCATCAAATGTTTGAGTGACGCTAATCGACAAAGCCGCAGCTGAAAAATGACGGAGAAGCAGATTGAGACTTCTCAGAATCTCTGACTGAATTTCGTACGTTGTCGGCGCCGCTGCCCAGAAGCATTTCGTTTGCCTTTCAGGGTGCGTGATGGGGAGCGGCGCTGGAAGCACGTGGAGGAACAAATGAACAATGAGACTGACTCGAAGGGCGTAAGAATTCGGCATCAGATCCGCTTGATTCGCAAGTATTGTGCAGCAGTGCAACGCGTTGCGTAAGGCCTTCGGAACTTGATCCAAGCTGGCGACGGCATCCGGGACCAGCGTAAGTTCGACAGGTCTGATTATGGGTGGAGTTTTCGCTGCCCCAGCTAGCGAATCGACGTTACCTTCGATCGCAAGACGGGCGAAAAGTGGTTGAGTGCACGCGGTCAAAGGCACCTCAGGTGGTTGCAGCGCAGGTGGTGAAGTTGTCGCGCCGTGTAGAATCCTCGTTCGATCCATGACCGTCTCGACTGATCGCAAAATCTGCCCGAGCGTCTCGCGCGGCACGCTCGCTTTCTTCGCTTCGACATTCGCACCACTCGCTTCCTCCGACGCGACGCATAAGTCAGCGTGATGAGCAGCGTACTCTGCAACGTTTCGGCATGCAGCTTGAAGCACGACCAGAGCGCTCGCACTAATCATGTCGACGCGGTCTAAATCACGTCTCGCCTCCTCGAGCATCACAAAGCGGACTCCAAGGTTTACCAACGCATCTGCGCGGTTTGGAGGACAACCTAGGCTCGCGAGACCGCATCTGGCAGCTTCTAGAGCGGTGAAAACGCCGCTAGGATCCCGTCCTCTTGGTTGCTTTGCGAACTTCACCGTGCGTAGTGGCCGTGGAGTTACAGAAGCCATGAGTGGACGACCATTCATCATGGGTAAGACCTTGTTGTAAATTATATCTTTTGCCTTCGCTGCCTCTGTTGGGAACATCAAGGGACGGAAAAGTAATGCCCAAGTGGAGGAGTCGTGCGCCACGTTTATTGGAACCTCCATGAGTTGTATCGTGTGAATGTATTTGAACCCATCTTTCGCAGGATCGGCCTGAATCGGATGGAACTCCACGCCATCACCGCAGTTGGTGACACTCACCACAAAGTTTGCGGGCAATCGATGAATGGTGTAAATCACCGCCGCGCCACCCTCCTCGTTTGACCAACCACCTGGCACCATGAGCAACTCACCAGCGCGAAGCATTCGAATTCGGTCCAAGAGCGCGGCCAAGAACGAAACAAATAGATTGTTATCTTTCGTACCTACCGGCATGAGTCGCGCGATCGATAACATATCATCCAAGGCTCGTCGAATAGTGCTCACAGCGTTGGATTCTGGGCCGCTCATCTGCATGGTGGACGCTCCCAAGCATCTTCCGATCGTGATCGCGCTATCAACCAAAGACGTGAGGGTCTCGCGCACGAACTTTGATCTCCTTGATCGACCAATTTTCTCGTTCAAACAAGAATCGGCCATGAGATCGACGAAGGTCAAGTTCTCCCAGCACGCGTCTAGGTGCACGGGCAAAGCGCCACCTCCAAGTGGCCCACACAACCCCGCGAGCTCAAGCGTTCCCCGAAAATTCTTCCCTCGTAGCGCGTCTTGCTGCTCTTCATCCGCGCGAGCGCTCACCGCGGCAAGACCACCCTTACTTGCGGCCTCATTCTCCAAGCTTCGCGCCGTCGCGATGGCTTCGCGAATAGCCGTCACCCAGCGCTGCAGCGTCGCCAAATCCTCCGCCTCCACGACCAGCGCCGCGTTCTTCGACCCCGCCCCGGGTAAGGTCTGAAAGGCAAACATCCTCTTACCCTGATACTTCTGCGCCTTGAGCCCGAATTCCGCGAACGACTCCTCCGAATCCAGTATGCGCACCGAGCTCGAGCCGTTGATCGCAAACTCTCCCTTCGCCGCGCTCTCGCCCGCGTCTTCGGGTTCATTCGCAAAGTACCGCACGCACGCACGCTCTCGCGCGTTCCTAGGTGCGCGCAACGCGAAGTATCGCAGTCTCCAGGTGGATTTGCCGTATAAATCCTTGCCTCCGCGCTTCGTGAGAAAGGATTGAATCACAACGGTCGACGCCGGCGCGACGGACGACGACGCCGCGCCACCGCCGGTGCGACGCGCATATGACTCGCTTGTCATCGCCCTCGCGCGAGGTCGCGACGACGACGGTGCGCGGGCGCGCGTGTGCGGAGAAGCGTCGAGGCGAGATTCACTCTCCGAAGGAGTTCCGCGCGCGACGGGACGCGGAACGCGCGAACGGCTCATCAATGGTTTACACGCCGCGCACGCCGCTAAGACTACTACTGAACGCTACGAAACTGTTCTCAACGCGAGGACGAAAAGATGATCTAGCTCCGACTCGCGGACACGCCCGCGAACATCGCGCGCGTCACCGCCTCCCGACCGAAGGAGGCAATCTGCTCCTTTTGATCTTTGCTGCACTTGATGAACCCGACGAGGTTCGTCGTCGCCATACCGAGCGCCAAAATCGTCACGATGGCATAATTAAACTCAAACGCCGCCAACGCTCCAATCGTGAGCACGGTCCACGCGATCGTCGCTCCGTACAACGACCCCCAAAACGCGCGCCGCTCCGTCGCGTCCACGCGCGCCATGCCCTCCTCATCCCTCGACTCAAACCGCCACGTCGACTCCCCAGACTCATCGATTTCGTTCCAATACCTCAACCCCACGAGCACGCGTCCGCTCACGTTCTTCGTCATCCAAAAATCCACCGCCAGCGCCACCGCGCACGCGATGAAGTTGCGCGTGAAATCACGACTCACCAATTCGCACGTCGCGTAGATCACGATCGGCAGCGCTCTCAGCGCCAACGCGCTCATCACCACCGCGGGGTGTCGCGTCGTCTCGCGTTCGATCGCCACCGTGGCCATGACGGACGCCTCGGACGAGATCTCCCGTCGCGCGCGCGCGCGCGCGTCTCGTCCCGTCGTCGCCCGCGCGCGGGTCAGCGCTCCACGGGTTCGCGCGCTCGATCGGCGCGCCCCGGCGATCCCTCACGCGATCGCACACGGCGTTCGCGATCGCATTGTACGACGACGCCCCCCCCGCGCGCGCGCGCCGATCGCACACGGCGTTCGCGATCGCGATGTACGACGACGCCCCCCTCGCGCGGCACCGACGGCACGCGCGGCGCGCAAATTATCTCGCGCGATTCGTCGTCGTCGCGCGCGCGTGGTGTTGAGGGTCGTCGCGCGACGGCGGCGGCGTGCCGAGCATGTCGACGACGGAGGCGGTGGATCGCGCGCCGGATGGAGGTGGGGGCGACGCCGCGCGAGATGAAGGGATCGCGCGCACCGAGGGTGTGGAGGCGCGCGCGGGCGGGACGACGGATGCGGGGAAAAAGCCGCGGAAGCCGTACACGCAGACGAGGGCGCGGGTGTCGTGGACCGCGAAGGAACACGCGCGGTTCGTCAAGGCGTTGCAGTTGTATCATCGCGATTGGAAAAAGATCGAGGCGTTCGTGGGGACGAAATCGGTCATTCAGATTCGGTCGCACGCGCAGAAATACTTTCTAAAGAAAATGAAGAGCGGCGAGGGCGATGAATTGCCGCCGCCGAGGCTGAAACGCTCGGCGGGTACTCAGAGGGCGAATTTGGCCAGTGATGCGTTGCTGCTGAATTTCACGACCGCGGCGGATGGATCGCTCGTGGCGCAGCCGAACGCAGCGGAGCGGAAGGCCTTGGAGGTGCGGCAGGTGCCAGATTTCGAAAACATCTACGGCTTCCTCGCGGAATGCTTCAAAGTTAACCCACATTCAGACACCCCGAATGTAGAGCCAGTGGAGAAATCGATGAAGGAGTTGGCCCGTATCGACAGGGAAACAGCACTTTTGCTCCTCGGAAACTTGCGGAAAAACTTACAGTCAAAGGAGTTGTGGGAGCAGCAGAGAGAACTCATTCAAGATGGGTTCATCACCTTCTTGGCGAAGGAAGACCTCGAGCAACTCCTCCCAAGAGTAGGTTCATCCATCGATCATCAATCGCAGCCCGCGAAACGCGATGTTGCGGTCGATACATCTGACGCTCCGAACCGCTGTGCGCCGTTTGGAAGTGGTGAACGAGGCTCAAACGGCGACGCGAGTGGTGGAACGAGTAATGAAGCCACGTTTACTTACAAAATAGTACAAGAGTAGCTCTCTCAACGCACGTCGTGGATACATTTACCGCCATGCAGATGCGTCAAACGGATGATACAAGTATCAGTCCTCACAACAGTTACGATAGAACGACAACCTAGGACCTGTAGAAATATATTAGAGCTTGTAAAACGTCAAATTATAGTGTCTAATTACATCCGGCGGTTGAACTACGCGAGATACTTGTCTGCCTGCTCACTAAGCAGCTTCGCACTTGCCTTTGCATCGATGAAGAGATCCTCGCACTCCTGTAAATCAGCAAGCGCTACCTTTTCCCGCCCGTTCGTCTTCGCGATGACGAACGCAGGCGATAGAAGCTGCATGGCGTGGCGAAGAGATGTCTTTTCACCCACATCAGCGAGATGTGCTAGGGATTCCTCATCGATCTCGAGCCCTTCCACTTGAGCGCGAACAGCGAGAATGCGCACCATCTCTTCGACGGTGTATGTCATCGTTCTCACTATCATCAGCCGATCGAGGAGATCGGTCGGAATACCGTGCGGTGCTTGAATATCAGTCCCCTTCACCGTACAAATCCCACGATTCGTGGCCAGAACGACTATCGGAGCAAGAGAGGATTCAAGAGCCTTATTCAGGTAGGTGAAACATTCAATATCGAGCATGTGCACTTCGTCGATGAAGAGTACTCCAGGAACCAGCTCCGCGATCCCTTGATCGATATATCCGTTCACCACCTTGTTGATCTCATGTCGAAGCTTTTCGGTGATTTCCGTCTTCTTTCCCTTGCTAAGCTGATTCATGACGGCGACAATGTCGTGTCCACCGGTGGGCTTCGCGTTCGCGGCGTCCAGATCGTGCAGCGTCACGTCTTGCACAACTTCCTTCCGCTTGTGCACGTCACCCTTGGGGAGAGGCGTGTACTCTTCTGCCTCCAGATCGAATTCGGTAGCGTACGCGTCGCATCTTCCAACTCTCTTCACGCTGCCGCTGTTCGCCTCGATGTAAATAACATCGCCGCACTGGACCTTTTCTTGTTGCAAGGCCTCGTAAATTGAGGGATCGAGCTTCAGCTGCTTAGTCCCTTTCACGGATTTGAGACCGACGATGACGTGCGAAATCACTTTGCCATAACCACCGCTCGTACTCTCCATCTCTTCCGGCGTCATTTCCACGACTTCCCCCTCGTACACCTCCTTGACTTCCTTGATGCGCAAGCCAATTGCGCGGCGGAAATTCTCCATCAACACCTCCGTCTTCTTAATCTCGGAACTGTAAACCTCACTCCCGACCATGGGACAAAACGGAACCCTCGCCCCGAGCTCTTGCGCCATCCCAAGCGCGAGCGCCGTCTTCCCAGTTCCCGGCGCACCGGTCATCAGGAGCGCCCGTCCCGCCATCTTCTTCTCCCGGATCATGTCCACGACGAGCCCGCACGCCTCCCGCGCGAGTTCCTGCCCGATCCAACCCGCCGCAGTCTCCGCCGCATCACCAGATTCCTTCAATCCCAAACCCTGCGCGCGCGAATCGCCCGCACCGAGCGCGTCGTCGCCGTCAGTCGTCGTCCGCGCGTTCTCCCGCGCGCGCGCGCCTCGGCACGAATCGCCACCACGACGTCATCCACCGCGCGCTCGGAGGTCCATCGACGCGACGCGACGCGGTCGAGACGCGTACCTTGATGTGCGTGTGCGCGGCGACGCGCGACTTACGCGCGAGCGACGGGACTTCGTCGATCTTCATCCCGCGCGCGACTGTGCGGCGGCGTTGACGCGCGCGCGCGTGTCCACGACTGACTCGAAGGGCGTGAATTCGACGCGAATACGACGCGCGCGATTTATCTATGCTCGTACACGGCGGATTCGGAGCGCCATCATTGTCTAGGGTATACGCGGACGTGGGTCGGGCCGACGCGGCGGCGATCCCTCGCGTCGGATATCCGCCCGCACTCGCGCGCGCGCTCGCGTGTATCGTGCGCGTGCGAGGTTCCGATATGCTCGTGACGTCCGCGGCGGCGTCGCTGGCGCGTCCGATGCGGTCGAGCGCGTCGGAGCGCTCGACGCGAGGGATGGGCGCGTTCGAGGGTCGACGCGCGCGCGGCCGGGTGATTTCTCGAGCGGTGTCGACGACGCCGCGAAAGGCGAGCGAGATCGATTGGAACTCGATTGGGTTCGGACTCACGCCGACCTCGCACATGTTCCTGGCGACGTGCGATCTCGGTGGTGAGTGGAGCGAAGGAGAGATCGTTCCGTACGGCGACTTGTCGCTGAGCCCCGCGGCGGCGGTGCTGAACTACGGTCAAGGGGTGTTCGAGGGTATGAAGGCTTTCCGTACCGTGAACGATGAACTTTTGGTGTTCAGACCGGAAGAAAACGCGGCGCGTTGTGAAGAGGGGGCGGGGCGGATGTCGATGCCGCCAGTGCCGAGAGATTTGTTCCAGAGAGCGGTGATGAAGACGGTCGGCGCCAACGCAGACTACGTCCCACCGGTTGGCCTCGGATCGCTTTACCTGCGTCCGCTCCTCATCGGAACAGGAGCGATTTTGGGTTTGGGCCCGGCGCCAAGCTATACGTTCGTCGTCTACTGCTCTCCCGTGGCCTCATACTTCAAGGGTGGTCAGCTCACGCCCATCAAGTTGACGGTGGAGGAGACGTACCACCGCGCCGCTCCAGGTGGCAGCGGCAGTACAAAGTGCATCGGCAACTATTCCCCCGTGCTGAAGGTTCAATTAGAAGCGAAGCGTGTGGGATTTTCGGATGTGGTTTACCTCGATGCGAAAGAGAACAAGTACATTGAGGAGGTGAGCTCCTGCAACTTCTTCTGCGTCAAGGGCAAGACCATCTCCACCCCGGCGTTGCAAGGTACAATTCTTCCTGGCATTACTCGTAAGTCCATCTGCGAGCTTGCTGCGGCGCGCGGCTTCACGGTGGAAGAACGCAACGTGTCCATCGAAGAGGTCATGCAAGCGGATGAGTGCTTCTGCACGGGAACCGCTGTCGTCGTCGCTCCCGTTGGTTCGGTGACGTACAAGGGCAAGACGGCCACCTTTAGCGAAGGAAAGGTTGGTCCGGTGTCCCAAGCGATGTACGATGAACTCACGGGCATTCAGCAAGGCCGTCTTCCGGACCCGCGCGGCTGGAATGCTATCGTTCCAAAGGAGTATTACCTCTGAGGCACGAGCGCCGACCGGACGAGGCTTGCCGCGATGACTCGCGCTCTCAGTAGATCCCACAGCGCGCGCGACGTCGTTGAGTAATTAACACGTACCATTACACACGTTACAACTATTCCGAGCGCCGAACCGCTCAAGTCCACGCCCGCATCCACGCGTCGTCCAGTCCGTTGCGTCGCGCGTCATCCAAAACCCCACGTCTCGGGGTTGAAGCCGCCACCGCGTGACCGACCACATCGCGTCGCGCCTCGTCGCTCTCGCACCGCGCCCTCGCGCTCTGACGCGAGCTCAGCGTAGCGCAGTCGCCCGCACGCTCTTTCGTGCGTCCAAGCGTCCGAAAGCGCGCGCGGCTGCCTGAGAACCGCCGGCGAACGCGTCAGAGATCGCGCGCGAAGACGATGAAACTTCGTCTCTACGGGCCGACGACTCGCTCGCACCGCATCGCGGCTGCGGCACGCTTCGCGGGTGTGAGCGATGAGTCGCTGGAGCAAGCGGAGGTGCAAATGGGGGTGACGAACAAGACGGCGGAGTACCTAAAGGAGAAGAATCCATTTGGTAAGGTGCCGTGCGTGGAGAACGTAGAGCGCGGGAGCTCCGCGTTCGAAAGCAACGCGATCGCAAGATATCTCGCAACTGTTGGCCCGACTGGTTCGAGCATTTATCCCGAGGACGCATGGACGCGGGCAAGGATTGATGGATGGATGGATTCGTTCAACGTCGTTGACGTGTGCGGACCGCAGTGGCTGTATCCTATCACTGGCACAGGGGCGAACCGTGGGATAGTTTACGACGAAAAGAAGGAAGCGGAGGCCAAGAAGGTGGTTGCCAATTTCATGGCGGCCGTCGAGGCGTACCTTGCGTCGCACGAAGCGGTCTTCTTGGTGGATAATGCTTTGTCGCTCGCCGACATCGTCGGTGCGAGTGGCATGAGCAACGTGTACAGTTACCTTGTCCCGAGGAGTGAATGGGAGGCCAAGTACCCGATTCTATTGAGGTGGATCGAAACTGTGTACAACACACAAGAGTGGCTTGAGTCCGTTGGCGTGATGCCTGTGTGCGAAGCAGAAGTGATGTACGATCCAAGCGGGCCGAAGACGTTGCTTCGTCCGGTCAAGTATGTCGAGCAGTGGCCGTCCAAGCGTGTCCGCGACACGTTCGTGAACTATTTCATCGACAAGCAAGCGCACACGTACTGGCCATCCTCGCCGGCTGTGCCAGTGGATGACCCGACGCTGCTCTTCGCGAACGCAGGGATGAATCAGTACAAACCTATCTTCTTGGGCAAGGCTGACCCGAAGACGGCGCTCGCCAAACTTAAACGTGCGACAAACAGTCAAAAATGCATCCGCGCTGGTGGTAAGCACAACGATCTGGACGATGTCGGCAAGGATACATACCACCACACCTTCTTTGAAATGCTCGGGAACTGGTCTTTCGGTGATTACTTCAAGGAGGAAGCGATCGGCTGGGCGTGGGACCTTCTCACAAATGTGTATGGCCTTCCGGGAGACCGCCTGTATGCTACGTACTTCGGTGGCGACGCCGCGCAGGGCTTGCAACCAGACGAAGAAGCGAAGAACATCTGGCTCAAGTATTTGCCGGAATCTCGCGTTATGCCGTTCGGTTGCAAGGATAACTTCTGGGAAATGGGTGAAGTTGGCCCATGCGGTCCGTGCACGGAGATCCACTATGATCGTATTGGTGGTCGTGACGCGTCGTCTTTGGTGAACATGGATGATCCGAACTGTCTGGAAATCTGGAACGTCGTGTTCATCCAGTATAACCGCGAAGCAGATGGTAGCCTGAAGTTGCTACCGGCGAAGCACGTCGACACTGGTATGGGTTTTGAGCGTCTCACCTCCGTGCTTCAAAACAAGATGAGCAACTACGACACGGATGTCTTCATGCCTATCTTCAAGGAGATTCAACTCATCACCGGCGCTCCGCCGTACACTGGTCTTTTGGGTAAGCCTGATATCGGCGAAAAGGACATGGCGTACCGCGTCGTCGCCGATCACATTCGCACGTTGTCGATCGCCATCGCTGATGGTGCCGCTCCCGGCTCGGAGGGTCGCAACTACGTATTGCGTCGCGTTCTTCGTCGCGCGGTTCGCTTCGGCCGCGAGAAGCTCGGTGCCAAGCAGGGTTTCTTCGCTAAACTCGTTCCTATCGTTGTCAAGCAGCTCGGATGTGTCTTTCCTGAGCTCGTCGAGAAGAAGAAGCACATCATTGAAGTCATCGCCGATGAGGAAACTTCGTTTGGGCGCACGCTCGAAAAGGGCATTGCACAGTTCAAGAAGGTGCTCGAAGCCGCCTCGAAGGATGGACGCACTGTCATCTCCGGCCCCGAAGCTTTCTTGTTGTGGGAGTCATACGGTTTTCCGAACGACCTCGTAGAAATCATGGCTGAAGAGAACGGCTTCACGCTCGATAATGATGGTTTCGCTCGAGCGTTTGCGGAAGCGCAAGAAAAGTCTCGAGCGGGATCTAAGAAAACTGGCGGTGTGCAACTTTTGTTTGAGGCTGAAGCTACAGCGTGGCTTCAAAACAACGGTGTATCCACAACGGATGACTCTGAAAAGTATGCCGTTGGACGTCCGTCGCATTCTACGGTTATCGCAGCCATCTTGTCCCCGAGCGGTTTCGTCAAGTCCACGGCCGACGCGGAAGGTCCATTCGGCTTCATCCTGAACTCGACGACCTTCTACGCCGAGTCCGGCGGCCAGGTCTGCGACACTGGCTCGATAATATCGTCGAACGGCTCGATGTCCGTGAGCGAAGTGAAGGTGGCGGCCGGTTACGTTCTTCACACTGGTGACGTCTCTGGTGCTGTGAACGTCGGTGACGCTGCCACGTGCGCAGTGAACTATGACCGCCGCGAAAACATCATGCCGAACCACACGATGACGCACGTGCTGAACTACGCTATTCGGAAGGTTGTTGGCGATGGATGCGATCAAAAGGGGTCCTTAGTCGATGACGAAAAGCTGCGCTTTGACTTCTCGCTCAACAAGGGTATGACGACAGAGCAAGTCGCTGCCATTGAAAAGGTGGTCAATGAGCAAATCAAGGCGAAGCTTTCCGTGGATAAGCGCGAGGTGGCGTTGGACAAGGCCATGCAAATTAACGGTCTTCGTGCCGTGTTTGGTGAGGTCTATCCCGATCCGGTTCGCGTCGTTTCTGTCGGCCCGAGCATTGATGATTTACTCGCT
>Ga0181582_10004741_pt1 | contig 10962 bp, 6 predicted proteins | sample 071ome_32_FD_132438 | JGI IMG/M metagenome (GOLD analysis project Ga0181582, IMG submission 132438) | Coastal salt marsh microbial communities from the Groves Creek Marsh, Skidaway Island, Georgia - 071405AT metaG (megahit assembly) | ecosystem: Environmental > Aquatic > Marine > Intertidal zone... | reverse complement strand
GGGGGGGGGAGCTGGGCGGGGGGCCGGCCGTCGACGCCCGAGGGGGGGGGGGGGGGGCCGCGCGGGGCGCGGGGGCAGGGGCGGGGGCGGCGTTGCCCCCTGCGGGCGCACCTGGTAGTTCACGACCGAGGACGCCTCGCCGATCTTCTCGATGAGGCCGCTGGCGAGGACGGCGAGGGAGCCCGCCCGGGCCGCGTCGAAGAGCTTGTACTTGAGGGAGCTGCTCCCGCTGTTGATCACGAGCACCTTGCCGGTCTCGGCCAGCGGGCCGGGCATGTCTGGGCCGGGGATCGCGTGGGGCTCCGGGGGAGAGGGGTTGCGGGGGCGGCTGGGTCGCGCGGAGGGAGAGAGCGGCCGCGAGGGCTGGGTGAGGTGTCCGGGCGGAAAACAGTTAGCCGCGGGACGGCGTGGCGAGGGAGCGGGAGGCGAGGAAGCACCCACCGAGGTGTGGGGACGGTGGCGCCCCCCACGCCGCCCACGTCCGGGGCGCGGGGGGGCGAGCCCGCGCCTCGCTGGGCCCTGACACGTCGGGCCCCCGACCCTCCTGACTCCTGCGGGCCTTGTCGACCCGATCCCTCGTCCCTGGCCCCCGGCCCATGCCCCCCCGGTGCGCGGGAGAGGGGTCAGACACGATACCTTCCTTCCGGGACCCCTCAGCCCCGACACCGCCGTCCCTGCGCCGAGCAACATGCTGCAGGGCCTCCGCGGAACCTCGGGGGCCTTGAGGGGCCGGGGCGCCGCCCTCCTGGGACGCGACCTGTCGTGGGGCCAGGAGACGGTCTGCACGCCTGGGTTCCTTCGGTGAGCCCAGCGGCCGGCCAATCGATGCGCCGCGGAGGCGGGCACGGGCCTCCCTCCTCCACGAGCCGAGGAAGGCGGTTCCCCCACGGCGCCCAGCGAATCCCCCCCCCCTCCCCGGCGCGCAGGTGGGGCGCGCGGAGGGCGTCCTCCGGCGCCGACGCCAAGACCGAGGCCCTGTACGTGGCGGAGGTCGGCCAGGCCGCGGGCCACACCCCCGCCCTCGTCGGGTTCATGAACCACTTCTCGCGGGTCCGCGACACGGGCTTCTTTCAGGCGGTGGGTGGGGGGCACCGGCGCGCGCCGGACCCCTACCGGCACGCCAGGCTCTTCAAGGCCATCTTCAAGCTCCCCGACGACCCCGAGCACATGCTCGGCATGTCCATCCACCAGGCCCGCGTCCTCGCCAACACGGGCAAGGCCGACGAGATCATCGACACCTGCCTGCAGCGGTGCGGGCCCGGGCGCCTCCCCCCCCGCCCCGCCCGCCCCGACCCGCGGACCCCCGGGCCCCCGCCCCCGTCCCCCCCCCCCGCCCCCCCCCCCCCGGCCCGCGAACCCCCGGGCCCCCGACCCCCCCCCCCCCCCCCCGCCGCCCCCCGCAGGTTCGGGGCGTGCAAGGCGGGGAAGGAGTTCACCCTCGTGTACGGGGGCCACCTGGGGGACCTGGACCTGGACTGCAAGCTGGCCAACGCGATCGAGTCGCCAATGGTGCTGGCGTACAACGCGCAGGGCAAGGGGACGCAGGAGATCGTGGAAGACGTGATGCTGGCGGTGGAGAAGGCGCGACAGAACCGGTCGCGGGTGTTAGGGGTCATCGTGGAGCACTTCGACTGCACGCTCGAGGAGGCCGGGGCGAGCGTGCTGCGGCGCAAGTTTGACGAGCACAACCTGCCCTACCTGGGGCGGCTGCCGAAGGACCCGGTGCTCGCGTCGCTGCGTCTGGACGAGGTGATCAAGTCGACCAAGGCGGTGCCGCTGGTGGAGCAGGAGGCGGCCAGCGACGTGGGGGGGGTCGCGCCCACCCGCGACGCCGACCTGGCCGTCTCCAAGATCGTCATCGCCACGGAGAGCGTGGGGGACCTCATCCGGATCCTGACGCGGCCCGAGTACTACGACCCGTCGGATCGGTCCGCGGCGCCGCTGGTGGTGACCTCGGCGGACCGCTCCGACATCCTGCTGTCCCTGCTGGCCGCCAACCAGTCGTCGGTCGGGCCCCACGTGGCCGGCATCCTGCTCGGCGGGTCGAGCAAGGTCAGCCCGCACGTCCTCGACGTCTTCCGGTCCGTGGACCGGAACGTGTCGCTGCCCATCATGCACACGTACTCCCCCCTGGACGCCACGCTGTCCCGGATCCACTACACGTCCGGGCAGATCTACCCGACCTCCGCCGCCAAGATCGCGCGCTCGATCCAGCTGTTTGACGCCAACGTCAAGACGGAGGAGATCGACCTGGCCCTCAAGGAGGCCCCGGTGCGGACCTACGTCCCGCCCAAGGTCTTCCAGCACAGGATCTACCACAAGTGCAAGGGGGACGTGCAGACCATCGTGCTCCCGGAGGGCGAGGACGTCCGCGTCGTGAAGGCCGCCGCCGCCGTCGCGACGCAGGGCCTGGCCAAGCTCATCCTCCTCGGCAACGAGGGCACGGTGCAGGCGCTGGCGGAGCGCTCCAAGATCAAGATCGACCTCCCCGGGATCTCCATCGTCGACCCGGCCAAGTCAGAGCTCCTCGACGGCTACGTCCAGGAGCTCGTCCGGGCCCGCAAACACAAGGGCATGACGGAAGAGCGCGCCCGCGACGAGGTGGTCTACGGGACCATGTTCGGGACGATGATGGTGCGCATGGGGGATGCCGACGGGCTCGTTTCGGGGGCCTGTCACACCACGGCCGACACGATCCGCCCGGCGCTGCAGCTCCTCCAGAGCAAGGACAAGAGCCTCGTGTCCTCCGTCTTCTTCATGCTGCTCCCCGACCGCGTCCTCGTCTACGGCGACTGCGCGGTCAACGTGGACCCGGACGCGGCGCAGCTCGCGGACATCGCGGCAGTCTCGGCGCGCACGGCCAGCGCGTTCGGGATCGAGCCCCGCGTGGCCATGCTCTCCTACTCGACCCTCGGCTCCGGGGCCGGGCCCATGGTCGAGAAGGTGGAGGAGGCCACCCGGCTGCTCCGAGACCACCACCCGGGGCTGGCCGCCGAGGGGCCCATCCAGTACGACGCGGCGGTGGACCCGCGGGTCGCGGCGTCCAAGGTCAAGAAGGAGTCCCTGGTGGCGGGCAAGGCCAACGTGCTCGTGTTCCCCGACCTGAACACGGGCAACAACACGTACAAGGCCGTGCAGCAGTCCACGGGCGCCATCGCCATGGGGCCCGTCCTCCAAGGGCTCGGCAAGCCCGTCAACGACCTGTCCCGAGGGTGCACCGTTGAGGACATCTACAACACCATCTGCATCACCGCCGTCCAGGCCATCGACGCCAAGGAGCAGCTCGCGAGGGAGAAGGGGGCCCCCGACGCGGCCGACGGGAGCGCCACCGGCTAGGCGGCCGGCCCGGCCCCGTGCGCCCGCCCCGCCCGGCTCATCGACTGCCCCGCCCCAGCCCATCCCGTCGGGTTGAACCACCACACGTCTGGAACCATTCCCCCGTCACCCGTCGACGGCGCCCACCCGCGGGGCGGGGCCGTCGACAGCCGTGCCGGGGAGACCGCGCCCCCCCTCACCCCCGCGTCCCCGCGGCGAGGGCCGTCTTTGCGGCCTCGAACTGGCTCCGGACCGCCAGGGTGATCTTGTTGGTGGCGGTGACCATCTTGCCGCGCTCCCGGTCGTCGGCCGCGCGCTTGCCCCACTTCCCGATGAACTTGTCCGGGTGCCTGCGGGCAGCGGCGGCCGGGGTCGCAGTCCGGCGGCGCCCGGCCCGCGCTCCCTGCGCACCCCCAGGAAACCCCGGGATGGGTCCAGGCGGGCGAGGTCGGGGCCGCGGGGAGCGGGGAGTGCGACCAGGCGGCGGGGGCGGCGGGGGGCGGCGGGGGGCGGCGGGGGGCACTTGCCACCGCAGGGTCAGGAGGCGGAAGGCCGTGCGGACGCCCTTGAGGTCGCGCTGGCCCAGCTGCTCGCACATACCGCCCAGGACCCCGGCGCCCGGGGGCCACGGCACGTCCTCGTACCGGATCGCGCCCTCGTCCGCCTTCTCGAAGAAGCGCCAGGCCAGCTCGTGCACCTCCCAGGGGGACCCGTCAGGGAGGAGATACGAGGCCTCGCGCACCGCCGCAGCGGGGCCGGCACGGGCGCGGGCCTCCTCGCGGCGCTTGGTGTCCAGCATGCGGGCGCGGAGCCTCGCGCGGATCTCGATGCGCTCCTGCATCTCCTCCTGGGCCCGGGCGTCGTGCGCGTCGGCGGCGGGGGGCGACCCCGGCGACCCCGGTGCCTCCGGGCCCGCCGCCGGCGCCCGGCGCGGCGCCGACAGCGAGCTGCTGCGGGGGTGCAGCGGAGGGTCCGCGGGGACGGCCGAGCTGCGGCCGCCTGCCAGCGACCCGGGGCCCCTCGCCTGCGCGGACGCCCGGGGGTGGGTGGGTCGGGGGGCCCCCCGCCGCGGCGAGTGCGTGGGACCCGTGGTTCGACGCGTCTCGACGCCTCAGCGCCGTCAGATATTGTTCGATTGGGCGAATCGATGCTCCATTCGGGCGTTCGATGGCCGAGCTCTCACCGGATCCCTCGGCGCGGAGGCCCCCTTGTCCTCCCTCAAGTCAGCGGGGACGCTCGAGACTCCGTGATTCCTCTCCCAGTCCTCCGACCTCCACCCCCCGACAAGACGGCCTCGCAGGGCCATGATACTTGCGTCACGCCACTCCGCCCAGGCCTCTCCGGCCTTGATTCCGGCGGAAGAGGTATCCCACGGAACCAAGGAGAAACGGCGCCTCGCTCCCGGGCGCGCGGCCTGCGGCCCAATCCGGGGGAACCGTTCGGTTCTTCCGCGCCGAGGGACCGGATGCGGCCACTGGAGAATCCGCGAGGGGACCGCAGCCCTCGTGTCCCGCAGCGTGGGGCCCACCCCCCCCCGGGACTGGCGGCGCTGAGGCCCCGCGTTCAACGCAGGCCCCTTCCCAGCTCCTAGTGCCTACGACTTGCTCTCGTTCTCCAGCGCCGCCGCCAGCAGCCCCACCCCGCCGCCCCCCGGCGCCGCCCCCGCCCCCGGCGCGCCCATCCCGGGCGCCATGGGGTCCGGCATCCCGGGGGCGACCGTCCCCCCGGGGGCGACCGTCCCCCCCGGGACCATGGCCGCCAGCGGGCTCGCCGAGGCGGCGCCGGCGACCCCGGGCGCGGGCTCCGCCCTCGGCGGGTCCGACACAGACGCCGACGCCTCGAGGGCCTGGGCCAGCGCCGAAACCCCCGCCGCGTCGCCCCGCGGCGGCGCCGACGGCGACGGGAGCCGGGGCGCCCCCGCCAGGGGGCGGAGAGCCTCCTCGAGCGCCCGCGGCCCCGCCCCGGGGGCGCCGGGGCCCGGGGCGAAGCCCTGCTCGCGGTGCGCCCGGGCGGCCCGGAGCGCGGCGTCCAGGTCGTCCTCCCCCGGGCGCCGGAGGCGGACGGCGGCGGCCTTGGAGGTCTCGGTGCCGTCAGAGTTGGACACGCGGCAGTGGTACTGCCCGAGGTCCGCGGTCCCGACGCCCTGGATGTCGAGGCGCGGCTCGAGCGCCCCCTCTACGGGGCGGCCGTTCCGGAACCACTGGAAGGCCAGGGGCTGGCGGCCGTAAGCGTGCACCTCGAGGGTGACGGGGTCGCCCTCGGCGACGGCGGCGGGGCGGGGGTGGCCGATGACGCGGGGGGGGTCGAAGCGCTGCTTGACGAGCTCCGCGACGATGCGCTCCGGAACGCCCGCCGGCCCGCCCCGCGACGCCTCGAGCCGCCGCCGGGCGCGCTCGACGACCTCGCCGATCTTGGACCGCGCCGACGTGTGGACGAGCGGCCTCTCCGCCGCCGCCTGCGCCTGCCGCAGCCTGGCCTGCCGGGCCGTGGGCTTGCGCTTCTGCTGCACCAGCACGTTGCACCGCACCTTCACCCGCCCCCGGGCCTCCGTCTTGAACCCGAACTTTGACAGGAAGGACCCCTCGAACGCCCCCGGCACCCCCACCGCCGTCACGTCCTCGAGCTCCAGCGACCCGCCCACGAAGAGCTCCTCCAGCCGCTGCCCGGGGTCGGGGAGCGGGCGCCACGTGGACACGACCTCGGTGCGGAACCCCTCCATGCCGGGCTCGAGGCGGAGCATCCCGTAGCCCTCCGTGCGGTACCTCCCGTACGCGTCGAGGGAGCAGACGTGGAGGTAGAGCGTGGGCCAGTGGGCCGGGTCCACGGGGCCCTCGCTGTGCGCGACGGCCTCCACGGGGCACGCGAAGTGCGCGACCCGGGGGGACCGCCCCGAGAGCCGGTCCTCCGGGTAGGCGGCCACCGCGGCCACCTGCGTCGAGCCCCGCAGCACGGGCGGCCCGCCCCCCTCGGCGGGCTCCGTCACCCACGCCCGCTCGGGGCACCGCAGGTCGTAGCTCACGAAGAGCCGGTCCCCCTCGAACCCCTCCGCCGATACTACCTCCAGCATCATCCCCACCCGCGCCCTCCCCCGCCCCCCCGCCGGCAGCGGCTCGAACTTGGCCCCCAGGTGAGCTTGCTTGATCCGCCGCTGCCGGTCGGCCAGGTCTCGCTCCAGGCGCTCCTGGCGGCGCTGCACCTCGGTGGGCTCCGTGCGGGACGCGTTCTCGACGCGGAACTCGTAGAGCGTGCCCTGGGCCGACTCGACGCGGTACCAGGCGCCCGGGCGACTGAACCCGGGCGTCATCTCGAAGGTCCCGTCCGTGAAGGCGCGGACCGTGACGAGGACCTCCTCCGCGGGGACGTCCTCGTCGTCGCCCGTGTCCATCATCACGAGCATCTTCTGGAACTTGACCACCCCGTGCCAGCCGCGCGCGCCCTCGGCCAGCTGCCCCACCACGTGGCTCCGCGGGCCGGCCGTGGCGGGGGCCTCGCTGAGCGTGCCGGCCCGGGCGAAGGGGTCCGAGTCCACGTAGGTGAAGATGGGCATCCGGTCCCGCTCCCTCCGGCCCGGCGCCCGCTCCTGCGCCGCGGCGCCCCCCTCCTCGCCCTCCTCGCCGTCCTCCTCGAACCGCGGGCTGACGACCTGCGCGGGTGGGGGGTATGGGGCGGGGGTCGGGGTGCTCGGGGCGCGGCGCACGGGTTGGGGCGAAGCGGGGAGGGCGGCCCGGGGCGCGGGACCCGGATGTCTCGGGGGGCTCACCTTCTGCTGCCATCCCAGGGTCGCCCGGTATTCCCCGGCTGCCGCCTGGGCCCCTCCCCGGGGCCCCGCGGGCCCCCCCTGGCCCGCCTCCTGTGGGGGGGCCCCCAGCTGGGCCTCACGATCGGCGGCCCTGCGCACTTTCCGCAGTGTCACGGTGAGACGCAGGTTGCTGATCGGGTCGCAGGTCTCATATATTTCCGTCGTCACGGCCTGGGTCCTCCCGGCGTGCTGCATCCCACCGGTTCTTCGGCGCTCTGCCCGCGCGTCGGTGACAACCGTATTCCAACCCCCCCTCGTGGGCCGATGCCGAGGAATCCACGGAGAAAGAGGAAGGTAAACTGGGTTCGACACAAATGTATGACCAAATTCTCGGAGAGAGACCCGGATTGGCGTCTCCTCCACCCTTGCACACGTGCGGGGAGGCGTGTGAAGTTCAAACGAGGTAGGCGGAGCTTTTCGCTCTCTGGCGACGAAACACGGCGAGCGGGAAGTGCCGAACCGGGGCACCCGGGCGGGACGGGAGGGCCCCAGCAGACCGGGGCCCGCGCGGCGCCAGCGCGGCCCGCAACACAATTCCCCGGAGTGAGTCGGTCTCAGGATGGGGGGGCGTCGGGCGCAGGAGGGGGGCCCCCCGCCCACCCGCCCCGGTTCAACGGGCCCCGGCTAGCCCACCTTCTCCCCCCCCCGCCCCCCCCCGCCCCGGTCTTCCTCCCCCTCTTTCGCCTCGGCCTGCGCCCACCACGACGTGAGCCCCAGCCCGTCCCCGTTGATATCGGCGACCACCCGCATCGGCACGAAGGGGTTGCGCTCGGTGCCCACCGCGTCCTCGGTCCCGCTCTCGACCGCCTCGTGGAGCTCCAGGGGCGTCGGGGGCTTGTGGAACTGCACCTCCAGCACCTTGACCCGGATCTCCTCCCCCTCGTCTGCGGGTCAGGGGCGGGGCGGCTCGGCTCCGGGGACCCGGGGGACGGGGGCGGGCGGGGCGGGGTCCGCCGGGGGGGCCCGGTCACGCACCCATGTACATCTGCTGCCCGTCAAAGTCCCAGAACCAGACCTTCTGCTCCGACTCGTACATGCTCGGCTCCTGGAGGCACGACTGCGGCACGAAGATGTCGTCGAAGAAACCCAGCGAGACGACCACGCCGTCCACGGTCGATTTCTTCAGGGTGCCCGTGATGATCTCCCCGCGGAAGGGGCAGAACGCGATGACGCGGAACACCACCTGCGGGGGCAGCGGGTCGGGGGTGCCGGGTTTGAGGGGGGACGGGGGCGCGGGCCGGCCGCGGGAGGGGCGGCGCGGAGGGGCAGTCACCTTGAAGGTCGCTGCGCCCGCCCTGTGGTGCACCATCCCCCCCGAGACGCTCAAGACGTCGTATAGCGACACGACCAGTCCCTGCGACGTGCAAGAAGCGGGTCCGATGGGATTCTCATCGTGTGTTTGACGTGACGACCCCGGTATATGCGGGAACGCGGCCGGGAGGGGAGCTCACGACGTCGGGGAGGACCTTGTCGAAGTAGAGCTCCTCAATGACTTCGGCGACGGCGACGTGCCTGGGCTTCTCGAGGTTCGCGGGCTGCACGCGAATGTCATCCTCCAGCTGGGCTACCACGAACATCTGCCACCTCCCCGTTCGCGCGGGCGCGTGGTGGCGCTCAGGCGGTGTCCTAGCCGCAAGGGGCGCGCTCCCTGCTGTTCCCCCGATTTTGCGAAAACTCTGGGTTTCGGGGGTTTCTTTGTGGGAACGCATTGAAGGCGGAGGGCGTGGCGGGAGGCGCGACCGCCCTTGAGGTCCTCCCCGCGCGGGGCGACGGCCGCGGTTCCGGGGGGGAGTCCTCTGGGTGACTGACCGGCCTGCAGGGGTGTTCGGCCGTGGCGCCTCCTCGTCGGGCGAGGGCCCGCCTCCCCCGACGGTAGCACCCGAACAGCTCAGCGAACGCGCGGCTCACCCTCGCCATCCCCTCCCCCAGCTGCTAAAACTTGAGGTCGAGGTCGTCCGTCGGAGCGCCGGGGTGCGCGCCCGGGGGCGGTCGAGCATGCTCGGCGGGGGGCCTGGCGGTTCCCGGAGTCGCCGGCAGAGTCGCGGCGTCGCTAGCGACGCTTCTCCTGACGGACATTGCACTTCCACCCGGGCGGCGCCTGCTGCGCGTCCGCCCTCTCCTGGCGTCTCTCCCTCTTCGATTCTTCCTGGTGCCACAGTCATGTAGGTAACCTGAGACCTGAGACCTGAGACCTGAGACCTGAGACCTGAGACCTGAGACCTGCGACGAGGAGCGCTCCTCGTGGGGGGGGCGGGGGCGAGGGGAGGGTGAGAGGAAGGTACTGACGTATTGCGCTCCTAGTGCGCCTTGCCGTACCGGCTATTGTAGCCCTAACAATCTTGCCCCACTACTGCGCGCCGCTGGCCCCCATACCCGCCCCGATAGCCCCCCACAACTCCCGACCACCCCCCCTGCCTGCCGCAGGCATCCCCCTGCCTGCCACAGGCACGCCCCCCACACTAAGGCGACCCCTAATACTTCAGGGGGGGGGGGTTTCGGACTGACAGTCCGAAAATTTGCCCGTGGTTGGTGCGGGTCCGACTCCATTCGGACTCCTTTCGGACTCCTTTCGGACAGGGGATTTTAAGCGCATTATTCATCGGATCTCGCTCATTTCCCGATTCGGCAGTTGCCTCCGCCTTATTTCTTATCCTTTCAATGGAGCTGAGCTAGAAGCAAGAGCCCACGTAGTACGTGGGTCCTTTGCCCTTTTGTTTCAGGCAGTCGTCATCCTCCGACATCCTCCGACGGTTCCTCCGGTCAGTCCCGACCACCGGAATTCTGCAAACGGGTGGCGAGCCCCGCAGCAGTTTCAACGTCGTTGGAGCAATCCCCAGACCGGCAGACCGGGAGAAAGCGCGGCCACCAGCAGGTGAGGGCACCAGCGCAGCCCCTCAGGACCCGGTTGGATAAGGGGCTGGGAAGCCGAAAGAATCCGAGACATTGTGGCGATTTACAGATTTTCACGGGGTATGACCCGTCCGCGACAGGCCTAACGACCGGATCGCGTGCTCCAGCCGGGCGGTGCCCCGAGTGCCGGCGGACAAATGATCACGGCTGCCCCCGCGTGACGACCATCGTTATACGTCTTGTTTGACACGCACAAGTTCCTCCAGCCCGTTTTCCCCGCCCGCCCGCCACCTCGGCGCGTTTCCCGAGCATCCGCCACCGCTGCATCTCAGGACACACCCTGGGGCCGTTCGGGCCCCTCGTGGCAGATTCCGGCTGAAAACAAAAGATGAACAATGAAGTCCTTGTATTCCTTCGGGTGTCCCACACTCCGGGACACGGACGAATCGGCTCCGCTAGGGGGCATGGGGGGTCCGACGGAATCCGATGATCGCGGGGTCAATCTGGAACAATTTTATGACTTGACGTTCTTAAATCATTTTTTCAAGGGTGAAATTGTCGTTCAGCCGTGATCGTCCCCGTGGAGGCGGGAGCGACAGCCAGAGGCGGTTTCCGGACTGTTCACGGCGCTTGCTCGAATTTCGTGCTGTTTGGCAATCGGAACCCTTTTGATCTATTTTAGTGCCTCTCCCTCCCATGGAGCGCCCTCCCATCCCCCCATCGCGGGATTTTTTTTCATTCAGGTCACCGACTGACCCACCGCCCACAAGCCGACTTCTTCCTCTGAGCTTCCTCTGAGCGCGAGCCGCGGGTGCTGCCTGCAGGATGCGCGCGGTCCCCTTCCTCTTGCTTCTCTTCGCCGCCGCGCTGTCGAGCGCGCTCGGCGCGGGCGCCACCGAGATTCCCCTCGGGATTCCCATCGGCGGCGTCGCGGAGCTCCCCGCCACGTGGCCAGCTGCCAAGCGCCGGCTGGCCTCGGCCGTCCTGACGCAGCGCGG
>Ga0181582_10004737_pt1 | contig 10966 bp, 9 predicted proteins | sample 071ome_32_FD_132438 | JGI IMG/M metagenome (GOLD analysis project Ga0181582, IMG submission 132438) | Coastal salt marsh microbial communities from the Groves Creek Marsh, Skidaway Island, Georgia - 071405AT metaG (megahit assembly) | ecosystem: Environmental > Aquatic > Marine > Intertidal zone... | reverse complement strand
TTCCTGTGGCACGGCCTGCCCGGGACGATGTGGGCTCCTGCGGGCGGCTCCATGGTTTGAAAATAGCGTGAGCCGCGGGCTTACGGGGCCTCCGAGAGGGGGCGCAAGACGCACCCGCGGGGCAGAGGCGAACCCTCGGGGATCGCCCCGTCGGCCGTGAAGACCTCGATCCTCGGCGGCCACGCCACCGAGATGTCGGGGAACTCCGAGAGATGGGGCACCACCAGCTGCAGGCAGGGACGGCCCAGGTCCCCAGACCCGCGGGGGGGCGCGGGACGTCGTCGTAGGGGGAAAAAATTGCTGACGCGATCCAAGTTCAATCAGAAGAGAATCTCAGCGATCCACCTAAACATCCAGCCCAGGATGCGGTAGAACTCGTACTTCTCCACGTACCTGGTGTTGCACAGGATCTGCCCTACCGGCACCTTCACCCTGCACCCCTTGGGGTACTGCCAAGCGCTCCGGTCCGTGGTCGTCCGGATGGCAGACTGCAGCTGCTCCACGGCACGCTTGAGCGCCGGGAGGTCGTTCGGGTCGACGTCGACGGTGATGCGGCCCTGACTCGCAGAGTCAGGGGAGGGGCCATCGAGCGAAACGCTCTCGAGCCCATTCAGGTTCCGGCCATCAAACTTCGCCCAGAACGACATGAGGCTCCACACCACGGCGAACTCGAGGAGCACGTGCATGTTGAGTTCAGGGAGGCTCCCGATGTCCATGACTTCGAGCGCGTGCTTGACAGCGGGCCCGATGTCGCCCCTTAGGTTGGACGTCACTCGGTCGGGGCGCTCCTCGAGCTTCGCGATGAGCCCCTCCACGGTGAGCCTCCTCGGGGTGTAGTGCTGCCCGTAAAGCTTGAAGATCCCCCTGACGGCGTTTACGTGGCCGATGTCGTATACCTGGAGGTGCAGACCCTGAATACCCCCCGTAACACGGATTGCGCGGGCACCCTCCTCCTCGTTCCCGTACAGGAACAACTCGACCTTCCTGGGGTCGACCGGAGTCGGGTGGAAGCACCGCCCATTCGCGACGTGGTCGAGGTAGTTCTTGTGCAGCTTCGACTTGGGTAGCAGCTTCCTTAGAATGCTTGGAGCCTTCTCCGGGTTGTTCTCGTAGACGTATGCCGCGAGGTCCTCGAGGACCTCCTGCACCGGGATCTCGTCAGACATGGTTCTCGCTCGCGATTATATACTGGCTTTAATGGCCATGGGGGGTCATTTTTTCCCTCCTGCGTCTGACGACAGGCCTCTCCCTCACTCCCTCACTTCTTGGCCGCGGCCTCGAGGGTGGCGACGCGCGCGGCGACGGCGGCGACGGCGTCCTGAAGCTTCTTCTCCGCGAGGGCCACGCGGGCCTCGGCCTCGATCTTGGCCTTGGCGACGTCCTCCTCCGCGGCCTTGGTCCGGCGCTCGAGCTCCGCGACGCGCGCCTCCGCGGCGGCCAGCTTCTCCCGGAGCTCCTTCGCGGCGGCCTGGGCCTGGCGCGCGACGTCCGCCGTGGCCCGCCCCTCCGACTCGGCGCGCGCGGCCATCTCGCGCGCCTCGCGCGCCTGCGTCGTCGCCCCCTCGACGGCGGCCTGGGCCCCCTCCGCGGCGGACGCGGCCCCGGCGGCGGCGGCCTCCGCGGCGGAGACGGCCGCGGCCGTGTCGGCGACGGCCGCCTCGGCGGCGGCGGCCCGCTCCTCGGCGGCCGCGACGCGCGCGCCGAGCTCGGCGGGGACCTCGGCGGGCGCCGCCGCGACCGGGGCGCCGCGGGCGGCGGCCTCGGCCGTCCGCAGCGCGAGGGAGGCGGTCTGGACGGCGCTGTTCAGCTTGTTCTCGATATCGCGGACAGACTTCAGCATCCTTTTTCCGTGGCCCAGAAAATGATTGGGGGACTGATCGCCGCGTTCGACGCCGCGCGGCGCGGCGCGGCCGTGCTCCAACGCACCTTCCCGCCGGCGCGCCTCGCCACGAAGCCGGTCTCCTGCCCGGTATGCCTCGAGACGGCGACGCAGGGCGTTCTCATGGACGGGTGCGGCCACGGGTTCTGCCTGACGTGCATGACCGACTGGTGCCTTGCGTCCCTCGAGTCGGGGCGCGCGACGCTGTGCCCCATGTGCCGGGGCGGCGACGCGGCCCCGGTCAGCGCCTGAGCCCGGACCATGCGGATCGAGGTCGGCCCGGACTCCGCGGCCCTCCGTCGGCGGATCCGGACGGTCCTCCGGGCGGACGTCGCCGCGGGACGCGTCGCCCTCGACGGCCCGTGCGTCGTCCCGCGAGGACCCGAGGGCTGGGACGCGGCCGCGCGCGCGCTGCGGGACCTGGTCCGCCGCGGGGGGGGCGTCCGCACGCGCGGACTCCTACCCCTCCCCCCGGCCGAGTTCTCGACGGTGCGGGAGGTCCGCGAGATCGCCGCCGCGCTCGACCCCCGCGGCGACGCCTCGGCCGCCGCCGTCGTCGCCGGGCGGGCGCGCCTCGCGGACCCCTGGGTCCTCGGGCCCGCGGGGACGGCCCCCGCCCTCGAGGAGGAGGTCGCGCGCATCCTGGCCTCGGCCCGCCGGCTCCACGAGCGAGCGACCTCGACGGCGGCGGCCGTCCGACGGGCCGTCGCGGCCGCTACGGGCGAGTTCCTCCCGCACGGCCCCCGAGTCGTGGGCGCGTCCGTAGACGGAGCCCCGGTAGTCCCCGTCGCGGAGCTGGTCGCGGAGGACGGCGTAGCCTACCTCGTCCCGAACCGGGACCTCCGCGAGGCCCTGCCCGCCGGCTTCGCCGGCCGGGTCGTCCCGGACGCGGCCGGCACCGCGGACGAGGTCCGCGGGCGCGTCGCGGCGTCGCTCGCGCTCGGCGTCGCGGCGGACCACGTCTTGCGCGAGGACGGGGGCGAGGCGCGCAGCCGCGTCCTCGCCGCGGCGTTCCTCCGCCTGCTGGCGGAGGCCGGGGAGTGGGACCGCCCCGCGCCCCCGCGCCCCCCGCGGGCGTGCGCGTCGGCGGGGTGCGGCGAGCCCCCCGAGTTCGCGGAGCTCCCCTCGTCGTCCCCGGCAGCGGCGCCGTTCTGGTGCCGGAGGCACGCGCCGCCCCGCGCGCCGACGACGGCCGCGGTCGGGGGCATGGTCCTCGCGCCCGTCATGGAGGACCTCCGCGGGCGGAGCGTCGTCGCGCTCGACTTCCGCTCCATGTACCCCTCGCTGATGATCGCGCACAACCTGAGTCCCGAGACGGTCGCCGCGGGCATCGACGGCGCGCGCCTCGAGTACGCGTGCGTCTGCGCAGACGGAGAGGAGCGGCGGTTCGCGCGCGGGATCCGCGCGACGCCGGGGGCGCTCCCGCGACTGCTGCGGCGGCTGCGCGCGCTCCGCGACGCGGAGGCGGACCGCGACGGACCCGTCGGGCGCGAGCTCAAGCTCCTCGCGAACGCGGTCTACGGGCTGTGCGGGACGCGGTGGAGCCCGCTGGGCGGCGAGGCCGGGGGGGAGGTCCAGCGGCTGGTCGTGCAGGCCGGGCGCGACCTCCTGGCGCGCACCATCGCCGCGGCGGAGGGCCGGGGCCTGCGGGTCCTGTACGGAGACACGGACAGCGTCTTCGTGCTCGCGGAGCCCGCCGCGGCGCGCGCGCTGGCGGAGGAGATCACGGCCCGGGAGCCGCCCCCGGTGACCCTGTGCGTGGAGCGGGAGTTCGCGTCCTGGGTCCCGGTCAGCCGCAAGCGGTACTACGGACGGACGGCGGACGGACAGGTCGTCGAGAAGGGCGTGGCGACGGTCCGCTCGGACCTCCCCGAGGCCGCGCGCGCGCCCCTGCGCGCGGCGATGCTCCGGGTCCTCGACGGGGACGGGGAACCGGCGGAGATCGCGCGCGAGGCGCGGGCGGCCCTGGCGGCGACCGGCGACGCGGACGCGGCGCGCCTCGGGATCTCGGCCCTGGGGGCGCTCCTCGGGATCTTCGCGCGGTCCCCGGAGGCGCCCCCCGCGGGGCCCGCGCCCGCCGTCGCGACGGTCCCCGCGACGGAGATGACGGTGGAGGTCGCGGCCGCGGAGTACTCGCGGAGCGCGCGGCTGTGGGGCGCGCGGGTCGCGTACGAGGCGGCGCGGGGCGTGGTCGCGGGAGAGCTCGTGCGCGAGGCGACGGCCGCGGACCGGTACGCGGGCGGGCAGGAGGCGGTCTGGGCGTGGGCCATCCGCGCGGCGGCGGGGCGGGTGCGCGACGCGGGGTTCGCGGTGCGCCAGACGACGGTGCGGATCGCGGGGCGGACGGCCGCGAAGAGGGGGCTGGTGGGAGTCGTGCGGTCCCCGTCGGCGGAACTGGCGGCGGTCCTGGCCCCCGCGGGGGAGCTCTGCCTGGAGGCGTGAGCCGTCTGGATTCGGCACTGAAGCCGCAAAATGGGGGGGGGTGTTCTCGGATACGTCCTCTCTCCTCCAAATTCACCCTGAACGACCGGTGAACGATGGACCACGGGCGCCGACGCCCGGCCGACGAGGGGGATGACCTCAAGAAGCTCAAGAAGGAGATGGCCTTCGTGGCGGGGGTCGTGAAGAAGATGGAGCGGGCGAAGGCCACGCGGAACGTCATGGAGGGTAAGAGGAGCAGGTCCGTCACCGGGGTGGTCATCCGCATCAAGCGCCGATTCATGGGGCTCATCTCCCAGTTCCTGCGCGCCACGGGGGACCGGCGGCTGACCGGGCCGATATCAAAGAAAATCTACGCGTTGAACACACGGAAATTCGAAGATTTCCTGAAGATCCTGGCAAACAAGGGCATCCACTCGAACCACCACACCCAGTGGGACAGCTCCCTCCCCTCCTTCAGGGAGGAGAGGAACGCGACGGGGAAAGACGTCGCGTTCGTCTTCGCGCAGGCCGCGTCTGCGTTCCTGGACCTCTTGTACAGGCACAGGGACGAGCTGCTCCAGATCTCCCCGGAGGTCCTGGCCATGCTCTGCGCCTAGGCGGGCACGGCCCCGCAGAACAGTTCTTTTCAAGGGTACAGCAGCCCATGGCCCCTCCCCCCGTCACGGCGGCGATCGCCATCGTCTCCGCCCTGGCGTACTCGTGGTACGCGCACGGGACGCGGGGGATGAAGAGCGTCCGCGCCGTCCGCGACGGGCGCGAGTACCGCGTCCGCGACCGCGAGGACGCCCAGGCCGCGTCCGAGACGCTCGCGGAGATCGTCCGGCGGTGCCTCGCCCTGATCGCGCACCTGCGCGAGAAGGCCGCGGACGACCCGCGGACGGAACGGCTCGCGCGCCGCTTCGACCCCGAGGTCGTCTCGGAGCTCGCGGAGGACGAGGAGGGCACGAGCTACTCGGTCGACAAGGGCCGGAGTCTGGTCTTCTGCGTGCGGTCGCGGGAGAGCGGGGAAATCGAGCGGATGAACACGCTCACGTATGTCGCCGTGCACGAGCTGGCGCACCTGGCCGTGGACGTCATCGGGCACCCGCCCGAGTTCTGGAAGGCCTTCGGGTGGCTGCTCCGCCACGCGGTGGACGCGGGGGTGTACGCCTTCGAGGACTACGGCAAAAGCGAGGAGCGCTACTGCGGCATCGACATCAACTCCAACGTCCTCGCGGGCTAGCGCCCGTAGTCCGGCGCGAGCCCGTGCGAGAACTCGACCAGCCCGGGCTCGTCCGAGCGGTACGTCAGGTCGCCCCCCACGGGCGTTTGGCAGACCTTGTACCTCCGGTACTTGGCGCCGCCCTCGCGCCCCGGCCACGTGAAGAACTCGATCCGCCGCGGGGAGCCCTCGTCCTCCCCGACCTCCGCGCATACCACCCGGGACGTCCGCGACGCCGGGTGGTACCGCACCTCCGCCACGTCGCGGACCCGCCCCTTCGCGTCCCGGCCCTGGACCAGCACCGTGTCGCGCGGGAGCGAAGAGAGCGCCCCCGGGGGCCGCGACGGCGCCAGGCCGCGCCCCAGGAAGTGCACGGCCAGCGCGACGAAGACCAGCACGCCCGCGCACAAGAGAACCGGGCGATCCATCCCTACCCCTCCGCACCATTTTCGCCCAGGGACGAGATGCCCGTCGCGCCGTCGCGGCGGACGCGCAGGTGCCGGTCCGCCCCCGCGCGGACCTCCTCCAGGTGCGAGACCGCGAGGACCGACGGCGCCAGCGCCCGCAGGAACCCCGGGACCATCTCCAGGTGCCGCGCGTCGCAGACGCCGAAGCCCTCGTCCACGAACAGCTGCGGCGGTGGCGCGCCCGCCAGCCCCGCCAGCGCCATGCGGGCCGCCAGACCCAGCGCCCACCGCTGGAACCCGCTCGCCTTCTGGATCGCCGCGCCGCCCGCCAGGAACCGCACCGACGAGCAGTCCTCCGCCACCTCCGCCGACAGGAGCGCCGCCGCGGGGAACGCCGCGCTCACCAGCGCGTTCACCCGCCGCGCGAGGCCCGGGACGATCACCCGGCGGAACAGCCACGCGCGGAACCCCGACAGCAGCTCGCCCAGGGCCTGCACCCCGCGCGCGCGCGCCCGCAGCGCCGCGACGTCCCGCCGCGCGCGCGCCAGCGCGTCCGGGTCCGACGAGGCCGCCAGGACGGCCTCCAGCGACGCCCGCGCCGACAGCACCCGCGTCTCCGCCGAGGAGACCTCCGTCCGCGCCCGCCGCGCCGCGCGCACCTCGTCCGCGTGCCGCGCCAGCAGCGCCAGGGACGGGTCCGCCGCGCGCGCGGCCTCGCGGACGTCCCACAGCCGCTGGGCGGCCAGCGACGCGCGGACGAACGCCGCGTGCGCGCCGACCTCGCGGGCCGCGTGCGCCGCCGCGCGCGCCCGGGCCAGCTCCGCGCCCGTCCGCCGGACCTCCTCGGTCGCCTCGCGGAGCGCGCGCGCCGCCGCGTCGCCGCCCGCCTCCTCCCACGCCGCGGCCGCCTCCAGGAGCTCCGCGTCGGCCGACGCCGTCGCCTCCAGCGCGCTGCGGGCCTCCGCGGCCCGCAGGACCTCCCGGGCCTCCGCGACGTCCCCGTCCCCCGCCCCGCCCAGCCGCGCCGCCAGGGCCACCGCGTCCTGGGCCGCGGCCCCGCGGGACATGCACGCCGAGCACGACGGGTTCGGGAGGACCCCCGCCAGGGACCCGGCCAGCAGCTCGGCCAGACGGAGACGGTCGCGCGCGCGGGCGACCGTCTCCTCGGACGGCCCCGCCTCCCGGCGGGCCTCCTCGCGCGCCCGGGCCTGGCGGACCCGCGGGCTCGGCGGGCGGACCGCGCGCGCGACGTCGCGCAGGGCCTCCTCGCGCGCGCGCGCAGCGCCGTCCTCGCGCAGGAGCTCCGCCTCGCGCGCCGCGAGGGACTCCGCCCGGGCCAGCGACCCGTCGTACGGGCGGAGCAGGCGCTGGGTCCACATCCGCGCCGCCGGGCGGCTCTTCCCGTGGAAGCGGTCCCCGGGGACCGCCGCGGCCAGCGCCGCGATCTCCGCCGCGACGCCGTCGTCGGGGAACTCCGCGGCGTCCTGCGCGTCCGCGTACGACGGGCGGGAGGAGAGCCCGGCCAGCGCGGCCTCGACCTCGGCCAGGACCGCCGGGGGGACCGCCGCGCCGCCGCCGTCGGAGGCCTCCGCCGCCCGGACCGCCGCCTCCGTCGGGAGGACGCCCGTCGCCGCCACCTCCGGGAGCGCGCGCGCCGCGGCCGCGTCCGCGCGGCGGGACCGCTCCCGCGCCTCGGCCAGCGCGCCCTCGCACGCCGCGACCTCCTCCCGCAGGCCCGCGACCTCGGACGAGCGGTCCGCGCGCGCCAGGGCCTCCGCGACGGCCTCCGCCGCGGCGAGCGCCCACCGGTGGGCCCGCAGGGACTCCGCGACGGCCTCCGCGTGGCCCCCCTTGGCCGAGAACGACGCCTCCAGCAGCGCCAGCTGCTCCGCCGCGGGGAGCCCGAAGAAGTCGCGCTCCTGGGCCTGGGTCACCATGCACCCCGACAGCCACCGGTCGAGGTCCGCGCCGCGCTCCCGCAGCCACGCGGCCACGGCGACCTTCCCCGAGACCTCCCGCACCAGGCGGCCCGTCGGGAGGACGCGCGACAGCGTGACCTGCTGCGCCTTCAGCCGCCGCGCGTCGTCGCTCCGGACCTCGAACAGCCGCGACAGGCTGAAGGTCTCGTCCCCGCCAAAGGTGAACCGCACCGTCGTCCGCGCGCCCTTGCCCGGCGGCTTGGCGTTGCACAGGATGGTCGCCCCCAGCTCCCGCCCGCCGCGGCTCGCGGGGGAGTCGCCGAACAGGGCCAGGCACAGGACCTCGAAGACGCTCGACTTGCCGGCGCCGTTCCCCCCGGTGATCATCGTCAGGCCCTCCGCCGGGAGCACCAGCTGGTTGGTCTCCCCGTAGCACAGGATCCACGACCACTCCAGCACCGAGACGCGCAGCGGCGCCGCCGCGCCCGGGGGCGGACCCGCCTCGCGGTCCTCCGCGCCCAGGACCAGGGCCGCGACCTTGTCGTTCCGCGCCGCGAGGCGCGCCGCGTCGCACGCCGCCGCGTCCCGCGGCGGGACCAGCAGCGTCTCGGGGGCCAGGTACTCGTCCGCCGACCCGTCCGGGACCAGCGCCGCCAGCGCCTCGCGCTGCTCGTCCGTCGCCGTCTCCGCGACGAACGCGTCCCAGTCCGGCACGGCCGCCGCGGGCGCCGCCGCCGCGGCCGCCGCCGGCGGGCGGAACAGCGGGGACGCGCCCGGGGGGACCTCCGCGCCGTCGGACGTCAGGGCGCGCACGCGGACGTGCGGCCGCTCCGCGCGGAGCGCCTCCAGCGGCGTGCCGTCCGGGACGCAGACCCAGCCCCCGCCCGGACCGACCTCGACCGTCGCGAAGCCCCAGCGCGACGGGACCTCGACCGCCTCGGCCGTCCGGGCGGCCAGGTCCCACAGGAGGAACCCGTGCCCGTCGAGCGTCTCGCCGAAGCCCTGCTGGACCAGGCTCCCGGGGTAGCCCCAGCGCAGGCCCGTCGCGGGCTCCGTCGCGACCTGCTGGTGGTGGATGTCGCCCAGCAGCGCGACGTCGTACCCGCCGCCGAACCAGGTCGCCGGGATGCCGCCGAGGGAGACGCTCGCCGTCCGCGCGCCGGCCACCGTCCCGTGGAAGAGCGCCACGCGCGGCCCCGCGAGCCCCTCGGGCGGCTGCGGGAAGGGCGGGAGGCCCGCGGACAGGCCCGAGCCCGCGCCGATGTCGAGCGTGTCGCGCGCGGCGACCAGCCCGAGCGTCGCGCCGCCCACGCGGTACAGGCCCGTCGCGGCCAGGTGCACGACGTCCTCGCCGGGCCGCGCCGCCGCGAGGACGCTCGCGACCATGTCGGGCGCGTCCGGGTCGGCGTCCGTCTGGCGGAAGTCGTGGTTGCCGCTGATGAGGAGCACCGGCACGCGCGCGCGGACCTCCGCCAGGAAGCGGTGGAAGAGCTGCAGCCCGTGGGCCTCGATACGGCACTTGTGGTGGAAGACGTCGCCGCAGACCACGGCGAGGGTGTCGCCCGCGCCGCGGAACGGCTCGAGCGCGCGGCCGAGCGCCGCGAACGCCGCGGCGTACTCGTCGACGCGCGCGCCGGCGCGGTCGCCGGCGCGGATGTGCAGGTCGGCCAGGTGCACGACCCGGCGGAGCGTGCCCAGCCCCGCGACGGGGACCGGGACGACGGGGTGGGTTCCGGACGCGGACATTCTCCGGGGCGCGTGGGGAAGAGAACTGCCTCTCCCCGGGGACCGGGCGAGCGTCTTACGCGGGGGGCGCCGCTGGCAGCATCGTTCAGTACAAATCAAGGGGCACGTCATGCGCCCCCGTTTTTCAGGACGACCATATGAAGGGTCGAAATCCGGCACGGAAAACGACATCGAGAGACGGGGCGGAGGTCCTCGGCGCGAACCTGCGCGCGGCCCGCCCCGGGACCGTCTACTGCCGGGCCCTCCTCCCCGCGCACGCCCGCCGGGCGCGCGAGTGGGCCGACGCCTGCCTCGCGGGCACCGGCGCGGCCGTCGTCGAGACCTGGGCGGACCTCCGCGGGCACCTGGCCGCCGCGGGGGCGGGGGCCGTCTCCCTCGGGGACCCGTTCGTGCTCCGCGACATCCGGGCCGCGCTCCGCGGGACGGGGATCGAGGTCCGCGTCGTCCGGAACGACACCGGGCTGTTCCCCCCGGGCGCCGTCCGCACGAAAACGGGGACGCCGTACCGCGTCTTCGGGCCGTTCCGCCGCCGCGCCGAGGAGATGCTCGCCGCCGCGCCCCCGCCCGCCGCCGCGCCCGGGCGGGCCGGCCCCGCGCGGCGGGAGGCCCTCCGGGCGCTCGCGGCCGCGGGGCGCGTCGCGGGGCGGTACGCGGAGACGCGCGACGACCTCGCGCGGGCGACCGGGGAGGGCACGACGGCGCTCAGCCGGTACCTGGCGCGCGGCGTCCTGGGCCCGTGGGAGGTCCTCGCGGCGCTCCCGGGGGACAGCCCGGTGGTCCCCCAGCTCCTGTGGCGCGAGTTCTTCCGGCAGCTCGACCACGACTTCCCCGAGGCGCGCCGGCGGGGGCTCCGCGCGGACCGGCGGGGGCTCGCGTGGCGGCGCGACGCGGCCGAGTGGCGCCGGCTCGAGACGGGGCGGACCGGGTTCCCGCTGGTGGACGCGGGGGTCCGCCAGCTCCTGGCGGAGGGGGTCATGCACAACCGCGCGCGGATGGTCGTCGCGCAGTTCGCGACCAAGGACCTCCTCGCCGACTGGCGGCGGGGCGAGCGGTTCTTCGCGCGCCACCTCGCGGACTACGACCCGGCGGTCAACGCCGGGAACTGGGCCTGGAACGCCGGGGCCGGGACGGACCCGGAGGTCTTCGGCCCGCGCGTCTTCAACCCGTGGACGCAGGCGCGGCGCTTCGACCCGCGCGGGGAGTACGTCCGCCGATGGGTCCCCGAGCTACGGGACGTCCCGACGCGCGACCTCCTGCGGCCGGGAGGCGCGGCCGGGCATGGCGACCCGCCGTACCCGCCGCCGGTGGTCGACCACGACGCGCGGCGGAAGGCGTTCCTCGAGATGCTGGCGGTGGGGCGATAAAACTATAG
>Ga0181582_10004731_pt1 | contig 10972 bp, 6 predicted proteins | sample 071ome_32_FD_132438 | JGI IMG/M metagenome (GOLD analysis project Ga0181582, IMG submission 132438) | Coastal salt marsh microbial communities from the Groves Creek Marsh, Skidaway Island, Georgia - 071405AT metaG (megahit assembly) | ecosystem: Environmental > Aquatic > Marine > Intertidal zone... | reverse complement strand
GTGCTCCAAAAGGACCAATATCCGCATAGCCCATGTCGTCTATGAAGATGAGGACAATGTTGGGCGGGGTTTTCGAGGCTCCGAAGATAGCAACGGATTGCCAGGCACAAAACAGGAACAATACTAGTAAATGGTTCGTCGATGACTTCATTGTGTAGCGAGTTTCCAATACAGAATAACGCTTTCAGGCAGGGAGGACCGGCTCGGTCCTCCGCGTTCATCAATCATAGGAGGAGGACCGAACCGGTCCTCCCTACCTCTCTTCGCAATTATGTCGCTCATCTTGGAAAGATACGCGTCGCGTCCTTTTGTTGAACACTTCATTCGACTCGCGTCAGCATTAGTAACCGAAATTCCATTACTTGATGCCCAGGCTTCTCCAAAGCGCTTAGCGTCATGGTTCCCTTGCCTTTTTTAAGCTCGATCGTTCCTAGCTCCATGGTCTTGAAGTCCTTGACATAGGACTCTTGCCGCGGATGCCGATCGTTCTCCCCGCCCCGCAAGGGCGGATCATGAGCTTCCGTAATTTTTCCTTTCAGTTTAGAGTCGTTGAAGCGCAACTGAATCGTCGAGCCTACATCCTCTGCAGGGCACGCATATTCGATTTCCACACGATACGCACCGCTGGCGCCCACTTCCGCTTCCCAAGCGATCGTGTCGTCCACGTTTACCCAATTCCTGAAGAACGAGCAATTGGGAAAGCGATTGGAGCGCTCGATCGCTCCCTGAGCCGTCCCGTCGCGAGCGGGTATCTGCGTGTATTTATAATCTGGATGGGCGATGACAAATGGCCGATCATCCTCGCCATAGCCTTTCATAGCGTCCTTCTTGAAGCGATCTATGGCCGCTTGCAGACGCTTAGCAACATCCGGCTTTTGCTGGGAAATATCTTTACGCTGGCCTGGATCCTTATCGATATCGTAAAGCCCTCCATCATCGCCTAACCGATAACGCTGATTGCGAGCGCTGATCCTATCCCTCCAATTGCTGATAATCACGCGATCTTTCCAATCTGGATCGTCCTCAAGTAAGAGGGGTTTCAAGCTTTGACCATCTAGGCGCATCTTATTAACAGTCGGTATGCCAGCTAGATCCGCCAATGTAGGGTGAAGATCGATACCCGATCCTATCTGCTTGATCACTTTTCCCTTTTCGAACTTTGCAGGCCAACGCATGTGCATCGCCGTGCGCAGGCCACCTTCATCGGTAGAGCCTTTCTTCCCTTTCATATCCCCGTTCCAGCGATCTCCATTCGGACCATTGTCATGGAAATACACGACAATAGTGTTATCGGCGATACCGAGATCATCGAGCTTCTCCAATATGCGACCCACATTCCAATCGATGTTTTCGCACATCGCCAACGCCGAGCGGAGATGGGACATCACTTCCTTCTCTGGCTCGCGATGATGCATGACGATTTCCTTGTCCTTGAAGCGATCCCAAAACTCGTCGGGCACCTGCATAGGAGAGTGGGGAGTATTGTAAGGAATGTAGGCGAAAAACGGTCGGTCCTTGTTCGCCTCCATGAACGCCATGGCTTTGTTCGTCAGATCGTCGACGATGAAGCCCTCTCCTTGCACGATCTTGCCGTTTCGTTCGAGAGGCGGGGAAAAGTAATCGCCCCAATGGCCAGAGGCGAATCCGTAATACTCGTCGAATCCCCGCCCGTTCGGGTGGTAAGGGTACTGCATACCATTGTGCCATTTGCCGAAGGCTCCCGTCGCGTAACCGGCGGCTTTAAAGGAATCGGCGATCGTCACTTCATCCAAGTCCATCCGCTCTCCTCCCGCTGACGTGCTGTAAACGCCACTGCGAGCATGATAGCGGCCCGTCAGAAACTCTGCCCGGGTCGGCGAACACACGGCGCATACATAAAAACGATCGAACATAATGCCCTCTTGAGCCAGCGAATCAATATGCGGAGTATTCAAATTCTTGTTTCCATTTATACTTAAATCACCCCAACCCTGATCATCGGTCAATATGACTACGACATTCGGTCGGTCAGCGGCGGCAGCGACAGTGATGACTAGTATGGAAACTAGGAAAGGCAGGTATTTCTTTGTCGGCATAGCGTAATTCAGAATTCGAAAAGGTTTAGCCGTTAGTTGAGCAATTACTTACTTCAGCTATCATGTTTTCTCCCATCCGTAAACACTGGTTGCATCCAAGCATAGAAGCTCTCCTGGCCCCGTTGAGCCGTTCTCGTATAGGTTATCTTGGCCCGAACATAACTGTGAACACCGGTTACCGAAAAGCTCGCCTCGGTGCCTCGCGACGAATCCAGCACCTCCCCTCCTGGTCCGATGAACTCGATCAGATAGCCCGTTTCCGCGTCATCAACTTTATGCCCGACTAGAAAAGGGCTGGCCAACTCGCGGGTCGTCGCTTGCTCGTCGACTCTTAATGATATCCGCTGCTTGGCGGTGTCAGCATTACTCAAGATCACGCCACTCGTGGCATAAAAATCGCCTCGGTAAATGGCATCAGAAATCGCATCTGAAGTCAGTTCATTAGCCCGAACCATTACCCATCCTCGACCCGGATTTGAGCGATCCAAGCTCATCTCCTCGAAATGGTGGGCATCATCTGAGGATACGCCATAGATGAGCATCCCATCAGTAAGCAGCTGATCCCAGAGCACCTCCACAGATATGTGCTCGTCGTCGCCAAAATTGTTCACCGCTGGATGGCCATTATAAAGCTCGAACAAATGAAGCCCTTCGACTGGACGTATGTCCGAAGCGGTATGCATGTAGTGGAAGTTTGGATGGTTTAGGATAGTGTGGCCATTCTGCTGCTTGGCTCCATGAACATGGGCTTGAATGACTTGCGTCTTGCCAGCTCCTGGCGGTTGCTGCAAGCGGGGATCGACAAGGCCATCAATATTTAGAGCAGTCGTATGGGCCATCAGCCCTCCAGTCACTTCCTCTCCGGGTATGAGGATAAAATCTTCACGACTGTTATCCGGCATGTCCACCGTCCGCGGATCTATGAATTGATTGTGCTCCGAGAGGACGAGGAAATTGTATCCTCGATCATGGTACCACTTCGTCACTCCTTCAGGGGAGGTGTCAGCATGGCCGCACAATATGGTGTGGGCATGAGTATTGCCTTTGTACCATGCTTCCTTAGAGCAACCGGCTACCAGAACCGCGACCGCCAGCGCTGACGCCGTTTTCAAAATCCGAAATCCCAGCTTCATTTCAGTACCCTCATGATGCCCCGCATTAGCACATGGTGTCCCGGAAAGGTGCATACATATTGATAGTCGCCGGGCTTTTCGGGAGCAGTAAATTCGATCACTTGCTCTTCCTTATTCTCCAGAAGCTTGGAAGCGAAAAGGATTTTGCCGTTCTCAGGAATAAACCCTGTCTCGAATCCTTTCGCTCCCATGGCCAGAGCGGCTAAGCCGACTTCATCAGCCGCTCCCGGTTGCACCATAACCAAGTTGTGATTCATGAAATCCGGATTGAAAAAAGTCAGCCGCACCTTCTTGCCTGCTTTGACCGCAAACTCGGCAACGTCGAACTGCATCTTCTCCACAACGGTTCCAATTCTTACCTCAGTCAGCTCAGCGCTATCGGCAACGACACCCGATTTAGGAGCTTCGACTTTTTCCGCTCTCGGACTAGGCGGCTTGACCAACCCTTCGCCGCCTGTCGTGTTCACTGCATACCAAAGGTGCTCTACAGTTTTAGCCGCGTTGCGAGCGTGACCGACCGGGGAATTCAAGACCGTGTCCAGTAATTCCGTATCGACGACATTATGCTGCTGGCTCAGCCAAAGCGCTTCGAGAAAATGATGAGCGTGCTCCTCCCTGGACGGATCGAATTTGGAAAGCCATTTTTCCGCCGCTTTCATGACCGCTACCGTATCCCGTCCACTCAGCTCAACTCGCGTCCGGTGCCGGACGCCATCAACCGGATGCTCCAAGTTCGCCATCAATTGCTCTAGCGACGCCCCAGCGATCGGGACGGGTTTTTGCAGAGGCCGTTTCGTATAGGTCATGCGATAGATCCGTCCGTGCTTGTGGTCGCGATTCGGATCGCGAATATTGTGCTGCATGTGACCGATAATGAGGTTCTGCCAATCTGAAATATAGAGGGCTCCGTCTTCACCGAAGACAGCATCCGATGGCCGAAAATTCTTGTCCTCGCTGAAGAGCAAATCCTCCGCCGGCTCGCCCCAAACCGTTCCTGCTCCCGCATTGCGCTCCAGGGCATACTGTTTCAATCCCAGATAGCCGATGGTGTTACAAACGATAATATTCCCTTGCATGGCTTCGGGAAAGTTGTCCGACGAGATGATGGCGTTGGCGGCAACCGGACGAACTTCTTTCTCGAAAAGCTCGTACATCTTGAAGCTATTCCCTTCCGGGCGCACTTGATAGGTCCTGCCCGATGTTCCATCCGTCGCGTAGTGGTAGCCCCAATAATCGAAAGCGATACCGTGGGAGTTGGGCCGATTCTCGGCGTGAAAGCTGATCGCGTATCGCCGAGGGTCAAAACGGTACATGCCAGAGGCTACCGTTGACAAAGCGGGACCCCATGGATGCTCGAACGCGTTTTGCAAAAAGATTCCGCTCTGCCAGTATATGGCTCCGTCAGGGCCGTAAATCAAGTTATTGGCCGCGTGATGCGTATCCGCAGATCCGATACCTTGCATCAGCACGATACGCTCATCGGCTACATCGTCCCCATCCGTATCCCTGAAGAACAGTAATTCCGGCTGGCTAACGACAATGACGCCATCATTCCAAAATTCAAACCCGATCGGGTTGTGGGCATAGGCAAAGGTAATGGCCCGGTCAGCAACGCCATCCCCATCATCGTCCGGCAATATCAGGATGCGGTCCTCCATTTCTTTCAATGGCTCCCACTTCGGGTAGGTTTGCCAAGCCGCCGCCCAAATGCGCCCCTTGCCATCAACCTGCATCTGCACAGGATTGACCAACTCGGGAAAACGGGACTCATCCGCGAAGAGGTTGACCTCGAACCCTTCGGCAATCGTCATCTTGACGATACTCGCCTCCCCGCTCAGGTACTCCAACGAGCCTTCCTTGTCAGGATTCGAGCTCTTACTGCCGCCCCCTACATTGGAGATAACTGGAATGGCGTCCGGCACATTGCTGTCGTCCACTACCGACTGCTCGACATCCCCTTTGGCAACCGCCCAAATATGCTTATCGCGATTAGCCGTCATGACGTCCAGCATCTCGAGCTCATGCTGCAATACGGCCGCGTTAGATTGATCATTGACGAAGGTCAGCGTCGAGCGACCTCCCCATACGTCGTTCCCATCCGTTGACCGGTAGCGATTGAACCAATGCCAATTCTTGTCGAGAATGGCCTCCCTCAGTGGCTCCAGGGATGCAGTTGCCCGCACCCGCTTGCCAAGCAATTCTCTAGCGATGACTTCGGCTACTTGCCGGTTGCCTTCTTTATTCAGGTGGACGCCATTGATGGTCAGCGGCTCTGAGCTCGCTTGATAGAGCTTCTGCGATTCCTCGAAAAGATTGACGAAGGGAAGATTTCTATCAGCGGCGATCTCGCCGATCGCTTCCGCATACTTGCTGAGCCGAGCATTATTCTCCGATCCATCCGGAAGATTAGGATCACCCAAGTCCTCGTGGGCAATTGGGGAAAAGAGAACCAGTCGTGGCGGGCTTTTCCCATTCGGCCGCAAATCAATGTAGCGATCCAGCATGCGCTCATAACGCCGCTTGAACAGGGGCAAATTCGCTTCCCCGCCAAAAGACTCATTGTATCCGTAGAAAACGAACAATACATCCGCCTGGCAATGAACCAGGTAAGAGTCCAGGGGCGTAAATCCTCGGTTCCGAGGATGCTTATCCACTTCATCGCCGGTGAATCCGAAATTGCGAAAGGCCAAGCGCTGGCCAGGCAAACGACTCTGGAGCAGCGTCTCCAGCCAAGCATCATGCTGCATCCGGTCGGCAAGCCCGTCGCCAATAAAGCAAATACGGTCGCCTGCTTGGAAGGCTACCTGGGCCCGCAGGGACCAAGCAGCCGCGCCAACAAATACAATTATCGCCAGTAAGGCGCGTCTAAAAATCGAGGTATTCATACTAATTTGTATGGAGCCTAAACGGAATTGGGGCCCCAATGCTAGAATGAATTCCAAGAATGGCCGTCTAGGGATTTTTTGACTGTCCTTCGGGCCCATGAATCCTATGATAATCTCCCAACCCGAACCCGTTTCCCCTTATGCCCTCGCGCTCACACTGCATCGTCGCGTCTTCCATCGCCCTACTCGTTGCCTATCTACCGGTTTCCGCCGGCCCCCTGATCGAGAAAGGCGCCCAGCTAGAGCTCATCTCCAATGACTTCCAGCTAGCTGACGGGCCCAGTTGGAACGGTTCGCGGCTGCTTGTTCCTGACGTCAAAGGCGAAACGATCTACGCCTACGATCCTAAGTCCAACAAGATGGAAACCTTCGTCCCCGATGCCGGACGCATCAGCGCTAGCTACTACAATAACGGGCGTCTATACTTGTCAGAGAACGCCCATGGACGCATTTCCTGGCTCAATCTAGGCAAGCAAATCGAGCCCATAGCCGGCCAGGATCTTACAATCAATCCCAGAGCCCGGCCTAACGATCTCGTCGCCGACGATCAAGGCGGCATCTACTACACGCTAACCGGACCCGGGCAAGTCGTCTACATAAATCCAAACGGAAAGCAGCAAATAGCCGTCAGCAACATAGATTCTCCCAACGGGCTCATTCTATCGCCCGACCAAAAGACACTCTACGTTGCCGCAACCGGCGCTAAGAAGATTTGGGCTTACCCCATTCTTTCCGCCGGAAAAACAGGGCCCGGAACCCTGTTCGCCGCCATGGATTCCGGTCCAGAGAGAGGGGCCGATGGCATGTGTGTCGATCGAACTGGGAACGTCTATTGCGCCGGACCCAAGCACATTTGGGTCTGGAGTCCATCCGGCAAGCTTCTGGAAAAAATCGAAACGCCTGAGCGGCCGATCAATTGCGCCTTTGGTGACAGCGATATGAGAAGCCTCTACATAACTGGATTCGGCGGGCTCCATCGCATTCGAATGAAAGCTTACGGCGTCCCCAGCAATCCGCCTTTCGAAGCAAAGCTCGTCCAAGACCCGACCAAGCGTCCTACCACCGAAATACCGTCATCGGTAGAATCGCATTTGAATGTCGTTTTCGACACTGACGGGGATCGAAAATTGCTCTGCGACATCTTCCGGCCCGCTACAACAAGAGAAGCGCTTCCCGCCATAATCGTCGTTCATGGAGGCGGTTGGCGAAATGGGAGTAAAAACAAGTTTCGGGGCCTGGCAGTCGAAATCGCCCGCCGCGGATACGTTTCAGTAGCTATCGAGTATCGACTGGGACACGAAGCCCTATTCCCCGCCGGTATCCAGGATTGCAATGCAGCAACAAAATTCATCAAGGCCAACGCTCATCACTACGGGATCGATGCCGACCGAATTGGAGCGGTTGGCGGATCGGCGGGCGGCCACCTGGTAGGCCTCATGGCAACCGGCTGGGATAATTCCCGTTTGCAAAGGAATGCTGGATTTGAAACTGACGCTGTTCGCCTCGATGTCGCTATCGTCATGGCAGGGCCCTTACAGATGGCTACTGGATCCGTTGCCGCGAAATCCCGCAATCCAAAATCCGGATCGAATGCCAATGTCTGGCTAGGCAAAACCGTTGATGAAGATCCAGACCTATACGCCCTCGCCGATGCCCATCTGCAAGTTTCCAAAGACGATTCGCCCATCTACTTTCTCGTCGGCGAACACGATGAGCCCGAGCGAAACCAAGCAACGCGCGACGCTCTATCGGAGCTAGGCATCCCCAACGGCCTCAAGGTCTACCAGGATGGCAAGCACGGATGCTGGAACAACCACCCTTGGTTTACGCCCATGGTGGATGACATGATCGAAATCTTCCAACGGCATCTATAAGCTTTTTCCAAACCGAAAGAGCCAAAGCGCCCAAAACGAGACAAACCCTGATTACGACTAACCGATGGCGATACTGCGCTTCTCCATTTTCCTCACCCTACCCCTAGTTTTGGCGCTGGGCGGACTCGCTCAGCCTCAACTCCCCATACTCCGGGACAAACGCATACTCATTCTGGGCGATTCCATTACCCAAAACGGGGCATACGCCAGCTTCGTTTCCTATTTCTTGCAGAAGCGGAATCCGGATTTTAACTACGATATTATTAGCATCGGTTTAGGCAGCGAAACCGTGGCTGGAACCAGCGAGGCCGACCACCCCTTCCCCCGCCCTTGCGTACATAGCCGTCTGGACGAAGCGCTGGAAAAAATTAGACCGGAAATCGTATTCGCCTGCTACGGCATGAACGACGGCATCTACCATCCTTTAAACGGCGAACGTTTTCTACAATACCAAAGAGGTATCGAAACCCTTATCGAGAAAGTGGCTGCAATCGAAGCCGAGATCATATTGATGACCCCGCCCTTGTTCGATGCTGCCGCCAAGGAAAAGCTCAGCCCTGGCGGTTCCAGCTATTTTGGCTACAAATCTCCGTATGAGAATTACAACGATGTTTTACGCACTTACGGGGAATGGATCCTGCTAACGGATCTTCCGGTAGTCGCCAAAGTGGACCTCAACACTCCCATGCTGGAGTACAATCAGGCTCGACGGAAAACCGATCCCGAGTTTCACCTAGCCAATGATGGCGTGCATCCGGGAGAACTGGGACACCTGATTATGGCTTTGGCGATTCTCGATTCGCTGGGAACTTCGATCGAAGGGGATCCTCCCGAAATACTCGCTGAAACTATAGCCGATCCGCTCTTCGCGAAGATCCGCGACAGACGGGAACTGCGATCCAAAGGCTGGCTGGAATACATCGGCTACGAGCGGCGCGAGCGGGTGAAAACTGACAGCGTGGATGAGGTGGAGTTGAAAGCAGCAGAATTGCAAACGGCCATCGATCAACTGCGCCGCGGCAGGCATCTCTAAAGACTTTCCTCCATCAGGTCGACACCATCTGGAAAGCTATCATAAACCGTGTTTCTCGCTTAGAGGAAAATCCGCAGTGAAATTGATCACGTGATCAACTTCATTGCGAAGCAGTAATACCACGATTATCATTTGAATCAATTCGCACGGCTGCTCTCCTCAGGCATTTTGAACATAGCGAATCAGGTTGATACCCCGCCCTAAAAAGTTTTGCGATATCACATTCCAAAAAGAATGATTGAATAGCGGGAATTGAGAGAGGCCCGGAGTATAAGCGCTCGCTTTTCAGCAGATCTTCTCTGGTAGCAGTTCAATTTTAGCCAATCGAATGACCGAGTTTTGGCAAGATTGTCAAAATGGACGCTTAGAACCCGATTGGCGCGGATCTGGCATTAGGCTCACTGGCTAAAGCCACCCCGGCTTTTTCCGACCTGGAAAATAAATTCGAGAATCGCGCCGCTCGTCGCCACCAATGAACGCAAAACCATCATCACACCGCGAAATTCAACATCCCAATCAACGATGATAGCTGATCATAGTCTCGAAAAAGCGATCCCGGGGATAAGCGATTGCGAAAAGGAAGCCCACTTCAATTTGCTTCCTGACTCCTATTTTGCCGAAAATGCAATTGGCGACATAGTTCTTCATCTACAGATGGTCCACGACCTCCTCAATCGGATTTCCGATGCTGATTCAGTTGGAACCCTAGTCCCCATCGTAAACTGGCAGCCGGATATGGAGCCCACTTACAGCATAGCCACTATCGTAACATGGGATCGGGCCGGGCTCTTCCACAAATTGGCCGCATCTTTCTTCTACGCGGGCTATTCGATTAAATCCGCGAGAGCCATTTCACGGGAGGACAACATCGCCATGGATACGTTTTTGGTTCATCCTCGAGATCCAGCTAGCTTCAGCGAACGCTACGCCCGACAAATGTTCGAGGAGTGCTTGAACAAGAAACTCGCATGCATCGATTTCGGCGAATCCAAACTCGATGAGCTAATTGAAACTCTGGCAGCGGGAGATAGGGATACCGACAGCTCCGATGCTAAACGCTTATCTCCCAAAATCGATGTATACGCAGAGATCTCTAAGCGGAAGGCCATCGTGGAAACGCGTTCATCGGATACGCCCGGTTTGCTTTATCGGCTCGCGCAGGTCGTGCATAGTCACGGATTCGACATCACTGCCGCTCACATACATACTGAACGCGGAATAGCATTCGACGAACTCTATATCAAATCGAGGGATCCCAAAAAGCGGATAGAACCTGAGCAGTTGACAAAGCTCAAATGCAGTCTTCTTGCCACCCTTAAACGCTTAATCCTGTAGCCGCGGCGTCTCACAGATTTCTGCTACGGCCCCGCGGCAAAATTTGTAAAAGAGTGTCCAATAAATCAGGATATGAGTCGTTTTCGTCCAGAGGGTCTTGCCGCAGGGCGTGAGCAACGCGGGGTATCAATGGAATAGATATCCCCGATGCCCTCAACGCAGCGGCGGGCCCCTCTGGACGGAAGCCACTTTGGGGCAGCTTCCTTTTTGGCTTTTAGCTGCGTTGCTGCCGAAGGCCAAGGCCCTACGGGCATTGGCCCTCGCCTACGCCTTGCCAAAAACCAAAAATGCCTGCTGCGACGCGCATTCTGGCTTGTTGGACACTCTCTAAGATATCAAGTCTAGACGCTGCCGAAAACCGCTTCCAAGCCCCCTCGCATAACGGAAGGGTCCGGAGTCCTATCGGTCCAGTACTCGATCCCGATTACCCCTTGGCCGACCAGCATGCTAAGCCCGTCGATCACGCGACATCCCTTTTCGTAGGCATCTCGAATCAACCGCGTTTTAGGCGGATTCGGAATCACATCGGCTACAATCATGTCTGACGTTAAGGTATCAGTATCCAAATTCAAACTAACATCGATATCTGGATACAAGCCAATGGAGGTCGCATTGATTACAATATCAGTCCCTTCCG
>Ga0181582_10004728_pt1 | contig 10975 bp, 12 predicted proteins | sample 071ome_32_FD_132438 | JGI IMG/M metagenome (GOLD analysis project Ga0181582, IMG submission 132438) | Coastal salt marsh microbial communities from the Groves Creek Marsh, Skidaway Island, Georgia - 071405AT metaG (megahit assembly) | ecosystem: Environmental > Aquatic > Marine > Intertidal... | reverse complement strand
TCCAGCACCCGGACGCCCTCGGGCATCACCTCGGTGCCAATGCCGTCACCCGGGATGACGGCAATCCGATGTTTTTTCATAAACAATGACTCCTTCGCCCCGCGGCCCCCTCCATGAGGCCCGCGCACAGCTAAAGTTTTCGCACTTTCAACCGATTACTTCAGAGCATGCACACCCTGGATCGAGGCTTACCCTGATGGGACCGCGCAACTTGATGATCATGGCAGCGCTCGCCTTCCTGCTCGGAAGCGCCGGCATTGTATTAAGCGAAACAATCGCTTACGAGCTTTGCGCGCTCGCCGCCATGGCGCTGGCGGCCGGTCTGGCATGGCGCGCAGGCGCGTCCCGAAAAGACGACACAACGGCACCCCCGCCGGTCCAACCCATCACCGTCGCGCCGCCCGCCGGTCCGTGGCCCGAGGATGACGTCACACTGCTCGCCGACACTATCCGCGACATCCTGCTCGAGGTCGGGCTGGACGTGACCCAGATCCGGGACCTCATCGTGGGTGCGGTTGCGGAACTCTCTAAATCTTTCGAAGGCTACAACGCCGACGCGCAGCAGCAGCAGGCGCTGATGAACACCGCGGTCCGTATTCTGGCTCATGGCGCAGCGAGCGACGGCGCCGACGGCAGCGGTGGAGATGAGGCGACGATCAGTAAGTTTGTTGACGACACCTCCGAAATCCTCGAGGGCTTCGTCAACAGCGCCATCGAGACCAGCAAGCACACCATGGACACGGTCAAGATGATTGACGAGATGGCCGAAGAAATGGCGGCCATCTTCAAACTGCTGGGGGACGTGAAAGGCATTGCCGATCAGACCAACCTGCTGGCGCTCAACGCCGCCATCGAGGCTGCCCGTGCCGGTGACGCCGGACGCGGATTTGCCGTCGTCGCCGACGAAGTGCGCAAACTGTCCTACCACTCAACCCAGTTCAACGAGCAGATACGGGCACTGGTTGAGCAGGCTCAGGAACGTATCGATCAGACCCGTCAGCTGGTCGGCAAATCGGCCTCGCAGGACCTTGATCAGCTCCTGTCGCACAAAACCGGCATCGACGGCATGCTGCAGGACCTGTCCCGGCTGGAAAGCTCGCTCGGCAGCCTCATCGGGGAGACCACCGCGATTACCACCCAGATTGCTTCACGCACCAGCACAGCCGTGCGCGCGCTGCAGTTCGAGGACATTGCCCGGCAGGTCGCCGAGCACGTCGACCAGAAAATCGCCAACCTGTCGGCTTTTACCGATTCCGGCGTCAGGACCCTGGCTCAGCCGTTCGAATCCGGGAACCCTTCACAGTTCGACGCGGTGCGCAATGCGGCCACCGAACTGCGTGATTTCCTGCCCAGCAAGCCGGCTAACCAGGTCTCCATGGACGAGGGCGAAGTGGAGCTGTTCTAGCAGCCGGGCAATCCCTGCCCACCCGTTCAGCGGTCGCGGAAACGTGGCATCACCTCGCGCGCGAACAGTGCATTCGAACGACTGCTCTTGCTCGGGTCGAGTCCGGCAAGGTGGCTGGACAGAATAAAGTCGGTACACGCGAAGCTGTCGCAGAACTGCGCCAGTTTTTCGCTGACCTCGTCCGGCGTGCCAATCATGAGGGCTGCTTCCGCAAACTCCGAGCCGCGTATATCCGCCGGGGTTTTGAACGGCAGCGGTTGATCGTCGCCCTCCACGTCCGCCGCTTCACCCAGGACGCGCTCGTAGTAGCCGAAGACGTGGAACAGGTGTTCGGCAACGTCGTCCCAGGCCTGATCGGCGTCCTCCGCGCAATAGACCATACGCAGCTGCGCGATCCGGAAATCGTCGGGGTTCTGACCCAGCTCGCGCAGGGTCTCGAGATATAAGGGCGCCGGATCAGGGCCAAGCGTGGTCATCAGGTTGGCTCCGAGCTCAGCCGCGCGGCGGATGGCTTTAGGCCCGCGCGCGCCGATCCAGATCGGCGGGTGTGGCTGCTGCACCGGCCGCGGTGAGAGCGTCATGTTCCGGGTCTGCGTGAAACGCCCCTCGAAGGTGACCTCACGCTCGGTGAACAGGCGACGCATGAGTTCAACCCCCTCGCGCAGGCGCGGCGCGCGCTCTTTACGATCCATACAGAAGGCGTTGAATTCGTCGTGGGTGTAACCCTGCCCGACACCGAGATCAAACCGGCCGTTGGACAGGATATCGGCCAGGGCCACATCCTCCGCGGCGCGCACCGGATGGATAAACGGCATCAGCATCACGAAGGTCCCGATCCTGATCCGCTGAGTGAGCACCGCAATGGCGGCAGCCATGGACAGCGAAGCCGGGTTGTAGGCGTCCTCGGTGAAGTGGTGTTCGGTCAACCAGACATGGTCGAAGCCAAGCCTCTCGGCCTCAACCATCTGATCAAGCATTGCGCGGTAGAAATCCGGCGCGGGCATGTACCAGCGCTGCGGATTGCGGAAGTCGTACATCAGGCCAAAGCGCATCGTTCATCTCCCCAGGTTCAGGATGCCGGGTCGAGTGTACTGAAATCGCTTGCGCGACGGGGGCGGTGCAGCGGAGCCGGGCCGCACCAGTTTGCAGTCAGCCGCATCAGCGGCACTGGCGTAATGGCTATCGCTTACCCTAAAGTTCGGCGCGGAGCACCCGATATCGTTAAAGCAGCATCAGCACTGGTCGGAGACAGCCATGACATCAGAAAAGAACACGCCTCCCACTGGGCGCGAGCGCCGCGTGGACGAACGCATCCCCGTCCGCATCTCTGTGCACTGGAGCGACGGACAGCGCGCGCGCAAAGGCGAAATCCTCGATGCGTCGAACAACGGCATGTTTCTGCTGCCGGGCTGGACCCCGAGCGATCCGATCAAACACGGCGACAAGCTCGAGCTGCGGTGCCATGTCGACGGGCAGGACATCGACCTCGAGGGCGAGGTCTGCTGGGTCGGCGAGAACAGCGAAAACCGCGAGCGCGAGGGCCTCGGCCTGCGCATCACGACAACCGAGGAACTGCGGAAGCTGATCGCCGGGATCAGACGCTAGGCAGTAGAACCCAGCCCGACGCGGGCGCCCGTCTCAGCGCTTCAGTCGGGTGAATTTCGACCCTTCGAGAGTCAGGTTATACATCAGGCCTTTGTTGCTGATGACAAAGCCGACGATGCGTTCTTTCATGTTTACCGTGTTGAGGTCCTTACCCGCGCCCAGGGTGACCAGCGCTACCGAGCCATCTACGCCCGCCTTCCAGCCGTCGCTGGCGCGAAACTGCTTCAGTGCTTCCTCCGCGAGAAAAACGAGCACCACGGTTTTCAACTGCGCCCCAATCTGAAAGCCAATCGAGGCTGCCGCCGTGCTGTAGTACTCCACGGTCTTGCCGTTGATCCGCAGCGCACCTTCTCCGTACTCACCGCCGATGCCGAATCCAGCTTTGACTACCTCCGGGAACACCAGCACGCCCTGCGCTTTTTTGAGAAAAGCCTCCCCGCCGGTCACCGTTTCACCGAAGGTTTTCAGAGCTGCGTCCACCTTGATATCGATTTCTGTCGATGACGCAGCCAGGCTGCCAGTCGCTGCGCACAGCAGGGTCATCAATAAAACGATGCGTAGGACTTTAATCATCAAGATCTTCTCCACGTCGGGTCTATGGGGAACGCACCCGGATCATAGCGCCCAGTGCAATCCTGAACCGGACCTGGTTCTCAATCCGCGCTGCTGCTCAGGCAGACGCGGCGTACTCCCGTGCGACGGTCGCGACCAGCTCGGCAGCTCCCGGAACACCGTTGACGCCCGAGACTGTATGACCGGCGCTCCAGATCTCGCGCCAGCGTTGTCCCCCGCCTGCACCCTCACCGCTGAACAGGGCCCGGGCCTGTTCAACGGTTGGCGCACTCGGCAGCGCCGCAAGATCGAGACCGGCACGGCGAATGGAGGGTACGAGAAAATTCGTCGGCAGGCCGGTGAACGCACTGGTCAGGGTCACGTCATCAAGGTCCGCCTCGACAAGCATCGTCTTATATTCCTGTGCGGCCTCGCTTTCCTGAGTCGCGATGAAGCGGGTACCCATGTAAGCAAAGTCGCAGCCAAGCGTCAGCGCCGCGCGGAGCGCGACGCCATCGGCAATGCCGCCCGCAAGCACCAACGGTCCCTGCCATACCGCCCTGACCGCGCGCACGAACGCGAACGGATTGACCCAGCCGGTCTGCCCACCGGCGCCGGCCGTCAGCAGGACCAGGCCATCCACACCATCGGCGATGGCTTTCTCGACATGACGCATGCTCGCGACATCCGCAAATACCTGGCAGCCGGCATCATGCAGCGGCGGCACCACCGCGCGCGGGGAGCCGACGCTGGTGATCACCAGCTCGCAGCGGTGGGCCACCAGGGCCTCAATATCCGCCTGCAGCGCCGCAGCGTCGCGCCGCATGATCAAGTTTGGGCAGTAAGGCGCGACGGACTGCCCGGCGTCCGCCGCCCGGGCCGCGGCCAGGTCCAACGACGCGAGCCAGTGCTCGAGCATGGCCGCATCACGGCAGTTAGCGGTGGGGAACGCACCGATGGCGCCTGCGGCGCAAACTGCCTGCACCAGCGCCAGACCGGAGACGTGCAGCATCGGGGCCACGATGAGCGGAAGACGCAGGCGCGACCGGAAACGCAGCTCAGCTGACTGTGCGGTGCGCTGCTCGTTCGGGACATTCACAAAAATCTTTCCTCGCGTGGTTGACCGCCTGCCGCCGGGTATGCCGAACGCTATTGTGCGGCAGTCGGCTGGCACAATGGCGGGGTTGTGTTACCGCGGAACCCGGACATCATGAAACCCGGCCTGCACCGAGGCCTTCGCTCTGCCGTGACGCTTCTCGTGGCGACTCTGTTCAGCCCGATGCTCGCCGCCGAGTGCCTCCGCTGGATTGAAAACGACCGCGCCCGCCTGGAGGTTCTGGTGCGGCTCTCCGACGAGCGTCTGGACACCGTCTCCGCGATTGCCGAGGTGAAGTGGCAGCAGCAGCTACCGGTATTCGATCCGGCGCGCGAGTCCGTGATGTATGCGGCGATCGCTGCTCGGGCCGAGGCTGCCGCGCTGCAGCCGGAAGGTGTGGTGGATTTTTTCCGCTGGCAGGTAGCGCGCTCCCGTGCCCGCCAGGAGGCGCGTATTGCGCAGCTGAACGCTGCGCCGACCGACACGCCTTCCGTCGAAGGGGACCTGTCCGCGCTGCGCGGCGAGATTGACCGCATCAATGGTGCGCTGATTGAGGCGCTGTACATCGCAGCCCCACTTTTCTCAGACACGGAACTTCTGCAAAGCCTGCTGCCTGTCGCCGGCGCGGACGACGTACCGGCATGGCTGCGTCACCTCGCGCCGGTCGCGCGTCAGCCTGCGCTCAGCACCGAGCGACGCGTCACAGCCAGCGGGCTCCTGCTGGTGGGCCTGACCGGGGACTACCCGCCGTTTTCTAGCCGGACGCCCGCAGGCTGCATCGTGGGTGAGGACGTCGGTCGGGTTCAGCGCCTGGCACAAGCCCTGAAGGTGCAGCTGCGGCTGGTCAGGACCACCTGGGCAGAACTCAGTGCCGATCTGACAGCGGGGCGATTCGATCTCGCCGCCGGCGGCATCACGGTGACCGCAACCCGGCGACAAACGGGCCTGTTTACCGTCCCTCATCACTACGGGGGAAAGAACGCGATCGGCCGCTGCAGCGATCGCGCACGCTTTCCGGACTGGGCTCACATCGACCGCCCGGGCGTGCGCCTCATCACCAATCCCGGCGGCACCAACGAGCGCTATGTCCGTGAGCACGCGCGCGCGGCCAGGATCACGGTGCACACCGACAACCTCAGCGTTTTCGAGGAAATCGTTGCCAAACGCGCAGACGTCATGGTCACTGACGACGTCGAAATCGACCTTCAGACAGCGCATCACCCGACGCTATGCCGCCTGCTGCCGGATAACCTCACCCGGCATGAAAAAGCCTTCTACTTACCCCCGGACGAAGCCTGGCAGCGCCAGCTGAATCGCTGGAGCGAAGAAGTGGGACTGCCCTGACCTCCGCGATGCGAGGCCTTTTCGTTATCATCAGGTGTCCCTGACCGGGTCGAGTCTCGCCATGAAGCTGTTCCGTCGCCGTAAAGAAAACCGCATCCCGGACAAAGTCCCGGTGCGCGTGCTGACGCGCCGGCTGCAGGTTAATGTCTCCGGGCTTGAACTGATCAGCGCTGACGTATCGCGCAACGGCCTGCAGGTCGCCTGCCCGGAGCTGCGCTTCGTCCGCTTTGAGCAGGCCGTCCAGGATGGCGAGCTCGACATTCAGGTCGCGATCCCCGGCGGTGGCACGGTCGCGCCCCGCTGTCGCGTGGCCTACAGCTCGACCTACGGGGATGAAGTGCTGGTAGGACTTCAGTTCCAGGCGTTCTCGGAAACCGATCGCGCCGAGTGGGATGCCTATATCAGGGCCTTGGGAGGCATGGAGCAAAGTTGACGACCGTCGCCGCACAACGGTGCGGGTAACCGCCCCGCCCTGCCTGCCTTCTCGCCATCCGCGCCGCGATGGGAAAACCCACGCGGCGCCGTTATAGTCCTGCGCACCGCGGCCCCCACCAAATGACCGGCCGCTATCGTCGATACGCACAAGGGAGCTCATCATGGCCAGTCCACAAGCCGCCGCACTCGATCATCTGTTTGATAGTTTCACCGCCGCGCTCGCCGCGAATCCTGACATGGGGCTCGACGAGCTCCGCGATATGCTCGAGAAGTGCGGCGACGTTGCGCGCGAACCGGGCGGTGTGGATTACCTCGAGGCTGATGCCGGCGGCGTGCCCTGCCTGTGGGCGGTCCCCAAGGGCTGCCAGGAAGACCGCGTGCTGCTCGCCTTTCATGGCGGCGGCTGCGTGACCGGCTCGCGCTTCAGCCATCGCAAGCTCTTCGCCCACGTCGCCAAAGCGGTCGGCTGCCGCGCGCTTATCGTCGATTACGGGCGCGCACCCGAACACCCCTTCCCATCGCAGATTGATGAGGGCCTGCAAGCCTACCAGTGGCTCCTCGACGCTGGGATCGCGCCGGCCCACATTGCCACCACCGGTGACTCCGCTGGCGGCAATCTGTGCACCAGCGTTGTCCTCGCCGCGCGCGACCGCGGGATGCCGCTGCCGGCCGCGGTGATGCCGCTGTCGCCGTGGTACGACATGGAAGCGACAGCGCCATCGTTTGAAACCAATGCCGCGGTCGACCGCCTGATCACGCGCGAAATGTCGCTCAACATGAGCGCCATGTATCTCTCCGGCGCCTCGCCGCAGGATCCGCTGGCCAATCCGCTGCACGCTGATTTCACCGGGTTCCCGCCGACCTACATCCAGGCAGGCGGATTCGAGGCGATCGTCGACGATGCAACCCGCGCCGCCGAGCGCATCAAGGCCGCAGGGGTTGATCTGCGCTGCGACATCTTCCCCGAGATGCAGCACGTGTTTCATTTCATGGCGGGCAACGCGCCCGAAGCGGACGACGCGATCAGCCGGCTGGCCGAATGGGTCAGACCGCACCTCGGGCTGGCCTGACGTCACGTCGGCCGTCGGCGCACACAGCGCGGAGACATTCGGGCATGGATCCGATTGCGCAGATGAAGGCAGCCGCCCGCGAGGGCTGGTCGTCTTTCGCGCCGTTCGAGATGGTCACCGGGACCACGGCGCCCGATCTGGTGCGCTTTGCCGGCGTGAGTGCCGGTGACCGGGTGCTGGACGCCGCCTGCGGTACCGGGGTGGTCGCGCTGACCTCAGCACGCCTCGGGGCGCGGGCAACCGGCGCCGATCTGACCCCCGCTCTGCTTGAGCGCGCACGCGAGAACGCGGCGCTGGCAGGGCTCACTATCGACTTTCACGAGGCGGACGTTGAAGCCCTGCCCTTCGACGATGGCGAGTTTGACTGCGTGCTGAGTCAGTTCGGGCATATGTTCGGCCCGCGGCCGGCGGTGACCGTGAGTGAGCTGCTGCGCGTCCTCAGACCGGGCGGCACCCTGGCGTTCTCGACCTGGCCGCCGGAACTCTACGTCGGACGTATGTTCGCCCTCACGGGACGCTACGGCCCGCCGCTGCCTGAAGGCGCCAGCCCGCCTGTGCAATGGGGCGACCCGGGCACCGTCAGGGCCCGGCTCGGGGACGCGGTGCGGGACGTCGTCTTCGACCGGCGCTGCATGCGCTTTCCCACGCTCAGCGTGCAGCACATGCGCGATTTCACCGAGCGCAACATCGGCCCCGTCGGACGCCTGGTCGAATCCCTTGCCGCCGAGCCGGAACGCCTGGCTGCCTTCCGCCGTGAGTTCGAGGCGCTGGCCGCAGAATACTTTGCGGACAACGTCGTCCGGCAGGACTATCTGCTGACGCGCGCGGTCCGGCGCTGAGCCCGCGGCCTGCCTGAACCTGCTTGCCCGGCCGTATGCCGGGCAAGGCCTTTTCACCAACGCTGGAGACTTCCCCGTGCCCCGAAACCTCTGCATCACGATCGGCCTTCTGGCACTGCTTCTGCAGCCCGCCTTGGCAGTCACGACCGAAGAACGCCACAGCCAGGGCGTTGCGACGCTCGACGTCATCGTCGGCCCGGACAGCGAAAAGCGCATTGAGGCGCTCACCGCGCTGGCGCCGGACCTCGGCGCCTGGATCATCGATTTCGCCTATGGGGACGTCGTCTCCCGCCCCGGCCTGGATCTGCGCAGCCGCGAGCTCGTGACCGTAGCCGCGCTGACCGCACTGGGCAACGCGCAATCCCAACTGCGCGCCCACATCCGCGGCGCGCTCAACGCCGGCTGCAAGCCCGAGGAAATCCTCGAGGTTATCCTGCAGATGGCGGTCTACGCAGGTTTCCCCGCAAGCCTGAACGGCCTCGACGCCGCGCGCACCGTGTTCGACGAACAGGGCATCAAAGCCACCGCAGCCAAGGCGCCCTGAAGCCTGCGGGGGCGGCGCCGTGAAGCCGGTTTCGCGGACCGCGTTCTACTGCGCCGGGATCCGGGCCTGGGACGCCTCACGCGCCCGCCCGATCTGCGGGGACCAGCTCGCAGCGCGCTGCATGACACCTGCGGGCGCGGCTTTCCTCGAAGCCTTCGCGCCCATGCGCCTGGCCAATGCCATCAGCGTTACGCGCCACCGGGTGATCGACGACCTCCTCAGACTCGAGCTCGCCCGCCATCCAGAGCGCACCGTAGTACTGGTCGGCGCCGGTTTCGACACCCGCGCCTTCCGCCTCGCGGGCGGGCAGTGGTTCGAGTTCGATGCGCCGGAGCTGTTCGCGCATAAAGAAGCCTGTCTGCCGGCCGACGGCTGCCCGAATCGATTGCTGCGGGTGGATTTTGATTTCGAAACCGAAGCGCTGGTCGACGTGCTGGCCGCCTGCAGTCCGTGCGCACCGATTGTCATCGTCGAAGGCGTGCTGCCCTATCTCGCCATTCCGGCGATCGCGCACATGACCGCGGCATTGAAGATCCGGTTCCCCGACCACGTTCTGGTCGCGGATCTCATGACGCGCGCCATGCTCCGCACCTACGGTCGCCCCATGCGCCGACTGCTGCAGGCCGAGGATGCGCTGCTGATTGCCGATGCCGCCGATCCGGCCGAACATTTTCCTGACTGGGGCTACGCGCACGCAGCGCGCATTTCGTTACCCGGGGCGCTCGCGGCACTCCGTGCCCGCTACAGCCGGGCGACGCAATGGGCACTGCGCCACCTCACCCGCGTGCTCTACAACGGCTACACCGTGAACGTGTTCAACCACGGACAGGCGCGCCTGGAAGACCTGGCTATCGAGAGGCTCTGGTCAGAAGAACGGCCGCGTCCGGCCTGAGCTCAGATCGCGCCTATCCTGCGCCCGATGTCTGCGTAGCGATCGAGCCAGCGCAGCACCGAGTCGCGGTCTTCGGTCGGGCAGCGCGGCATCGCCCTGGTCACGAAACCGTAGTCGGCAAAGCGTTTCAAATCGTCTTCGCTGGTTTCGAAAATATCGAACATTGAGATCTCGATCGCGTCCGGGTCGCGACCGTTGGCGACCAGGCGCTCGCGCAGATCGGCCACATCCGCGGCGATGTCGTCATGGTAGACGTCGATCGGCATCCAGCCGTCGGCCAGCTCTGCCACCCGCTTGCGCCCCCACTTCGACGCAAAGGTGCCGAGGATGACCTTGGGATGCGGCCGCGTATCGGGCTTCGGGTAGGACCAGATGCGCTCAAACTCCACGTGCTCGCCGTGAAAGCTGGCTTCTTCCTCCGTCCAGATCAGCTTCATCGCGCGCAGCCGCTCTTCCAGCACCTTCCAGCGCTGCTCGAATGCGGTGCCATGATTCTCCATCTCCTCGGCAATCCATCCTGCGCCGACGCCGAACTGGAAACGCCCGCGACTCAGGCGATCGAGCGTCGCAATGGTTTTCGCCAGCGCGATGGGCTCGTGCTGCGGCAGCAGGCAGACTCCGGTCCCGACGATCAGATCCCGCGTTGCCGCTGCGGCCGCCATGCAGCTGATAAAGGGATCGGACATATGAATGTATTCACGCGGCAGATCGCCGCCCGCCGGGAACGGCGTCCGGCGACTGGCGGGAATATGGGTGTGCTCCGGAAACCACACCGAGTCAAAGCCGCGCTCCTCGGCCGCGACAGCGAGCTCATCGGCACGGATGGTGTATTCGGTATTAAAGCTGACGACGCCGAGTTTCATAAAAGCACCTGTTTAAAAGTTTTTCATGGTTTTCAGGGGATCCTGTTTTGCGACACACCCGCCAATTCCCTGCCTGTGAGTGGCGGCGCGCAGAGCGCATCCGCGGTCTATCCCTATCAGCACCCCTGCTGGATTGGTAGACGAGGCGTGCCCAGCGAACCTGGATACCAGGCAAAAAAAACCTGACTCAGCGGGTTCTGCTGACAGATTTTTGCATTCGACGTTGAATGATGAACCAGACCTCTCTCCCAGAACGACGTCAGCCCGGTGCTGCCTTGAACAGCTCGCGCAGCGGAGAGACCACCTCCACAACACCCGCAATGATGTCCT
>Ga0181582_10004726_pt1 | contig 10977 bp, 11 predicted proteins | sample 071ome_32_FD_132438 | JGI IMG/M metagenome (GOLD analysis project Ga0181582, IMG submission 132438) | Coastal salt marsh microbial communities from the Groves Creek Marsh, Skidaway Island, Georgia - 071405AT metaG (megahit assembly) | ecosystem: Environmental > Aquatic > Marine > Intertidal... | reverse complement strand
TGCGTTTTTCTTGGTCTGAAAATACAACTATAGATATATTGGAAAAATTATCATAATACCTATAATCGTTTTATGAGAACAAAAAGGGAATATAATTATGGCAAGACCAAGAACCTATGACAATGGAAGCTGGCATCGGGGAAACGGGTTTCCCGATGATTATGACGCGATTCATATCGCCCTCTTCGTGAAATGGTGCTTTTCGAAGGGGTGGCGCCTCCCCATCGGGCGCGCCGGGTTCTAGTCGCCTGCCGGCGCGTCACAGACCTCTGGCGCAACCGGCGATAACCCGCTATCACTCCTGCGACTGTCGTGAAGCGGGGCAAGAATAGTGAGCGAACATCGCATTCCCATAACGCTGGGTGAGTTGGCCGAAGCAATCGGCGCGCGTCTGGTGGGGGACGGGTCGATCGAATTGCGGCGCGTTGTTCATCCGGCGGAAGCGGAAAGCGGGAGCGATCTCGCCCTCGCCATGGAAAAGCGTTTTCTGGATCTTTTGCCAGAATCAAAGGCCGCCGCCGCCGTGGTAAAGAACGAACGGGCGGCCACCGGGCCGCAGCGCGGCTTTCTGGTCGTCGACCGGTCGCGCTATGCAATGGCGAAGCTGATCGAGATATTCACGGCGCCGCCCCGGCAAACCCCTGGCATTCATCCCTCCGCCTTTGTCGATGACAGCGCGGAGATTGGCGCCGGCGTTTCCGTCGGCCCTCTGACCAGTGTCGGCCCTGGTGCGCGCATCGGCGCGCGCACGACGCTGCTGGATAATGTGACGGTCGGCGCGGGCGCGTCTGTCGGTGAGGATTGCCTGATCCACCCCGGTGTGCGGATCGGCGAACGGGTCATCCTCGGTGATCGCGTCATCTGCCAGCCGAACGGGGTTATCGGGTCGGACGGGTTCAGCTATGTCACCCCCGATCCCGGCAGCGTCGAATCCGCAAAGGCCAGCGGCCGAGTGGAAAACACCAATACACAGATTGTCCGGATCAATTCGCTCGGCACTGTGATTATCGAGGACGATGTGGAGCTCGGCGCCAACGTCACCATCGACCGGGGCACGGTTTCGGCCACCCGGATCGGCAAGAATTCGAAACTCGATAATCAGGTCCATGTCGCCCACAATGTCGTGGTTGGCGAAAACTGCATGTTATGCGGCCAGGTCGGCATCGCCGGCAGTTCGGTCATCGGCGACCGGGTCGTGATGGCGGGGCAGGCCGGTGTGTCCGATCATGTCACCGTCGGCAGCGATTCCGTTATTGCCGGCAAGTCGGGCGTGGGGCGCAATCTGGATCCGAAATCGGTGGTCGCCGGTTATCCGGCCCGCGACAAGGCGGTGGCGTTTCAGGAAATCGCCACGCTGCGCCGGCTCGGTTCCTTTATGGAGGATATCAAGCAGGTGAAGGCCCGGTTAAAGGCGCTGGAAGACGGCGAGAAGGAAAATTAGAATAAACCGGGTTTCCCGCGACGCGCTCTTTGTGCGATAGAGAGTGTAAGGAGTTTATAAAGTGTCAGACGCACGAGAAAACATAGTCGATATCATTGCTTCCTTTTCAGCGGTCGATCGCGAAAAGATCACCCTCGAATCGAATTTGCGGGAGATCGAAATCGAATCGCTCGAATTCGTTGAGCTGGTATTCAAGCTCGAAGAGGAATTCGACATCTCGATTCCGTATAACGCCAATGAGGCGGAGGAATTCCAGAAGGTCGAGGACGTGGTGGTCGCGGTCGAAAAGATCATTGAGGATCAAAAGGGCTGAGCGGGCCGCCCATCGCGTTAAGAGCCCACCCATTTACTGTCGGGATTTGCCATGCGCCGCGTCGTCATAACCGGAATCGGCGTTATATCGCCTGTTGGAAACACCAGAGACGATTTCTGGAAAGCGCTGGTTGGCGGTAAATCCGGTATCGCGCCGATTGAGCAGTTCGACACTGAAAAGCTGACCGTCAAGATCGGGGCCGAGGTCAAGAATTTCGACGGCGCCGATCATTTCGCCAAATCGCAGCACGCCTTGCTCGACCGGTTTTCGCAATTCGCGGTGGTTGCCGCGCGCGAGGCGGTGGCCGATTCAGGAATCGAGATCACCGAGGAACTGTCGCTCAGGACCGCGGCGATCATGGGGACCGGGGTCGGCGGGCAGAATACGCAGGACGATAATTACCGCCGGATCTATGCCGAAGGCGCGCAACGGCTGCACCCCTTCACCATTCCGCGCCTGATGATGAATTCCGCCGTCAGCCACGTGACGATGGATCTCGGCATTCGCGGACCGTCTTACGCGATCGCCAGCGCCTGCGCCTCGGCCAGCCATGCGATCGGTCAGGCGTTGCAATATGTGCGCTCGGGCGCGGCGGAAATGGCGCTGACCGGCGGGGCGGAATCCTGCATCACCTTTGGGACCATGAAAGGGTGGGAGGCGCTGCGCGTCATGGCGCCCGACGCCTGCCGCCCGTTTTCCGCCGACCGGCGCGGCATGGTGCTGGGCGAAGGTTCGGCGGTGTTTGTACTCGAAACACTGGAAAACGCGCAGGCCCGCGGCGCGAAGATATACGCGGAACTCGCCGGATCGGGGATGAGCGCCGATGCCGGCGATATCGTGGAGCCGTCGGTCGATGGCGCGTCGCGCGCCATCCGGGGCGCATTGGCGGAAGCGGGGCTCGCGCCGGAAGACATCGATTATGTCAATGCGCACGGCACCGCGACCCAGGCAAACGACATTACGGAGACAAAGGCGCTGCACGAATCCTTTGGCGATCACGCTAAGAATCTTGCCGTTTCCTCGACCAAATCCATGCATGGTCACGCGATGGGCGCGGCGGGCGCGATCGAATGCGCGGCGACGGCGCTGGCGGTCCGCGACGGCGTTATTCCACCGACCATCAATTTCACCGAACCGGGCGACGGGTGCGATCTCGATTACACGCCGAATGCGGCGCGGGAAATGCCGATCCGCGCGGCGATCTGCAATTCCTTCGCCTTTGGCGGGCTGAACGCGGTTCTGGCGTTGCGCAAGGCGGAGGGCTGAGACGGTCATGGAAAAAATCGAGATCCAATTCACATTATTTTCGGCCTTTTATGCGCCGCTGATTGCGGTCATGGGGGCGGGCTTCCTGAAGGAAGAAGGGATTGAGGCAAGCTGGTCGGTTTCGCCGCCCGGCCTGTCCGCGATTAAGGCGCTGGAGGACGGCACCGCGCAGGTTATTCAGACCGCGCCCAGCCAGGCCTTTGGCGAGCTGGCGGCTGGCAAGACCCCGTCAGCGGTGCATTTTGCGCAGATCAATGAAATGGACGGATTTTTTCTGACCGGCCGGGCGCCGGATCCCGGTTTCGACTGGAAAAAGCTCGAAGGCGCAGATGTGATTACCTTTGGCGGCGGACAGCCGCGCGCCATGTTCGAATATGCCTGTCACAAGGCGGGGATCGATTTTTCGAAGGTCAATGTGCTGACGCCCGGCGGCGTGGCGGCGATGGATCAGGCCTTCCGCGATGGTGAGGGCGCCTATGTCCAGCAGCAGGGGCCGTATCCGCAACAGCTGGAGGCCGACGGTATCGGTCATATCGTCGCGCAATCCGGTCCGCTGATCGGTCCGAACGCCTTTTCAAGCGTGGCGGCGACGCGCGAATGGCTGACGACCGACGCGGCGAAAGCCTTCACCCGCGCCTATGCCAGGACCCGCGTCTGGATGAACGAAACGCCGGCGGATGAAATCGCATCCTGTCTGCAATCCTATTTTCCCGAAACCGATCCGGCGGCGCTGACCGCCTGCATTGCGTCCTATCAGAAGCTCGGCTGCTGGACGCCGCATGTCGAGATCACGCCGGAAGCGCTCGATGTCGTCTATGACGTGTTCGATCATTTCGGCACGCTCAAGGAACGCTACCCCTGGGACAAGGTCTGCGCCGCGCCACCGGCGTGACGTCCGGTTCCAATTGCCCGCCGTCGGATATTCTGGTTTATTCCCGGTGATCATCGCGTAAGTCACGGATATGAGGCCGGTTTTGCCGAAATTTTCTTTGTTCGATCGCATTTGCCGGTCCGTAGGTGCCGCCTCGATTCTGGCCCTTTTTTCCGCCGCGCCTGCCGCCGCGCAGCAGCTTTACGATTTCTCGCGCCTGTTGGCGGAACCGCATCCCTTTACCGTTGCGGCACCCGCCCCGGTGCCGTTGCCCGCGGGTACGGCGCCCTTGCCCGGTCAGGCCGTCCCGATGCCGGCACAGCGCGCTATTTATCCGTCCTATCCGGCGTATCCGTCATACCCGGTGGCGCAACCGGTTTATCCGAACACGCCCTATCCCGTGGCGCAGAACGCGCCGGCCCGCCGCACCGCGCCGCAACCTGCCGTCGCCATGCAAGAGCCCGAGCGGATGCTGGGCGAAAAGACACGTCATTACGATCCGCTTTGGGGCTGGATTTCGGAGATTCGCATCGGCGCGTCGGCACATAATTACGGACCGTTCGCGGGACAGGTCGAAGGCGGCGTCGATGCCGATTTCGAAATCCTGCTGGATGAGATCACCTGGTTCGATCACTACATCAAGACGCCGGGAAAATTCTGGGAATGGTTCCTGCGGCCCCGTCCCCATTTCGGGTTGCATTACAACAGCGCCGGTCTGACCCACCAGTTCTGGGGCGGGTTCGCCTGGACCTATCTGTTTAACAAGCGCTGGTTTGGCGAAATTACGTTCGGACTGGATGTCCATACCGGCAAGCTGACCGATCCGACCGAAAACCGTCGTGAGTTGGGCTCCCGCATCTTGTTCCGGGAGTCGCTGGCGATCGGTTATATGTTCGGCAGCGGCCGCAACCACAATATCTCCATCTATATCGACCATATTTCGCACGGCGGTCTGTTCGCCAGCGAGAATGAAGGGATGGATAATATCGGCGCGCGCTACGGCTACCGGTTCTGACCGGGTGGTCCGTCCGGTCCGGCGGTACGCCTCTAGAAGTCGTAAATTATCCCGATAACCAGGTCGTGAGAGACATATTTGTCCGCCGCGATCTTTTCGCCGCCGACATGCGGTCCGCTCGATACCTCGCCAAGAGCGATATAGCGATAGCGCAGATCGAGCGTCCAGTTCGATCGCGGGCGAATGCGCCATAACGCGCCCAGCCCGACATTCCAGGCCAGACCCGTTTTGCTGTCCGTTCGGGAAGTTTTCGCGCCGGTCGTGAGGTTGACCCGGTCGACCGATGAGGAATTTTGCGCCATCCCGATACCGGCGCCGCCATAAACCGTCCAGCGCGGGCTTAGCACCCAGTCATAATAGAGATTAAAGAGGACGACGTGAGAGGCGAGATCGTTTTCATAGCCGGGCGTTCCCGCCGTTCCCGTGTCCCGCGCGTCGAAATCCATCCGGACCCGGTAGTGATATTCCAACTCGCTGCGTAGCGGCAGACCGGAAAGCTTGCTCCATTCATAGCCCAGCGCGATGCCGAAGGCCGCTACGATGTCGGAATCGTTATTGATCGTCAGAGGACCGCCGCCGGTGATAGAAACATCATCGACCGTGCCATAGGAACCGATCAGATTGAACGCGCCATAGAAATCGCTCAGCGCATTTTCCGGCGGCCGCCGCTCAAAGGCGGGTCTTGCGGGTGCGCGCCGGGGCGGAGGCGATGCTTTTGGCGCGCCCGGCCTTGATTGAACGACGCGCGACGCCGGGCTCGGCGCCATGCGCGCCGGGGTGGGAACGAATTGCGGACGATAGGCCGGCGGCGGGGAAGGATAGGCTGCGTTTGCCCGGCCGACCGAAAACGGGTGCGGTTCAGTGAAGAACCGGTTGAAATCATATAGTTGGGCGGCGGCGCTCTCCGGCACCGGAACAAAAAACGCCGCGAGGAGAGCGATCATGCTCAGCCCCCTTCGGGTCTTCATTCCTGCCGCATTCCGGCTTGGCATTGTCATCCTGCGTCGTCCGCCTTTGCCCGTAGCTGATGCTTGTGGATAGAAGCAGATTCCGGGCGGGGATACAATTGCGGGATGGGGCCCGCCCTATTGTCTTGAAAGGGGAAGCCGCCTGAGCCGCCGCCCTTCCCTGAGGGCTCCCGCCGGCATTTCCGCCGCAAGGCGCGCCGCCTGTTTCCGTCCCCATTGATGGCCGGAGGCCGCTGCCCGGTCATACCAGGCCCAGGCGAGTGGCAGGTTTCGATTCACCCCGGCGCCAAGTTCATACAGTTCCGCCAGATTGATCTGCGCCACCTGGTTACCCGCCCGCGCCGCAAGCCGATACCAGCGGGCGGCTTCGGCCGGATCGGGGCGGCGGCCTTCACCTTGGCGGTACATATTGGCGATAGCGATTTGCGCCCCGGCATGCCCGTCCCGCGCAAGCGTTATCCATTCGCCATAGGCCGCGGCATAGTCGCCGCTGTCATAGGCTTCAGCGCCTATGGCGAAATCGGCGGCGGTCTCCGAGCGTGCGACTAGCGCCATCAGACAGGCGGTGGCCGCCAGGGACAGCGTCCGTTTCAATTTTCCGGAGAAGGCAGAGAGTCGAGCCGCGCCTTGATCTTCGCATATTGCGGACTGGCAGGGTCGAGGACCGTCAGCAGTTTTTGCCAGTGCGCGCGTGCGCCCGCGATATCGCCGCTGGCGGCGCGGGCGAGGCCCGAAAACCACAACGCGCCGCCATGGGTCGGCTCAAGCTTCAATATTTTTTCGCTGATTTCGATCAGGGCCGGGGGCAAGGGCGCGCCATCCGGCGTCGCCCGGGTGACCGCGGCGGCATAGGCGCTCAACGTTTCGACATCTCCGGGTTTCAGCGCGGCGGCCTTCGCCCAGGCATCGCGGGATTGTTCGTGTTCTTCCAGAACCGCATAAGAGCGTGCCAGCCGGATCCATCCCTCGGCATCGCCCGGGTTTTCCGCCATCCGCGCCGCCAGACGCGCGACCATGGAACGGATCATTGCCGATCTGTCCTCGGCGGACATTTCTTGCGCCGCCTCCATTTCTTCCTGGCTCGGACCGCGCGGTGCGGCATTAGCGTTCGCTCGTGTCCGCATCTCCGCAAGTCTGTCCGCCGGGATGCCGGCATCCGCCGCCAGTTTTTCGATGCGCCTTTCAAGAATCTTGGCCCAGGGCGCGTCGGCCGGGGAGTCCGCCATCAGGGAAATCCAGGTAATCAGCGCCCGGTCCACATCGCCCGCCTGAGACGCCGCTAGCCCCGCATAATAGCGCGCGCGCGGATTGGCGGGATCGTGCTTGAGTGTTTCGACCAGGGCCCCTCGCGCCTCGGCAGTGACGCTTCCCTTCGCCGCGTAGATCAGTGATTCGGCGAGCGCGGCATAGAGCCCTGGATCGTCTGGTGCAAGCGAGGCGGCACGCCGATAGGCGGCGGCGGCCTCTTCATATCGCTGGAGTGAATACAGCCCCTTTGCATAGAGCCGCCATCCGGCGAGATCGCCGGACCGGGTGCGAAGCTTTTCGCCAAGCTGCGCGACAAGGCGGGTCGTCTCTTCCTGGCGCTCAGCGGCGGCTACGCGTTCCGATGCGGGCTGGCCGGGAAGATGGGGCGATCCGATTATGAGATACAGCCCGGCCGCCGCCGCCGGAATCGCGGCGGCCAGATAGGCGGCGGTGAATTTCGCGGGCCCGTCGGGTGCCGCCGCTTTCCCGGCGTCCTCATTCTCCAGTGCCAGCAGCCGCCGGGCGATTTCGGTTCTGGCAGACTCTGCGGCCTCAGAAGAAATCAATCCCTGTTCGGCTTCGCGTTCGATTTCATTCAGCTGGTCGATATAAATTTTCTGGTCGTGGGCGGCGCGACCGCTTTCCTGGTTCTGCCGGGACCGTGCCAGCGGCACGATGGTGAAGGCCGTCGCCGCCAGCGCGATCATTGAGAGTACGATCCATATCGTCATGGCGCGTCACCCTTGCGGATTTCGGCCAGCCGGGCCTCTTCTTCACGGGAAAGCGGTTTGGCGGTTTCAATCCCGCGTCTGCGCCGGAAATACAGCACCAGCCCGAGCGCACCCGCCAGCAGGATCAGGGCGGGCCCGCCCCATAAGATCGCGGTCGATTTATTGACCGGCGGGCGCAGCAATACAAAATCGCCATAGCGCGAAACAATATAGGAAATAACCTGATCGTCGCTGTCTCCGGCCGTCAGCCTCTCGCGCACCAGCACGCGCAGATCGCGCGCCAGATCGGCGTCGGAGTCGTCAATGGACTGGTTCTGGCAAACCAGGCAGCGCAATTCCTTGCTGATGGTCCGCGCCCGCTCTTCCAACACCGGGTCTTTCAGAATTTCCCCCGGTTCGACCGCCGCCAAGGGGCAGGGCAGAAAAAGCAGGACGGACAGTAAAATCGCCGCGCGTGTCATTGCCGCAGCCTTTTCAGAAGCGGCAGGATTTTTTCCGTCAGGTCCTCGCCGCGCAGCGGTCCGACATGGCGATAGCGGATACGCCCCGCCTTATCGACGACGAAGGTCTCCGGATAGCCATAGACCCCCCAATCGATGGCGGTCCGGCCGGTCCGGTCCGCGCCGATGGCGCGAAACGGATTGCCGAGGTCTTTCAGAAAACCCAATGCTTCCTCCGGCTTGTCCTTGTAATTGATGCCGTAAATCGTCACACCTTCCCGGGCAAGCCGCATCAGGAGCGGATGCTCCACCCGGCAGGGCGGGCACCAGCTCGCCCAGATATTGACCAGGCTGACCCGGCTTTTGAGCATCGCGCTCGAAAATCCCGCGCCGCCCTCCAGGATCGGCGGCAGGTTGAATTCCGGCGCCGGTTTATCGATCAATGCCGATGGCAAATCGCTGATGTTTTTTTCTCCCGATCCGATCTGCCACAGATACAGCCCGAAAACGGTGCCCAAACTGGCGAGAAAGGGGATCGGAATAAGAAAGGCGCGGCGCATGCTATTCGGCTGACGCTACGGCGTGTTTCGACGCCCGTTTCGGCGCGCCGACGCGCAGCCGCCGGTCGGTCAGGGAAATCATGCCGCCCAACGCCATAAAAAGCGCACCCGCCCATATCCATGCGACAAGCGGATTGAAATAAATGCGGGTGCTCCACGCCTCGTTCTCCGACGGATCGCCAAGCACGGCATAAAGATCACCGCCGATGGTGGTCAGGATGCCGGCCTCGGTAGTGCTGTCGCCTTCCGCCGGGTAGCGCCGCTTTTCGGGCCGCAAAACCGTGACCTCGTTTCCGTCGCGCGTGACGGTGAATTGGCCCTGTATCCCTTCGTAATTGGGGCCCTTGATCGGAACGGCGCCGCTAAAGGTAAGGGTGTAACCGCCCGCGGAAACGGTTTCTCCGGGCTTCATCAACTGAATCATTTCTACCCGCCAGGCCGACGACGCGGTAATGCCGATGACCAGGATCCCGAGCGCGCCATGCGCAACCGCCATGCCCCAGGCGGCGCGAGGCAGACCGGCGGCCCGGCTGAGCGATTGCGTGAGCGGCCCCCGGAACAGTGCGATCCGTTCGGCGATTTCGACCGCGCTGCCGACGATCAGCCATGCCGCGACCCCCAATGCCAGCGCCGCCAGCACATCGCCTGTGCCTTTGCGCCAGACAATCAGCAGGACGACAAACAGCGCGGCCAGCGCGGCCGCTTTCAACCGTCCCAGCACACCGGCAAGATCGGCGCGTTTCCAACTCAGCATCGCGCCGACAGTGCAGGCCAGCAGCGCCGGCACCATCAGCGGGACGAAGGTCGCGTTGAAGAACGGCGCGCCCACCGACACCTTGCCGCCGCCGACCGCGTCGAGAATCAGGGGATAGAGCGTGCCAAGCAGCACGACCGCCGCGCCGGTGGTCAGCAGCAGATTATTGAGTACCAGCGCGCCCTCGCGTGAAATCGGCGCGAACAACCCGCCGCCCTTGAGCGACGGCGCGCGGATGGCGTAAAGCGTCAGCGCGCCTCCCGTAACCGCCAGAAAGAGCGCCAGGATAAAGACGCCTCTTTCCGGATCGGTGGCGAAGGCATGGACGGATGTCAGAACGCCCGATCGCACCAGAAACGTGCCGAGCAACGACATGGAAAAGGCGAGGATGGCGAGCAGGATGGTCCAGCTTTTCAGCGCGTCGCGTTTCTCAACCACGATTGCCGAATGCAGCAGCGCCGTGCCGACCAGCCAAGGGATGAAAGAGGCATTCTCCACCGGGTCCCAGAACCACCAGCCGCCCCAGCCAAGCTCGTAATAGGCCCACCAGCTTCCCAATGCGATGCCGGCGGTCAGCGCGCACCAGGCGGCCAGCGTCCACGGCCGGACCCAGCGCGCCCAGGCGGGATCGACCCGGCCTTCTATCAGCGCGGCGACGGCGAAGGAAAACGCCATCGAAAACCCGACATAGCCGAGATAGAGAAAGGGCGGGTGAAAGGCGAGGCCGGGATCCTGCAGGATGGGGTTAAGCCCGTTTCCCTGTAACGGCGCCGGATCGAGCCGGAGAAACGGGTTCGAGGTAAACAGGATAAAGGCGATGAAAGCCGCGCCGATCAGCCCCTGAATGGCCAGGACGCGTGCGCGCAGACTGTCCGGCAGGTTGTTACCGAAGGCGGCGACCGCCATGCCGAACAACGCCAGAATGGTCACCCAGAGCAGCATGGAACCTTCGTGGTTACACCAGACGCCACTGATTTTATAAAGCATAGGTTTCAGCGTGTGGGAGTTCTGGGCGACGTTGGCAACCGAGAAATCCGACACGATAAAGGCGTGCATCAGGCAGCCGAAACTGGCGAGCACGCAAAGAAACTGCGCCGACGCCGATGTGCCGGCCAGCGCCATCAGCCGGGAATTATTCCGCGCCGCGCCGGCGAGCGGGATCGTTCCCTGCACCAGGGCGATGACGAAGGCGAGGATCAGCGCGAATTGTCCGGCTTCGGCGATCATTGTTCCTCCCTGCCTTTCCAGACGCCGGATTTGCGCAAGGATTCCGCGACCTCCGGCGGCATGTAGTTTTCGTCATGTTTGGCCAGTACTTCATCGGCGACAAATACGCCGCCCGGGCCAAACCTGCCCTCGGTTCCCACGCC
>Ga0181582_10004724_pt1 | contig 10979 bp, 4 predicted proteins | sample 071ome_32_FD_132438 | JGI IMG/M metagenome (GOLD analysis project Ga0181582, IMG submission 132438) | Coastal salt marsh microbial communities from the Groves Creek Marsh, Skidaway Island, Georgia - 071405AT metaG (megahit assembly) | ecosystem: Environmental > Aquatic > Marine > Intertidal zone... | reverse complement strand
GGGGGGTCCCCGGGCCCCGGCGGGCGAGCTCCCCGTCGGGCACGCTGTCGCCGCCGCGCGGGCTCGCGAGCGCGGGGGGCTCCGGGGCGGCGCTCGGGTCGCTCCTGCAGGGCGCGCTGACGGCCGCCGCCGGGGCAGTCCACAGCCTGCTGTCGGGGCGGCCGTCCGTGGGGGGCCCGTCCGCGGGGGGGCCGCGGGGGGCGTCGCCGGGCGCCTCGCCCCCGGGGAGCCGGGGGCGCGCGGCCCGCGCGGCGTCCGCCGGCGGCGGGGCCCGCGTGTCGCGCAGCCTGTCCCCGGGCCCCGAGCGCGGCAACGGCCCGGGCGCCCGGGGCCGCGACTCCGCCCGCCCCTCCGAGCCCGGCGCGGCCCCGCCGGGCCCCCACCGCCTCTCCCGCCCCGCCTCCCGCGACGGGCTCGCGCCCCCCGCCCCCCGGGCCGACGCCCCCCGGGCCGACGCCCCCCGGGCCGACGCCGGGCTCGGCGACGCGGCCGGGGTCTTCCTCAGCAGCCTCTTCGGCTCCCAGGGCACGCTCCGCGGCGCCCCGGGCGGGCGGGGCGGGGCGCTGCGCACGGTGGCGGGGGCCGCCGGGCGCGCGAGCGGCGGGAGCGGCGGGAGCGGCGTGGGCGGCGGGGGGCGCGGGGACGGGACGCGCGGGACGGGGTCGGGGGACGGCGGGCGGCGCTCGGGGTCGGGGGCGGGCGACGGGCTCGCCGCGTCGCGGTCGGCCCCGGACGGGTGGATGCGCGGCGCGGCGGCCCCCGCGCCCGGGCCGGGCCCCGGCGCCGCGCGGCGGAGGACGAGCGTGGAGCGGGCGGGCGGCGACCGCATGTCGGTGGACGACCCCCCGGGGGGGGCCGCCGCCCCGCAGGCGTCGGGCGAGCGGGAGGCCGGGTCCAACACGGACCTCCGCGACGCCCGGGGCGCGCTGTCCGGCATGAGGGTCGCGTCGGGCGGGCCGTCGGGCGGGCAGTCGGGCCCCCCGCTGGCCCGGATCGCGGAGACGTCGGGCCGCGAGTCGGCCGACGTCACGGTCCAGGGGGGCCGCGAGTCCGCCGCCGAGCGCGAGGCGCCCCCGCCGGGGGGCGCGGGCGGGCGGACGCGGTTCGCCGCGGGGGCCGTGAGCTCGAAGCGGGCCGTGACGGCGGCGGGCGGCCCCGGCGGCGGCGGGGACGCGCCGGCGGACCCGGCCGGGGGAGGCGGGCGCAAGATGACGAGCTTCGAGATCCGCCGCACGAGCACCGAGTACGACGAGAAGCGCAAGGCCAAGGTGCTCCACGAGGGCCCCGCCGCCGACGGGCGGGGTTAGGGTCAGGGTCAGGGTCAGGGTCAGGGTTAGGGTTCGGGTAAGGGGCGCCTCGGGCTGACGCGGCCCGGCACGGACGCCGCCCCCCCGCCCCGACTGGCGCGCCGCCCGTGCCCCTGGCCGCCGCCTGGCCCGACGCGCGGACGACGGCCCGCGGCAGCGCGTGGGCGGGTTGGCCGCGCGCACTCTCGGTCAGTTCAACTCGCCGGAGTCGGAGCAGTTCCTGCCTCTACCCGGCCGCGCGACGGGCCCGCGCTCTCTCGTCACTCACCGCGGGTCCCCCGTCGGGGGGCGTCGCGCCGCCGGCTGGTCCCCGGTCCTCGGTGGCGGGGGTGGGGTAGGGGGGGTAGCCGCCGGGCACGGCCCCCGCGCCACGCCCCGGCCGCCTCAGTCCCGCTTGAGCAGGCCCCAGCGGACGAGCGCGTCGTCCCAGGTGGCGCTCACCAGTTCAGCGGCGTTGAACGAAACTTGGTCCTCGGGCCTCGTCTTGAGGGCGGGGGGCCTGGCGCCCGCCCCCCGGCCCTTGCGGCCGCGGCGGGCCTTCTTCGTCCCCCTGGGGGCCTGGGCCGGGGCCACGGCGGAGGCCTTGGGCGGGGCCACGGGGGAGGGCTTGGCCGGGGCCACGGCGGAGGCCTTGGGTGGGGCCACGGCGGAGGGCTCGGGCGGGGCCACGGCGGAGGGCCGGGGGGGCACGGTCGGGGACCTCTCCTGGGCCCCCTCCTGCCTCCGCAGCTCGACGAGGGCGTCGATCTCCTCGAGGAGCGGCGCGGCGGGGGTGGCGCGGCCGCCGTCGCCGGACGACAGGACGGGGGCCGGCGGCGGCGGGGCGCCGGCGGCCGCGGCGGCCGCCACCTTCCCCTCTGCCTCTGCCGAGTCGAAGCCGGGGGGCGCCCGCCCCTCGCCCTCCCCCTCCCCCTCGGCCTGCAGGGCGGCGGCCTCCTCCTCCAGCTCGCTCTCCAGCTCGTCGAGCTCCCGCAGCGCGGCCTCGAGGGCCGCCTGCTCCCGGGCGACGTCCTCGGCCGTCAACTCCCGGGGCTCCGGGGACCGCAGGCCCAGCGCGGCGAGGATGGGCTCGTTCCCCAGGATCTCGTCCTCGTCGGCCGTGTCCTCGTCGATCGCCTCGATTAGCGCCATCGCCTGGTCCAGCATGCTGATCTTGCGCGGCGCGACGGGGGCCTCGGCGACAGGGGCCTCGGCGACGGGGGCCTCGGCGACGGGGGCCTCGGCGACGGGGGCCTCGGCGACGGGGGCCTCGGCGACGGGGGCCTCGGCGACGGGGGCCTCGGCGACAGGCACCTCGGCGACGGGGGCCTCGGCGACAGGCACCTCGGCGACGGGGGCCTCAGCGACGGGGGCCTCGGCGACGGGGGCCTCGGCGACGGGGGCCTCGGCGACGGGGGCCTGGGGGGCCGAGATGTCGAGGGCGTCGGCAGTGAAGGCGAGGACATCGGGGGTATCGTCGTCGACCGAGTCGGCGGGCTCGGCGCCCTCGGGGTAGTGGACGACCGCGTACCCGGCGCGGGGAGGGGCACCCGGGGCGCTGGCGGCGGCAGCGCGCTGGCGGTCGCTGCCGGAGGAGAGGACCTCGGGGAGGGCGGGATTGGCGGCGGGCGGGGCGGGGCGGGCGCCGTCGGACGAGGAGAGGACGAGCGGGAGGGTGCCCGCGCCGGGGGGCACGGCGGCCCCGGCCCAGGTGGTGGCGCCGCGGTCAGTCTCCTCGCCGAAGACGAGCGACATCTGGCCCTCGGGCCCGTCGACCACGCGGTTGCTGCACGGCTCCCACACCGAGTCGAGGGGGATGCCCTGGCCCGCGCCGGACACCACCACGAGCTTAAACTCGGTGCCGGCCGGGACGTCGGGCAGGGAGGCCTCCCAGATGTCCCCCTCGGTCCAGCGCATCGACAAGCCGCGGTTGACGTCCCACGATCCTGCGGAGTCATAATTCACGGTATTTGTCTCGGAAAGACGGATCTTTGCCCCTTTCTCCCGTCAGCGGGGCCGGCGTACCGTTGGGGCGACCTTGAAACAAAAAGTACGGAAGGGCGGGAGGACGGTCCGGTCGATGTATGGGCGATCGGGCCGTTCGAGCGAGGTTATCTCACCGATACACGAGTGGGAGCCCACCACGCGGAGGATGGATCCGTACGGGACGGCCTTCTTGGCCCGGAGGGCGATGGCCGAAGGAACGACGGAAGCGCGGCTCCCGCCCGCCCGCGAGGGGTTCGGGGGGATGATCGCCCGGGCAGCAAGCATGGTGACGGATCAACGAGGCCGTTCTCCCGGACACCGGCGAGGTGTGCTTGACGCCCTGGGATATATCAGGGCAGGGATTAACGAACTGTTGGTTTTTGGGCGGGAAGCGGGGGTGCGCCGTGCGGAGACCGGGTCGCGTTCTTACGGACGGAGAGGCGGTAATTCCGATTTTAAATCCGAAAATCGCCCCGCGACTGCCATCCCTGCGGCATTTACGTCCATCGCCGCCCGGGCCGAGCAGGGGGCGGTGCTGGACTGTCTTGGGGGGCCCACCCTGAGTCGGATCGACGCAGTCGCGGGCTGCCTCTGGTCATGCCAGAGACGTCGATCGCGCCAGCAGGGGGCAGGGCTCTGACCTTCCCCGCTGGCCCACGTCTGCCGGCGCCTGCGCCGCTGAACCGGCAGAAATTCGCCGAGGCCCCCACGTGCCCTCCCCACCGTGCCCACTGTGGACGCGCTGAGCGAGATCCCCCCTTGCGGCAGAATTGGCACCCGCCCCGCGCTTCATGCCCGCGAAGACCCCGTCTCCGAGGCCCGGGCGCATCTAGGTAGCGGCCGGGACGCATGGGTGCTATCATCAAGCGGGGGGGGGCGAAGGTGAGAGCTTTTTCAACTGGAGCCCAGCTGTCCTCCGGGGGGGGGCCTTCCCCTCCCCTACACGTCCCCCGCACGCGCCGACCGGTAGTCGCGACGCGACTTCGTCGCCGCGTTCTTCCACGTCGAGCCGGCCCGGGCCACCAGCGCCACCCCGGCGCGCGCAGCGGCCCGTGCCCTCGTCTCCCGCCCCGGAGGGGCCCCGGAGCCCGCCCGGCGAGAGGGGGGGCCGGCATGGTGGGCTGGCCGCACAAACCGCGCAATATTCCGGCCCCGCCGCCCCCGGTCGCGCAGAAACCCAAGGCCCAGGGCACGCCGGCGGGGGTGAGGGGCATCACGGGCTACTTCTACTCGGACGAGACGAGGCCCCGCGGCGCGCGGGACGAGGGCGCGGGGGCGGCCGCGGCGGAGAAGGTCTCCGAGAACCCCGCCCCCGACGGCCAGACAGGTGCGCCCGGCGCCGGGATCCCGCCCCACGCCACGCAGAGGGCCTTCCCCTCCCCTGGCCCGGGGGGGTGGAGCCGCGCCCGCGCGGCGCTCTCCCTCTGTTATCTGCCGGACAACCGCGATGGACACGTAGATACGCACGGGAATCGCCCGGAAGAACGAAGATTTCGCGCGCATGTCTCCTCTCCCGGGAGGAACCGCGCCCAGCATCCGCAGCACGGCGGGTGTCCCCTCCCCCTCCCAGCGCACCGACCTCCCCCCCCAACCTCGGCTCTCCCGCAGGGGCTGGCCCGTCGGCGCCCAAGGCCACGCCCCTCACGGCGCAGAGGCCTGCGGCGGCGCCCCACCGGACCGTCACCCCCCCCACGGAGCCCCTCCGGGCGCTGTCCCAGCAGGAAACCAGGGGCCGCGGCGGCCGGGCCGACAGCGGCGGGGCCCCGCGGCCCCCCGCCCGGAAGCGCCCCCGCCAGCAGCCCCCCCCCGGCGCCCCGTCTCGGCCCCTAGACCCCCCGAGCGCGTCCTCCCCGGAGGACGACCGCGTCGTCTGTGCCGAGTTCACGCAGGCCCAGGCGGGGCCGACCCAGACGCCCGGGCGGGGGACCCTCTCGCTCTCGGACGGGGAGGGGGGGGAGGACGAGGGGGGTGGCGGGGGCGGCGTGGCCGCCGGGGGGGGGGACGAGGCCGCGTCTCCGGCGTGGGAGGGGCTCAGCCGCCTCCTGTCCGGGGCGGTCGGCGGCACGGGGCCGGCGGGGGGCGCCGCGGCGCCGGCCAGCGGGGGCCTCGAGGACCTGCTGTCTGACATGGCGGCCCGGCGCGCCGGGGACGCGGCGCGGAGGGCGAGCCCGGGGAGCGCGGGGGCCGCTTCGGGGGACCCGAAGACGCCCCACGGCCGGGGGACGCGGGCGCCGGCCCCGGTGACCCCGGCGCCGGAGCTCCCGGCGCCGCGGACGGCCGGCCGGCCCCCGGCGCCCCCCGGCGAGGGGTCGGGCGAACGGACGTTCGCCGACTCCCCAGCGGAGATGATGGCCCGCGCGCTCCCCCCGTGGCTCCGCCTGCCCTCCGCGTCCCCCATCCGGGGGCTTTCGTTCCCCCCCCGCCGCGCCGGGGCCGCGCGCGAGGGCCCCGCGCCCTCCCCCGCCCCCGCCGCCGACCCTGCCGCCGACCCGGCCGCGCCCCCCCTCCCCGGCAAGACGCCCAAGAGCGCCGGGCGACGCGAGCTCATCGAGGTCCTGGACCGCATCGACCTCCTCGTCGCGGAGGGCGGCGTCGGCGCGCCCGTGGACGGCGACGCCCTCGGCGAGGTCCTCGGGGCAACGCTGCTCAACTTTGGCGACGTCATCACCGGTCAGACGCCGGACGAGGGCGAGGGCGAGGGCGAGGGCGTGGGGTGCGGGGGCGGGGCCTGGCGGAGGGAGGGGGCGGGGGCGACGGCGCTCGCGGCCGACTCGCCGGCGGCGCCGGCGCTGGGAGGGGGGGGCACCGGCGGGGGCGACAGGGGCGCGCGGCCGGGGCCCCGGGCGGCGCCGGCAGGGGGTCCGGCGGGGGCGGCCCCCGCGGCCCCGGCCCCCAGGCCCGCGTCGGACACCGGGGCCGTGGAGCTGACGCAGATGGACGAGGCGATCCTCGAGATGATGATGGAGGAGGGCGGCATGGACGCCCTGGACGTGGGCACCCAGCGGCCGCCCGCCGCCGGCCCCCCCGCCAGCGGCGACGGCCCCGGCGCCCGGGCCGGGGGCGCGGGGGCCGCGCCCTGCCCTGCGGGCCGGGGGGCCGCCGAGGGGGCGGCGAGGCGCGGGTCCCTCAACTCGACCGACCGGGACCTCGAGGACCTCCTGGAGGCCGGGCTGCTGGACGAGATGCTCGCCGACGTCGCCTCGCAGGCCGAGAGGCGAGCGCCGCCGAAGGCCTCCGCGGCCCCCACGTCGGCGACGGGCGCCACGTCGGCGACGGGCGCCACCGTGGCCGCGCAACCGGCCCCGCTGCCGCCCTCGGGGACGCCCACGGTCGCGGCGGACCCCGGGACGGCGCCGCGGGCCGCGGGCGCGGCCGGCGGCGGCGCGGGCCCCCCCATGGCGAGGGTGGCGGCCGTCAAGGTGGGCGGGGAGGCGTCCGGGGGCCCCGCCGGGCCCGGGGCCTCGGCGGCCGCCGCGGCGGACGGCGGTCCGTTCGTGGGCCCGGGACGGTCGCGCTTCCGCCCCGTGTTCCCCCCCCGGAGCGAGATCCGCTTCCGCTTCGTCGCCGTCGCCGGGGACACGCCGGGCGGGGTGGCCATCGACTGCGAGCGGGACGCCACGGGGGCCCCCGCCCGCCTGGACCTGCAGGGCTCGTGGGCGCCGTCCGCGCAGCTGCTGCGGCCGGGGGACCTCCTCCACGCGCTCCCGCTGCCGTTCGTGGGGCTGGGGGGCGCCGTCGAGGGCCGCCGGCTCCCGGGCCGGGGCACGCCCGACGCGCCCCTGGTCGTCTCGGACGACGACGCGCTCCTCGTCCTCCACCCGGACGAGCTGGTCGCGGGCACCAAGGTGGCGAGCAGCTACTGGTGCCTCCGGCGCGCCGTGCTGGAGGACCGCGCGACGATGGGCGAGCGGAACGCCAAGGCGGCGGCCGGGACGCTCGTGCACGACCTGCTGGAGGCGGCGCTCACGGCGCGGGACCTGCCGGCGGGGGGCGCCGAGGTGGGGGCGTGGATGCGGCGGCGGGCGGTGGAGATCCGGTCGCGGCGGGCGGAGCTGGTGTTCGAGTCGGGGCTCGGGGACGCGGAGGCCTTCCGGGCCATGATGGAGGCGGCGGAGGGCGTCGCGCGGTTCGTGGCGGCGGCGCGGGCGGGGGGCCCCGTGCGGTCCGGGGACGGCGCCGGGGGCGCCCCGGGCGGGTGGGCCGCGGGGCCGCTCCGGGTCCAGGCGACGGAGGAGACGGTGTGGGCGCCGAGCGTGGGGCTCAAGGGCATCATCGACGCGACCGTCGAGGGCCACCTGCGCCCCGCCGGCCCCCGCCCCCAGGGCGCCGCCGACCCCTCGGGCGTCATGCCCCTCGAGCTCAAGACGGGCAAGCGCCTCGACCGCGACCACCGCACGCAGGTGGCCCTCTACACGCTCCTCCTGGCCGAGCGCTACGGCGCCGCTGTGGCGCCGGCGTCCCTCCTCCTGTACCTCAACCGCTCCCCGGACGGGGGGCCCGTGCCGCACGGGGTGCGCTTCGTCCCGCGGGAGGTGGCCGCGATGGTGCAGCAGCGGAACGACGTGGCGTGCGCGGCGCGGGCGGCGGCGGGGGGCGCGCTGCCGCCCGTGCTGCGGTGCGAGCGGGCGTGCGCGCGGTGCTTCTCGCTGCCGCTCTGCGCGCTCACGCACCTGGCCTCGGAGGGGGGCACGGCCGAGTCGTTCGGGGCCGGCGGGGCGGCGGCCGGCGCCGTGGGGCACCTGTCGCCGGGGCACCTGGCCTTCTACCGCGACTGGGAGCGCATGCTCGGGCTGGAGGAGCGGGCGGGGGCGGAGCGGGGGCAGGGCCGCGGGGAGGGGGTGAGCCAGGTGTGGCTGACGGAGGCCGGGGAGGCCGAGGGCCGGGGGAAGGGCGCGGGCGGGCTGGTGCTGGAGGGGCGGGAGGGGGCGGCCGGCGGCGCGTCCGAGGGCGCCGTGACGTACGCCTTCGTCGCGCCCCGGGCGGGCGGGGCGGCGGCGCGGCCCCTGCCCCTGGAGGCCGGCGCCAACGTCATCCTGTCGGGCGACGCGGGCCCGGCCGGGGGGCACCCGGCCATGGCGCACGTGTCCCGGGGGCGGGTCTCGGCCGTGTGCCGCGCGAGCGGGCGGGTCGACGTGCAGTGCCCCCGCCCGTGCCGCGCCCTGGACGCCGCGCTCGGCCTGGCCCCGGGGCCGACGGCCCGCCGGTGGCGCGTCGACGAGGACCCGCTCCTGGGCACCCTCGGGCGCGTGCGCGGCGCCCTGGCCGAGCTCATGACGGGCACGGGCGAGCGCGCGGGGCGCCTCCGGGCCCTCGTGGTGGACCTGGAGGCGCCGCGGCCCCCCGCGGCCGGGCGCGCCCTGGCCGAGGCGCCCGCGAGGGGCGCGGCGGGGCTCAACGCCGAGCAGCGGGAGGCCGTGGCCGCGGCGCTCCGGTGCCAGGACTACTCGCTGGTGCTGGGCATGCCCGGGACGGGCAAGACCAAGGTGATCGTCGAGATCGTCCGGGCCATGGCGGCGGCGGGCCGGGCGGTGCTCGTGTCAGCCTACACGAACAGCGCGGTGGACACGGTGGGCCTGCGCCTCCGGGAGGCCGGGGTGGGCTTCGTGCGCCTCGGGCGCGCCGGGAACGTGCACCCGGCGCTGCGGGACGCGCTGCTCGGGGGCCCCCGGTGGCCCGCGACCAGCGCCGCCGCCCTGCAGCACCTGAGCCGGGCGCAGCCGCTCGTGGTGCTGGCCACGTGCCTGACGGCCGCGTCGAGCGCCCTGGTGCGGGCCCGCGGCTTCGACCTCTGCGTCCTCGACGAGGCCTCGCAGACGACCCTCCCCGCCGCCGTCGGCGCCCTCCTCCGCGCCGAGCGCTTCGTCCTCGTCGGGGACCACTTCCAGCTGCCGCCCCTGGTGGTCTCGCCCGAGGCGCGCGAGGCCGGCCTGGGCACGAGCCTCTTCAAGCGCCTGAGCGAGGCGCACGGGGGCGCGGCGCAGGTGGTGCTGACGCGCCAGTACCGCATGTGCGGGCCCATCATGCGGCTGGCGAACGAGTTTGTGTACCGGGGGCAGCTGCGGGCGGGGTCCCCGGCGGTGGAGGCGGCGCGGCTGGCGCTGGGGCCCGCGGCGGGGGCGGGGGCGGGGGGGGGAGCGCCGGGGGGGGCGCTGCCGGCCCTGGACCCGGCGCGGCCGCTGGTGCTGGTGGACACGGACGGCGGGGCGGGGTTCGGGGAGGAGGGGGGGGACGGCGGGGTGTCCAACCCGGGGGAGGCGCGGCTCGTGGGGTGCCTGGCGGCCGAGCTGGCGTCGCGGGGGGTGCCGGCGGGGGAGGTGGCGGCCATCTCGCCCTACCGGGCGCAGGCGGCGGCGGTGGCGGCGGAGCTGGAGCGGCGGGGGGTCGGCCCCCCCGCCGCCGGGGCGGGCCCGGGGGCCGGGGTGGCCCTGAGCCTCACGGTGGACCGGAGCCAGGGGCTGGACCGGCGCGTGGTCCTGATGAGCCTGGTGCGGAGCAACGGGGAGGGGCGCACGGGGGAGCTCCTGGCCGACTGGCGCCGGGTCAACGTCGCGGTCACCCGGGCCCAGCACAAGCTCGTGCTGGTGGGGTCGCTCTCGACCCTCCTCGCGGGGGGGGGGGAGGGGGGCGGGGGCCTCGGGCTGCTCGGCAACATCCTGGGGCACTGCGTGGCGGAGGGGCTCGTGTACCGGCTGCCCGAGGGCGCCAGCGCGGCGGAGCTCCCGTAGGCGCGGCCCACGCCCGCCAGGGCCCGGCGGGGGCCGCGCCAGTGCCGGTCGCCAGTGCCGGTCGCCAGTGCCGGACGCCCGCGGCGGGGGGTCCCGGGTCGCCCGGTCGTTGAAGGCGCCCCCGCCCGGCGCGCCGGCCGCAGGGAGGCGGATCGCGGGGGCACGAACCTCGCGCGCGAGCATGCAGTGGCGCACGGCGACTCCCGCGTCGCGGGCGGCGGGGGGGAGCGCGGCAGGGCGGGGCGGGGCGCGGGCGGGCGTTCCGCGGCCCGGGGCGCCGGCCCAGGCGGTCCCGGGCGACGGTTCCCACGGGGTGGGGGCGCTGCGTGAGTAGGATTCGCGACGGGAGGGGCCGGTCTCCCGATCCGCGCCGCGGGGCCCCGCCCGCCGCGGCGGGGGTGCCCCGCCCCCCGCCCCCCCCGGCGCTCACGCGCGACCGTCCCGCCGAGCCTGGCGCAGGGGTCTCGGCCGCCGCCCTGGCCGTCTCCGCCGCGATGGCCGCCCCGGCGATGGCCGACGCGGAGGCGACGTTCCAGATGAAGTGCGCCGGGTGTCACGCCGGCGGGGGCAACATTGTCGAGCGCGGGGCCACCCTCTTCCCCGAGGACCTGGCGCGGAACGGCTACGGGGGCCCGGAGGAGATCTACGCCATCGTGTACAGCGGCAAGGGGAAGATGCCCGGGTTCGGCGCCGACTGCGCGCCCAGGGGGCAGTGCACCTTCGGCCCCCGCCTCTCGGACGAGGAGGTCCGGGGGGTGGCGGAGTTTGTGGCCCGGCAGGCCGAGGGCGGGTGGAAGTGACGGGCGGCCGGCGGGGGCCGGGGGGGGGCCGGCGCCCCGGGCAGCGCCCCCCTCCTGTCCCGGTTCAAGCCCCGCGAACCCGGCCCGCTCCCCGGGCGCCGCCCCCCGCCCGTCCCCCCCCCCCCCCCCCCCCCCCGGGGCCGGACCCCCCCCCCCCCCCCCCCCCCCCCCCCCCCCCCCCG
>Ga0181582_10004717_pt1 | contig 10985 bp, 10 predicted proteins | sample 071ome_32_FD_132438 | JGI IMG/M metagenome (GOLD analysis project Ga0181582, IMG submission 132438) | Coastal salt marsh microbial communities from the Groves Creek Marsh, Skidaway Island, Georgia - 071405AT metaG (megahit assembly) | ecosystem: Environmental > Aquatic > Marine > Intertidal... | reverse complement strand
TTGTCGTATTTGACAATTGAGTATTCATTGTCTACCGGCCTGGGGAGATCATCTTGCGACAAGTGCTCAATTTCGTGTCGCATCGCTTCTAACAACTCTCTATATAGCATGCCGAGGTGCTCATTGGATAAGACTTTGGGCAGTATAACGTTGACGCGAATGGCACTATACGACGAGAAATCATCATCTGGATTTATGTGTGCATAAACATCTGGCTCAGGTACGTCACGAATCAAGATCCCGACAGTTACTGAAAAATCTTCTTCAAATTCTTCATCGGGATTTTGAGCAGTGTCAATTGACGCCGCCCAACTATATGTCCCCAGATCAACTTTGCTATCACGAGATAAGTCTGATGTCTTTATCAGCGTCATAATATCGCGAGTGACTTTTTTGCTAAGGCTGTTTAGCCTTCGGATGTTAGAACTACTTTCTGCAATTACCGCTCTTATGTAATTTCTAATCATTATATCAGACATTGACAATACACTCCGCTATCCTAGTTATATTATATAGCGTGGGTCTATTATGAAACTTGAAAAGATTTATCACAAGGGACATAAAAATTCTTGGGATGGGAAAAAGATCCTTGATGACCTCATATCCAAACACAAGCTGCGGAAAGAATTAAATGCTCCTCTACTAGGTGAGAAGAGAGAAGCTATTATTCGAATCTTGTCTGTTATTTTAGAAGGAGAGAGAGTCGCCTGGCGAACCAGTGCCTTGCTTGCATATGAGCTAGATGATATTGGAGCCAAAATGGCAGCGACCTCCCAGGCACACGATGAAGCTAGACACTATTATGTCTTGAGGGATTACATCGAAAAAGTCTTAGGCCATCTTCCGCACTTTTCTGACGTGGTGGACGAGGCTAGGATGGGCTTAAAAATTGTCGATGATGCACCTAATCTAAGTGCAAGACTGCTGGGTATGCAGCTGCTAGTAGAACCTGTTGCCATCACTCTATTTAGAGAACTTAGAGAAAAACAAATTGAGCCCGTTTTAGTGGACTTGCTTCCATATTACGAAAGAGACGAAGCCAGACACATTGCACTTGGGGTTGTGTTTTTACCAAAAGTCATTGAAAAAATGAGCTGGCTGTCAATTTTAAGGCTTTGCTTGTGGCAGATTAAAATTTTAAGAGCCGAGGCACGCGGGTTAAAATCGCTATCCCCCTACCTGGAATCTCTTGATATTGACCCACTCAAAGTCTTTGAGGAGGCTGAACGGAGGCAATTATTTGCCGTCATAGAAATGGAATCAAACTTGCAGTATAAGGTTCCCTTGTCTCGATTGATGTCGGGTGCATTTTTTCTTGAAAAACAAATGATTAAGCACAAAAGCGTGCTGGGATTTTTAAAGAGTAAAATTAAGCATGACAGTTAAGTTATATGAGGTCGGTGAGTCAATTCTTGATAAGCGTCGAGGCATTAAGCCAAAAACCTGGGATGTTGCGGTTGTAGCTCCTGATATTAAAGCAATGATTGCCGAGATTGATAGTCGAACTCAGGGGATTGTTAGACACGCTAATGGTGATCCCATTATTGGCAAAAGTATGTCAGTAAGTGCACTTGATATGTCTGGCAACTTTAGACGCTTCTATTTGTGTAGAAAGCAAGGCATATATCAAGGTGGTGCGTACGAGGCTGATACAATGTCACTCGGAACAATTGACGACTTCCTGGAGCAGTGCCCCTTTACTGCACTTGCCATCGCAAAAGATCTAGACACAAATGAGGTTATTGATCCCTATAATGGCCTAGCAGATATTGATAATGACATTTTAAGGTGCACACAGCGTCCACAGCTTATCTGCGACAAAAATCCAAAAGTTATCCTGCAAGGTATCAAACTGTCCATTACCAAAAGGCTCTTCATACTAGATCCTTCGTTTAGAACAATCTTAAACTCAGATCCAGAAGATCGATGGATTGAAAAAATTCTAAATCTTCCTAGTGATGACATAGCATCAACATTTAATGATTGCTTTGAGTATGATGCTGCAAAAACAATTCACTTTATTCACACAGAACTGTTTTGGATGTATCACGCACTCTTTGGCAAGAATTCTAAATTTAGCCTGAGTGTGAAAAAATGAGTAACTACTTCTCATCATACTTTAGCCCTAAAAGAGGCACAGCCGATGTGATTATTGGCTTTATCGATCGTTGCGAATCAACTCTTGACATTGCTGTGTATTCAATAACGCATGATCAGATCTCAGCAGCAATTATCAGCGCTCACAATAGAGGTGTTAAAGTCAGGGTTCTCATTGATAAATCACAAGCCGGCAATCAATACGCAGATGATGAAAAATTTGAAGCGGCTGGCATAGAAGTTAGAAGAGATACGCAATCTGGCCTAATGCATCATAAATTTGCAATTGATGGCAAAAAGGCAATCGGCCTAGGCAGTTTCAACTGGTCAAAAAACGCAGATCAGCGAAATGCCGAGAATTGGAATATTGTTAGGCTTAAATATGTAGTCGAAGATTATCAAAAAGAGTTTAATTATATGTGGGATTTAAACAAACCTTTAGAGACATAAGCAATGATTGATCTTGTTTTATTTGACATGGATGGAACCCTGACTCCTGCCCGAAAAAGTGCTCCCTTTGAAGTGGGAGAGGCTCTGACTGAACTTAGAAAGTATGCAGATGTGGGCATCGTTACAGGAAGCGGGTACAGATATGTGCTGGAACAGTGTGGAGTAATTCTTCGAAACTCGTCAACAGATGTTCCTGGTAAGTTTTGGATTCTCCCTTGCAACGGCACACAACTGTATTCTTGGTGTGACACCTTTCACAAGGCTACTCTCTTAGCTAAAAATGACATGAAAAATGAATTAGGAGTCAGAGAACTAAGCAAGGTCAAGTCAATATTGTCAACTATACAATCAGACATGATGAAAGATATTGGAGATCTGCCCTACACTAGTCACTTTATTGACGACAGAGAGAGTATGATCAACTGGTGCCCTATTGGTAGAAATGCCGGAGATTTGGAGCGTCGACATTTTATTGACTTCGACAAGAAGTTTGATTTTCGTGAACTTACCATAAAAAAGATCAAAGATCAGCTAGATCAACTTGCCCTGGAGACAAATTTAACAATTAAATTAGGGGGTGACACGTCTGTTGATATTTTTCCAGAGGGCTGGGATAAGACATTTGCGCTTAAGCACTTCCCTGGCAAAAGAGTGTGGTTTGTAGGGGATAGATGCACAGGATCAGGAAACGATAGAGAAATTTTTGAGAACCTAGCTCAGCATTCTAGAGCGTTTTCAACAAGAGATCCTGACAACACAATTAAAATAATTAACGAAAATATCATACCTTCTCTGCTGAAAGAGATGTATATAATTTAAGGCTGCGTTGACTTTTGTCATTGTCAAAAATCTAAAACCCGGGTGATGACAAATGAGATATGAAGACATAGTCAGGCTTGATTGGGACATTGCTGGAATGACTCGCAATGCTCTATTTCATTTTTCAAGAATACTTGACGAGAAACAGCTTGAAAAAGGATGTCACCAGTTTTTTTGTGATGGAGAAACCTGGGATTTCTTTATAAATGAGCGGACAATTTCCGGAGAAATTTCGGACATACACTCTTTGCATGAAGAGTTGGGGTTGATTCCTTTAACAGTCACCATTGAAATCGCAGATGAAAAACCAAGAATGACCTCGGGATTTCACGAGTATGATTATAAAAATGATGAACACCCAGGTATCGTAATCGTCAATCATGTTGAAAACTTTGCACAAATGTGCAAAAAAGAGATTATTAAAAGATCTTTGTCAGCCGCTTCTCACGAAGTTTATCACTCTGCTCGTTGGTTCTTTAATCAAGTGGAGGGCACTCAAGATCTGTCTCTTTATGATCACATCTCTAATAGAGAAGAAACAGGAGCCAGAATCCAGGAAGCATTTACCATAATGCCTGCCGATAAAAATCCATCGTGCCCTAGTGATTTTAAATTGTGCTTAGAAGACATTCTAGACTACTATTTGATCAGAAACAAGATCACAAAAGACTCAGAGGAGTATAATGATCTTATGAGCAGGATGACCGAAAGTCATATGGCTGCTTATCGAAAATGTCTGGGTCTTTTTTAGGAGAGAGTATGATCTTTAATGATGTTAAAGAATTTAAAGAATATTTTGATCAATCGTATCATAAAGACGTGCGGATGGTTGTTACGTCAGGAGGATTTGATCCAGTTCACATTGGGCATCTAAGATGCATCCAGGAATCAGCAAAGATCACCTCGAAAATTGCTAATGAAAAATCTCCATACACGGCCAAGCTTGTTGTTATTGTGAACGGTGATGGATTTTTAACTCGCAAGAAAGGTCGCCCATTTATGACTCATGCTGAGCGGATGGAGATTATCGACGGATTACGAGGCGTTGATTATGTCGTAGGATGGGACGACGGTTCTCAGACAGTTGAAGGAGCAATTGAAGAACTAGAACCTGACATTTTCACCAAGGGTGGGGACAGAACTGATGCAAGCAATGTTCCTGAGTGGGAAGTTTGCGCTCGTCTGGGGTGTGAAATTCGTTTTGGCGTAGGTGGCGGAAAAATTCAGTCAAGTAGCAATCTGATCGGCTCAACGGAGACGTCAGATTTAGATGCTGTCAATATTGTTGATGCTGGTATTGATGAAAGATGGCGGATGAAGGATGCAAGAGTCGTTGATAAGCCCTGGGGCTATGAGGAAATCATCGTAGAAAATGAAAAGTATGTTGGAAAAATCCTAACCATCGATAAAGGTCATCAGCTCTCTAGGCAATACCACGAAGTCAAGGATGAGACTATTTTCGTAATTAGCGGTACACTTGCACTTGAAATTGGCCAAGGTGATTCAATTGAGACTGTTTTTATGGAACAGGGCGAATCTCGAAGAATTTTACCTGGGACGGTGCACAGATTCAAGCATTGGCTAGGCAGGGTAAAGCTTTTAGAGATCAGCACTTCTGAACTTGACGATGTTGTTAGATTAGAGGATGACTACTCTCGAGCATAATTAGATATGTTCGGGAGACAGCATGGACTATCTTAGGGCTCTTATAAGAGAAGTCATTAAAGAAGAAAATAGTTTCACAGGGGCAGGAATTGTTGTTGTTAAGAAAGACAAGGGCAATTTAAAGTTTCTAGGTCTTCACGCTAAGAAAGGATTTGATATTCCAAAAGGTGGAGTAGATCCCGGTGAATCTCCCATAGAGACTGCTATAAGAGAAACATTTGAAGAAGCCAGCCTGTCTGAGCCTGATCTAAATTTTGAATGGGGAAAGTCTTCTATTAAAATCGATGGAAGGCTTGTTATCTTTATAGCCTCAACATCTCAGGTTCCAGAAATTGGTATTAATCCCAAGACGGGCAAAAAAGAGCATAGTGGTTTTTCCTGGCTGTCTTTTGATGATATGACAAGTAATTGCAAGGATTTTCTTAAGCCTGCTATATCTTGGGCGCACGATGTAATACAAAATGAGAGTAAACGAGACTGAACCCTGGGCTATATTATGATATACAATGCAAGGCCAGGATAGTTATTAATAATGTCAACGTTTAGAACACACAAGACGATTGCTGATAGGTCTGCCTCCGATAGGCGTCGACATAGAGAAAAAATAGAAAAAGCAATTCGTGAAGGTGTTCACAATATCGTGTCAGATGAGTCAATCATTGGACAAGACGGAAAGAAAAAGATTAAGATTCCGGTCAAGGGAATTAAAGAATATCGTTTTGTTTATGGTGAAAACTCAAAGCGAGCTGGTTCATCTGCGGGCCAAGACATTAAGCGCGGTCAAGAGATTGGGAAAAAGCAGAAATCTCAAGAGCCTGGCAACGAGGCGGGAGACGAAAAGGGAGATGAATTTTACGAAGTCGAAATCTCTCTTGACGAGTTAGCAGGTTATCTTTTTGATGACCTAGAACTCCCTGACTTGGAAAAAAAGAGATTTAAGCAAGTTAGAGAGACAAAATTTAAGAGAAAGGGTTACAGAACTAAAGGAATCCGGCCTCGACTGGACAAGAAGAAGACACTTAGAAGTAAAATCAGAAGAAGGGCCATTGCAGAACAGTCGGGATCGCTAGAAGAGGATGAAGATTTTTCCTTTAATGAGAAAGATTTGCGATATCGACACATTTCTCCTAAGCCGGAGGAAAATAGCAACGCTGTTATTTTCTTCATAATGGATACCAGTGGCAGTATGAGCCAGCAGAAAAAGTTTCTGGCTAGGAGCTATTTCTTCTTAATCTATCAGTTCTTAAGATACCGATATGATACAGTCAACATTGTGTTTATTTCTCACGATGTTGTTGCTCATGAAGTCGATGAAGACAAGTTTTTCAAGAAAGGCTCTTCCGGAGGAACCATGATTTCTCCTGCGCTAGAGAAGACGCTAGACATAATCGATAAAAGATTTCACCCCAATACGTGGAACATTTATACTTTTCATTGTTCAGATGGAGATAACTGGCCGTCAGACATAACCAAATCAATAAATCACTCAATTAAATTAAAGGAAATTTGTCAATTATACAGTTATTGTGAGGTGAATCCTCCTGATGATTGGCGATCTGGCAAAGCTTCCATTATGGAAAAAGCGTATACACCTCTATTTGATAAAAAGTTTAAGATGACAACGCTTACTGAGAAGACTGACATTTGGCCAGCTTTTCAGCTACTATTCGGAGGAAAGCTAGGTGTCTAACTGGACCTTTGAAGAACTGAAGGAATACGATGAGAAAATCTGTGCAATTGCAGAATCTCACGGCCTAGACTGGTTTCCTATCATTTATGAAGTGTGCGACTATTTTGAAATGATAGGGCACATGTCATACTCGGGACTGCCATCGCACTATTCGCATTGGAGCTATGGAAAGTCTTTTGAGAGGACGCATCAGCTGTACAATGCAGGTATGGAAGGCCTTCCTTATGAGCTGATTATCAACTCAAATCCGTCAATAGCATATCTCATGCGTCAAAACCCTATGGCGCTGCAAGTTTTAATCATGGCTCACTGCGTCGGTCACAGTGATTTCTTTAAAAACAACAAAACTTTTGAGGGCACACAGCCGGATGTTATTATTCCTCGTACTCGAGGAGCAAAGCGAAGAATTCAAGAGTATATTGAGGATCCCAGTATCGGAATTGAAAAAGTAGAAAAGATTCTTGATGCTGCTCATAGCATCAGATTTCAGACGGAAAGGTTGGGTCGTCCCAGAATAGGTCACGATCAGCAAAAGGAAAATTACCTTAAGCGAATCAAGGATGATGACGATCGTCGCTGGATTGACTTCGTCTTATATAGAGTCCCCTTCAAGATTGATTATTATATTTTAGGCTTTATTATTGAGCACGGGAAGCATCTTGATGATTGGGAAAGAGATATTCTCAATATTGTTAGAAATGAATCTCTGTATTTTATTCCTCAAATTAGAACAAAAATCTTAAATGAGGGCTGGGCCAGCTTTTGGCATCACAAGATTTTAAACGAGCTTAAGCTTCCTCAAGATTATCATATTCATTTTATGAAGTCACACAATCAAGTGGTTAGACCTCACCCTGGCCGAATCAATCCGTATAATGTTGGATTTTACCTCTTCCAGAGAATTGAAGAAGAACAAGGCATTGACAGGTGCTTCTTTGTTCGAGAAGTTCACCACGATATCTCTGCCATTAGCGAGCTTATTGATGAAAAAGCCTGCAGAGACTTAGGCCTTTTCACTTACTCTCTTAAAAACGGTAGGCGTCACCAAACCTACACAGTTGACGACGTAGCTGATGATATCGGCTGGGAAAAGATTAAGCAAGATCTAATCATGCAAACTGGCTTAAATTCTCTACCACGAATCGGGGTATCCGAATTGACACGTGGTGGAACGCTTGTTTTGCAGCATGAGTTCGATGGTAGAGAGCTTGAAATCGATTATGCTGATCAAGTTGTTAAAAACATTTCTTTACTTTGGGAATCCGACGTTAGGTTAAAAACCTTCCTGGAAGATGAAGAAGTTGAATTGTAAAATTCACATGATTACATCTGTGGGTATGATTACACTAATGGAGCGAGAATGGCCGATCAAAACGTAGACTTTCTTAACATTATCCAAGAGCAGAGAAGAAACAAGAAGCATGACAAGTTCAAAGGAACTTTCCTAGATTATCTTTCGCTAGTGCAAAGCGATCCTGATCTTTCTATGCTTTCTCACAAGAGATTGTACAATGCTCTAATGTCACACGGTCAAACTTCTCTTACAGAGAAGGGTGACCTAGAAAGGTGCCGAAAGCTTTTTGACGGCGAAGACGTCAAGATCTACAATTACTTTGACAAGAACTTTTTCGGCATGGAAAAGGTCATTGCAAAGCTAATGAGATTTCTCCACTCAGCTTCTCTCAAGGGCGAGGAGTCTCGTCAAATTCTGCTTCTTATGGGTCCGGTCGGAGCAGGAAAGTCTGACTTGATGGAGCACATCAAGAGAGCACTAGAGGAAGCTCCTAAGTTTTATCATCTAGAGGGTTGTCCTATTCATGAGGAGCCTCTACACCTTCTTCCGAGAAGTCTCCGGGATCAATTTGAAACAATTCTGGGTGTGAAGATTGAGGGCGATCTGTGTCCCGTGTGTCGGCACAGACTAGCAGATGAGTTCAATAATCACTATGAAGACTTCCCAGTTGTGCAAGCAAGCTTCTCTATTAGAGGTCGCAGAGGAATTGCAGAAGTTCCTCCCACAGATGCTAACACTCAGGACGTTTCCATTCTGATTGGCACAGAGGATCTTTCTAAGCTTGACAAGTATCCCGAGGATGATCCGCGTGTCCTGTCGCTAAATGGTGCATTTAACCGAGGCAACAGAGGCATTGTTGAGTTTATCGAGATCTTTAAGAATGATGTAGAATTTATGCATCCGGCAATCACAGCAACGCAGGAGAAGCGTGTTCCTGCTCCTGGTAAGCATCCAATGATTGACCACGATGTCATTATTCTCAGCCACTGCAATGAGTCGGAGTGGAACAAGTTCAAGTCGGACCGCACTAATGAAGCAATTCTAGATCGTGTGAGAAAGATTGAAGTTCCCTATGTGGTGGAGGTTTCGCAGGAAGAGAAGATTTACCGCAAGCGATTGGGCCAGTCAAATTTCGATGCTCACATTGCACCTCACACAATTAGAATTGCCAGCCTTTTCTCTGTTATGACTAGACTTAAGCCGTCGAATAAGTGTGACCTTATCACCAAGGCCAAAATCTATGACGGCGAAGAAGTCATTGAGAAGGGGCGGACCAAGAAGATTGACATCAAGGATCTTCGAGAGGAAGCTTTTGAAGAGGGAATGTCTGGAGTATCGACTCGATTCATCATGAAGGCGATTGACGAAGCAATTGCAAACTCAGATAAGAATATGGTTACGCCCATTTCAATCATGGATGAGCTTATTGCAAGAGTCAAGGAAGATGTGCCATCCGAAGATGATAGAACTCGATATCTTGATATTCTCCAGAAGTCAATTAGAGACGAATATCTTAAGATTCTAGAGAGTGAAATTGCAAAGGCTTTCATCACGGCGTATGAGACTCAAGCCGAAGGCCTGTTTAACAGCTACCTTGACAATGCAGAAGCTTACACCAATCACAAGAAGATTAAGGATAGGGTGACAAGAGAGGAGAGAGATCCGGATGAGGATCTCATGATCAAGATCGAGGAGCAGATTGGAATTACAGGATCAGCTCGCGATGGTTTTAGACAAGACGTAACTTCTTACATGTTCTCTCTAGCAAGAAGAGGAGAGACAATCAATTACAAGAGTCACAAGCCGCTCCAGTCAGCAATCGAGCACTTCATGATGTCTAACATCAAGGACATGGCAAGAATTGTCACCAAGACAAAGACACGTGACAAGGATCAGAAGAAGAAGTACAACGAGATGGTTGAGACCATGATCCAGGAATATGGCTATAACGAATCAAGTGCAGAAGAAATTCTAACGTTTGCAGCAAATAACTTGTGGCGAGATTCGTAAGCATCATCAAGAATGGAAGAATAAATCCCGGGCACTCGCTCGGGATTTTCCTTTATCACAGAAGTGATTTTGTTAATAATGTCCTGTGGAAAACAATCTAACAAAAGTCATCTCAGAAAGCGATCTTAGAAAAATCGTTTTAAAAGTGATTAGCAATATTGAAGAAGCAACGCTGGATAGGCGAGGCGTTTTTGTCAATAATGATAGCAAAGACATCACAAACTGGCATCCCGAGATTACAAGAGCAACTTCTCCTAATCGAGGTATTGAGAATTCAATCTATCGAATTATTTTGGATGGATGCGCAAGATCAGAAATGACAGGGGCTCTGTCAGGTGAGATGGCTCTTCACGTTATTTTAAATTTGACAAAATCTTGCATGGTAAAGATTGAGGCAGGAGATAGCCCCAGAAATATCATTTCCGAGCTGCAGGATACCTCCAGAAGATTACAAGAACTAATCCAGGTGGAAAATACCTGGCCTAATTATGATGACTTATTTGAATCTCTGGCGACTAGCAAGGCAGATGAATATGAAAAAGAAATCTGTAAATCTGCTATTGAATTAGCAGGATTAACAGGTCGAATTTTTACTGGCAAGACTCAAGGAGCAGAGACTACTGTTGAACTAACAACTGAGCATGTATTTTCCCTAAGGCCGCTCGTTGAAGTTTTGCACCCAGATGACTCTTGGGATAATTTTGATGTGCGAATTGCTGTAATTGACGGAATTATAGAGTCGGTATCTGAGATTAATCATCTTTTAGTCGAGGCTTCTGGTAAAGGAACGCCGCCCTTGGTAATCTTTGCAAGAGGATTTGCTGAGGAAGTTGTCGCTACTTTGGGTCTTAACATCAAGAGGCGCACGCTTAATGTTCTACCTGTAGTTGTTACTTTTGATGCAGAAACAGCAAACACACTAAAAGATATCGCTGCAATAGCTGACTGTGACGTGATCAC
>Ga0181582_10004716_pt1 | contig 10985 bp, 7 predicted proteins | sample 071ome_32_FD_132438 | JGI IMG/M metagenome (GOLD analysis project Ga0181582, IMG submission 132438) | Coastal salt marsh microbial communities from the Groves Creek Marsh, Skidaway Island, Georgia - 071405AT metaG (megahit assembly) | ecosystem: Environmental > Aquatic > Marine > Intertidal zone... | reverse complement strand
GCCCGAATTCCTGAGTATGCGCATGGTATCGGACCGCACCTCGCTGACCAGGAGAATGCGGTCCCGTTCGTTCATGTACTTAATCAATTCCTCAAGGGCCATGCAGCTAGTAGCGTCTAGATTGTGGGCATTGCGTAGTTTCATGACAACTACTTTCAGGTTTTCCGCATCGCTGACGCGTCGCATCTGATCTCGGAAAAGCTCGGCGGCTCCAAAGAAGAGCTCTCCTTCGACGTGGACGATGGAAACTTCGAGATCGTTACGCTCCTCCTTCTCGTGTAGCTTTCCCAGCAGACCCTCCTTGTCGAAGGCGTATTCCACGATTTCAGGATTGGCCACCTTTTTGATGAAAAGGGCAATGGAACAGGCGGTTCCCGCGTAGATGGCGAAATCGAGAGCAAAGACCAGCCCGGTGAGGAAGGTTACGAAGAACGTAATGCTGTCGGATTTTGTGGTCTTAATCACCATGCGAAGCTGGTGGGCGTTGAGCAGCGATATACCGATGAAGACAACGACAACTGCGAGCGAAGCGCTGGGAATGTATCCAATCAGCGGAGCTAGAGCGAAGGCTCCGGCCAGGACTATGAGCCCGGAGAGCAGACTGGAGATAGGCGTTTTGGCTCCGCTGCTGGAATTCAGTTGAGAGCGGGTAAGCGATCCGGATGCAGCCATTCCGGAAAATAGCCCGCAGGCAATATTAGCCATTCCGGAACTGAGCATTTCTTGATTGCTGTCCAATCGGTCTCCCTCGCGGGCGGCGAGGGACTTGCCGATCGAGTTGCCTTCCAAAACGCAAAGGAGGGCGATAGCCATGGCTGGGGTGAGCAGGAGATTTACCGAGTTGAAGTCGACGCGAGGAAGGGAGAGCCCCCAGTCGGCGATGTTCAAGCTCGGCATCAAGGCAACTTGCAATTCAGGAGAAAACTTTTGGGCTGCGAACGCGATAGCCGATGAAAGGGCTAGCGTCAGGGCTACGTTAGGCAATTCGCGGGCATAGCGTTTCAGTCCAAGGTATATCAGCACTGTGACTGCGCTGAGACCGAGAGTGGGGAGGTGGGTGTTGCCCAGACTTTGAATGGTCTGTCTGGCGACCTCAAAGAAGGTAGTCGCCGGAGCATCGGATGGAAACTCGAAGCCCAAAGCTTTTTTGGTTTGATTGGCTATGATGAGGGCAGCGGCAGCGGTGATATATCCCGTTATGACCGAGCGGGAAACATATTGTATCAAGGTGGCGATGCGCAGGTAGGCGCCGATTACCAGAAAAACGCCGACCATTACAAGGAGGAGCGAGAGGTATTCGACCGCTTTGTCTCCGGACAGCCCAATTGCGGCGAATGAGCTCATGACCATTACCGAAGTGGCATTGGTCGGCCCCAGAACGATGAATCGCGAGCCGGCGAAGAACATCCCAACGATCGAGGCTACAGCGGACCCGATAAGGCCATAGGACAAGGGCAACCCGGCAATTACCGCGTAAGCCATCCCTTGGGGAAAGGCTAGCAAGGCTACGTTGAGTGCCGCCCGAGAATCCGCGGTCAGATGGGAAGGGCTATAATCCGCTGCGGTTTTCCGCAGAGGAAAGAGATCGAGCGATCTCGTCAGCGCCCACTTTTTGCCGTTTTTGGATTGAGGAGAGGCTTCTGCCATGTTGAGCGTGTTACGATCTCTAGTTACTTAGGGGAAATCCAGCTAATACTTGAGCTCGCAACTGCGTTCAAGATAGGCTTTGGAATAGTTTCAAATGACTGGCAAGCCAGACCCATACGATTCGGACAATCCGCGCCATCGCCTTTATGTATTTTTAGAAAACAATAAGGCGATTCTGCGGTCAGTGAAGCATTCCGATGGGCAAACCTCTTTGGCTGGCCTCGATCTGTTGAAGAGCCTCGCCCTGCAACTCGTGGAAGCCGATGGCGGCAGTCCTGTGGCGATTGGAAGCGAGGATGGTGACGACCGGATCTATTTCGCTAATTTGGAGCGCTTCGATGTTCCCCCGCAGCTTGCTGCTGCTGGCTGCGACGCTTATGCGTTGGGAGAAGCCTTTTCTGTGACGGCATCCCAAAGCTTGTCTCCAGAGCTGGCGAGAGACCTCCCGACGATTCGATCGCAAGCCATTCGCATTCCCTACTTAAGGTTCAAGGAGACTGATTACATTTACCGATTCCGCACTGAGAAGCAGCGAAACCGTGAGGTATACCACATTGACGAGAGCTCCCTAGCCTTGTATCATAGCGAGCTCTTCCAGGCTATCAAAGCGGTAAAGCGGTCCAAGGAGCGATCCGCTGCCAGTCCGGCAAGCTTGGATTTTGGAGCGGTCGAATATTTACTCCCAAGCCATTTTGGATTCTGTTTGGGTGTGCAAAACGCTATCGAGCGGGCTTACGAAACGATCGCTTCGAATCCAGGAAAACGCGTTTTCATGTTGAGCGAGCTGATACATAATCCGTTCGTCAACGAGGATCTGAAAAAGCGGGGGCTTCTCTACCTGCAGAGCGATAAGGGGGAAGCGGTTATGGATCAGCAAATAGGCAAGCCTTATTGGGATACGCTGAACGATCGCGATATCGTCGTCATCCCCGCCTTTGGCGCGCGTGACGAGGACAAAGTAAAGCTGATTGATAAGGGGCTGCCATTGAATGCCTATGACGCCACTTGCATGCTCGTCGAAAAGGTTTGGAAAGCGGCGAAACGATTTGGCGAACAAGGGTTCACTGTCGTGATTCACGGGAAAGCGGAACACGAGGAAACCAAAGCGACCTTCTCTAATACGGTAAAATACGCTCCCTCCATCATCGTTAGGGATATGCGGGAGGCGGATCGCCTGGCTTCCGTGATTCTGGCGAAGGATTTGGAGGAACGTCGCCGCCTTTTCGAACCGTTTTCCAATACCTGCAGCCAAAATTTCGATACAGATCGAGATCTGTCTAAGTTGGCTATAGTCAATCAGACGACCTTATTGCGTAACGAAACGCTGAGAATTATCGAGAGGCTCGAAGAGGCCTTACGAGAGCGCTATGGAGCGGCCCACATCGAAGAGCATATGGCGATTAGCAGCAAAGGCGATACGCTTTGCTACGCGACCCAGGTCAATCAAGATGCCTTGTCGTCCGCCATTAAGGAAAAGGCGGATTTAGCCATAGTCGTCGGGGGGAAAAACAGCTCGAACACCTATCAGTTGTATCGCCTTTGCCAGGATGTTTTCGGCGAAAGGGCCTTCTACATTCAGTCGGAGGCGAATATCTTGTCTCGCGACCGGATTGAGCACTTCGTATTTCCCTACGATCCCGAAAATCCGAAGCAAGGCAAGTTGGAGGTGCGGCCCTTTCTTCCCGAAAACAAGGGGCGGCTGAGGATTCTTTTGACGGGTGGAGCCTCCTGTCCAGATGGGTTGCTCCAGCAGGTTATTGCCAAGATCAATGGCTATTTCGAATCATCGGAATTACGCTGTATCGAGGATGTGATTACAGATTTTCAGTGATAGGCGGGGATTTTTTCGATTGCCATGGAGTGGTTGATCGTTTTGCAAATCCGCATGCCGATATACGAATTCTATTGTAAGGAAAATAATACGATTTACTCGTTTCTGGCGAAATCGCTGGCCTTCAAGGATGCCGTGCCGAAGTGCCCAGACAATGCTGCGTTTACTATGGAAAAGCAGGTGTCCGGTTTCGCGTTTGTCGGAAAGGCCAAGGATCCGTCGGAAGAGGATCCGATGGATGGGATGGACGATGCCAAGATGGAGCGGATGATGGCAGAGCTAGAAAAGGATATGGCGGGATTCGACGAAGAGAATCCAGATCCTAAGCAAATGGCCCATCTGATGCGGAAAATGGCGTCCTTGACAGGCGAAAAGCTCCCGGGGGAAATGGAGGAGATGGTGGCCCGCCTGGAAGCGGGCGAGGATCCCGAGCAATTGGAAGAGGAATTTGGCGATGCTCTCGACGACATGGGAGACGATCTTGATGGTGAAGAAGGCGGGCGCCTGAAAAGGTTGAGAAAGCGCCTGCTGGGGCCCAAACGGGATCCCGAGCTCTACGATATGGCCGAATACTGCAATTAGAGGCGGTTTTCCGGGCCTTGAACATTCCCATCTCCGGAGAGAAGGATGGCGATCGGTCGCGTCTGGGGAAAGTGGGAGAGAATGATCACTGCAATTACGGTGATGGGGACGCACAGAAACATGCCGGGTATCCCCCAAAGCGTGCCCCAAAGCCCGAGCGACAAGAGGATTACCAAGGGGCTCAGATTCAGCGAGCTCCCCAGCAAGCGAGGCTCGAGGAAGCTCCCGATCATCATCTGGGTCGCTGTTATGCCTCCTACTACGGAAATTATAGGCAATGGGCTATCGAACTGGATTAAGGCGAGAACGGATGGGAAAGCGGTGGCTAGTATCGAGCCTATCGTGGGGATGTAGTTGAAAAAGAAGATAAGCATCCCCCAGAAAGTGGCGAAATCGAGGCCGACTGCCGCCATAATGCCCCAGCTGATGAAGCCCGTTGTCAAGCTAGTGAAGGTTTTTACGCCAATATAGGTGCGTGTGTCTTTATCGATCTCCTCGATGATTTTCGCCACTTCGTTTTCGTGAAGGTTACCAGCAGTAATGGCCTTGATTTTCGGGTTGAAACTACGTTGCTCTAGGAAAAGGAAGATGACATATATGCTGATTAGCCCGGCGTTTCCAGCTAGCGTGCCCAAGGCGCCTGCCACATCGCGCACCATATTGGCGAAATCGAATTGACCGACGAACTCTCGAATTGGCGGCGGTTCTTCGAACGGGAACCAGCCATATACCTTGTCGATCAATGGGCCGATTTTGGCCTGATATTGCGGAGCCACGCGAACCACGGCACTGACATTCTGGGTGATCAGGTTGAAGAAAATACTTAGAATCCCCACGATGATCGCTACCGAGGCAAGATAGCGAAGGGAAGCGGGTAGGCTTCGCTCGCGAATCTTTATTTTCTTTATAGCGATGGAAAGGGCGTTGATCAGATACCAAATGAAAACCGCTAGAATGAGCGGAATGATCAGCTTTTGGCCAATGTGGAGAATGAAGAATAAGGTTACGGTAATCCCCAGCCAGAGAAAGGAGCGGGCGAGAGCGGAATTCGTAACCTGATGATTCATTGAGCTAGGGAGGTGAAGCAGACGGGAGCGGGATGTCTCAGAAGCGTGAATAAAAGGAATCCGGCGAAATTTTCCACAATTATCGATTCCCTGATAACAACATGCCCCACAACAGCTTTGGTATAGTCAACGAAGAGTGAAACTAAAAAGGGCCCGGTTGGTGGCATTCAGAGAGGCGAGTCGATCTTTAGTACTCGAGGGATGGAGAGAGCATACACTTTTCCGGAGTGGAATTGAGGAACCCAGAAAACCAGAGGAGGGCCCGGGCGGATGGGGATTCGCCCGGGTTTTCTCGTTTAATCCCATTTCACTTGTAACGGAGCTCAAGGTAGGTTTTGGCATAGGGTTAAATGTCTCGATACTATAAAATGGTAAAGCAGGAGCTGCTCTCGCAACCGGTATATCAGCCAGGAAAGCCAATTGACTACGTAGCCCGCGAATTGGGCCTCGATCCGCATTCGATCATCAAGTTGGCCTCCAACGAGAATCCGCTCGGAGCCTCGCCTAGGGGGATCGCGGCGGGAAAGGCAGCCATGGAGAAGATCCACCTGTATCCAGATGGCGGATGCTACGATTTAATCAGGGCCTTGGGGCAATGGCTGGGTATGCAGTCCGACCAGCTTATTGTCGGCAATGGATCGAATGAGATACTAGAGCTGATAGGGCATGCTTTTATTGATCATGGTGATGAGGTGGTGATCGGACAAGGATCCTTCATTGTCTACAAGCTGGTGACGCTGCTTTTCGGCGGGAAGATTGTCGAAGCGCCCACCAAGGAATACCGCCACGACCTCAAGGCCATGCGGGAAGCCATAACCGATCGGACTAAGGTCGTATTTTTGGCGAGCCCGGACAATCCAAGCGGTTCGGCGAATAGCAATCAGGAAATCCTCCAATTCGCAGAATCGCTCCCGGATTCCGTTTTGTTCGTGTATGATGGGGCGTATTCAGAATATTTGGACGATCCTCCTGATTTGCGTCCGTTGATATCCCAGGGGAAATCGGTTTTCTGTACCCGAACTTTCTCCAAGATTTTCGGACTAGCGGGATTGCGAATTGGCTACGGCTTTGGTGACCCCGAGCTCGTATTTTTGTTGAATCGCGTTCGCGAGCCTTTCAATGTCAACGCGGTGGCTCAGGCCGCGGCTTTGGGGTCGCTGGAGGATGCCGAATGGCTGGATCATTGCCGAAAGGCGAATGCCGAAGGGCGAACCAAGCTTGAAGTTCTCCTTGAGTCATTAAATATCGAATACATAAAAAGTTCGGCTAACTTCGTAACTGCCCGAGTGGGTGATGGAATGGCAGCTTTTGAATGGATGCAAGAACAAGGGGTGATCGCTCGTCCCTTGACTCCCTATGGCATGGAGGAGTGGATTCGCCTTTCCGTGGGGAGAGAAGAGGAGATTGAGCGGGCAATTGAATCCCTCACTTCGTACTTGAACCGATAGGGGCAGCCCCTTCATGCTCTAGACTGTGCCTATCCTTGGCGTTAGTGAGTGAATTTTTCGTCGAATGAGTTGATTTTGTTCGGGGTTGCGGCAATCGCCCTTCTGTTCGCCAACGCGATGTTCGTGGCTACAGAATTCAGCCTGTTAAAATTGCGTTTCACCCGCTTTGGAACAGATAGGGAAGATGAAGCGAAGGCGTCGACACGCATTGCTGCCTTGCTGGACGATTTAAGTGGCAGCCTACGCTTGATCAGGTTTGGCACGACTGTCAGCGGCATAGCGATTGGATTTCTTTGCGCACCGCTTGTTCTTGCTTCGTTGAGCGCCCTGGATTTGTTTGGTGAATATCAGGCTCGGCTGGCGATGGCGGTAGGATTTCTTCTGGCCATTGGCATCCATTTTGTGATCGGGGAGCTCGTTCCGCGAGCGATCGGCATGCAAAACTCGGTGGGGGTACTCAAGGTTACTGCCTTGCCGCTAGGGATCGTCAAGACGGTGACCTACCCGATTTATGGCCCGTGTGTTCGATTGGCCGAGGCTCTCCTAAAAGTTCTCGGATACGAGCCGAAATCGGATTTCGATTCTATCGAGATTGATTCGCAAATCCGCTCGATCGTGAGTACGGGTGAAGAACTCCAGGAAGTTACGGAAAGCATCCTCAGTAACGCCATGGATCTGCGAAAGCGAGTGGCCCACGATATCATGATTCCCAGAAACCAGCTGCGATTCTTCGACATGGAAGACTCGATTGAAGAGAATTTGAGCGTGGCTAGGGCGACCGGGCACACGCGTTTCCCGGTGTGCGAAGGAGACCTGGATCGGTGTATCGGCATCGTTCATATTAAGGATGTATTTCGCGCGGGAAAACCGTCGGAAGAGATCGATCTCAATCAGATTAAGCGGCCAATTTCCCGCTTCTCGACTGACGAGCCTCTGGAAGCTGTCCTGCAGGAGTTTCTCAAGCAAAAGCAGCATTTCGCCTTGTTGATTGACGAATTTGGTGGAGCTGTAGGAGCGATCACGCTTGAGGACGTTTTGGAAGAATTGGTAGGCGAAATTCAAGATGAATTCGACTTGGATAAGGAGATGATCTCTGAACTAGGTGAGAAGGCGTTTCTGGTGGACGGACTGACGCCCTTGCATGACTTGGCCGAAGCAATTGGGGTCGAATTAGAGTCGGAAGAAGTTTCTACGTTTGGGGGTTACATCACTCTTAAATTGGGTCGCATGCCGCATCTGAATGAAGTTTTCACTATCGACGGCCTCCAGATCACGGTCGGCAATGTGGATGATCGTCGGGTAATTGCCGCTTCTCTGGAGGTTTTGGGTGATGGAGAAGCGAACGAAGCGGTGGAAGAAGCCCTTTGATCGCTCCTTCGGTTGCCTTCCCCGGGAGCATTTTCCGCATAATGGCTTGAGTTTATGGCTCAAACGTGCTCGCCTGAGGCTGCCGATTTTCAAACGAATCCAGATAAGAATCTAGCACGCAATGCAGACGCTCCCTCTAGCGCTGATACTCCAACGTGGCCTCGTAGGTCTCGTGGGGTTTTTTGCGGGCTGTGTCTCCGCGTTGGGCGATGCCGATGGTCAACAGTTAGAAGCGGTTCGAAGTCAGGAAGAAAGAGAATACGTCCTACCGGTATTGGAGTATTCCTTCGATAGGGATTTAGACCATGCCTCGCCCCCAAATTACAAATCGGTCAATGCTTCAGGTCTTCCGCTGGCCCTGCGGCATCGAATCGATGCCCTTTGGTCCCAATACAAATTTTTCGCTGACTATGATCAGACGGCCTCGGATTTTCCGGTTGTCGCGGAAGTTCGCTATCGATTGAGGACTTCGCCTTGGTCTGATCCGGAAAGATTGGCTCGAGCGCGGTTGCTGGACGGCACGCGATTTCAGGCTCTAGTGACGCGCGAGTTCGATCAGGGCCAGCTGTACGAAATGTCGACAGCTTTGCAGCGCGGGACGGCCATTATCGAGGGAGCGGACCCCGCATATCTGGAGTATACGAACCTGCCCGTAGAGATAAGGATGGGATTGAATCACAGCGCGGATTTGATTGCTGGCGTGGAATTCGATTCAGCTCGATTGCTCACCAAAGGCGAGAGCTTCCAGTCGTTCGAGCAATCCGCTAAAGTAGGCTTGGGAGGAGAGCTTGGGGACGAGCTTTACGGCCAGGTTACATTGGGAAAGCGTTTTTCCCAGATGGATGACGGCAGAAGCGAGTCCTCCTTAGATTTGGATGCGGCTCTGGTTTGGCAAGCGGACTCGGACACGCAGTATTCATTGACCTTCAACCGATCAACGCGCCCATCCCTGCTAGCCAATGACTTTGTCGATTCCCAGACCGTGTCCCTATCGGGCGATACGACGCTTTCGGATATGTGGTCTGCCTATTACGGAATTTCGCGAAGCTGGATCCAAATGGAACCGCAGTTCGGTAGAGATTTGGAAATAGATAGCGGGGAAGTGGCGGTTGTATTTTCGCCAACGCAATCTATTCGATTCTCAGGCGGCTATGTTTTCCGTAGTGGAAGTTTATATCGCCTGAAAGAGGACGAGGCGGAACAGATTATCCGATTGTCCGCTTCCTTGCTTTACTAGCTCGCGGGCTACGCGCGATCCGAATTCAAAGCGATCTATGCCATCCGACATTCATGTCGCAAGGCATCCGCCTCCTTCTCGCAGGCCCTGAGCTTGTGGAAGAGCGCTGCCTTGGATCTGAGTCAGCACCATTTTGCTCATTCTTTTTTGCGGACGGTATTAGCGGTGAGACGCTCGTCGCAGTCGATCGTTAATGGCTTGGCCTAAGCCGAGTTCTTGGGCCTCTTCAGCGACGATTTTTCGATATCCCTTTGAGTCGATATCCCGGAGCTTAGCATAGAGCTGTCTGGCGATCTCATCGAGATTGCCGTTTTCCGAAAGCCAGTAAATGTTCGAAGCAGGCTTCTCAGCGGGTCTGCGCAGCAGTAGAAAGGCGATTTTCGAATCGGTTTCTCGGAGCTCTCGACCAGAGACGGGTTCTGTTCGCAGCTCCACGGGGATTCTGGGGCTATAGTGTTTGGGAAGTGATCCAGGAGCGATATGTATGGATTCTGCCGAGGCTACAGGCGCTTCGATACGCTGGCAGAGGGCGTTTTCAATATCCCCAACTGGTAGAGCTCCATATCTAAGTATTCTTGGCCGTTTCGGGTCGCGAGCGTCGATAATAGTGGACTCGACTCCTAACGAACAGGGCCCTCCATCCAAAATGTAGGCGATCTTTTCCCCGAGATTGGCGTCTACGTGGTCTGCTCGCGTGGGGCTAATGTAGGAAAAGGGATTCGCGCTAGGGGCGGCGATGGGGAAAGTGCAATCTTCAATCAGCCGCCTAAAGTCGGGATGGCTTGGACAGCGGAGCGCGACCGAGTCCAATCCTGAAGTAACGATATCGGGAATTATGGGCTTCTTACGAACGACGATTGTGAGGGGTCCTGGCCAAAAAGAGTCCGCCAGAATCTTGGCGATCGAGTTCGTTTCGCCGTACCGGCCGATATCTGAAAACCCGGATATGTGGCAAATTAGTGGATCGTTAGAGGGACGGCTCTTGATATCGAAGACCTTTTTGCATGCTTCATTATCCAACGCATTGGCCCCCAAGCCATAGACGGTTTCCGTTGGCAAAGCAACGACCTCCCCGGAAAGCAAAAACTCGCGCAAGAAGCGCAAGTTTTCTTGGGTAGGTTTCAGGATTCTAGCCACTGATCGATCGCGGCCTTTGGCCGTGAGCGACCTTGGCAGATTTGGCGTGGACGCCCTACTGCATCAACAGCATATTGCGAGCTCGCTTGATCGCCTTGTTGATCTTGCGTTGCTGCTTAGCTGACAGGCGGGTGAGTTTCCGGGGCAAAATCTTGCCGGTTTCGGTGACGTAACGGCTCATGATATGAGCGTGGGTGAAATCCAGCTCTTGCGGCGTCAGGCTCCGGTTGGGTGTTTCGCTTCTCATTGGAAGGGGCGAAAGTACGCCGGTCAGATGCCTTGTCAATAACGGAAAACGGGATTTTCTACCGAAGTCTGACTTTACAGGAAGGGCAAGTTGAGACAAAACCCTGGCCTACGAATGGGGCTTCGGCCCTGTTCCCCGCTGGGGCCATAGTTCAACGGATAGAACAAGCGTTTCCTAAACGTTAGATCTGAGTTCGATTCTCGGTGGCCCTAGGGGCTGGGAGTAATGGTAATCAATAAGATATGTATTTTTAGCGGTTGGCTTCTGAGTAATTATTGCCAATTATTGACAGATTAAGATTCCCGGAATTTATCGGAAAGGATCGCACTAACAAAATCTCGAGTGCCGGGAATCTCTCCAAATAGTGATTCTGATAAATTCAACAACTCCGGGTCATCGAATATTTTTCTAAACGTAGGGT
>Ga0181582_10004715_pt1 | contig 10987 bp, 10 predicted proteins | sample 071ome_32_FD_132438 | JGI IMG/M metagenome (GOLD analysis project Ga0181582, IMG submission 132438) | Coastal salt marsh microbial communities from the Groves Creek Marsh, Skidaway Island, Georgia - 071405AT metaG (megahit assembly) | ecosystem: Environmental > Aquatic > Marine > Intertidal... | reverse complement strand
ATATTGGCAACAAAGCTAAGCAAGCGATCCAGAATAAGCACCGCCCATATCACCACGAGCATCGCTGCGACAAGGAGGCTGGTAGGGGCGGTAATGCGCCAACCTAGCCAGTCAATCTGCGTTGATCCTTGCTGGATAGCCAGAAAATGCGCCACCGCCGCCACAATCATGATCCAGATAATGAAACTGACTATACGGCGCATGCTATTGCCCTAACATCGTCATGAGATTGGTGATCGCCTGATCAAGGTCTTGCCGTGCGTTAAACTGCATTTGCCATGCGGCTATCCATGCGGCCACCTCATCATCCGCATCTGACCACGCCTTGAGTTCTGCAATTGCCGCGATAGGATCACGCCGCTCTAGGGCGGATAGAAATTGCGCTTTGGCGTCTGCGGCTTGGTCAATGGGGGCAATGGTGATGGTGTCTGAAAAGGGTGAGGTTAGCCATGACCACCAGCCGCTGTCATCTTCTGCTGGCTGGGATGGGGATGATGCGGATGACACAAATACCGCTTCCCCACGCACGGCGAGGTCTTGCCATAACTGTTCACGCGCTGGTGGCGGATTTTCGGCCCATGGCTCTAGCGCGTTCCAGCGAGCATCAGATGTAACAGCCATTTCTAAGAGTTCGGCAAAACTCTGCCCTTGGCGCGCGGCGTTAATAATCCCATCGGTTATTGCTGAAAGTTCAGCAGGCGAGTTGCCCATAGGGGACGCAGAGGGTTCGGCCTCTTGGTCTTGAGAGGCTGGATTGCCATTATCAGCATCAAGGCTAGGATTAGCAGAAGGCGAAAGTCGTTCCGCTTCTAAATCAAGCAGCCGCTGTTCCATCTCGGCTAATTGTCTGGCCAAGATCATAACATCAGGATCAGCGTTGGCATTTGGTGTCTCACTAAGCTGATCTTGCCATGTGGTGATGATACCATCCAGACGGATGATGTGATCTTCCATGGCTGTCAGCCGTGATGGAATACCGCTAAGAATTTCAGCATTAGTGCCTTGGGCGTTTTGGCTTTGCTGAACGGCATCACGCAATCTGGAAACCTCATCCTCAAGGGTGGCAAGGGCGGTTTCGACTTTAACTGTGCGGCTATTGATATCTTGAGCCGCGCTTGCGTCTTGTTGCTGGGTGATCAGCAATCGGTTACTGATAGCAAGCCCAACAGCCGCTAAAGCCGCCAGAATCCCGATAGCTAACAGGATCATCCAAAGAATACGGCCAAGCCCTCGCTTTTTTGCTGGTGCAGGTGCGACCTTATCTTCGGTTTCGGTTTGATCCGATTTTGCTTTGTTATCCGCGTTATCGTCACGGATATGTTCGGCGGTGCCCTCAATGATGATATCTTCATCCGGGGTTTGGTTGTCGCCAGAATGTTTCGGTTTTCTTGGCATCTTCTCTTTGGTTATCCTGTTATCACATCAATCCAGCGGTTTGATCATCCGTTGGGAATGATCCGTTTCTGCGTGGGAAATGCCTGCCAGTTCAAATGCCTTCGCCAACATAAGTGACCTAAGCGGCGATGACACAATATGAATGTTATGCCATCCCTGCCCACAAAGTCCAGCGGCACGCGAACTGATGACGATCAATTTCATAAACTTGCGATATTCGGCTAAATCATGCTGATCCAGCAGATGAGAAAACTGCTCGCCAGCACGGCCAGAATGTATCAAGACGATGATAGGCCGGCCAGAACGAATTTGACGAATGGCGGCCTCATCCAGCTGATCTTCGGTCACAGCCTCATAAACAATAATGCGCTCGACTTGCTTATTGCTATGGGCTTCAAGCGCGGTTTTAATATCAAATCCCGAATGGGTGGCGCTGGGCCAGCAAAGCCGTAAATAGGGGGATTGCTCAATCAGGGTCATTAACGCCTGTCCATCTCCGGCAGCAATCTGGATATGATGAAAACCAGCGGCCTGGGCGGCGCTGGCGGTGGCCTCACCAACAACAAAACAAGGCTTGGCTAACATAGCCGGATCGGTGATTTGGTTTGCGGCATGGCGGCTGGTCAGGATGACCGCGTCCACATCCTCTGTGAGATCACCAAGACCGATAATTTGGCGGGTTTCAATCCTAAGGGTAGGAATGGCAATCGCCTCAAGCCCACCAGCTTCGAGGTAGCGACAATCTTCAAACGCATCGCCCCTTGGTCTGGTGGTCATGGCAATAGGCGCGCGGGTCACTTTTCCGCCTTATCCGCGAGCAAAAGAAAATCATGTCCGCCTGCCTGCTCTAAAAGGCGAGACGCCATATCCTTTGCGACTTGCGCGGCGTCACCTATAGGCACCGTGGCTTCATCAGTGAAACATTGACGCCCATCAGGTGAAGCGATCAGCCCACGAAAATAAATTTGATCCCCCTTAAGATGAGCGCTAGCGGCAATAGGGGTTCGGCATGACCCGTCAAGGGTTTCCAGAAACAGCCGTTCGGTCATAACTTCCGCGCCAGTCACCGTGTCATGTATTCCGTTTAACGCGGTTAGCACTTGGCGTCGCCTCATGTCCTCGCCGGTTTCTGTTTCTGCGGAACGCGCTTGAACCATAATTGCGCCTTGCGCCGCCGCAGGCAAAATCACCTCCTCAGAAAGGGGGTGAACATCCTCAGTTATGCCTAGGCGCTCTAATCCTGCCATGGCAAGAATAATGGCATCATATTGCCCCTTTTTAAGAGCCTCAAGCCGTGTGTTCACACTGCCTCTCAACAACACAGGGTTAAGATCAGGCCGGTGGTGGCAAAGGATAGCGGCGCGTCTAACAGAAGCTGTGCCTATTTTTGCCCCATGAGGCAATTCATCAAGATTAGCATAGCCGCCGATAAGGGCATCGCGGCGATCCGCGCGCGGTAAAATTGCTGCCAATTCTGTGCCCGGGGCTAAATGGGCTTCCATATCTTTGCCAGAATGCACCGCGGCATCTGCCTTGCCCTCTAGCAACATTTGTTCAAGGTATTTGACAAACAGCCCTTTTCCGCCAATAGCGGCCAGAGGTCTATCAAGCACCTCATCCCCTCGCGTAGAAAACGTGGCGATTTCAGATGCGATTGGGGCAAGCCTTGACCGGACATCTTCGGTCTGCGCAACAGCAAGCGGTGACACGCGGCTGGCCAGCACAAGAGGTGTCTGGGCAATATCGGAAAAGGTCTGATCTTTGTTCATAATAGGTTCTTTACGCATAAACAGACCATGTTGCCAAGCCCTAACCCTATAAAATCTGCTGACCTGAGGTTTGATTTACGCTAGAACAGAAACATGACCAAGCTAATTCTGGGTATTGAGACAAGTTGTGATGAAACCGCGGCGGCGCTGGTGGACTGTGACGGAAACATCCACGCCAATCAGATTTCCTCACAGATCAGCGAGCATCAACGCCATGGCGGCGTTGTGCCCGAAATCGCGGCTCGCGCCCATATTGACCGGATCAGAGGCGTAATTTCTGCCGCGCTGGATGAGGCCGGGGCAAACCCCACAGACCTGCGGGCTGTTGCCGCAACAGGGGGCCCGGGGTTGATTGGCGGCGTTGTCGTTGGCACTGTAACGGCTAAAGCTATAGCCGCGGCAAGGGGTTTACCATATTACGCCATTAACCACCTTGAGGGGCATGCGCTGACCGCGCGGCTAACCCATGCGGTGGCATTTCCCTTTCTGTTGTTGTTGGTATCAGGTGGCCATAGCCAGCTGTTGGCTGTCGAAGGCCCCGGGCAATATCGGCTTTACGGGGCGACGCTGGATGATGCCGCAGGGGAGGCATTTGACAAATCCGCAAAGGTGATGGGTCTGCCAATGCCGGGTGGCCCAAATATTGAACATTTGGCAAGCCAAGGTGACCCCAGCCGATTTGATTTGCCGCGCCCCATGATCAAAAAACCCGGTTGCACTATGTCATTTTCAGGTCTGAAAACGGCGGTGATACAAGCATGGGAGCATTGCGGTAAAGCCGCGTCAGAGGCACCGCATCTGGCGGCTTCACTACAACAGGCGGTTGCTGATTGTCTGATCAACCGAAGCCGTAACGCCATGCGCCAATTTCGCACAGATTTTGAAATTGAAACCCCAGATATGGTGGTGTCCGGCGGTGTTGCCGCCAATCAAAGCATCCGCCATGGGCTGGAGGCTTTGGCCATCGATGAGGGCTTTCACTTTCATGCACCGCCAATCGCTTTATGCACTGATAACGCGGTCATGATTGCATGGGCGGCGGCAGAATATATCAATGCTGGCCTAGCCGCGTCGCCGCGTGATTTTGCGCCGCGTCCGCGCTGGCCTCTGGCCGAAATGTCCCCGTCTTTATGGAGTGCCGCATCATGAGCAAACTGACCGTGATTGGTGGCGGATCATGGGGCAGTGCGCTGGCCTCTGTGCTGGCAGGGCAAGGCCATGATGTAACGATTCTGGTTCGCCGCGAGGCCATGGCGGATGCCTTGATGAAAGGGATATCGCCGCGCCTAAATGATCTGCCCATCGCCGCCCCTCGCTTGGCGACAACTCACCCTGAGGAAGCTCTCGCCGAGGCTGAAGCTGTGCTGGTGGTCGTTCCGGTTGCCGCCACGATTGCGGCTTTGCGCTTAATCACAGAATATGCCCCATCAGACGCCGTTGTGGCGTTGACGGCCAAAGGTCTTGATGCAGAAACAGGGGCGCTTCAGACCGAATTGGCCGACCAGCATTTGGGGCGTGAGATCGTCATGCTTTGCGGGCCTAGTTTTGCTGATGAAACCGCGGCAGGAAAACCCTGTTGTCTGGTGGCGGCCTCAACCCATGATGAAAAGGCACAAGCGATTGCCAGTCTTTTTCACGCCAGCACAATTCGTGTCTATACCAGCCGTGATCCCATTGGCGTTGCGGTGGCGTCGTCAAGTAAAAATGTGATTGCGATTGCCGCCGGCATTACGGCGGCGCTTGGCTTAGGCGATAATGCGCGGGCGGCATTAATCGTGCGCGGTTTGGCCGAATCCACGCGCCTTGCCCTCGCCCTTGGCGGACAGCAAGAAACCCTATTTGGCTTAGCAGGGGTCGGGGATATGATTTTGACCTGCACGGATACCCATTCGCGGAATTATTCTTATGGGGTGGCGCTTGGTTTGGGGCAGGCTCCGGGTATGGCTCTAGCCGAAGGGGCAAGAACCGCCGCAAGTGTGGCGCGCCGCGCCGAAAAGATGGGTGTCGAAACCCCGATTATTTCTGCGATCAATCGCGTTGTTAATGATGGCGCCGATATTAAAACAGAGATTCAAGCTCTGCTGGCGCGGCCAGTGGACCAAGAATGGATGAAACCTTAAAGCACAGGACAGTACGGCAAAAAGAGGACGACAATGAAAACATGGCTCTTCAAATCAGAACCTTCCACTTGGTCATGGCAAGATCAGCTTGACGCTGGCGCAAAGGGAACCGGCTGGGATGGCGTGCGAAACTATCAGGCTTCAAATAACATGAAGGCCATGGCGTTAGGGGATTTGGGGTTTTTCTATCATTCGGTTAATGAAAAACGCATTGTCGGAATTGTTGAGGTGATTGCGCTTTACCATCCTGATCATACCGATGCCAGTGGACGCTTTGGGATGGTCGATGTCAAAGCGGTGAAAGCGGTTAATACGCCTGTGACCTTGGCTGAGATCAAGGCCAATCCCCATCTGGCAGAGCTAGCGCTTATTCGCCAATCGCGGCTTTCGGTGGTGCCGGTATCACCCGAGCATTGGGCAGAATTGCTGCGCATGACAGAAACCCAGCTTTAGCCCCTTTTGGGCTTGGCGTTGTTTATTCGGGGATATCTTGCTTTTGCTGGCGCCGATCACGCGAAACAAAATAAAGATTACGAAGATAAATAAATAAGCCCAAGGCCTGACCAAAAATGATCACTGGGTCTTGCCGCCAGATCGCATATAACAGCAAAACCATACCGCCGCCGATGGAAAAATACCAAAAGGCGATAGGTATCACACTGCGGTTTTCGCGCTCTGAGGTAATCCACTGAATAATGAAGCGCATAGCGAATAAAAATTGACCGCCAAAGCCAATGACGATCATCACGGTTTCGGGATGTTCAGGCAGGCTTTCGGGTAAAAATGGAAAAATGGTGACCAAGGCCCATGATAGCCCAACCGCAAGGCTTTCAATTGATGCTGAAAGAACAGCAATGAACTCAAACATATGTGCTATTCCAATTCTTCACTTTTAAGGGATTTAGGGCTACGGCGGATAAGCCACCATACCCCTAGAATATCTGATATGCCAACGATTAACCGATCAAGGATGCGGTATTTTGATACCCCCACTTGGCGCGCCGCGTGACCAACGGGAACCGCTAAAACAATCGCCCCTTCTCGATTGGCCAAGGCCGGCATAAAGCGGTGGATATGATTAAAATAAGGCAGGCGCAGAAACAATTCCCGATCAAAGACCTTGATCCCACAGCCGCTATCAGGATGCTGGTCTTTGAGCATCCATGCCCTGATCCGTTTCGCCCAGCGTGAGGCAACACGCTTACCAAAACTGTCTTGGCGTTTCTGGCGCACCCCTGCGGCCATCACCAAACCGCCAAAGGTGGTTTTCTCTGCCTGCCATGCGTTTTCTAAAGTCACCAGATCAGCAGGGAGATTCTGACCATCGCCGTCCAGTGTGGCAATCCGATCAGCGCGAGCCGCCAAAATTCCGGTGCGAAGCGCGGCGCTCTGGCCTGACCGGCGATCATGCGTGATAACACGCAAACAGTCATGCTTTGCTTTTTCTGCCACCAATTCGGCGTAAGTAGCATCATTGCTGGCATCATTAACATAGATGATTTCGATTGGCCGCCCAGAAAATGCCGAAACAATTCCTGTGATCAGGGGCTGAATATTTCCCGCCTCGTTCATCACGGGGACAATAACACTGATTTCGGGTTGTTTTGACATGCTAACACTTTCCTGTGGCAACAGATATTATCATTGCCGTTAGGCGTTAATACTGGAGCAACGCGCTGGCGTCAATTACTGGGGTGATTGCGGTTACTATTGGCGGCGATAAATCCCTATTCGGGCAGGTTTGCCGCGAGAATAGTTAAACCCTTCTACCACCCCGACAGCGGTCACCGTCATTTGCATTTGCCCTAGGATATCAAGGAATTCTTGCGCGGATGCGGCTTCGACCAAGGCAGTGCCATCAGGGGCTTCAGCCAGAAAAAGTGCGGTCTGTTCTGCTGAAAACAAAAGCACATCTTGCCCCAAAGCAAAGACTAGCGAGGGTTCATGATAACCTGCGGCGGCTATGGGTTTTTCAAGAACATCTAGCCGATGCAATTCCGCTTTGATGCGCGGCGCCAGATGCAATCCATCCATCCTGGGCAAAACGCCGCCAAGCGTAAGCGCATGAAAACATGCCCCCAACATCAACATAGCCGCCAAATAAGTTGGCTTTCCCCCGGGTTTGCGCCATAACCAGCCGACGATGGCCGTAGCAACCCCAAGCCCTAAAACAAGGCTGGCGAATATCATTGGCCCATCATAAAGGCTGGCGATGACAAAAATGGCACCGCCTAACACCGGCCCGATCAGCAAGCAAAAATATTCCAGCAAAATCACCCCGGTGGCAGGGGTTAACAAGGCAAAAACGACAGATGAGAGCTTGGGTCTCTTGCCATCAGCTGTGGCCACAGGAAAACGGAACAAGGGGGCCTTGGCTTGCCAGCCAAAGCAAGCAACCAAGAGGGCAATCGCAGGCAAAACTGGCAGGCTGTAATGCGGTAATTTAGTGGGTGTGAGTTCAATAATGAGCCAAAAGGGAATGATCCACGCCAACAAAAAGCGCGTTGATGGGGTTTTGCGATGCGCCCAGATGCCGCTGATGGCGCGGCCTATGAGCAAGCTGCCCGGCCAGAAGACAATGAGCAAAACCATAATATGCGTCCCAAAGGGCATCCCATGGGATTCCTGTCCGCTTTCCAGCTTATTCAGAAAATCACCCTTGATCGCTGTGTTCAAAAATGCCCCATCCGTGGCGGCGGTAACAAGCAATACCCACGGCAAAACCAGTAAGGTAACCACGACCAATCCTAGCAGAGGCCGCGTAGCATGCACCCAACTCACACGCCTTTCCAGAATCATAAAACCAAGTCCGGTTAAGACCAGAATAGCTGGGGCAATGGGCCCCTTTACCAGAATGGCAAAGGCCAGCGCAGTCCATAGCATCAGCGCCCAGCCCCCTGAAACATAGCGGTTATTGCGATAGAGGTGAATGATGCGCCAAAGCGCATATTGCTGAACCATAATCAAAAAGGTCAGCACCGCATCGGTTTTGGCAAGACGGCTTTCTGTCACCATAACCAGACTGACGCCAATCAGTGTAGCTGCCAGCAAGGCTTGGGGTGGGGGCATCATGCGGCTTGCAAACAGCAAGGTCATGAGTGCCACACCAAATCCAGCCAGAATGCTAGGCAGACGATACGAACCGGGGTGATCACTGCCAAATACCGCCGCGGATGCGGATTGCAGCCAATATATTCCAGCAGGTTTTTTGGCGCGCAAGTCATCCTGAAAACGGATAGTGATGACATCGCCGCTATCAAGCATCTGATGACTGGCCTGCATATATCGGGCTTCGTCCCGATCCATGGGGGGCAATTCTGTGACCCCGGGAAGAACCGCCACCGCCATGACGAGCATAAGCAGGAAAAAGGTAGGGTGTTTCCGCCATAATTGCGTTATAGAGGTGAGGTAAGTCATCATGCTGGCACTATATCGCTAAAAGATGACGCTGAAAACATCAACCTGACTGACTCTTATGGCTAAACCTGTCACATCTGAAACACCTGAACGCAAACTCGACCATCTTAACGGCAATGATCATAAAGCGATTCGCCGGCAAGCGTGGCGCATTGCTGTGCCAGTGATTTTTGCCAACAGTTCCATTCCCTTGGTGGCGATGGTGGATACCGCGGTGATGGGGCATTTGGACTACGCCCATTATATCGGCTCTGTGGCCATGGGCAGTTTTATTTTCAGCCTCATCCTGGCCGTGTTTGGATTTCTCCGCATGGCTACCACTGGCTTTGTGGCGCAGGCCGCAGGGGCGCAAGACGGAACATTGGTGGTTGCCCATTTCTGGCGAGCGATGGTGATTGCCTTAATCCTTGGCGGTCTGACGATTATCCTGACGCCATTGATTATCCTTATGTCTGGTCTGGCCTTGACTTTGAGTGACGATGTGGCAAGCGGCATGGCCACATATCTTAGCATTGTCTGTCTGTCTGCCCCGGCGATTACGGTCAATATGGTGATCATTGGGGTGTTGTTTGGTCTTTGGCGTGTTAAGGCCACAGTCATCCAACTTATGACGGTCAATATCATCAATATTATTGGGAATTTGGTGTTGGTTTATGGGCTTGGTATGCGCGTTGAGGGGGTGGCGTTAGCAACGGCTATTGCCCATTATGCAGGCTTATTGGTGACTTTGCCATTGGTGCTTTCGGCCATTCGGTCGGTAGCACCTCTGACTTGGCCAGATATTTTTGTTGTTTTTGATCTCTCGGCGATGCGGCGATATCTGTCGCTTGGGTTTGATCTGACCATTCGCACAACTTGCATTATTCTGTCTGAATTGATTGTTCTAAACGCGGCGTCTAGCATTGATGATGTGTCGCTTGCGGCATCACAGATTGGCTTTGTGATATTTGGCGCGATCGCCTATCCGCTTGATGGATTTGCCCATGCGGCAGAAGCCTTAACAGGTTCTGCGATTGGCCGGCGCAATCCTGTCATGTTTCGTCATACCTTGCGCGAAACGACGCGGCTTGCGGTCATTATGGCGGTGTTAATGGCGGCTGGATTAGCCTTAATCGGGCCGGTCATCATTGGGATTCTGACCAGTATCCCTTCGGTGGTAGAGACCAGTTACCATATTTTGCCGATCTTGGTGATCATGCCGATCATATCGGTGTTCGCGTTCCAGATGGATGGGGTTTTTGTTGGCGCCACCATGGGCCGAGATATGCGCAACGCGATGTTGGTATCTATGGCTTTATTTGTGCCATTGGTTTATCTGCTAGGGTTATGGTTTGGCTTAATCGGGGTCTGGGTTGCCTTTTTGTTTCTTCTTGGGTTAAGAGGGGCAACATTATGGATGCGGCTTGATCATGTTCGGGCCTGTGCTGAACCCAAAGGATAACAGCAAGGCTCACGCACGAAATAGAAAATGCATAGGGGATGTTTGCATGGATAACCACCACCTGATCAAAGAACATAAAACGATCGGCCTGCCGATTATTCGCCTGCAAAAGACAGCATGGCAAGACTGGCGAGAATCCGCGCCTGAACGCTGGCTGAATTGGCTGGATAGCCAGCAATTTTCCTTGCGCGAAAACACCATGATGGCTTTGCCTGACGCGGATCATAGGATCGAGGCGGTTCTGCAATCCGCATCAGAAAAGGCATTTGCTGACGGGGCAAGAGCAAGCAAGTTATCCCCCGGCACCTATCATCTTATGACAGAAAATGAAGAAGAATATGAGGCTTTTGCCCTTGGCTGGGCCTTGGAAAATTATGATTTCTCAACCTATCGGCAATCGTCATCTGCGCCAACACCAAAGGCCGAACTGGCCATAAGTGATGCGGCAATTTTTGATCGGGTGGAGGCATTGGCATCGGCGACGGCGTTGGTGCGTGATTTGATTAATACGCCGGCAAATATCCTAACCCCGGCAGGGCTAGAACAAGCGGCTCGTGATCTGGCAAAGGCCTTTGGGGCAAAGATTTCGGTTACCCTTGGGGATGATCTGGCTAAACATTTTCCGGCCATTCATGTTGTGGGTCGCGCCGCCGAAGTGCCGCCAAGGCTTATTGATTTCACTTGGGGGGATGTCGGCCCTCGCATCACTTTGATTGGCAAAGGCATCACTTTTGATAGTGGTGGGCTTGATATCAAGCCGTCTTCTGGAATGGAAATCATGAAAAAGGATATGGGCGGGGCGGCTCATGTTCTGGGGTTAGCAAGGGCGGTGATGGCAACCGGTT
>Ga0181582_10004713_pt1 | contig 10989 bp, 7 predicted proteins | sample 071ome_32_FD_132438 | JGI IMG/M metagenome (GOLD analysis project Ga0181582, IMG submission 132438) | Coastal salt marsh microbial communities from the Groves Creek Marsh, Skidaway Island, Georgia - 071405AT metaG (megahit assembly) | ecosystem: Environmental > Aquatic > Marine > Intertidal zone... | reverse complement strand
ATCTGGTGGCTGCGCTTCAATACGGACGTTGTTGTCCAGCAGCAATCCAATCATCGCGCCGTTGTCAGTTTCAGGACTGTAGGTAAACAAACGTGAGCCGTCATGCATCTCGACCTCGACCGACGGGCCGTCGAGAAGCACCTTCGCTACGCGTCCGCTTTTCACTTCGCTCATGAAATCAGAGTAATCCAGTGGCCGGGCTGCCCCGTGGCGAGGGGTGAAATTCTGAAATACGAGCATCAGCACCAATGCGATAACAATCCAGAGGACGAGATTTCTGGCCATGAGCGGACTGGGCCCCTATTTAATCAGCGCCCTGCCGGGCACATATTGAAGAAGGTAATCAGCGGATTGATCAGCCGAAAAACTATAGTACATATCCCTTGGCCACGACATAAAACTCGCGGGATTTCTGGCGTGAGGATTCCGGTTTTCTTCGCATTACGCTTTTGAATGCCTGGGAGATCTCTTTAACAAACGCGTCTGTGCCGCCGAAATGGAACAGCTTCAGCACGAACGCCCCGCCGGGTCGCAAGTGCGCTTTGACAAAGTCAAACGCTGTGAAAGCAAGTTCTTCTGCCTGGGCTTCGTCGCGGATCTGTATTCCCGTCAGATTGGGGGCCATATCCGACATTACAAGGTCTGCTGAAGCATTACCGAGAGCACCTCGAATCTGATCCGCGACGCCCGACTCTCGACAGTCTCCCAGAATGAACATGGCGCCCTTGACGGCCTGCATTTCGAGTACGTCTACAGCGACCACCATCCCCCTGCCCCCGGCGACGGCGGTCGCGACCTGCGTCCAGCCTCCCGGCGCAGCACCGAGGTCAATGACTTTTGCCCCGGGTAGCAGGAAGCTGTCGCGCTGGTTCAGCTCGATCAGCTTGAACGCGGCGCGAGAACGGTAACCGTCAGTCTGCCGCTGTTTGACATAAGGGTCGCTCGCCTGCCGCTGCAACCACTGGCTGCTGGAACTCGAACGCCGCCCCACGGGTTACTGGTAACTGACGGACAGGATTTCGTATTCGACCAGCCCACCGGGGGCTTGAATAGGTGCAGAGTCGCCCTCGGACTTCCCGATTAACCCGCGGGCAAGGGGGGAGTTGACCGAAACCTTGCCCTCTTTAATATCCGCCTCATCCTCGCCGACGATGATGTAGGTGACCTCTTCGTCGGTCGCAAGGTTGCACAGTTCGACCGTCGCACCGAACACTACCCGTCCTCCTGCGTCGATCTTACGCACATCAATGATCTCGGCATGGGCGAGTTTGCCCTCGATGTCATTGATCCGGCCTTCATTGAAGCTCTGCTGCTCACGCGCCGCGTGATATTCAGCGTTCTCTTTCAGATCCCCGTGGGCGCGCGCCTCGGCGATCGCGGCCGTTATTCGGGGCCGGTCGACTGTCTTTCTGCGTTGCAATTCTTCACGCAGGCGTTCCGCGCCGGCGGCTGTCATCGGCGTTTTGTTCATGACTGAACTCCTTGTGGAGATCCTGCAGGCGCCTGACGCGAGACGCATTGCGCTCTGCCAACGCCATCACCGCAGCAGTAGCCCCCGCTATCGTGGTGGTGTAAGCAACCCGTCTGCTCAGCGCACTCGCCCGGATCGAAAAAGAGTCTGCGGTCGAACGCTTACCCTCGGTGGTATTAATGATCAAATCAACTTCGTCGTTTTTGATCATATCGACAATATGCGGCTGTCCCTGAGCGACCTTGTTTATCCGCTGACAATCGATACCTGCTGATCTCAACACAGCAGCAGTACCGTCGGTCGCGACAATCCGGAATCCATGGTCCGCGAGCACCCCTGCCAGCTCGATCGCGGCAGGTTTATCGTGATCCTTCACGCTGATGAAAGCGCAGCCTTCGACCGGGAGCGCCATCCCGGAGGCTTCCTGGGCTTTAGCAAAAGCCTCTCCGAAACCTGTCCCCACACCCATCACCTCGCCGGTTGATTTCATCTCCGGTCCCAGCAGGGGATCAACACCCGGAAACTTCACGAAGGGGAATACCGCTTCCTTGACCGAGTAATAGCTCGGCACACGCTCTTTGTTGACTCCCTGCTCGGAAAGCAGCTCCCCCATCATGCATCTCGCAGCAATGTACGGCAGCGAGAGACCCGTCGCTTTAGAGACGAACGGCGCCGTGCGCGATGCCCTCGGATTCACCTCCAGCACGTACAGGTCCGAACCCTGAATGGCAAACTGCACGTTCATCAGCCCGATCACATTCAGGCCCCGCGCCATGACATCGACCTGCCGCCGAATCTCCGCCTGCATTTCGGCAGTCAGAGTATGCGGAGGAAGAGCACAGGCGGAGTCCCCAGAATGCACTCCGGCTTGTTCAATGTGTTCCATGATCCCGCCGATGATGACCCGCTCACCATCGCACAGCGCATCGACATCAACCTCGATGGCGCTTTCAAGAAACCTGTCCAGCAACACGGGCGACTCATTAGAAACCGCTACTGCCGCCTGCATATAGCTGGTCAGATCGGCATCGTTGTAAACGATCTCCATAGCCCTGCCACCGAGAACATAGGACGGACGCACGACCAGCGGGTACCCAATCTCAGCAGCTCGCGTCGTCGCTTCGGACACACCCCGAACGGTGCGATTAGGCGGCTGCAAGAGCTGCAGCTCCTGGATTAACTGCTGGAATCTTTCTCGATCCTCAGCCAGGTCGATAGAGTCCGGCGATGTGCCAATAATTGGAACACCCTCGGCTTCAAGCGCCCGTGCAAGTTTCAGCGGAGTCTGGCCACCGAACTGCACAATCACCCCTTCGGGTTTCTCGATTCTGACAATCTCGAGAACATCTTCCAGCGTGAGTGGCTCGAAGTAGAGCCGGTCGGAGGTATCGTAGTCCGTCGACACGGTCTCCGGATTACAGTTCACCATAATTGATTCGAACCCTGCGTCGCGCGCGGCAAACGATGCCTGGACGCAGCAGTAATCAAACTCAATACCCTGACCAATGCGGTTCGGGCCACCGCCCAGGACTACAATTTTGCGGCGGTCCGTCGGGCGCGCTTCGCACTCCTCTTCGTAGGTGGAGTACATGTACGCGGTGGTCGCATCGAATTCCGCCGCGCAGGAATCGACACGTTTGAAAACCGGGTGTACGCCGTTTTTCCAGCGCTGGGATCGGATCTCACTTTCCGAGCAGCCTACCAGCTGCGCAATACGCGAATCCGAGAAGCCTTTGCGTTTCAACCCCCGCAGCTGCTCGGCGGACAGCACGCCCTTGCCGTCATCGCGCAGAGCGTTCTCGGTCTGCACAAGGTCATAAATAAAATAAAGAAACCAGAGATCGATGCGTGTCAGCTCATGCATCTCTTCAAGTCCGATCCCCGCACGAAAGCCATCAGCCAGGTACCAGATCCTCTCCGGCCCGGCTGTAACCAACTCTCGCCGCAGCGCTTCCTCATTGCTCTCTCCAGAGCCTGAGGTCACCGGGTCTAGGCCGCACACTCCGGTCTCCAGACCACGCAAGGCTTTCTGGAACGATTCCTGAAAAGTCCTTCCAATCGCCATAACCTCTCCGACCGACTTCATCTGGGTAGTCAATCTGTCGTCGGCCTGGGGAAACTTCTCGAAGGCGAAGCGGGGAATCTTGGTGACGACGTAATCGATGGTCGGTTCGAAGGAAGCCGGTGTCGCCCCCCCGGTGATCTCGTTCTGCAATTCATCAAGGGTGTAACCAACTGCTAGCTTGGCGGCCACCTTGGCGATTGGAAACCCGGTTGCTTTGGAAGCCAACGCAGACGAGCGGGATACCCGGGGATTCATTTCGATGACAATCAGGCGCCCATCCGCGGGATTTACGGCAAACTGCACGTTGGAGCCACCCGTATCCACGCCAATTTCGCGCAAGACCGCAATCGACGCATCCCGCATGCGCTGATATTCCTTATCGGTCAGAGTCTGCGCCGGCGCAACCGTAATCGAGTCGCCCGTGTGCACCCCCATCGGATCGAGATTTTCAATCGAACAGACGATGATGCAGTTGTCCGCGCTGTCTCGGACAACTTCCATCTCGAACTCCTTCCAGCCCAGCACAGATTCTTCGAGTAGCACCTCAGTCGTGGGCGAAGCGTCGAGACCGCGTCGGCAGATCTCTTCAAATTCCTCCTTGTTAAAGGCAATACCACCGCCGGTACCCCCCAGCGTGAACGACGGCCGGATGATGATGGGAAAACCAAGAACTTTCAGCGCACTCCACGCGTCATCCATTGAATGCGCAATCTCCGAGCGCGGCGTTTCCAGCCCGATCTTTCGCATAGCCTCACGGAATTTTTCCCGGTCTTCGGCCTTATCGATAGCGTCTTTGGATGCTCCGATTAATTCGACACCGTAGCGCTCGAGCACACCCTCACGCGCAAGATCGAGAGCGCAGTTCAATGCCGTTTGCCCTCCCATGGTTGGCAGTACAGCATCCGGACGTTCAAGTTCGATGATGCGAGCAACCGTCTGCCATTGAATGGGCTCAATGTACGTGGCGTCCGCCATGCCCGGGTCAGTCATGATCGTGGCGGGGTTTGAGTTGACAAGAACGACGCGATAGCCCTCATCTCGCAGCGCTTTGCACGCCTGCGATCCCGAGTAGTCGAACTCACACGCCTGCCCGATGACGATCGGACCGGCGCCAAGGATGAGAATTGACTGGATATCTGTGCGCTTGGCCATCTGAGTCGTCAGCTCCGCCCAGCCATCATGGCCACGAACTGCTCAAAAAGTGGCTTCAGGTCGTGTGGTCCGGGGCTTGCTTCTGGATGTCCTTGAAACCCGAATGCAGGCTTCTCCGTATGCCGGATCCCTTGCAGGCTGCCATCGAATAAAGATACGTGGGTCGCGACAAGGGTCGCAGGCAGCGAATCGGCATCAACGGCAAAACCGTGATTCTGACTGGTAATCAACACGCGCCCACCGGACAGGTCCTTGACCGGATGGTTCGCCCCATGATGGCCAAATTTCATCTTTGACGTGCGCGCACCACAGGCCAATGCCAAAAGTTGATGACCAAGGCAGATTCCAAATGTGGGCAATCCGCTGTCCACGATCTTGCTGATCGCGCGTATAGCGTAATCGCAGGGCTCCGGGTCACCCGGCCCGTTGGAGAGAAAGACGCCATCGGGACGGAGCGCGAACACCTCTTCGGCAGTCGTTCGCGCCGGTACGACCTCGACCTCGCAATCATGATCTGCGAGAAGACGCAGGATGTTTCGCTTCACGCCGAAATCGAACGCCACAACCCGCCAACGGCCATTCTCCCGTTTCGGGTGAGAATCGGTGCGGTCGTCCCAGGAACCTTCGAGCCACCGATACGCTGTTTCCGTGGTTACTCTGGCTGCCAGATCTGCGCCAGCCAGGCCGGGGAAATTCCGCGCCCGCGCCAGGGCCGCTTCCGGCTCCGCGAATTTACCTGTTGCGATGCAGCCTGATTGCGCGCCCCGATCCCGCAGCAGTCGTGTGAGGCTTCGCGTATCGATATCCGCGATCCCGGGGATGCCACGTTCGTCGAGGTACGCTCCCAATGACGAGGTGGCGCGCCAGTTGCTGAAGCATTGCGCGCTGTCTCGCACCACCAGCCCTGCCGCGAGGCACCGCGGCGCTTCGTCGTCGTTTGCGTTCGTGCCGGTGTTGCCGATATGCGGGTAGGTCAGGGTGACGATCTGCTCGGCATAAGACGGGTCACTGAGAATTTCCTGATAACCCGTGATCGCCGTATTAAAGACGACTTCCCCGACGGCAGTACCTTCGTACCCTATTGAAATCCCGCGAAAAATTGTCCCGTCCGCGAGAGCGAGAAGTGCTGGCTTGTCCACGCTGATACCCATACATGCAAAGCGGGAGACTGCCGTCGACAGCTCCCGCTTGAAGATGCGTAATTGTACTTGACCACCAGAGGGCACGAAAGGGGCCTTAATCCTCGCGATCGATCTCCACCTGCCCGTGGCGATGGATGCGACGACTGATCGCGACAGCCAATTCAAGTGCCCTTTTGCCGTCCTCGCCACTCACCAGAGGCGCGCTCCCCTGGCGCACGGCAGCTACGAAGGCCAGGATTTCGTCCCTCAGTACGTCCGTGTTCCCGGGCGATTCCCGCTCGAAGGTCAACTCCGAACCGTCGGTCTGTTCGTGACCATCTTTCATTACGCCGAAACGCAATTCGTGGCTGAGGTAGTCAACCTCGATAAATTGCTCACCCTGGATCACTTTCATATCCCGGGTCGGATCTTTTGACACCCGGCTGGCGGCCAGTTGCGCCACAAGACCACTGGCAAATTCGATCCGCGCATTGGCAATGTCGATATCGTCAGTCACCACCGCAGTACCCGAACACTGCAGCGCCTTGATTGGACTTTGCGCAATGTGCAGCACGATATCGATGTCATGGATCATGAGGTCTAAAACAACATCGACTTCTGTCCCGCGCCTGTTGTAGGCCGAAAAGCGCCGCGTTTCGATAAATCCGGGACGGCGCAGATGCCTTGTCAGTGCAAGAAACACCGGGTTGAAGCGCTCCAGATGCCCAACCTGCAGGATCCGCTGATTGCGCGCCGCACAGCGGATCAGTTCTTCCGCGTGGTCCACACGCTCGGTCAGCGGTTTCTCGACCAGGGCATGAATCCCGGACTCGAGGCAATCACGCGCGATTTGAAAATGACGGGCAGGTGGCACCACTATTGAGACTAGGTCTGCCTCACCAAACAAGGAGCGATAATCGTCGCTGGCAGCGGTGCCGTACTTGGCAGCGACTTCCGCCGCGCGCTGCTTATCCGTGTCGACGACCCCAATCAGCTCAACTTGGGGACAGGCGGCATACTTCTGAGCATGAAAATTACCTAGATAGCCGACGCCGATCACTGCGGCACGGAGCTTTAGGCCCGATGATTTCAGCGCCGTGGGAAGATCACGTTGGGAGGACACGTCAGGCGAGTTTCGTAAGAGAGATCCGCCCGCCCCGCAGCCGGCTAATCACGCAGACCGAGCACGTCCTGCATGTCGAAAAGTCCGGGGGCACGGGTCGCTAACCATCCCGCCGCGCGGAGGGCGCCTGACGCGAACGTGGACCTATCGGCTGCCCGGTGGGTGATCTCGATAGACTCGCCGGTTCCACCGAAAAGCACCGTGTGGTCACCGACAATCTCGCCCGCGCGCACTGTGGAAAATCCGATGGTTCGTCGCTCCCGCGCTCCGGTCCGCCCCTGTCGGCCATAGATCGCACAGGCATCCAGATCTCGGTTAAGCGCTTTTGCAACAATTTCACCCATACGCAGGGCAGTCCCGGAAGGGGCATCTATTTTGTGGCGGTGGTGGGCTTCGATGATCTCGACATCGTAATCGTCGCCCAGCGAACGGGCAGCGAGCTCAAGTAGTTTGAATGTCAGATTGACTCCAACGCTCATGTTGGGAGCGAACACGATACCGATGTCGCGTGCAGCCTGCTCTATGACGCTCACACTGTCACCCATGCCGGTAGTGCCGATGACCATGCGCTTTCCTGCTTCCCTGCAGATTTCCACGTTACGGACCGTCGATTCGGGCACGGTGAAGTCGATCAGCACGTCGTACAGTGCGGAAACCGCCGTGAGATCACCCGCGATGGGAACTCCTAGGGATTCGATGCCGGCAACCAGCCCGACATCGAGTCCGATCTGAGTCGAGTCCGGGCGCTCCACAGCAGCCGTCAGGGCAAGCTCGGGCGCACTAGCGCAAAGCCGGGCAAGCGTCTTTCCCATGCGGCCTGCGGCGCCAGTAATGCACACTCTGGTCGTTGCCATCTATCGCTACCTTGCACGCGGGCCGTCAGGAAAACTTCATGTCCTCGAAAAACTTCTTCACGCCGTCCAACCAGGATGTAGCGCGAGGACTGTGCTTCGTACCGCCGCCGCTCAGCGCGTCTCCCAGATCTTTCAGGATCTGTTTCTGATCTTTACTGAGATTAACCGGCGTCTCTACGACCACCTTACAAATCAGATCTCCGGTTGCGCCGCCCCGGACTGAGCGGACACCCTTACCCCGCATGCGGAACATCCGCCCTGTCTGAGTTTCAGCAGGAATCTTCAACATGACCCGCCCCTCGAGCGTCGGCACTTCTAGCTCTCCGCCAAGCGCTGCGGTCACGAAATTGATGGGCACATCGCAACGCAGGTCGTTTTCCTCCCGATTGAAAATCGGGTGGGGTTTCACGACAACGTTAACGTAGAGGTCGCCCGGAGGACCTCCGCTCTGCCCGGGCTCGCCTTCTCCTGAAAGCCGGATGCGATCGTCGGTATCGACGCCGGCAGGCACTTTGACCGAGATCGTCTTGTTACCCCTGGCTTTCCCCGAACCTCCACAGTTGCCGCAGGGGTCTGAGATCGTCTTGCCGCTACCGCGGCAACGCGGGCAGGTCTGCTGCACCGAGAAAAAGCCCTGCTGCATGCGAACCTGACCGACGCCACCGCAGGTATCGCAGCTTTCCGGCGCCCTTCCGCTGCGCGATCCCTTACCGTCACAGCTGTCACAGGACACGACCGTCGGGACGCGGATTTTGACCTCGTTGCCAAAAACCGCCTCTTCCAGCGTCATTTCAAGGTCGTAGCGCAAATCCGCGCCGCGGTACGCACGCGAACCGCCGCGCCCTCCGCCGCCGAAGATATCCCCAAAAACGCTGTCGAAAATATCGCCGAATCCACCCGAAGAACTGAAACCGGCACCCGCCGACTGGTCAACACCGGCATGTCCAAACTGGTCGTAGGCCGCCCTTTTCTTCCCGTCGCTGAGTATCTCGAACGCTTCTTTAGCTTCTTTGAACTGCTCTTCAGCCGCGGCATCTCCGGGATTACGGTCAGGGTGATGCTTCATCGCCAGCCGCCGGTAAGCTTTCTTGAGGTCCGCTTCAGACGCGTTGCGGTCGACCCCCAGTACTTCGTAGTAGTCGCGTTTGCTCATGGATGGCTCTGCGTGGATGTCCGCATACACTCACCTCTTCTGCAGACGTGAGTGAAAGATCAGCGGTAATTTTTGCGGGCGTAAGTTGTAAGCGGGGCGAGAGTCTACACAAACGGGCGTCCGGGGCTCCAGCCCGCGAAGAGGTGAATATGCCTCCCTGACCGTCGCGATTGCCGGGGCAGGGAGGGCGGCCACCCGCGGTTGAGCGTTATTTCTCGTCCTTGATTTCCTCAAAATCCGCGTCAACCACGTTGTCATCGTCCGCGGCCTGGGGGCCGGTATGGTTTGCTGATCCTGGCGCTTCGCCCGCAGCCTGCGCCTTCTGCGCAATGTTTCCTGACAGCTCCGCCAGCTTTTGCGCAGAGGCCTCAATCGCCGCGACATCGTCACCTTTTATCGCCTCCTCGGCGGCAGCAATCGCGCTCTCCAGCTCCTGTTTCTCTGCATCGCTGAGTTTTTCGCCCAGCTCAGTCAGCGAACTCCTGGCCGCATGAACCAGGGCATCCGCCTGATTCCTGGCATTCACCAGCTCCTGAAACTTGCGATCCTCGTCCGCATGAGCCTCTGCGTCCTTGACCATCTGCTCAATTTCTTCATCCGACAGACCGCTGGACGCCTTGATCACAATGGACTGCGCTTTACCTGTCGCCTTGTCCTTAGCCGAGACATTCAGAATGCCGTTGGCATCGATGTCAAAGGTCACTTCAATCTGCGGCATTCCACGCGGTGCCGGAGGAATATCGCTGAGGTCGAAGCGGCCCAGAGACTTGTTGCCGCTGGCCCGCTCACGCTCGCCCTGAAGCACGTGGACCGTCACCGCGGTCTGGTTGTCATCTGCGGTTGAAAAGACCTGGTTTGCCTTGGTCGGGATGGTCGTGTTTTTCTCAATCAGTTTGGTCATCACACCGCCCAGCGTCTCGATCCCGAGTGACAGAGGCGTCACGTCCAGCAGCAGGACATCTTTGACATCGCCACCAAGCACACCAGCCTGAATTGCAGCACCGACGGCCACGGCTTCGTCAGGATTGACGTCTTTTCGCGGCTCCTTTCCGAAAAATTCGCGCACAACCTCCTGGACCTTAGGCATGCGGGTCTGGCCACCGACGAGAATGACATCGTCGATTTCGGACGCCGCAAAGCCGGCGTCCGCCAGCGCCGTGCGACACGGGTCAATCGTGCGCTTGACCAGATCTTCCACCAGGCTCTCCAGCTTGGCCCGGGTGATTTTCACGTTGAGATGTTTGGGACCCGACGCGTCAGCCGTGATGTACGGCAGGTTGACGTCAGTCTGCTGGCTTGAAGAAAGCTCAATCTTCGCCTTCTCCGCCGCTTCCTTCAGTCGCTGCAAGGCCAGCGGGTCATTGTGCAGATCAATGCCCTGGTCCTTCTTGAACTCATCAGCCAGGAACTCAATCAGACGCAGGTCGAAGTCTTCGCCGCCAAGGAATGTATCCCCATTGGTCGATAGAACCTCAAACTGATGCTCTCCATCGACCTCGGCAATCTCGATAATGGATACGTCAAACGTGCCGCCACCGAGGTCGTAGACCGCGATCTTGGCGTCGCCCTGCCGGCGGTCCATGCCGTAGGCAAGTGCCGCCGCCGTCGGCTCGTTGATGATGCGCTTGACATCAAGCCCGGCTATCCGCCCAGCGTCCTTGGTGGCCTGACGCTGGGAGTCATTGAAATAGGCCGGCACGGTGATCACCGCCTCACCGATAGACTCACCGAGGTAATCCTCGGCTGTCTTTTTCATTTTCATGAGGACACGAGCCGAGATCTCCGGCGGGGCCATTTTTTTGCCTTTAACGTCGACCCAGGCATCTCCGTTGTCCGCCTTGACGATGGCATACGGAACCATGCCGCTGTCCCGTTGGACCACGTCGTCTTCACACTTTCGCCCGATCAGCCGCTTGACTGCGAACAAAGTATTCGTCGGGTTAGTCACGGCCTGACGCTTTGCCGATTGCCCGACGAGAATCTCATCATCGCTACTGAAGGCGACGATAGATGGCGTGGTCCGCGCACCCTCGCTGTTTTCTATGACCTT
>Ga0181582_10004709_pt1 | contig 10993 bp, 11 predicted proteins | sample 071ome_32_FD_132438 | JGI IMG/M metagenome (GOLD analysis project Ga0181582, IMG submission 132438) | Coastal salt marsh microbial communities from the Groves Creek Marsh, Skidaway Island, Georgia - 071405AT metaG (megahit assembly) | ecosystem: Environmental > Aquatic > Marine > Intertidal... | reverse complement strand
TTGCCCAGCGGCTCGATCCCGCGCACCCCCCCCCCTCCCCCCGCCCCCCCGCAGCCGGCCAGCCATGGCGGACGTGTACGAGCTCGAGGCCATGGACGCGGTCCGGATGACGTGGAACATCTGGCCCAACTCCAAGGCCGAGGCGGCCAAGTGCCAGGTGCCCTTCGCGGCCTTCTACTCGCCCTTCAAGGACTTGCCCAACATGATGGTGTGCCCGTACGAGCCGGTGCGGTGCAAGACGTGCACGTCGGCGCTGAACCCGTACGCGCGCGTGGACTTCATGTCGCGCATGTGGGTGTGCCCCCTGTGCATGTCGCGCAACCAGTTCCCGAGCCACTACGCGGGCATCTCGGAGCAGAACCTCCCCGGGGAGCTCTTCCCCCAGTACTGCACCATCGAGTACCAGCTCCCGCGGCAGGCCATGGCGCCGCCGCCGTGCTACGTGTTCGTCGTGGACACGTGCGTGGCCGAGGACGAGATCGAGGCGGCCCGGAGCGCCATCCAGCAGGCCCTGTCCCTGGTGCCCGAGCAGTCGCTGGTGGGGCTGGTGACGTACGGGCGGCACGTGCAGGTGCACGAGCTGGGGGGCGGGGAGAGCGTGTCGCGGTCGTACATCCTCCAGGGGCGCAAGCCCCACACGCTGGCGCAGATCCGGGACCAGCTGGGCCTGTCCCCTGCCCGCAACACGGGCGCCGAGGCCGGGCGCGGCACGGGCGGGTCCAAGTTCGTGGCCCCGCTGGCCGAGTGCGAGTTCGCCATCTCGGGCGTGCTCGACTCGCTCGGGACGGACCCGTGGCCGCCCGTGGCGGAGAACCGGCCCATGAGGGCCACGGGGAACGCGCTCCAGGTGGCGTGCGCGGTGGCCGGCTCGGTGCCCCCCGGGAGCGAGTCGCGGCTGATGCTCCTCGTTGGGGGGCCGACCACGTCGGGGTCCGGGGCCATCGTGGGGACGCCGCTCGAGGAGCCCATCCGCTCCCACAAGGACCTCAAGGCGGGGGGCAAGAAGGCCCCGTTCGTCCGGGCCGCCGCGCAGTTCTACGAGGGCCTGAGCGAGGAGATCGCGCAGGCGGGGCAGACGTGCGACGTCTTCATCTGCTCCCTCGAGCAGGTCGGGCTGATGGAGATGAAGCCGTGCGCGGAGAAGACGGGGGGCATCCTGGTGCAGACGGACACCTTCGGGAACCCCATGTTCCGGGAAACGTTCAAGCGGGTCTTCTCGTCGCGGGCCGGGGAGGACTCGGGCGACGACGACGCCCCGCCCATCCGCTTCGCCACGAGCGCCTTGCTCGAGGTGCAGGCGAGCCGGGACATCAAGGTCATGGGGCTCCTCGGGCCAGGGGCCAAGGGGCAGCGGCGGGGCGGGGTGGCGACCCCGGCCAGCGACGTGGGCATCGGCGTCGGCGGCACCAACACCTGGCGCATCTCGAGCATGACGCAGAGCACCACGCCCTGCGTCGTCTTCGAGGTGTCGGGCGAGTACCGGAGCCGGGACGAGATGGCAGCGGCGGCGAGCGCGACGCAGCAGTTCTTCCTGCAGTTCAGCACCACGTACACGCTCCCGAACGGGGAGCAGCGGCTGCGCGTCACCACGATCACGCGCAAGTGGAGCGACGGGGCCAGCATCGGGGAGCTCATCGGCGGGTTCGACCAGGAGGCGGCCGCCGTGGCCATGGCGCGCCTCGTCAGCTGGCGCATGGAGACGGAGGAGGAGTTCGACGCCACCCGCTTCCTCGACCGCACCCTCATCTCCCTCTGCCAGCGCTTCGGCGACTTCCGCAAGGACGACCCCGACTCGTTCAACCTCGCCCCCCAGCTCAGCCTCTACCCCCAGTTCATGTTCAACCTCCGGCGGTGAGTGCGCGCCGAGGGGGCGCCGCCGCCGCCGCCGCCAGCCCCCCCTCAACACCCCCCGGGGCCGGCCGGCCCGGGCCCCCCGGCCGTGCGGGACCACCGTGCGGGGCCACCCGTGGAACCGCCGCCCCCCCCGCCCACCCCCGCCCCCGCAGGTCGCAGTTCGTCCAGGTGTTTGGCAACTCGCCGGACGAGACGACGTTTGCGCGCATCATGCTGGGCCGGGAGACGGTCGGGGACGCCATCGTGATGCTCCAGCCGTCGCTGGTGGCCTACTCGTTCTCCGGCCCCCCCGAGGCCGTCCTGCTGGACGTGGCGTCCATCGCCCCCGAGCGCATCCTGCTCCTCGACAGCTACTTCACCGTCGTCATCTTCCACGGCACGACGATCGCGCAGTGGCGCAAGGCCAACTACCAGGCGGACCCGCAGCACGCGTCCTTCGCGCAGCTCCTCGAGGCCCCGCGCGTGGACGCCCGGGGGATCATCCGCGACCGCTTCCCGGCCCCGCGGCTCGTCGACTGCGACCAGAACGGCAGCCAGTCGCGCTTCCTCCTGGCCAAGCTCAACCCGTCCGCCACGTACGCGAGCGTCGCGTCCACGCCCGGGGAGGTCATCATGACGGACGACGTCTCCCTCCAGGTCTTCATGGAGCACCTCAAGAAGCTCGCCGTCCAGGCCAGCTGAGGGGGGGGCGCGTGGCCCCCCCCGGGGCTGGGGGCCCGCACGGCACCCACTCGACTTGCATTGAAGCAGTTTCCGGCGCCCCGCTCGGCCCGCTCGCGCCCCGGCGCCCCGTGCCGCTCGCTCACCTGGCCCTCGCGTGACGGTTCCCCGCGACAAGCCCCGCGCCAGGCGCCTCCGCCTCCGCCACGCCGCCACCGGGGCCCGTTTTCCGCTGCGGGGAGCAGGATGGAGGAGCGCCAGCGGAGCAACGCGGCGGCGTCCGGGTCGCCGCGCGGTCGGGCGGATGGGGGACTCACTGTGTCGCGACTGTCGACGGGGAACCAGTTCGCCGCGGCGAGCCGCATCGAGGACGTGATCCGCGATCCGGACCCACAGCACCGGCAGGTGAGCGTCGCTGCTTGCGGCGGGGAATCTGGGCGTGGAAGGGGGCCGTCGACGCGCACGCGCGGCGCTGCCGGTCCGAACATCGAATCCTCTCAGCCCGGGCGCGGGGAGGGGGGGGATGCCGCCGCGTCGGGTCCCCGAACGCCGCGCGCCAAGACACTCGCTTGCCGCCTGCCCGGGCCCCCGGGCCCCTCCCCGAGCCCCCCCCGCGCCCCCGGCCCCCGCAGATGATGCGGGTGCACAAGAAGGGGGCCCTGGTGCGCGCCCTCGAGTCCCTCAAGTTCTTCGGCCTGCACCTCGGCGTCACGGCCGGGTCGGCGGGGCTGGCGCGCACCCTCGTGGCTCCCCTCTACCGGGCCCAGATCGTCCTGCAGGTGCAGCGGGGCGCGGTGACGGGGGAGCGGTACCGCGGGGCCTGGGACTACCTCACGAGCGCGGGGAGGCGGGAGGGCTTCTTCTCCCACTGGTGAGCCCCGGGCCCGGGGCGACGCGCGCGGCCGGCGGGGGCCCCGCGCCGGGCCCCCTCCCCCCCCGGCCGGGAGCGCCCACCCCCGGCCCCGCCCCCGCGCGCCCCGCAGGAGGGGCAACGGGGCGCACGTGCTCCGGCTGTTCCCCGAGGCGGCGCTCAAGTTCTACCTCACGGACCAGTACTCGGTGCTCTTCGCCCCGCGCGACAAGGACCACGGGGAGCTGTGGAACACGGTGCTCCGGCTGGGGCTGGGGCTCACGACGGCCGTGGTGACGACGGTGGCCGTGTACCCGCTGGACCTGGCGGCGACGCGGCTGGCCGCGGACCGCACGGAGCGCGGGGGCGTGCGGGTGTACAAGGGGGTCACCGACACGCTGCACCTGACGTACCGGAAGGAGGGGCTCCGGGGGCCGTGGAAAGGGCTCACGGCGGCGGCCCTGGCCAACGTGCCCTTCTACGCGGTGAACATCCAGGCCTACTTCTGGCTCACGTCGCTCCTCCCCGCGAGCACCGAGGCGAAGAAGTCGGCCTGGTACGCGTGGGCCAAGATGGGCGCGGGGGGCGCGAGCGGGGCGCTGGCGACGCTGGCCGCCTACCCCCTCGACACGCTGCGGCGGCGCGGGCAGGTGTTCGGGGCGATCGGGTTCGCGGGGCAGGACGAGCGCCCCCGGGGGCCCCTGGGCACGGCGGCCCGCGTCCTCCGCGAGGAGGGCGCCCGGGGCCTCTTCCGCGGGTGCGGCGTCGCCGTCGTCCGCGCCGTCCCGGCCTCGCTGCTCCATTTCACCCTCTACGACCTCCTCCGGTCCGGGGCCGTCTACATGGCGCCCCCGACCGCGCCCTCCCTCTGAGGGGCGGGCGGCCGCGGGGCCCCGCTCCGCCGGGGGCGGCCCTCGCCCCGCCCCCCGGGGGGGGTGGGACCTACCCCTCGGGACCCCCCTCCCGCGCCTTGCGCTCCCGCACGTTCTTGAAAATGTCGGGGCCCTTCATCCGCGATTCGCGCGACAGGTCCTTGGCCGCCCTCCTGCGGCGGGCGCGGGCGGGCGTGGGCGTGGGCGTGGGCGGGGGCGGGGGCGGGGGCGGGGGGCGCGGGGCCGTGCGGGCGGGGGCCCGGGGGGGGCGCGCCGGGGGCGGCAGGGTCTCGGCGGGGGCGGACCTGGCCTCCTCCGCGTCGATGTTGGTCTCCCGGAGGTGGTGGGCCCTCTGCTCCGCGTCCCGGACCCCCTTGAACGCGAACGGCAGCGCCGAGATGCCCAGCCCGGCGCACACCACGAGGAAGACCCGCCACTGGCTGGGCCGGGGGGGGACGACCGAGGGCCCCACCCGCATGAACCCGCCCGTGTCGACGCCTCGGTAGACCGGTGGGGGTCTCGGCGGCAGCTCGTTGTCCCTCCACCCCATATCCTCTCCTCCCAGGCCCGGTCGGTCGGCGGGGACGCCGCTGGACGCCGCTGGACGGGGCGTCGGAAGGGTCTCGGCGGGGGGGGCTCCTCTGCTCGCGCTCCGGCGGTCGTCGGGGGCGCGTTCGGGGGCGTCGGGGGGGACTGGGACGCGACCCCGGGCGTCCCCTCCGGGAGACCGTCGCGGGGGTGGCGCAGCGGGGGCCTCCGGCCCGCGCACGGGCGGGGGAACGGGAGAACCCTCCTGGCGTTTCGCGACCCTGGCTTCCCCGCCCCGCCCTCCCCGCGCAGCGGCTGGAGGCGGCACCGGGCCGCCCCGCGCCGCGGAAACCCGCGCGACGACCGTGAGGGAGTATCGACATGGCCCAGAGTTACCTGGACGCGGTGTGGAGGGCGGTTGGAGGGAGCTGGATGCTCGAGCGATGGTGAGTTCCGCTACCCACCACGCGGGCCCTCCGGCCCGAGGCCCCCCCCGCAGCGCCACGCTCGTGCCCGTCGCGCCACCTCCGGCGGCCCGCCGCCCCCGCCCCCCGGGCGCGGGCGGCGGCCGGCCCGCCCCCCCCCCCCCCCCCCCCCCGCCCCGCGACGCCCCCACCGCCTCCCTCCCCCCCCCGCAGCGGCCGCGCGGGGGCGGCGGCCCTCGCGGCGTCGGTGGTGGGCCTGGTGACCCTGGCGCGTTTCCTGGCGGCCGACTCGGACGCGCAGCTGTGGTGGCCCCGGGACCGCCCCCCCGCGGGCTTCTACGAGGGCAAGGTGGTGTGGGTGACGGGCGCCTCGCAGGGGCTGGGGCGGGAGCTGGCGCTGGCGCTGGCGCGGGAGGGCGCGCTGCTGGTGCTGTCGAGCCGGCGCGCCGGGGCCCTGGAGAGGGTGCGGGGGGAGTGCGAGGCCGCGGGCGGCGCCGCGGGGAGGGTCCGGACGCTGCCGCTGGACCTCACGGCGGCCCCCGCGGCGCTCGAGGAGGCGGCGGGGGTCGCCGACGGGCTCTTTGGGGAGGGGCGGGGGGTGGACGTGGTGGTGCACAACGCCGGGGCGAGCCAGAGCGCGGCGGCGCTCGACACGACCGCGGCGGTGGACGCCGAGATGCTGGCCCTCAACGTCTCGGGGCCCGTGGCGCTCACCCGGGCGGTCGCGCGGCGCATGGCGGCGGCCGGGCGGCGGGGGCAGTTCGTCGTCGTGTCGAGCATGAGCGCGGCGGTGCCCAGCCCCGGGCAGGCCACGTACTCTGCCACCAAGGCCGCCTTCCACATGTTCATGGCCAGCCTCCGCACCGAGCTCAGCGACCGCGGCATCTCGGGTGAGCGGCCGCCGGGGCGGGGGCGCCGGGCGCGCCCGCTGCCCGCCGCCCCCCCCGCGCCCGCCGGCACCAGGCCCTCCCCCCACCGCCCCCCCACCCCCGGCCCCGCCCCCCGCAGTGACCCTGGCGATGCCCGGGCCGATCGGGACGGGCCGGGAGGGGGAGCCCCGCGGGGTGTACGGCCCGGAGGGGCGGGTGCAGGCGGCGACGGGGCTGTCGTCGTCGCGGCTGGCGCCCGAGCGGTGCGCCCGCCTCGTCCTCGCGGCCGCCGCGCGCGGGCTCCCCGAGGCCTGGATCGCCCGGCACCCCGTCCTCCTGCTGGGGTACCTCCGCCAGTACGCGCCGCGGCTGGCCTGGCGCGTGCTCGACGCCGTGGGGCCGCGGCGCGTGCGCGCGATGGAGGGGGGCCAGGGCGGCTACTCGCTCCGGGCCATGCTGCTCGGAGGCCGGAGGAAGGACGAGTAGGGGTCGCGGGTGGGGGGGGGCGGAGGGGACGCGAGGGGGAGGCGGGGCGCCCCTTGCTGGTGATGCCACACGTTAAAGTGTCTATCGTCAAGGGGCGGCGCGTGCATCTCCGACGCCGGCCCCGTCTACACAGCCAGGTTCGGGTTCCATCCGCGGGCGGCGCTCCCGCTTACTTCCACCAGGGGGCGAGGCCGGTGCGGAAGTCGGTCTCCGTCCAGGGGGAGAAGAAGACGGCGTCCTCCTTCACGTCGCAGTGGGCGAGGGCGAGGGAGAGGGGGGCGGGGCCGCGGACGACACGGCCCTCGTTGTTGTAGCGGGACCCGTGGCAGGGGCACTGGAACTGGTTGGCCGAGGGCACCCAGGGGACGACGCACCCCAGGTGGGTGCACACGGCGTTGATGCCGTACTTCTCGATGTCGCCGTCGTTGGTCACGACGAGGTAGGTGGGGTCACCCTTGAGGCCCTGGGCGAGCTGCCTGCGGGGCGGGGGGGTGGGGGAGCGCGGTGCTCGGTGCTCGGCCGGCGTCCCGTGCGCAGGCGGGGGACCAGGAGGCCGGCGCCACGGCGCGGCGACGGGGGTGGCTCCCCGGCCGTGCCCGCCACCGGTCCAGGGGCCGCGGGGGGGGCGGGTAGGAGGCCCAGCCCCGGCGCGATTCGAGAGGGGGGGGATTTCGGCTCACCTGTCGCCCTTCTGGTGGGTCTTGAGGTACTCGGACTTCTTGATGTCGTTCCCGAGAGCGTCCTTGGCGGGGATGGCACCACCACCACCGCCGGCGCTGCGGGTGAGGGCCGAGTGGGAGGAAGGCTCGAGCTCGCGCGTCGTCCGGCCCGATGCCAACGCCGCGGCCGCAGGAAGAGCGCCAATACCCGACCTGGATAAATATACCGCCCATGGCGCGCCCGGAGCGGGGATCCGAGGCACCCCCGGCCGCAGCGGGGCGGGAAATCCCTGCTCGGGTCCCGAGCGCTGGCCCGCAGTCCCGGCCCCATGCCGCCCCGATTCCTAGGCTCGTCATCGCAGTCGAAGGTTCGATAAATTTTCCGGGGGATCCCTGGTCGACGACCACGACCTGCCCAAATCGAGCGAGAAATCCGTGCCCTCCCGTCGAGTCGAAACCTCACCTGGGGGGGATGAAGAAGGTCGCGTAGGGGAGGGCGAGGCCAGCGACGGGGAGGCCGGCGGCACCGACGAGGAGGAGGTTCACGATGTTCCTCTTGTTCATGTCGGGCACCTGCACGCGGAGCGAGCAGGAGGTTTGGTTGGGGAAAAGGACATCGGGGGTGCTCCCAGGCCCGATCCCCGGGTAAATCGACATCTCCCGCTGGAAAAGGGGCGAAAGCGACTCCAAACAAGCCGCCAGGAGGGTCGACGACCCCCCCGGACGTCCAGCGACAGGCCCGCGGAGTCCCCCACACTCTTCTCCAACACCCCCGGACTGTTCCCGCTCTGTCAGCAAGGGATCGATCCCCCTGTGCCAGTGCAGTACCTTCCACGACGGGCGTTTTGAAAGGACGGTGCCGCCGGCCCGAGCGCGGGCGGCTCGCGGGACAATATCGAAGGATCAATGCCCGTTTCACAGACCACCTCGCCCGGGGGTCCAACGAGGCGGTGAATCGCGCAGAGGGCGCGCGCAAACATTAGAAGACCCCTCGGTCCGCCGATTACCAGGCAGAGGGGGTAGCGCAGGAGGCACCGGGTCCCCTTCCGAACCGATTCAGTGACGTTACATTTCCGCCGGTGGGGGCGCTGGGGGGTCGGATAGGGACGGGACGGGCAGAGGAGGCGATAATAGCCCCGCATCATCGGAGACGCACCTCGCCGGAGACGGCAGCGGCCGCGCGCACGGCGCGCTTGGGGGCCACCACGCGGGCAGAGCCCACGGGGGCGCGGATGGAAGCGACGGAAGCCATGTTGACAGAGACGACCCGAAAGAAATCCGGGCGCCGGTGCGCTTCAACGCGGGCGATTAAGCATAGGTGGGGGTGTGGGGGCCGCGTCATTGCTCCCACCATCGCCTGCATGGCCGTGCCAGACCCTGGGCCTGTCGTTGCCCCCCGCCCCCTGGGGCTCCCGCCCGTCCCCCCCAAGGCTGCCCCGGGGCCTCGCACCACCGGGGGGCCGTTCACAACCGAACCTGGGGCGCCCGTGGCCCCACCGCAGGCGCGGCCCGCGCCCGGCCCGGGGGGCCTGGGCGAACACCCGCCGCCACGGCCGGTGCCCGTCCCTCCGAGGGACCCCCCGCCCCCGCGATCCGTGCGGGGCCTTGGCGCCCGGCCCGGCCCTGGGACAGGCGCGCGCAAGCAAATGCCGCCCTGGCGGACGGGCGGCCCTGCGGTAACGGGGGGGGAGCGGAGAGCCCCGGCCACCCCTGCCGGGCGGGGGGCCTGCGAGGGGGGCCAGGGAGCTGGGGCTTTGCGCCCACGCGGACCTGGCGCCGCGCGAGGTGCGTCGGGAGGCACGCGGGGGCGCCGGGTGGCGCCGGCGGCGGGCGGTGGGAGCGGTTGCGGGCGGCGCCCGGGGGGCCCGGCCCCCCGGTCGCACTGGGCGCCTGACTGTGGCTTGGTCTCAAGTCAGGTGACCGGGGGCGGCGTTCGCGGTCGGCCCGGGGGGCTCGGGGCGGCGAAAGGGCACGGCCTCCCGGACACTGCGGGATATTTTCGCCCACCGGCCGCGAATACGCTCCCCCAGACCCACGCGGGCGCCGTCACAAGGACCCCGAGAGGAGGAAGGACTTGCTGAGTACAGCTGACTGGGGCACTGACGCGGGTGGAGAGAGGAAACGAGACGGCGAGCTCCATCGCTGCTTAATAACGTCCTCGCCCCGTTCTCCGCCTACTTGCGCCCCTGGCCGACCCCCGGTCGCCCTCCCCCGCGGCCAAGAGTGAGTTTGGCCCCCGATTCCCTCGCCCGCGACCTCCCCCCCCAACCCCCCGCACAACCGCGTCCGGGGGTCGGGGCTGCCGTATCCGCCCTCCCGGCGCCCCGGGGACCCACGGCACCCCCTTCCCCCCACGAGGACCCGCCCCGGGCGCCCCCCCGAGAGGGGGACTCCGCCCCCTTTCCTCGCGCCACCTAGCCCGGCAGATTCGCGCGGCCCGCGTCACCACTCGCCCCCTTCACCGGTCCCGCGCGGGATTTTCCCCGGAAAGATCCGCAAAGTCGCGGCCCTGCTCGACCAAGCGGGCCGCCCCGCCCCGCCGAGGTCACATGGTCTCCCCCCCCGCACCACAGGGGGCTCCCCGCTTGCCAGCGCCCGACCGGACCCTCCGCCCCCTCCCCCGCCCGCAGCCCGCCGATCCGCCCCCCGGGTGGAAGGCAGACGGCTCGCCCCCCCCCCCCGATGGCGGAGCAGACGCCCCCCGCGGGGGTCGCGGCGACGGTCGGCGTCCCCGCGGTCGCGGTCGCCACGCCCATCACCGTGGCGGCGCCCACCACGCTCCCGGCGCCCGTGCTGCCCGAGGCGGCCGTGCCGGCGATCCCGGCCGTGTCCCTGCCCGCCACGACCGCCAGCATCGCCGCGGTCACCCTCCCCGGCGGCATCTCCCTCGGCGGACTCCCCGGGCTCCCCGGGCTCATCGGCAGCGCCGCCCTGGGCATCCCGGGCCAGGCCCCGGCCGCCCTCAACTTCGGGATGCTGGCGGCTCAGGCCGGCGTGGCGGGCGCCAAGCGCTCCTACGACGAGTACGACGACCGGCCCCGCGGCTCGGGCGCCAAGACGGTCGCCGACATGACCCCGGAGGAGCTGGAGAAGCGCCGCGCCCAGAACCGCAAGTGGGCGCAGGCCTCCCGCGCCCGCAAGAAGACGCGCCTGGTCGAGCTCGAGGAGCGGTGCAGGCAGCTCGAGACGGCCCAGGGGCAGCTGGTGGAGCAGGTGCAGCGGCACGCCAACGAGGCGGCCAAGCTGCGCCACTGCCTCGCCCAGGCCCACGCCCGCGCCGGCCGCGGCGAGCCCGTCGACGTCCCGTCGCTGCTGCAGTCGGTGGGGCTGACGCCCCAGGCGCTGGCCCCCGCCGTGCCGGCCGTGGGGCTCGCGGGGCAGGCGCCCGCCGCGGCGCTGGCCGGGGCCGGGGCCGCCGCGGACGCCCAGGCGGCGGCCGCCGCCCCGGCGGTCCCAGGCGTCTTCAACGGCCTCTCCTTGGCCATGCCCAGCCTCCTGCCGGCGGGCGCGGACGCCGCGGCCGGGGGGGTCCTGACGTCGCTCCCGGTGAGCGTCGGCGGGGCGCTCGCGCCGGCGGTCACTTCGGCCGGGGCGGGCGTCGCCGCCGCGCCCGCGCTCACCGTCACCGCCCCGGCCATCCGGCTACCCGCCGGGGACGCCCCGCCCGCTGCCACCGGCCTGCCCGCCGACGAGGCCAAGCCCGTCGCCCAGTGACGAGCCCGCGGGGGATGCCCCCCCGCCGTTGAACCGCACCGGACCCCCCTCCCCGGGGACCCCCTCACAGACCCCC
>Ga0181582_10004707_pt1 | contig 10995 bp, 9 predicted proteins | sample 071ome_32_FD_132438 | JGI IMG/M metagenome (GOLD analysis project Ga0181582, IMG submission 132438) | Coastal salt marsh microbial communities from the Groves Creek Marsh, Skidaway Island, Georgia - 071405AT metaG (megahit assembly) | ecosystem: Environmental > Aquatic > Marine > Intertidal zone... | reverse complement strand
GTCTTCTCCCAACAACGGGATCAGCGACTCGAGCTGTGCGAGTTCCTCGACGAGGTCGTTCCACGCTTCTGATGTTGCCTGTGTGCCCATCCTTCAATCCTCCGATCGGCTTTACAGTTAGACAAATGGCGTGCTTTTCTCAGATCAGATCTTATTTTGATCGTTTAGATCACTGATCTTACAGCTAGATTATAGGAACCTCATAATCGACTTCAACACTTTTTTGTAAGTGCACTCTATGAAAATGACCGAACCAGCAATGTATCCGAACCGCGCGCAGACAATCCCCCGCGCCCGGGTTACGCCTGTTCGCACCCTGGCGACGCTGTCACGCGCGGAGATAGCGGCGCTGTGCGAAAACCCGCCGGCGTCTGTCAGAAAGCTGCTGCGCAGTTGCTGCCTGGCGGTGCTGAGCAGTGGGCTCGAACTTGATGACGCGAGGGCGCTGTTTGAGCGCTATCGCGACTTTGACGTGCGGATAGAGCGGGAGAACCAGGGCGTGTGCCTTGCGCTGAGTAACGCGCCTGCGGGCGCATTCGTCGCCGGCCGCATAGTTGACGGTGTGCGTGAACAGCTTTTCGCTGTTCTGCGCGACCTTCTATTCACCAGCGAGGAGATTTGCGGTCGCGAGGAACAGGACGCGGCGCCGGCAGCGTCGATCAGCCCCACCGAATCAGTCTTTCGGATGCTGCGCAACGCGACGATCCTCGATGGCCGGAATAACCGCAGTCTTGTCGTCTGCTGGGGCGGACACGCCATTGGCAGAGCCGAGTACGAATACAGCAAAGACCTTGGCTACGCCCTGGGGCTGCACGGGTTCGATGTCTGTACCGGCTGCGGTCCGGGTGCCATGAAAGGGCCGATGAAAGGCGCGCTAGTTGGCCACGCGAAGCAACGAATCAGTGACGGCCGTTTTGTGGGGATCACTGAACCGGGGATTATTGCCGCCGAATCTCCCAACCCGATCGTCAATCGTCTCGTCATCATGCCCAATATGGAGCGTCGCCTTGAGGCTTTTGTGCGTCTCGCGCATGGCGTGGTTGTATTCCCGGGCGGTGTCGGGACCGTGGAGGAGATCCTTTACGTCCTTGGCGTGCTGGGGATGGCCGGCAACGAGCAGCAGCTGCTGCCAATCCTTTTTACCGGCCCCGCGGAAAGCGCGGACTTTTTTGAAAGCCTTGACGGGTTTATTCGCGCTGTTCTTGGTGACGCTGCAGCTGCCCACTACCGCGTCGTTATCGACAATCCCTCAGGGGTGGTCAGCGCGCTCAGTGAGGCGGTTGATCAGGTGCAGGAGTTCCGGCGACAGCAGGGCGATGCCCTGTTTTTCAACTGGCATCTGAATATCGAGCCCAGCTACCAGACAGTCTTCGTCCCAACCCACGAACGGATGGCTGCTCTCGATCTTTCGCCATCGCTTGAGACCCCTGTTCTGGCAGGGCAGTTGCGCCATGCCTTCGCGGGCATTGTTGCCGCGAATGTCAAGGCCGATTTTGCCTGTGCGGTAGAGGAGCGCGGTCCCATTGAGATTAGAGGTGCGCCTGTGATCCTGCGAGCCATGGAGCGATTGCTTGAATCCTTTGTACGAGATGGACGGATGAGGCTCGGACACCCAGGCTACGAGCCGACCTATCGTTTTCGCTCTGCGTAAACTGGGGGGGGGCGTGGGTCATCCACGGCTCAGTAGCCCGTCAGCTCCACATAGCCCAGCCCTGTATGCGTGCCGCTGATCGAAACGGCACCCTCCCAGTAAGGAAAGCGTCCGCGCCATTCCTGCTGCTGCAGTCGCGGTCGGACGAAGAGGTCAATCTCATGGTCTGCGACCGTGAGCCGCCACCCTGAGGGATAACGCCGCCCGCTGACAGGGCTGCGCCACCACTGAATATCGTGGAGTTGAACCGCGCCGAGCGGCAGTGCTGAGACCGTCCCGTTCGTATGCAGCAGACTGCCATGAGAGCGCGGTTCGATAGTTCCATCCTGGCGTCGCAGCCGATAAAACATGAGGCAGCTGCCGTCATCGAGCTGGAGGCCGAACCAGTCCCAGCCCGCTTGCTTTGGAGGGGCTGTATCGGAGCCCCACTCACGGTCGAGCCAGGCGCTGCCCCTGACCGGCACGCGCAGACCCTCAATCAGGACTGTACCCACTGCGCGCAACCGCGGAATTGAGTAGTAGTAAGAGCTCTGCGGGCCATCGCTGCTTTTACGCGATAAGCCTGCCTCTCCTTGCAGCACCGTGCTGCTGTTGGGTTGCAGTGAAAGGCGGATCCCGACGCCCGCCTGTGCTGCGCGCAACTCCCAGCTCTCGTCCTCTGGGTCTTGGCTGATGGACCAGTCGTCCAGCCAGATGCTCAATGGCTGGGCTTCTATCCCGGCCAGCGCCGGGTGCGCCCTGGTCAGGCGCTCATAGGCATGAAACTGACGGGTTGTTAGGTCGCTCAGCGCAAAGTGCCCCATGAGCACGCGCGGTGTCCGCCACGCGGAAGCAGACGCGGGGACGTTCGACGCGAGTTCGAAGCGAAATAACGTCAGCTGAAAGCCGAATTTGCGACCATCCTCGCTCTCGAGGTGCCCCGTGAAATACCACCATTCGTTGCGATAGGCCGGGTGCATCCCGTGATCCTGGGGGAACCGAAAAGCACGCGGGTGCTCGGCACGCAGAAAGTCCGGATCGGCAGGTAGCCCCAGGACAGCAGTGGGACGCTCGGTGCCGCTGGATGAGCCTGCCTCTGGACTCGCGGCGTCGAGCATCAGCCAGATGCTCGCCAGGCCGACCGCTACCCGGAAAAGGGCAGCACAGAGCCGCTCCTTACTCATTCCTCAACACCACCGCGGGCATCTGTCGGAGCGCGCGCTCAGTCGGGTAAATGCTTGCCAAGAGCGCCGCCACAACAGCGACCGCAGCTGGCACAAGGACAGCGGCCAGCGTCCAGCTGAGCGACATGCTCCAGCCGAAAGAGCGCACGTTGATGATGGCCGTCAGCAGCCAGGCGATGCCCGCTCCAACAGGTATCGCGAACAGAACTGCAGCGAAGGCGACAAACAAGGAAGTGGCGTAGAGGCTGCGTCGCATGAGAGCCGCGTCGCAGCCGCAGGCGCGAAGAACCGCGTACTCGCGCGCGCGCTCGAGATGCAGCGCGAGCAGAGCATTCAGCACTCCGAGCGCCGCGATGAGCTCGGCGAGCACGGTAAGCGCGTCGGTTATGCGGAAGGTGCGATCGAAGACATCAAGCGAATGCTGTCGGAGAGTTCGATTGGACCAGGTAGAGAGCCCACGCGGGCTGATCATCGAATCAATCCGCCGAAGCAGCGTGTTTCCCGCAGTATCGTCGAGATACAGCCCGATGCTGTTGGCACCTTCCTCTGCCCAGTGCGCGCGGTAGAACGGCCAGGCCACTGCGACAGTGCCCTGTTCGCTGGCGTAGTCGACGTAGATCCCGCGGACCGGTAGTGCAATTGGGCCATCCCGCGTTGGCAGCGTGATTGCGTCGCCGAGCGCGGCCATGTGCCGACGGGCGAAAGGCTCAGAGATAAACACTGCGTCGCCGGTCAGCCACGGTTCCCATTCGGGGCCTGCGACAAAGCGAAAGCCGGAGCGCGCTGCGGGCGGCAGCTCGAAGGCGCTGAGTCTGATGGAGTCTGCTGCGGCGGCCAGTTGCAGACGTCTGACCCGGCTGACAGCGGCCACCCCGGGAAGCGAGGCAATCTCGCTGACGGTGCCAGCGTCGATCAGAACTTCTGGACCCTGCGAACTGGCCGAAATATACAGGTCGGCGCGTAATAGCTGGTTGAGCCAGTCGTCGACCGCGGTGCGGAAACTCGTCACCATCAGACCGATCCCGATACTGATGGCGGTTGCGGTCATCAGCGCCGCAATGGCGAGGCCGAGTCCGGATAGCGCATTCCGCGCACTTTTCAGCGCCAGCTGCTCAGCCAGCGGCAGCCGGTCTGCGCACAGCCTTGCGGTCAGGCCGAGCAGCGCGCCAAGCAGCGGCGTCACAAGGACAATGGCAGCAAGTAGGTAGCAGCCCAGAGCGGCGAAGCCCGCCAGCAGCGACAGACCAGGGACGAGCAGCAGGGCGCCGCCCGAGGCAGACAGGGCAGCGGCTGACAGGAGATGCAGCCGGCTACGGCCGACTCCCGTCTGTGTTTGCTGGCGCATGCGCTGCGCAGGCGGGTGCGATGCCGCCTGCCAGGCCGGCACCACCGCTGCTGCCAATGAAACGGCCATCGCCATCCCGAAGCCAAGCAGCCAGAGTGTGGAGGAGCTGAGCGTCGTGAGTTGTTCTGGTGCCGCGTAGTGATCAGCCAGGCTCTGCGTGAACGAGGCGCTGAGGCCATTGGCCAGCAGCAGACCAAGTCCGTTGCCCAGGGCACCGCCGACCATGCCCAGCGCGGTCGCCTCGAGCGCGACGCTATTCAGGATCTCCCGCCGTGTGCAGCCCATGGCGCGCAGGCGGGCGTAGATCCGTTGACGCTGTCTGACCAGGAAGCTCATCGTGCTGTAGACCATGAAGCCACCCACGATGAGTGCCAGAAAACTGAGGGCATCGAGATTGGTATAGAACGCCTGCGTCAGCTGGCGCGTGCTGTTGAGGCTGCGGCCATAGCTCTCAAGCAGCATCGGAGGGCTGAGGTCTGTAACCAGGGTTTCCAGAGCATCGCGGTGCGCCGCATCCTGGGGTGTATGCAGCTCGATACGGGACAGCTTGCCGGCTTGCTGTAGGACCTCCTGTGCATTGGCGATGTCCATGACCAGCAGGCCTGTCCCCGGACCAGAGAGCGCGAAGTCGGCATCGGGCAATATCTCCAGCACCTTCAGCATCCGCATCGCCGAAGCGGCAGACTGAATTTGGAATTCACTGCCACTGACAAGTCCAAGTTCATCCGCGAGGCCACGGGGAAGAATGACCGTGCCAGGCTCCGTGATCAGGCGCATTGAGCTGCCGCCTGAGTTTGACAGGGGGGTTGGACGGGTCAGGGGATCGATGCCGACGATGTTCACCGTCCTGGTGTGCCGTTCAGGCCCCTCGATTAGCGTGACCTGTCCGCTGATGACCGGCGTTGGTTCAAACCCGGGCAGCGCCCGCCGTATCTCGGCCAGGTGGGATTCGGGAAATAGTCCTGCGCTGGAACGCACGATGTGCGTAGCGTTGCCGAAAACAGCGCCCAGCGCCTGGTCAAAAGCGCTTCGGGCACCTAGCTGTATGCCCTGGATGCCGATGACCACGGCGACACCGAGCCCGACCCCGAAGAGCGCAAGGAGGCATTGCAGGCGATGTCGCAGGAGAAAGCGCAGGGATGCGCGGTGGGTGATGTTCATTCGTCGGCAGGGCGCAATCGACCTCGCTCGAGATGCAGTGCGCGATCAGCGTGACGTGCCATGGTGCGACTGTGCGTCGCCATGAGCAGCGCCGCTCCGGTAGAGCGAACAGCATGTTCGAACAGGCGCATGACGGCTGCCGCGGTGTCGGCGTCCAGATTTCCCGTTGGTTCGTCAGCGATCACCAGGCTTGGACGATGCGCGACGGCACGCGCGATGGCAGTGCGCTGTTGCTCTCCTCCGGATATCGCATCCGGGTAGCGCTCGCTGACTGCGTCGAGATCAAGCTGGACCAGGAGCTGGGAGATCCGGGGTTCGCGCGCAAGTTCGTTCAGCTGCAGAGGCAGAGCAATGTTCTCGCGCACGGTCAGCGTGGGCAGGAGGTTATACGCCTGGAAAACAAAACCCAGATGCTCACGCCTGAACAACGTCCGCGCTTCTTCGTTGACGACGGAAAAGTCGTGCCCTGCGAAGGTGATCCGCCCTGCGTCCGGGGCGTCCATCTGTCCAATCAGGTTCAGCAGCGTGCTTTTTCCGGAGCCGCTGCGGCCCATGATGGCGACGAACTCCCCAGAAGCGATGTGCAGATCAATGCAATCAAGAATCGTCGGGCCGTTGTTGCTGTAGCGTTTGACGAGTCCGCTGACCTCGAGCAGCGGGGGCGCCGTGGTGTGCGTATCCGGGCGAACCGCGTCTTCGTTCTCTGCCGCTTGTCTCTTAGTACCCATCGTTCGTCGTTAAAGCGCCTGCCCGTCCATTGGGATCGCAGAAATGTGATGCAGTTCCCAGTTTCGTCGACAGGAGAGGCCTAAGCTGCAGCCATTCCTCCCATCCCTCCTCTTGCTTGACCTCGCTGCGGCGAGGTTTTTTTTTGCGTGCATCAGATATGCCGGCGGCCGGATACCGCTGTGCGGCTGAGCGTCGTCTGTATTTTCCGGCATTGCTGCATTTGCCTCAGTCGTTCAGCGCAAAGGGGGTGAAGGCCGTGTCCCGATCGTAGAAGTCCTCGTCTTCTGCTTTTTTGAGCGCGGCAACCGCAGCATAGGTCACGGGCGTCAGCAGTACCTCGACCGCCACCTTGAACGCAAAATTGAAGCCCAGCACCGTGAGCAGGCTGTCCGTCTGCCAGATCCCGTAAAACGCCACGGGATAGAACACCAGGCTGTCCACAGCCTGTCCAAGCACCGTCGAGCCAATGGTCCGCGTCCAGAGCAGGCGACCCTCAGTCCACACTTTCATGCGTGCCAGCACGTACGCATTCACAAAATCACCCATCCAGAAAGCAAGGATCGAGGCAATCGCGATCCGCCAGGTGCCGCCAAACACCGTTTCGAGAGCGGGCTGCAGGACGGTGTTGAAGGCTTCCCCGGAAGCGGGTGGAAGACGCAACACACCCTGTGTCATGGCGGTCGCGAAAATCATGGCGCCGAAGCCGGCCCAGATCACTCGCCGTGCGCGCGCATAGCCATACACCTCGGTCAGCACATCGCCAAAGAGGTAGCTGATTGGGAAAAAAAGGCTGCCAGCGCCGAAGACCAGCGTTGAGCCAAGGAACGGCAGCGCCAGGGGCAGGTCGATGGCGCAGATTTTCGCCGGCCCAATCAGGTTGGAGCACAGCAGCACCGCGACGAAACCCGCCATCAGCAGGTCGTAATAGCGATAGCGCTTGACCATGACCCGACGCTGCAATTCAGCGGGGCGCGGCAGAGAAACTGCGCAGCGCCGCGCGAACGCCCGGGAAGCTGTGGCTGGCGTTCTGCAGCTCGTCGACGAAGTCGATGATGTAGTAGCGATCTGCCAGCTGGCCACAACTCAGCACCCCGGTCAGCATGCTGGATACCCGCCGGCCGGTCCATCGAAACTGGGGAAGCTCGCTGGGTCCAAGCGCCAGGGGACGCTTCATCTCGATGACAAAGAAATCATCGTACTGGCGGCGCAATTCGTCGACGAACAGGTTCACGCAACGCACGTCGCTGAAGGTGCCAAGGAGGTTTTCGACGTCGGTTGCCGCCATGACCGTAATCAGCAGCCGCGTGGGCTGTCCGCGCTGCGTGGCCAGATAAGCCCAGGTCTCGCCCGTTAACGTTCGTGACAGCTGTGGCTGGGCGAGTCCCGGCGGTGTCATCAGCGAGAATGGCGGATGCTCAGTCTCGGCCGGCGCAGCGAGGGCGCACAGCAGCAGAACAGAGATAGCGAGCAGTTTCTCAGTCACCAAAACGCGCTTTCAGTACAGCCAGCCGAGCGGGGTCGTGGTCCATCAATGCGAGTTGGCGCAGCGCGATGCGTTGCGCCAGTCGCCCGAGGCGCGAGAGTGCCTTTTCGGGTAATTCGGGATTTCCTGACCTGAGGTGCAGTGCATTCGAGACTTGTGTTTTAGTCCGCACGTACTCTGGGTCGCCCAGCTCGCGGAGAATGCTCTGGAAAGCACTGTGCGCGCGCGGATCGAAGCGGCGCGGCTGCCCGAGAGGATCGAGCAGCGGGTGTTCCGGGTGGATACTGAGGATGAGTTCGTGCTCGGGTCTTAAAGGAACCGTCGTCGGTAGATGATGGCGGCCGTTCAGTCTCTGCGGCAGCAGGTGAGTGTGTGGACCGTCCGGCGTGTGGTCGCGCGCGATGGCTTGATACACCTCGATGCGGGCAAGCCCGGAGAGGACAACGCGATGCGGGCTCGCTTCGACCAGGGCTGTAAGCAATGGATGGTTGTCTTCGAGAACAGGTTGTCCGGTGTAAGCGCGCAGCATCTGCAAGAGTTCTGCGCGATCAGTACGCACGCAGAACGCTGCATCTCTCAGTCCCGCACCGAGGTCAAAAAGTCGGTGGTGGCGATGCTCCGGAGCAATGCTGCCGCTGTCTGTTCCCATCTCGGTCAGTACGCTGCGTGAGGCGTCTGCAGATCGCTCTATGAACAGCGCGATCCCCTGCTGCCAGCGCCCCTGGCCTGCGGACAGCGCTTCCCAAGCCAGTGCGCGAAGCGAAGGCTTGAGGTGGAGCTGTAGTCCACCGCGCGGGCTCGACACTGTGAACACCCCGTCAGAGCCACTCACGACTTCCCGCACATCGCCTGCAAATTCCGCGAGAGCGCCAGCGCCGCCAATGCTGAAAGCCGTGCGCTGATTAGCCAGTTGGTCCGAAATCAGCTGTCTGAGGGAGGTCTGCATGCGTGCGAGACGGGCGTTTGTCCGGTCGGGCGGAGGATAGCACCGCGCGCGTGGCTGAAGCAGTGCGAGTGTGCAGCGCCGCGCCAGGTTGTATGGTTCGCTGGCTCCGCTTCGCGGGGGGCATGCATGCGCGGCAGGTGCGCCGCGATATTTCGGCCCGGCCGCTCTAGAATGGCGCCCGTTTTGGCCTGAAGAAGAAAGCGACTCGCATGCAGATTGGATCACTTATTCGCCGCGCGGCGCTCTACTACGGAGATCAGACCTGTCTGACCGAGGGGACGCGCAATGTCAGTTTTCGCGAGTTCGACCGCCTGACGGACGTCGTCGGTAACGCCTTGCTGGCGCGCGGGCTCCAGCCGGGTGACCGGGTTGGCGTTCTTCTCCCCAATAGCATTGAGTGTCTCGTCGCGTATTACGCACTCGCTAAAGCAGGGCTCGTCCGGGTAGGGATGAATACCCGGGAAACGCTCGAAAATCATCGCTACAAGCTGGCCGACAGCGGTAGTCGGGCCGTGATCCACGATGATATCGACGGCCTGGAGGTCGAGATCAGTATTGCCGCGCAGGAATTCTCGGACATGCTGACCGCCGCTGACGACCAGCCCTGCGCGCAGGATCGCGCGCTCGATGCACCATTGCGGCTCGGCTACACCGGGGGTACGACGGGCAAAGCAAAGGCGGTAACCCTGACAACCCGGGGCGAACTGGCCGAGATGTCGGCGTTCCTGATGGACCTGGTGCCCGACCTCGAGACCGGCAATACCTTTCTTCATGCCGCTCCGATCGCCCACGCCTCCGGTGCTTTCTTTCTGCCGGCCTTGAGTCGCGGCGTGCGCTCTCTGGTCATGAAGAAATTCGACCCGGCCGAGTTCATCGAACTTGCGGTGCGGGAAAAAGCCAGCCACACCTTCCTGGTGCCGACCATGCTGGCCATGGTGCTGGAGCAGAATGCACTGCCTGAGGCGGAATTCTCTCTGCGCAAAATTGCCTATGGTGCTTCGCCGATTGCGCCCAGCCTGCTGCGGCGAGCCGAGGCCCGATTCGGTGAGATCTTTGCGCAGGTTTATGGTCAGGCAGAGAGCCCGATGGTCATTACCTGCCTTGCGCCCGAAGACCATGGTCGCGAAGGCTCCTGTGGCCGCCCGTTCACGTTCGTGGAGTGTGCTGTTTTCGATGAACAGGACCAGCCGCTGCCGCCGCGGGAGATCGGTGAGATTGTCTGTCGAGGTCCCCAGACCATGGCGTACTACTGGAACCGACCGGAGGCGACCGAGGAGGCATTTCGTAACGGTTGGCTGCACACGGGAGACATCGGCTACAGCGATGAGGACGGGTTCTACTACCTGGTCGACCGGAAAAACGACATGCTGATTTCCGGGGGCTACAACGTTTACCCCCGCGAGGTGGAGGACGTCCTGATGGGCTATCCCGGCGTGATAGAAGCGGCGGTGGTGGGGTTACCGGACGACAAGTGGGGCGATCGTGTCGAGGCGGTGGTCGCCGCGCGCGACGGGCTTGATGTTTCGGCGCTGGAGGCCTACGCCCGCGACAAGCTGGCCAACTACAAGCGACCGAAGGCGATCGCCGTGTGGCCCGAGCTGCCCAAGAGTGCCGCCAACAAGATTCTGCGACGCGAAGTCCGCGACCGCCTTGTTGCCGGGCAATCCTGAAACGAGGTCACGACATGTCATCTGAAGTTATCAATGTCTCCGCGGCGACCTTCGCGGCCGAGGTAGTGGAGCTTTCGCATAAGCTGCCCGTGCTGGTCGATTTCTGGGCCGCCTGGTGCGCGCCCTGCCGGTCACTGGCGCCGGTTCTGGAGGAACTTGCTGGCGAGCTGAACGGCGGACTCCGGGTGGCGAAAGTGGATACCGACGCAGAGCAGCAGCTCGCCGCCGAGTACGGGGTTCGAAGTCTGCCGACCTTACTCCTGTTTCGCGACGGCGCCCCGGTGGAACAGGCGGTTGGCGTCCAGTCGTTGCAGAGCCTTCGCGCGCTGGTGGAGCGATTCCTGCCGCGACCGGCTGACGCACTGCTTGGCGAGGCGAGGGGCGCGCTCGCAAGCGGCGATGCGGCGGCCGCGGCGGCGCTGATGGAAGAGGCGCTCGCCCTGGATGAAACGGATTTCAGGATCCATCCGCTGCTGGCCGAAAGCTACGTCGGGCTGGATCGATTCGACGACGCGCGGGCGGTGCTCGCTCATCTGCCGCCGAATATTGAAGTATCCGACGCCGTGCAGCGGATTCGCGCACGGATTGAGCTCCGCGACGCCGGAGCAGACGCGGATCCGAACGACGCTGTTGCGCAGGCCTATGCGGCGGCGCTCGCCAGTCTCAACGCCGGCGACCTGGATGCGGCAGCAGCGGCGCTGCTCGGTTTACTTGCCGCCCACCGCGACTGGCGCGACGGTCAGGTGCGTAAGGCGTTGCTCGACTTGTTCCGGATCAGCGAGGGTGACCCCCGCGTAAAGCTCTGGCGACGAGAAATGGCGCGGCTTTTGAACTAGGAGTCGCCGCC
>Ga0181582_10004703_pt1 | contig 11002 bp, 9 predicted proteins | sample 071ome_32_FD_132438 | JGI IMG/M metagenome (GOLD analysis project Ga0181582, IMG submission 132438) | Coastal salt marsh microbial communities from the Groves Creek Marsh, Skidaway Island, Georgia - 071405AT metaG (megahit assembly) | ecosystem: Environmental > Aquatic > Marine > Intertidal zone... | reverse complement strand
TGAGACACCAGAACTTTCTGCTCATAGAAAGGGTGATCAGCAAAAAGCACCGTCCAGCAGTCTGCGCAATAAAAGCGCGTGGTATCGGCAGACGCGTAGTTCATAAAGGCGCCAAGGTGCTGTGCTCCGCGCGCTATCGAAAACTCGTTCGGGAGCCAGCAGCAGTCGGCGCACAGATCCAGCGGGTACTGGGGACCACCGCGCTGAGTCGCGTACCACAACGCCGAGATGCAGTCGTGACAGCAGCATTCGTGGCGGAAAAGCTCTTTATCAGCCGGGAAATTGACGCAGATCCTTTCGCAACGACAGGTGATCGTAGCCATCACTCAATCCTCAACAGCTGCTTTGAAATATGAAGCGTCCCTGAGGCTCGGGGCGGGGAAGCCGAAGACGAACCGGATTTGGCAGCAGGAGTCGTCGTCCCTCACTTCCGCCCCGCCGATTGCGCACCTCGAAACACAGCAAACGCAATGCATGGAAGGTGGTCGACGTAATCTTCATCAAACATCTCTCCAACCGAACGCTTTTCAGTGCGTTATCGTCCTCACCCATAGAAGGACAGTAGCCAGTGACGGCTGAGCTTGGCGTTCCGCTCAGTCGGTCCCCCACCACCAACCCGACTTGCGACGCCCTCGGTCACACAGGCGATCGTCTAGCCACAGCGCCAGCCTGCGCAGCGGCGACCCTGCCAAGCGTCGCCAGAGGCGGTGATACCAGCGCGTGTAGTCGCGGTTATAAGGACACACGCGGATACAGATCGAACAGTCCGTATTCTGGTTCGCCCAGAACTTGAAGCACTTCTCCGCATCGACCGTCCACTTGCGCACGCCGCGGATATTGGAACGGTTGTAGATCTGCTGACTCGGCGGCTTGAAGGTAATCGCCCGCGGCGGGCAGCCAGTTGCGCAGCGGTCGCAGATTGCACAGAACGCCTCGACGCCGAAGCGCTTTGGTGCCGAGTGCTCGAGCGGCATGTCCGTGTGGATACGCCCGAGCCGCAGCCGCGGGCCGAACTCTTCGGTGATGAGAAGGCTGTGCCGCCCGACCTCGCCGAGCCCGGCCTGCACCGCCAGCGGGATTGCGAGCGAGGAGTCGTTCATGCTGGCGTATGCACGGTAGCCGAGATTACGGATGTACTGCGCCAGGGTCAGCAGGGTCAGCGCATCGTACGAATAACCCAGACCGGTCGCGCTCCCTGACAGTGCTGACGGCACGGTGCGCGTGAGCTTTTCGTCCATGGCTTCGCCGACAACAATCACGTGCGGCAGATCGTCCGGGATCTCCTGGGGCTTACTCTGCTGGCTGCGCTCGTCGTAGATGCCGCTGTACATCCAGCGCTCGTCGTATGCACACACACCCAGCAGATCCGCGCCCACCAGCGCCGCGACCTTGCGCAGGTCGGCCGTCGCTTCAGCCGCACTGGCAAACGGAAAAGCTTCAGGCCAGCCCGTCTCGTGCGACGAAAACGGATTGAAAAAACCCTCTTTGCGGCCCTGCGTGTCGCGATGCAGATCACGCAGCACGTTGGTCACATGCCAGGAAGCATTCCGAAGAGCATAGTCCCGTTGGCTGAACCCATCGGTCCGTCGCGCACGGGCATTGGGCATGAAGTAGCTGCGGAAGAAGTCGAGTGCCTTGTCGGTACGGACTTCCGGGTCCCATTCCGAGCGGCAGTAGATTTCGTCGCGCTGATCGAAGCGCTCAAAGTCCGCCTGAACCTTAAAGCCGGTCAGCTCATCGATCGGCCTGCGCTTGGCGTTGACATCATTCACGCCATCAGGCGCCGCCGAAGCTCACTTTGGGCAGGTCGGACATGGCCCGTTCGATCTCCGATTCCGGATAGCTGTAGCGCTCGAGCCTGCCTTCGTTGAAGGCGGCGTAGGCAGCCATATCAAAGTTGCCATGACCGCTCAGATTGAACGCGATGACCCGCTCTTCGCCGGTCTCACGACACGCCACAGCTTCGTTAATGGCAGCGCGCACGGCGTGATTCGACTCAGGCGCAGGCAGGATCCCCTCGCAGCGCGCGAACAGGATCCCGCCTTCGAAGGTATCAACCTGGTCAATCGCGACGGCCTCAATGTAGCCGTTGGCCACCAGCGCGCTGATCTGGGGCGACATGCCGTGGTAGCGCAGCCCGCCGGCGTGGATTCGCTCTGGGATGAACGAGTGCCCAAGGGTATACATGCGGCAGATCGGCGCGACGCCGGCCGCGTCTGCGTAATCCCAGGTGTAGTGCCCCCGGGTCAAGGTCGGGCAGGCTGCGGGCTCGGCGGCCACGATTCGCGTTTTGCGTCCGTTACGCAGGTTCTCGCGCACGAACGGAAACGTGAAGCCCGCGAAATTGGAGCCGCCGCCGGCGCAGGCAATGACCACATCCGGGTAGGTGTCCGCCATTTCAAGCTGCAGCAGCGTCTCCTCGCCGATGATTGTCTGATGCAGCATGACGTGCGGTAGAAATGACCCGAGGGAGTATTTCTTTTCGCCCCCGGACGCCAGTGCCGCCTCGATCCCCTCCGACACCGCGATGCCGAGCGCGCCCGGATGTTCGGGGTCCTGAGCCAGAAACCCCCGTCCGACCTCGGTGCGGTCGGACGGACTCGCATAGACCTCACCGCCAAAGGTCGTCATCACGTGGCGGCGATGGGGCTTCTGCTCGTAGGACACGCGCACCATGTAGATCTCGCAGCCCATGTCGAAAAAATTTGTCGCCATCGCCAGCGCCGAGCCCCACTGGCCCGCGCCCGTCTCCGTCGTCAGGGTCTTGATCCCTTCCTGCTTGGCATAAAAGGCCTGGGCGACAGAGGTGTTCGTTTTGTGCGAGCCGACCGGGCTGGTGCCTTCATATTTGTAGTAAATCCGGGCTGGTGTCTCGAGGAATTTCTCCAGCCGCACCGCGCGCACGAAGGGCGTCGGGCGCCACAGGTGATAGATCTCCTGAACCGGCTCCGGGATCTCGATGTATTGCTCTGCACTCATGTCCTGCGCAAGCAGCGACTTCGGCGAAAAGGAGGCCAGATATTCCGGCGTGACCACTTCACCGGTTTTTGGATCCAGCGGCGGCGGCATGTCTACCGGCATGTCGGCGTTGATGTTGTACCAGGTCGTCGGCATGCGTGACTGTTCAAGCGGAAACTGGGTTTTTGTACTCATGTGCTGTCGACCTTCCCGTGATGTGATGCTGAGCGCCACCGCAACGCAGCGGAACTACCCTACTGGGCGCTCAGGCGATTTTTCAAGCGCCCCAACGGCGTCTCCGTGCCCACCGCGCGCACTCAGGCCCGCGCTATCCAGCGTCATGGCGACGTCCCGTGACGCGCGTCCGCCCGGATTACGTCAGGACGGGCGCGCTGGTTTCTTCAGCTGGCGTCTGCCGGTGGGGCAAAATTCACCGGACATGGCTCGCCGACACTTTCCAGGCCGGTTGCATAGACCAGGCGGCCATAGCCGACAAAAATCGCGATGCGCCACCCCAGCGCCATGATCTCGCGCTCCGAGTAGTGTTGTTTCAGTTCATCCATGAGCGCATCACCGATAGCCAGATGGTTACCGGCCATCATCTCGGTGAATTTAAGCGCCGCTTTTTCCGCTGGTGAAAACAGTTCACTGTTCGCAAAATCCGGCAGCGCCGCCAGCATTGCATCTGAAAGACCCTGATCCCTCGCCGAGGCATACAGAGCTTTCATTCAGAGACTGCATTGATTGATTAACGCAACTTTCCGCCGCACGAGCTCGGTCAGCTTGACGCTGATCCCGTCGCCCTCGGCCATGATGTGGTTGTAATAAAACTGCACGAAATCCTTGTAGAGATCCGGCGTCTGGGAAAAGACCTGGATCCACTCGGACCCGCCCAGCGCCTCGTCACTCATATGCATGGTCTGCTGCAGCTCTGTCGGGAGTTCCTCGTAGGGAACCTTGCTGATTCGCAACACCTCACTTTCTCCCCTTTTTAGTTGGACGAGGAGAGATATAGCTAACCCGCTAGTCCTTGTCATCACGCTGAGGTGTCTTTGCATCCACGGGTTCGCCGCGAAACCGCAACAAGCTGCGCGCCGAGGATCCTCCGTATACTGCGCCGCAGGATTAACTGAGGGCAGCGACCATGAGTACAGAACCCGAATACACACCGCCGCGCGTGTGGCAATGGGACAGCGCAAGCGGTGGTCGCTTCGCCAACATCAACCGTCCCGTGGCCGGCGCGACTCACGACCAGCCACTGCCGACTGGCAAGCACGCGCTGCAGCTGTATTCACTGGCGACGCCGAATGGCGTGAAGGTCACCATCCTGCTTGAAGAGCTGCTGGAGATGGGCATCACCGACGCGGAGTACGACGCGTATCTGATCGAAATCATCAAGGGCGAGCAGTTCGCCAGCGGCTTTGTCGAGGTCAACCCGAACTCGAAGATCCCCGCTCTGCTCGACCGCAGCACCAGCCCGCCGACCCGCGTGTTCGAATCGGGCGCCATTCTTGTATATCTCGCCGAAAAATTCGGGGCCTTTCTGCCGCAGGGCCCGGCGCGGGCTGAATGTTTCTCCTGGCTCTTCTGGCAGATGGGTAGCGCGCCGTACCTGGGTGGCGGCTTCGGCCATTTCTACCGCTACGCCCCGGAGAAGAATGAATACGCCATCAATCGCTTCACCATGGAAGTCAAACGGCAGCTCGATGTGCTCGATCGCAATCTTGCCGATCGCCCCTACCTCTGCGGCGAGACGTATAACCTCGCCGATATTGCCGTCTATCCCTGGTATGGAGCACTGGTCATGGGCGAACTCTACGAGGCGGCCGAATTTCTCGACGTCACCACCTACACCCATGTCAGACGCTGGGCCGAGGTGATTCAGCGGCGACCGGCCGTTCAGCGCGGCCGGCGCGTAAATCGCAACTGGGGTCCTGAGGAGGAACAGCTGCCGGAACGGCATGCCGCGAGTGACTTCGCCTCCTGAGACCCGCAACGCCCGCACCGCTGTTATGCGACCACGCCGCTTTTCCGCGGGGGATATCGACGGCTTCTTTGGCCTTGCCGTCGACAACCTGGTCCAGTTCCTGCTCATCATCGGGCTCTGCAGCGGTGTCATTGGTATGCCGATGAGCCTGCTCCTGGGCTCAGTGTTGCCGGCTGCCGCCTTGTCGATCGCGGTCGGCAATATCTTCTACGCTCGTCAGGCTCGTGCTCTGGCGGCGAGTTCGGGCCGCAATGACGTCACCGCTCTTCCCTATGGCATCAACACGGTGTCGCTCTTTGCGTTTGTTTTCCTGGTCATGCTGCCGGCCCGTATCGCCGCTGAACAAGGGGGACAGAGCGCAGAGGAGGCAGCCCTGACAGCCTGGCAGGTCGGTCTCGCTGCCTGCTTTATCTCGGGCCTGATTGAGCTCGGTGGCGTGCTGATCGCCGACCGGGTGCGCCGCTGGACCCCGCGGGCAGCCTTGCTCTCGACTCTGAGCGGCATCGCCATCAGCTTCATTGCCATCGATTTCGCGGTGCGGACTTTCCAGATGCCGCTGGTCGCCATGCTGCCGCTGGCGGTGATACTGGCGACGTATTTCTCAGGTGTCCGCCTGCCGTGGCGGATCCCCGGTGGCGCGTGGGCGCTGGGTCTCGGGACCGCGGCCGCCTGGCTGCTGCACCTCGCCGGACTGCCGGGGACCCCGGTTCATGCAGAGGCTGTAGCGCCCGGCTTCGCCGCACTGGGGTTTTATCCACCGCTGCCGGTACTGTCGGATCTCCTCGCCGGACTCTCCCACCCTTTGACTCTCGCCGCACTCGTGCCGGTCATCATTCCCATGGGCCTGTTTAACGTGCTCGGCTCGCTACAGAACCTGGAGTCGGCGGAGGCCGCCGGCGACGCCTATGCGACGGCACCGTCGCTCGCAGTCAATGGCCTCGGCACCCTCGCGGCGGCTGGGTTCGGGTCCTGTTTCCCGACGACCATTTACATCGGTCATCCCGGCTGGAAAGCACTCGGGGCGCGTGCGGATTACGCCACTCTGAACGCCGTTTTTTTTATGGTCGTCGCCGGACTGGGACTGTCCGGCCTGGTCAGCGCGCTGATCCCGGTTGAAGCCGGCATGGCCATCCTGCTCTGGATCGGCATCATGATCACGGCCCAAGCATTCCAGACCACACCGGTGAGTCATGCTCCCGCGGTAGCGCTGGGGCTTTTCCCAGCGATCGCCGGATGGGGAGTGCTCATCCTCTCGCAGACACTGGCGGCCGCGGCGATCGCAAGCAGTACGCCGGATCTTGTGGCACAAACCCTGGCGCGACCAGATGCTTTCGCCCTGGCCGGGCTGCAGTTCAGCGGTCTGATTGCACTGTCTCAGGGCTTCATGCTGACCTGTCTCGTCTGGTCTGCCGCTGCAGCGCTGCTCATCGACCGTCGCTTCGCAGCCGCTGCCGGATGGATGGCCGCTGGCGCCATCCTCGCTTTCTTTGGTTTCATCCACGCGGGCGACCTGACCCCGTCCGGCAGCGTCTATCATCTCGGCTGGGGCGCTGGCAGCCAGTGGGCGCTGGCCTATGCCGGCTGCGCGGGATTCTTCTGGTTGACGGGATGGTGGGCGCTACAAGATGAGCAGTCGTCCGATAGAGCGGTCGACTGATAACGGCCCGGGCATGGAGAGCGGGCCCGCGACTGCGACTAACAGTAAAGGAGCCATGTCATGCTGCTGTTCCTGACCGGGCTGATCATTTTTTTCGCGCTGCACAGCCTGCCGATGGCGCGTAGCCTGCGCCAGAGTGCACTTGACCGCCTCGGTGCGGGTCTTTACCGCGTCCTGTTCTCAGCGCTCTCACTACTCGGCTTCGCGCTCATGGTGAGCGGTTATGCCGACGCACCGCGGCTCGTGATCTGGGAACCCCCGGCCGTGATGCGTTTTGCAACTCTCGTGCTCATGCTGCCGGTCTTCGTGCTACTCCTGGCCACCTACCTTCCTGGTCATATCAAGGCCAAGACCCGAAATCCAACGCTGCTCGCGCTGAAGACCTGGGCCCTTGCGCACTTGCTGGTTAACGGCGACCTGCCATCCATGCTCCTGTTCGGCGCCTTTCTGGCCTGGGGTGTCATCGACCTGATCAACGTCAAACGCAGTGGCCGCGCGGCGCAGGTCCCGCAACCGCGCGGCGGTTTCGATGTCGCCGCAGTAGCGGGTGGCCTGACGCTATATGCGCTGTTTGTTATCGACCTGCACGCCCGTCTGATCGGCGTCGCGCTGCTACCCTGACTCGGCGCAGTCTCCCGCAACGCGCTCCGAAGGCTCCGGCTGGCGTGTAAAATGCGCGCTCTTTCGACCTCGCCGCCAGGGACCCTCCATGGGCTCAGCGCCATCCGCGCAAGACGAAGCTTTTCAGCACCGGATCCTGCAGGGCGTATCCCGAACGTTCGCGCTCACGATTCCGCAGCTGCCGTCAGCGTTGCACCGGGCCGTAGCCAACGCCTACCTGCTGTGCCGTATCGCCGACACCATTGAGGACGATGCGGGGCTAAGCTTCGACCAGAAGAAGGACTACGCCAGCCGCTTTATCCAGATAGTTGACGGCGACCTGCAGGCCGAGCAGTTTGCAGAAGAGCTCGCGCCCGCGCTCGCGGCGCACGCCACCCCGGCTGAGCGCGAGCTCATCGCCAACACCACGGCGGTGATCCGTATCACCCATTTGCTCAATCCGGCGCAACGGCAGGCGATGGCGCGCTGCGTACGCATCATGTCTGAAGGCATGGTGCTCTATCAGGGCAAAGAGACTCTGGATGGCGTCGACAACCAGGCCGCTATGGATCGTTACTGCTACTACGTCGCCGGCGTCGTCGGTGAAATGCTGACGACTCTGTTCTGCAATCATTGTCCTGAGCTCGAAGCGCGTGAGCCCGAAATGATGCATCTGGCCGTTTCATTCGGGCAGGGATTGCAGATGACCAATATCCTCAAGGATATCTGGGACGACCGCGCTCGCGGCGCTTGCTGGCTGCCGCGGGACATCTTCGCCCGGCATGGCGTTGTTCTGAGCGAGACTGAACCCGGTACCGGTGGCCAGGGTTTCGAACTTGCGCTCGGTGAGCTCCTGGCCACAGCCCATGGGCATCTGGCGAACGCGTTGCGCTACACCCTCATCATTCCATCACGGGAAGCCGGGATCCGCCGCTTCTGCCTGTGGGCTGTGGGGATGGCGGTGCTCACTCTGCGCAAACTCAACGGACACCGGGATTTCGCCCACGGCGATACCGTCAAGATCTCCCGGCGCGCCGTAAAAACGACCGTTCTCGCCACCAGCGCTCTGGGTCGCTCCGACAGCGGGCTGCGCGCGCTGTTCAGCCTGGCCTCCATCGGCTTGCCGCGACAGGAAGTTCCCACGCCCATTGAGAGTGTTGCAGACATCTGCGGCACACGGCCCGCCCGCTGAAAACGCCGTTCAGCGGCGCCCCGAGGTCTGCTCTGTGAAACTAGGTTTTGTTGCGGCGATGCAGGCCGAGGCTGATGTATTTGACACCTCCGTGCACGCCTTGCCTGGACTGGCCGAGATGTCCGTGCTGTGCTCGGGACCAGGGCCGGACAATGCCGCCGCCGCAGCGCGTCGGCACGCTGCTGAAGATTGCGACGTCCTGGTCAGCTGGGGGTTGGCCGGTGGACTCAGCCCGTCCCTCCCTGTCGGTCGCCTGGTCTGCGGCAGCATGGCTGCCGCCGCAGAAGACGGAGAACGGCCGCAGGATGCAGCACTCGTCGGCCGGCTCAAGACGCGGCTGACCGCACTCGCACCCGCCTCCGGAACGTTCCTCAGCGCTCCGCGACCACTGGCGACAGTCGAAGAGAAACGAATCGCTCACGAACGTTCCGGCGCCGCGCTGGTGGATATGGAATCAGGCGCGATACGGGCCATTGCGGTCGAGCACGGGATCAGCTTTGTCTTCCTGCGCACGGTGATTGACTCTGCTCTGCACGACCTACCCCCAGCCGCGCTTTTAGAGCTGGACGCCCGCGGGCGAGCGAGGACCGGCGCGGTCGCCCGCAGCCTGATCCGCCACCCGCTCCAGCTGCCGGCATTGGTCCGCCTTGCGCGCAACTATCGCTGTGCCCTGACCACCCTCCGGCGCGCGGCGCGCCTGCTGACGGAGGCCGAAAGCGGCACATGCTGAAACACGTCGAAGACAAGCTCGAGGGCGGAATCGCAGCGCTGGCGGAAATCTGCCAGACCTATCGCTGGCTGGTGCTGGCGGGAGCCGTGGTGCTGGTGCTGCTGGCCGGAAGCTATACGGCGCGCAACATTGCGATCGATACAGACACGACAGAGATGCTCAGCGCAGAGCTGCCGTGGCGCCAGACCTATGCGGCCTACCAGCAGGCGTTCCCCTATTTCTCCGACACGCTCGTCGTCGTGCTCGATGCGGCGACTCCGGACCTCGCGCTGGAAGCCAGCAGCCGCCTGGCGGAATCTCTGCGCCGCGATACAGAGCATTTCTCCGAGGTGTTCAATCCGGCTGCGGACGACGTTCTGCTCCGCGAGCAGCTGTTGTACCTCGAGCTCGATGAAATTGAAGCTCTGACCACCGAGCTCAGCAGCGCTCAGGCTTTTCTTGGTCAGCTGGCTGCCGATCCTGGTCTGAACGGCCTGCTGACCGTCCTCGAACAGATTGTCGAACACGGTGGTGATCGCGCAGGTCTGCGCCTGGCCGACGTACTGGAAACTCTGGCACGTTCACTCGATGAACTGGCAGCCGGCAACACGCTGCCCATGTCCTGGCAAAGTCTGCTCACCGGCTCAGTGGTCGCGGCACCCAGACGCGTCATCTTCACAGCAAAACCGACGCTCGACTACAGCGAGGTATTGCCGGCTGCTGCCGCGATGGAAAGCTTTCAGAAGACCCTCAGGGACCTGGGTTACGACCGCGATGACAGCGGCGTACAAATCAGACTCACCGGGGGTGCGGCCCTGGCATACGACGAGCTCCGCAGCGTTATCAGGGGCGCCGAGCAATCCGCCCTGCTGGCTTTTATCATGGTCGCTCTGTGCCTGCTGGCGGCCCTGCGCTCGTTGCCACTGGTCCTGGTGACTCTTGTGGCGCTGGCGGCCGGGCTGGTGCTGACTGCCGGTTTCGCCACTCTCGTGGTTGGCACCCTGAATATGATCTCGATTGCATTTGCCGTGCTGTACGTCGGGCTCGGTGTCGATTTCGCGATCCATGTCTGCCTGCGTTATCGGGAACTGGCCGGGCGTGAAGCAAAACGCCAGGCAATCACCGCGACCATTCGCCATGTCGGCGTGTCACTGGTGCTGTGCGCGACCACCACGGCGATCGCCTTTTTCGCCTTCCTTCCAACCTCATACCGGGGCGTGGCAGAGCTGGGTCTGATCTCCGGGATGGGAATCCTGATCGGCCTTCTGGTCAGCCTGACGGTGTTACCAGCACTGCTGAGCATGATTCCGCAGCCACGTACTCTGCAGGTCAATGCCCGCACTGGACGTCTGCTGGGCGGGCTCTCCAGCCCCGGGCAGGCTCCGCGCATCCTCCTCGGCGCTCTTGTGGTGGCACTGCTCGCGGGGCTCTGCCTGCCGGCTGCCTACTTCGACAAGAACCCGCTGCACCTCAACGATCCGCAGGCGGAGTCCGTCAGGACGCTCGAGGAACTGGATCGCGATGGCTCAATGTCCGCAATCGCGATACTCCTGGATGACGCAGACCGACTCGATCGTCTGGTCGGCGACCTGGATGCGCTTTCCACGGTGCGCGCGGTGGTCGAGCCGCGCAGCCTGATCCCCACAGAGCAGGCGCAGAAGCTCGCGCTCGTCGATGAGCTCAACTTCACCCTCGGCGGCGCGCTGGGCACAGCACCGGCGACCCCGCTCCCGGCACAGGCAACCATTGAACGCCTGCGCAGCCTGCAGACAGGTTTCGCCGCCGCGGGTGGAGATTCCCCGGCCGCGGCGGCGGAGCGGGCCCTGGCCGCGGCGCTCGCACGAACGCTGGAACCGCTATCTGCCGGCAGCGATCGTGAAGCGGCCCTCACTGCAATCG
>Ga0181582_10004700_pt1 | contig 11006 bp, 10 predicted proteins | sample 071ome_32_FD_132438 | JGI IMG/M metagenome (GOLD analysis project Ga0181582, IMG submission 132438) | Coastal salt marsh microbial communities from the Groves Creek Marsh, Skidaway Island, Georgia - 071405AT metaG (megahit assembly) | ecosystem: Environmental > Aquatic > Marine > Intertidal... | reverse complement strand
GAGTCTTCAATGTGACCCGTTTCGCCGGCGCCACGATCCTCCTCCTGATCATGGCCCTGTCCGCGGGTACTCCATGGCGGACCGATTCCATCGCCTTGTATGCGGCCTACTGGCTCTTTGCACTGGCTTCGGTGGTCTTCAGTCTCTCCTCATCCAATGCCCGGATCCTGAACAGTTATTCGATTCCTGTCGTGGACATGCCGATGCTCTTCGTAATGCAGTCGACCTCGATGGCGCTGGCCGGCAACTACCTGGATGCGGAGACTTATGGAAGGCTGACCGGTGCCACCGCCGGTTACAGCATTGCGATGTATTCCCTGCTGATCATGCTGGCGACCCTGTCCGTGAAATTTTTCCAGATCATGTTCGCCTTCCTCCTGGCGTTCTTCTTCCAGTCGCGGCTGTGTTCGCAGGCGGGACTTTCCCCGGTTGCTTCGGTGGAGGCCTTCTTCCTTCTGCTGCTGGTCTCCGGGCTTTGTTACTTTGCCCGGAGGCATGTGCTGGTCCGCTCAACGACGACGTCCTGACTGGGGAATCTTCTCGCCCTTGGAGAGGGAGGTCAGGTTTTCGTAGGTGGAATTGATGATGGACTTGAGCTTCTCGTTCTCCATGTTGGCCAAGGCCGATTCCATCAGGTTCATGCGATTGCGGATCACGGTCGGATCTTCAGGGCGCTTCACATCACCGCCACCATCGAGTGCGGAGATCGCGTAGTAAAGGGTTCGGGTGTCTTCCATGTTGTTGATGATCTCCTTGAACATCATGTCAGCCTGCGGGTGTTTTCCGACCTGCTGAGAAACATGTCCGTAGATCTTTCCGCGATCCACACGATTGGTGACGCGGGGATCCATGAAGGCCTGGTAGAGTGCGGGAACGGCAGCCTCCTTGAGCGTGCTGGACATCCAGTTGAGGGCAAGGTGGTCGATCTTGCCGTCTTCCGTGATGATCTGCTGCTGGGCGGAGGCGATGTAGGATTGATCTCCATACTTCTGCAGCACGGCAAAGAGATAGTTCCGGTTGTACTGGTCCGACCGCATGATGTCGTCTCCTGCGACGGGATTGGAAAGGAGATCCGTGGCCACTTCGATGGCCAGTTCGCGATAGGCTCCGGGATTCATGTCCTCAAGCAGCCTCACCGCGTAGGCCACCTCGATGCCCCTGCCACTCGTGCCGAGTACCTCGGCAATCGCGGCCTCGGCTTCCGGGCCTCCGATCTGTGCCGCGGTTTCCATCAGCCCCAGTCGAAGCGAGGGCGGATTGGAAAAATCCCTTGAGGGCAGTCGCACCCAAGCATTCCGAATACGCTCGGACGCCTCACGGTTGGGATCCGGTTTTCTTTCTGGTCGTTGTTGTGAGGTGGACTGGGTCGACGCGGGCTGAGGACGGGGAGGACGGTCGTAGCTGACGTCCGCATTCATGGCCAGGACACCATGAATGACGGGAATCGCATTGGTCCCCAGGTCATAGAGCGTTTCAAACTGGTGGACGATCCTGCGTCGTGTCCGGTCATAGTCGAATCCACTTCCACCCGGCTTGAGTGCGACCAGTCGCTCGATCACGTAGTTAGGATCGGTGCCTGTGGCGACGGGCACCATGACCTCATTGGTCCTGATGATGGTTTCCGTGATGACCTCCGGTTGCAGGTCCTTCCGTGCGTTCTTCTCCTCCTGAAGTGCCTTCTCAAGATCCGTCACTTGAGCGACGAGGGTGTTGGTCTCAAGCTCATGAACGGTCTGCAACTGCCGCTTGGTCATGGTGTTGACCAACATGGCGGATGCGACGACGGCAATAATCGTGTTGACAAGGGTCTTCATCGGTCGGGTAACCGGTGCAACGTCTGGTGGACGCCTGGGGTTACGGATGTGAAGGAGATTATAGGTTGGATTTGCCTGAAGGAAAGGGTGGTTGTCTGAAGGGATCCGATTGACATCGGATTCTACGTAGACCTGCTCGTCCGGTCGTAGAACCGATTGTGAGATCGATCACTTCTGTTCTGGTACCAGACATCTCCCCCTCAGCCCGGCTTCGCTTTGGACAGCGAAACCATCACGCCTCCCGCCAGACTCAACACAAAGCCGGACAGCTGGGTGGCCTTCGGGATCTCGCCGAGGATCAACCATGCCAAGACCAATGTTCCGGCAGGGCCGATGCTTCCGATGATCGCGAACTTCTCCGATCCCGCACGTTGGATCCCGATCCCCATCAGGAAGAAGGGAACCAATGTGCCGAAGACTGCGAGGATGGCGCCGTCGCGAACCAGTGGAGTCGAAACCTGCAGGAGATCACCTGGCGAGTGCTGGATTCCATGGTGAAGAAAGACGAAGAAGCATGAGAAACAGGCCACCAGCGAGGTGAACCGCAGGGCCCCCATCTCCTTGGTCAGGTCACCACTGATGACGACAAAGCCGGCATAGGTGAGGGCACTCAACAACACCAGTCCGACGCCCAGCAAGGTCTCCGATGTGGAACCCAGGCCTTCGGCCTCGCCCATGAAGGAGATCACGATGCCCACGTAGGAGATGAGCATTGCCATGATGGTACGATGCGGAATCGTTCGCCTGAGGAACAACCATCCGCCCAGCAACACCAGCGAGGGATAGGTGAAGAGGACGATACGCTCCAGTCCGACGCTGATGTATTTCAGTCCGTGGAAGTTGATGATGGCCGAGAGGTAGTAGCCGATGAACCCGAGCAGGATCAGCTTGTTCCACTGCTGGCGGGTCAGGGGCGCGGCCTTGCGGGAGGTGATCCACGCGCAGAGCAGGAAGAAGGGGAATGACATCGCCATGCGAAGTGCGAGCACGGTGATGGTGTCGGCGCCATGTTCATAGGCGGATTTCACAAAGATGCCCTTCGAGCAGAAGAACAGGGAGCTTGCGGCCGAGGCCACATAGGCGATCAGTTGGTTGCGTGTTGCGCTGGACATGCCATCGGTTGGGATGGCTCCGAACAGGGGAAGAGGGTTCCTGAAAACAGAAAAACCCGCCCCGGTGCGGAGCAGGTTCTACATACGGATCTTTCAGTTTCAGTCAGATTCAGGCAGTGACGGCTCCACACGGGTTCGGCTTCCAGCTGATAAGCCAGAGAAGCGAAATCGTTTTGAGCCAAAGGTTCTGCATGAACAGGAGCGGGAGGCTAAAGGGTGAACGGTATTGGGCAACCTTAAAACAATATGGAGGGATGAGCTCCCGCGAGTCCCACTTGTTGAAGAAATAAACCACGAAGAATCGAAGATCACGGAGGATTGGATTTCAGATCCGACGTGAGTTGAAATCTGTGGGTCCTCTGAATCTGTGGTATATCCTTGGGAGCTGCTGCGGCTGACCCTCCGGGCAAAGCCGCGGTCCGAGGTATTGAAAGTGGGGGACAATAAACTGGAGGGGTGAGCTCCCGCGAATCCCACTTCAAGACCATGAAAGGGTGAAAGATAGAGTGGGCTCTGTTTAATCGGTTCTGATCGGCTGCCGCGGACACCTTGGAGCTCAGTATGCCACTCTCTGGAGTTTGGGACTCGCGGGAGCTCTTCCCTCCAGTTCAATGAAAACAAAAAAGCCCGACTCACTTTCGCGAGCCGGGCTTGTTGATTCAGATTGTTTCGGTCGCCCTATTTCGGTGCGGTCAGCCAGTCGAAGGAGACCTTCACCTCATCGCCGGTCTTGATGAGGCCGAGGGCGACCTTGGGGGCTGGGGGATCAATGCCGAAGTCGGACATCTTCACCTTGGTCTCGCCGGAGACCTTGAGCTTGCCGTCATCCTGGGGATGGAAGGTGACGGGGAGATCGATCTCCTTGGTCTTGCCTGACACGGTCAGCTTGCCCTTGGTGTTGAAGCTGAGTGGATCACCGGCCTTGCGGCCTTCGTTGTTCGGCTTCAGTTCGGTGAGGTTGAACTGGATCATCGGTTCGGACTCGGCGTTCATGGCCTGCTGCATGACGTTGTCCATGGCCTGCTTGCCACTGGCGAGGCGACGCACCGGGATGAGGATCTTCACCTTGGGCGTTTCCTTCACCTCAGGGATCGAGGCGACGGAAGGATCCATGGGGAAACCGGGAGGCAGTTCCATCGCACCGCCGACGAGGGACGTCTCGATGGTCCAGTCATGCACTGTCGAGGTGCCGTCGACCTTCATCTTGGTTCCGACGGGCTGTGAGGCGTAATACTTCCAGTCGGCGGCCTGCGCCGTGACGACCGAGGTGATGAGCGCTGCGGCGAGGGTGAGTTTTGGGAGTAGGGAGGGGGATTTCATGTTGTCCTTTGCTCTAGGGATTGAATCAGATGGCGAACCATTCCTTGGAGAAGTTGATCTTCTTGTTTCCGGCCACGGCCTCGTTGGCCTTGATGGCGCAGACCGTGGCGTTGTAACCATCGATGTAGCTGCCGAAGGCTTCCTTCTTTCCGTTGAGTTCCGCAACGAGATAGTCCTCAAGCCCGGTGTCGCCGCCGAAGAGGGTGATGTAGTCCTCCACCGAGGATAGGTGCTTGTGGCTGTTGTTCACGAAGGAACCGAGTGAGAGGTAAAGCTGGGATTCCTCAACGGCGCGACGGGCCTTGTCCTCGGCATCGCCGCCCTGGTCCTTGATCTGGGTGGCATTGGCGATGAGGGTGATGCCGGTCTCTTCGTAGAACTGATCCTTGCGGGCATAGACCTCCCAGCCAAGGAGCGGTGAATCCACCTCCTTGAACATCCAGGCCTTCGAGCCACGGATCATGATGGCGGAATCACTGCCATAGAACATCTCGTATTCGGCATCGAAGCTGTTGGCCAGGGTGGCGTCGTAGGCGTAGTTGAGTCCGTCGGCATATTCGAAGACGGCCTGGATGGTGTCTCCGACCTTGCGGCCGTCCTTCCAGAAACGGATGGAGCTGAATCCGGTGACCGCCTTTGGCGGCTCGTCGTAGGTCCAGTTCACCGCATCGAGCTGATGGATGCCGATCTCGCCGATGAGCCCGAGTGAAAGCTTGGGATCCAGGCGCCAGTTGATCTCCTCGCGGCGGGAGGCGATGGGTGAATCGCGGCGCCAGCTCTGCTTCTTGTGCCATTGCGCGCGGGCCATGGCGTTGGTGCCCATGGCGTTGACGCGGATGAACTCCAGAAGGAAGGAGCGCTGGGGGTCGGAGCGGTTCTGCAGTCCGACCTGGAAATGCTGCTTGTAGGCCTTCTTGGCTGCCTGGGCGATGGCGCGTGCGTCCTCGATGGTGTGCGCAATCGGTGCCTCGCAGTAAACGTGCTTTCCGGCCTCCAGTGCATCGATGACGATCTGGCGGTGCTGATGGGTGGGGGTTGCCACCACCACGGCCTGCACCTTCTTGTCGGCGAGCAGCTGCTTGTAATCCTCGTAACCCGCCGCGTTGGGGGCTGCCTTCTTGCCGCGTCTCAGGTAGGCGCCGTAGGTGTCGCAGACGGCGACAACCGGGGCATTGGGGAGAACGGCCATGGCGGCGATGGCATCGCGACCACGGGGGCCACATCCGATGACGCCGACATTTACGGGTGGGGATGCCTTGGCGTCATACTTGTTCTCGGCGTCCTGTGCCTTGAGCTCGACGGCGCCCGCCATGGCGAAGGAGGCAGCGGCGGAACCGGCGGCGATGAAGCTCCGGCGGTTCAGACCATTCAGTTTGTCAGCGTCATTCATGGTCTGGAAATCCCGAACGTGCATGGTTTCAGGCACGACACCTGGTCCTTGTGACTGATCAGGAAGGGGCTGAATTCAATGAAGTCGAAGAGGCATCTGGTCAAGGTTCAATTGCATGTCCCTCCTTTTCAGCCTCCGGATTGTGGGGTAACAATGTCCTGCGGGCAGAAAAAACCGACGATCCGACCATGCCTAAGAAAATCATTTCCTATGGAGAGACGCTCTGGGACCTGTTCAACGATGGGCCAAGACTTGGAGGGGCACCCTGCAACCTCGCAGTCCGGATTCACATGCTGGGCGAGAAGGGCTGGCTCGTCACGCGGCTGGGTGCGGATGAGCTGGGTGAGAAGGCCCTTTCCCAGCTCCGCGAAATCGGCCTCCTTTCCTCCTATATCCAGATCGACTCCTTCTATCCGACCGGAACGGTGGACGTGAAGCTCAACCTGGATGGTATTCCCGACTTCACCATCAACACCAACGTGGCCTATGACTTCATCTCCACGCGCGAAGACGTGAAGGTGGCGGCCTCCACGGTGGACTGTATCGCCTTTGGCACGCTTTCACAGCGGTCCGAGAAATCGAGGGAGACGCTCTATGCCATTCTTTCTTCCGTTCCCCAGACCCTGAAGTTTCTCGACCTGAACCTGCGGCGCGACTGTTACACCCACGCCACGGTGAGGCGTTCACTGGAATTTGCGGACATCCTCAAGCTGAACGAGGACGAGGCAGCCTTCATCCTGAAGGAATTTGAAATCGAGGTGACCGACATGCGGCAGGCCATCAGTGCGATTGCCGAAATCTACGACCTGTCCGTGGTCATCATCACCCTTGGAGGATCCGGGGTGGTGGTTGGCAACAACGAGGGGGAATGCCATTACGAGCCGGGCTTCAAGGTGGAGGTGGTGGATACCACGGGTTCGGGCGACGCCTTTTCAGCCGGCTTCATCACACGCTACCTCAACGGCGATTCCCTGGGAGATGCCGCCAGGTTCGGGAACGCCCTCGGTGCGATCGTGGCCACCAAGAAGGGGGGCACGGAGCCGGTTTCCTTTGAGGATGTGCAGCAATTCATCGCCAGTTCGCCGGATCGATCCATCGATCCGGACTATTCTTCCTGAATTCCAGGCGGCTTGCGAACATCCCTTTATCGGAACTCCTTGTTTTTGATGAACAGACTTATCGTCATCCTGGTCACCATCTTCCTGATATCCCCCACGACCTCCAACGCGGCGGAATCAAAGCAACAGACCCTTGAGAAGATCCTGGCTGCGGCATCGGCGGGCAACGCGGATGCCCAATACCAGGCCGGCGGTTATTTCCATACGGGGATGGGAGGAAAGGTCGACCTGAAGCGGGCGGTGGAATACTACTCGATGGCGGCCAGGCAGGGACATGCCGGTGCCCAGAACAACCTCGCCATGTTTTACGCCACGGGGAACACCGTGGAGAAGGATTCCAAGTTGGCGGCCCAATGGTATGCCAAGGCTGCGGAGCAGGGACTGCCGGATGCCGTCAACAACCTGGGCTGGATGCTGGCTGTGGGCATGGGGGTGAAGCAGGACCAGGAAAGGGGACTGGCCCTCATCCGGAAGGCCGTGGAGATGGGCAACCTTTCCGCGGAGAACAACCTCGGCATCTTCTATGACGAGGGGTGGGCGGTTGAGAAGAATCATCACACGGCGGTCTACTGGTTCCAGAAGGCGGCCAAGAAGGGCAATCCCGCCGCACAGAAGAACCTGGGTGTCCACCTGCTGGCGGGCAAGAGCGTCCCCAAGGACATCGTCAGCGCGGGCAAATGGCTGTTGCTGGCCGCGCAAGGTGGAGACGAGGACGCCAAGGTTCGCCTGAAGAAGCTTCAACCCCAGCTGACGTATTTGCAGAAGGAGAAGATCATGGAACTGGCTTCCGAGTTCCGCCCCATGCTTCCGGAACCGACGGGCAGCAAGGACAAGAACGAGGGTGGAACCGATCAACCCAAGTCCTACGGCACCGGCTTCTTCGTCACCGATGACGGCTATCTGCTCACCAATCATCATGTGGTCAAGGGTTCCAGCAAGATCCTCGTCCACTACCGGGGACAGGTCTTTCCGGTCAGGAGCCTGAAGTATGATGCCTTGAGTGATGTCGCCGTGCTCAAGATCGATGCCAGGACGCAATACCTTCCGCTTGTTCCCAGCCGGGACATCCGAAGCGGGGACGATGTGTTCACCATCGGTTTTCCCAATGTTGCCGTCCAGGGACGTGCTCCCAAATACACCAGCGGTGAGATCAACAGCATGACCGGCGAGAGGGATGATCCCCGTTTCTTCCAGATGAGCACCCAGATCCAACCGGGTAATTCCGGGGGCGCCCTCGTCGATGGATCAGGACGGGTCATCGGCATCGTGAGCAAGCGTCTGCAGGACATGAAGACGCTCGAGAAGACCGGGTTCCTGCCTCAGGACGTCAACTACGCCCTGAAGTCCAGCTATGTGCTTGCCTTTCTGGAGCTTTCCCCGGAGGCCCTCAACAAGGTTCTTTCCCTCACTTCGGCCCGCCCGAGGTTGGAAGGGGAGATTGCATCCCAGGTGGAGGCGGCCACCGCCATGGTGGTCACCTATTGATCCTTTGCCCCTGCTGGCCACAGGGTTGCGCCAGGGATTTGCGGAGTTCATCCAAAACCCACCAACCCATCTCATGAATGGGAGCAACCCGAAGGGCGAGGTCGATCTTGCCCCCTGAGTGCGTTGCGCTTCCTTCTGTGATGAACCCATCATCGCCAGTCAGTGCGCCTTCCCAGGAACCAAAATCAACCTCGCGCGAGTGGCTGCCATCCATGAGATGGGTTTTTGAAACTTCGATACAGTTCATGGTTTCCCGGTAATGGGACATCCGGTATTTTCTCGCCCCTTGCTATGAATGAGTCATCCGAACAATTGTGGGAGCGGTTCCAGAAGTACTACTCCGAATTTCCATCCATCGGTCTTTCCCTTGATCTCAGCCGTATGAAATTTGCGGATGGTTTCCTGGAGGCCAAGAGATCGGATGTCGAGAACGCCTTCCAGAAGATGGCGGAGCTGGAAGCGGGCGCGATTTCGAATCCGGATGAGAACCGGATGGTGGGCCACTACTGGTTGCGCAATGCCGCGCTGGCTCCGGATGCCGAACTGCAGAAGGCCATTGAAGGCAACCTGAAGGACATCGAGACCTTTGCCGCCGACGTGCATGCGGGGCGTGTGGCCGGTGATGGTGGCCAATTCGAGCACATCCTGATCATTGGTATCGGAGGCTCGGCGCTGGGTCCCCAGTTCGTTTCCAACGCACTGAGCCAGCCAGCGACCGACAAGGCCACGCCCTGGTTCTTCGACAACACCGACCCGGACGGGATGGACAAGGTGATCTCGGCGCTGGAAGGAAAGCTGGGAAGGACACTCTCCATCGTCATCTCCAAGAGTGGTGGTACCAAGGAAACCCGGAACGGCATGCTCGAGGCCAAGAAGGCCTACGAGGCGGCCGGTCTGGATTTCGCCAAGCATGCCGTCGCGGTGACCGGTGAAGGCAGCAACCTCGACAAGGTGGCGGTATCCGAAGGATGGCTGAAGCGCTTCCCGATGTGGGACTGGGTGGGTGGACGCACCAGTGAACTGGCCGGGGTGGGACTGATCCCTGCCGCCCTCCAGGGGCTCGACATCAAGGGCATGCTGGAAGGCGCCCGTTCCTGCGATGAACTGACCCGGATTCAGAGCATCGGTGAGAACCCGGCCATGCAGCTCGCCCTCATGTGGCTGCACTCCGGCAACGCCAAGGGAGAGAAGGACATGGTCATCCTTCCCTACAAGGACCGGCTCGAGCTTTTCTCGAAGTACCTTCAGCAGCTGATCATGGAATCGCTGGGCAAGGAGCTGGACCTCGATGGCAACGTCGTGAACCAGGGAATCGCCGTCTATGGGAACAAGGGTTCCACCGATCAGCATGCCTACGTCCAACAGCTGCGCGAGGGTGTTCACAACTTTTTCGTGACCTTCATCGAGGTGCTCAAGGATCGCGATGGGGAATCCATCGAGGTGCAGGAAGGTGTGACCTCGGGTGACTACCTCAGCGGCTTCCTGCAGGGCACGCGCAAGGCGCTCTACGAGAAGGACCGTGAATCCGTGACCATCACCGTGAACGAAGTGTCACCTTTTACGGTGGGTGTCCTGATTGCGCTCTATGAAAGGGCGGTTGGCTTTTACGCCTCCATGGTGAACATCAATGCCTATCATCAGCCCGGTGTCGAGGCCGGCAAGAAGGCGGCCGAGGCGGTCATCAGCCTCCAGGCCAAGGCGGTCGAGTTCCTGAAGGCACAGCCCGAACCGGTCAGTGTCCAGCAGGTGGCCGAAGGTACCGGCGAAACGGATTCCATCGAGAGTCTCTTCAAGATCCTCAACCACCTGGCTGCCAATCCCGACCGGGGCGTGGAGAAACTGGCTGGTGCCACGCCTTTCGATTCGAAGTATCGGATCACGGCCTGACGGATTGTCATCCTGGATTTGAAAGGCGGAGGTTTCCATTGCGGGCCTCCGCCTTTTTCACGGACGCTTGTGGTTCGTCAACATGTCGCAGCTTCATACCAGGCAAAAGATCTTCATTGCAGCCGGCATTGGCTTTGCGGTCTTTCTCAGCTGGATCATCTGGTCGGCGAACCGGGGGCAGCCGAATCCCTTCTTCACCCTTGGCCGACAGTTTCCCTTCGGCGACAAGATCGGGCACTTCGTGCTCTTTGCGATACTCACCTTCTTCGTCAATGGAGCCCTGGGGCATCGAACCGTAACGATAGGTCGCTGGACGCCGAAGATGGGAGCGCTCGGTGTCTCGGTTTTCATTGTGCTTGAGGAAGGCAGCCAATACTGGATTCCAAACCGGACCCTCGATTTCTGGGACCTGTTCTGGAGTCTCGCGGGTGTCTTGTCCGTTTCCTGGATCGGGAAGCGGGAGGAGTCCGGGGTCGAAACCGGTGAAGACCTCTCCTGATCGCACTTGCGGCCTGTTTTTTTATGTAAATAATTGTGGTTCGCCCGCGTCTTGTAGGGCGGCTGTCTATGCGGATTATTTTCGGAACATGGTTGATGACGCTCCTTTTCGGGCTTTCCTCCGTCCTTGCGGATGAGAGAAAGGCCTCGGTGTCGCCCATGGAAGTCGAGGAGCTGAAGGCATTCACCGGGGAACACTGCTTTCGCTGTCATGGCAACGAAAAGGCCAAGGCCAAGCTGAATCTCGAGAAGATGTTGTCTGGAACCCACCCCTTTGACGCCGCCCAGCATTGGCGGGAGGTATTCGAGAGGGTGAGCCTGATGGAGATGCCGCCGGAGGGCGAGCCCATGCCCCCGATGCTTGACCGGGAGCGCTACATGG
>Ga0181582_10004694_pt1 | contig 11016 bp, 12 predicted proteins | sample 071ome_32_FD_132438 | JGI IMG/M metagenome (GOLD analysis project Ga0181582, IMG submission 132438) | Coastal salt marsh microbial communities from the Groves Creek Marsh, Skidaway Island, Georgia - 071405AT metaG (megahit assembly) | ecosystem: Environmental > Aquatic > Marine > Intertidal... | reverse complement strand
ATCGCGAGCGAGCTCGCAGCGGCAGCGAGCGGCGGGTTTACCGCCGTGTGCGCCACACCGGATACGGATCCGGTCGTCGACACGCCGGCGGTTGTCGAGCTTATCCACCAACGCGCCCGTGGCGTGCGCGGTGCGCGCGTTCACTGTATTGGCGCGCTAACGCGCGAGCTGGAAGGCGAAATCCTAGCTGAGATGCAGGCGCTGAAAGATATCGGCTGCGTCGCTGTGTCCAATGCAAACAACCCCGTGCGCGACACGAGCGTGCTGAAAAGCGCGCTCGCCTATGCCTCCACGCTCAACCTGACCGTCGTGCTGCAACCGGCCGATCCCTGGCTGTCGGCCAAGGGCGTCATGCACGAGGGCGCGCAGAGCACCCGCCTCGGACTTCCAGGCATACCCGCTGCCGCCGAGCTTATCGGCCTGACCCGCGATCTCATGCTGATTGCGGCGACCGGCGTCAAAGCCCACTTTCACACGCTCTCAACCGGCGCGGCGGTCCCCTACATCACCAGCGCCCGCGCCGACGGCCTGGCCGTGACGGCAGACGTTGGCCTCGCCCATCTGTGCCTCACTGACAGCGCAGTCAGCAACTACAGCGGAGCAGCGAATGTGCAACCGCCATTGCGCTCGCAACGAGACCGGCAGCAGCTCGTAGCGGCGTTGAAAAGGGGCGACATCGATGCACTCTCGGCGCATCATCAGCCGCAGGATGCGGACGCCAAAGCCGCGCCGTTCGCGGCGGCTGCACCCGGCATCTCCGGCTTCGATACCTTCATTCCTCTTCTGCTGGATGTCGTCAGGCGCGGCAGGGTACCGCTGTCCCGGGCGCTCGCGGCCTGCACTCAGGCGCCGGCTGCAGCTCTCGGTCTGCAGGGAGGCACTCTGGTCAAAGGCGAAAGAGCGGATATCTGCATTTTTGACCCGAGCCACGAATGGATCCTGAACGCAGCGACCGCTTTCAGTTGCGGTCTCAACACCCCGTTTTTCGGCCACACCCTGCGCGGCCGGGTCACTCATACGCTGGTCGGCGGCCGCGTGGTCTATGAACTCGAACGCTGAAATAAATACCGCAGTTGCGCTGCGTCCGCATCGCAACACCCTGCATCTGGAGCAGGCGGCGATCATGTCGATCGAACACTTCGCGGGAGACCAGGTCATCATGCGCCTGTCCAGCCCGACGCTTGCCGCTCGAGCGCTCCCGGGCCAGTTCGTTCATGTTCAATGCGACCCGAGTCTGCCCATGCGACGCCCCATGTCGCTGATGCGCGCGGACAGTCAGGCCGGGTGGGTCGACATCCTGTTCAAAGTTCACGGCCACGGCACCCGCCTGCTGGCCAAAAGGCGGGTTGGCGACACGCTCAGCGTTCTCGGACCCATCGGCCGCACTTTCCGTCTGGAGAGTTATCGTGCCCGCCCGCTGCTAATCGGCGGCGGCGTAGGGATCCCGCCGATGATCTTCCTCGCTGAGCACATGCGTCACAGCAGGGCACCGGTGACTCCCTTTGTTGTCATGGGCTCTGAGGTGCCGTTTCCATTCCAGGCACGACCGTCACAGATCCTGGTCCACGGACTGGACCCTGAATGCATCGCTGCCGTGCCTCTGCTGGACGACTGGGGGATCGCCTCGAGACTCGCCAGTCAGCAGGACTTCCCTGGCTGCTATCGCGGGCATGTGACTGAGCTCGCACGGCGCTGGCTTGAACAATCCATAGACGCCGTGGGCGACGTCGAGATCTTTGCCTGCGGCCCAACGCCGATGCTGCGTGCCGTTCAGGCGCTTGCTCTGGAATTCGAGGTTCGATGCGAGATCTCCATCGAGGAGTACATGGCGTGCGGCGTGGGTGGCTGCGCAGGCTGCTGTGTATCGGTCATAACCGACGAGGGAGAAGCCATGAAGCGCGCCTGCGTCGACGGCCCCGTGTTTGACGCAGCCAGTGTCAGGCTGTCGTCCTGAGCACACCTCGCGTCCAGTCGCGAGCGATCAATCGGCGCCGCATCCCCGCCTGCCCGGCCTGATCCGTCGATACCGAGCCAACCCGCATCGACGTCCTCAAGATGACAGGTTCACCCGGCTTTTTGCAGAGCTCGATCGGCTGATCGCAGACCAGGGCCTGCCCGTCGTGCTGGATAGCGGCTGTGGAACCGGTCTGTCCAGCAGGGCTCTCGCCCAACGGTTCCCGAAGTGCCTGGTGATCGCCTGTGACCGCAGCGCCGCACGCCTGCGAAAAGCCTCCGGCGGCATTTCTCGACCCGACAATCTGCGCATCATCCGCGCTGATCTACCGGCGCTGTGGGCGCACGCCCGTACCACCGGATGGCCTGTGCTGCACCACTTTCTGCTCTATCCCAATCCGTGGCCAAAGCCGCGTCATCTGACCCGGCGCTGGCACGCCAACCCGGCGATGGCGGATCTGCTGGCGCTCGGCGGCACGTTCGAAATGCGGACCAACTGGGCGCTTTACGCCGACGAGTCTGCACAGGCCATCGGCTGCTGGACGGGACTTAAGGTCAGCGCGGAGCTTTTCCGTCCCGAGCTGCCGTTAAGCGCCTTCGAAAGGAAATATCAGCGCAGCGGTCATGCGCTGTTCCGAGTGCGGGCTACTCTGGGCTCGCTGCCGCCCACTCGGAGTATTACTCAGGTAACGTCATCAAACCGTGAGCCATCAGCGTCTGCTCGATCTCGGCCCGATTGAATCCGACCAGAACATCGTCGTGGATTCTGATCGTCGGGACGACCCGCTGCGGGAGCGTATCAAACAGCCGACGCCCTTCAGCGCCGTCATCGATATCGTATTCGCAGTGAGCTATCGCCTGCGTCTGCAGGTAGTCACGCGCGCGTCGGCAATATCCACACCAGGAGGCGCTCAGCATCACCAGCGTATCGGATCCCGGCGTGACATCGCGGCCGCACAGGATCGGCTCCGGATCCTCCACCTGCCGCACAACAAGCACAAGCAGACCGACAGCAACCAGTGCAAGCCAGGGACCGGATCTCCACGCCACGCCGCCCAGCCTGCGGGATTCAGCCACCAGCAGCCCAGCGGTAGGTTTTCAGATCGATGTGTCCCGCATCGTCACCACAGACGCCTTCCTGCATCAGTAGTGCGTACTGCAGCTCGTCTCGTGTCCCGTGCTTCCGTGGACTTACCCTGCCGGTTCGATTGATAACCCTGTGCCAGGGCACGTCGATTCCGGGCGGCAGCGCAGACAGCGCATAGCCAACCTGGCGTGCACCGGAAGGTCCTTCAATTCCTGCCAGGGCAGCAATCTGCCCATAGGTTGCGACCCGACCAGCGGGAATCAGGGATACAACAGCCCAGACGGCTTCGTTCCTGCGACAGGGAACCGCGTCTGTTTTCACCGCCGCCTGCGACGCAGCAGCGGCAACCTTCCGGCGCGGCCGTCCCAATGGGTTCAACACTTTTCAATCGGAACAGCTCGAACCTCAGGCCCAACCTCAATGCGCCATCCTCTATCGGGGCGGTCGGTCGCGCGCAGACACAGCAGGGCGGCACTCTGTCCCGTCCAGCGCGCAGCGATGTTGCTGACAGTAAACGGGACGCCATCATTTTCCAGCTTTGATTCCAGGAGTTTGCTTACCTTATCCGTGCCGTCCACTGCGTAGGCGGTGACGAAAAAAGGCCCTTGCGGCATCTTCGACTGCGACACTGTCAGCCTCAGGCGCCAGGCCCCGTCGGGCGAAACCGACTCGGAGAACAATTCCTCCGGCGTGCGCCCGCAGCCCGCCAGGAGCAGGCAGCACGCGGCCAGGCGCGACCAGGACCGGCGCGCGCCGATGACGCTGCCGAGAGAACCTGAAGCGACGCTCCGCGGTGAACGCAAGTGCTCAGTCAACATGGTCTCTCTCCGCTTCGAACAGTGCGTTCCAGGCGGCCCACTGATCAGCGTTGGATGGGAATTTAGGGTGGTCGAAACGCGCCAGCACCCAGTGTTTATCACCCTGGCCATAAACCCTGGCTGCGTTGAAAATCAGGCCGTCCTTATAGGCCTGCCGCTGCTCGTCGGGCACGGTTTTCGGCGTCTCCGCGGACCATAAGCCAGCCTGGCGTAAACGCTCGACCTGCGGGCCCGCGCCTGCTCCATTCCTGGGGGTACAGACATAAAGGCTGCCATTACGCGGATCCGCCGGGTCAAAACAGAGGTCATAGTTATCCACGATGTGCTCGGTTGAAAACACATCGGGGAAGACGTCAGCCGGGCTTTTCATGAGCGCTTTTCCAGTTTGCGAAGACCCGCGACGCTACCCCAGCACCTGGGTCCGATCAACTTACCGTCGACCCTGACGACAAGGTCCGCTGCTCAGGTTTTGAGCTCTACCTCTATGAAGGCAAAATCGTAATCGTTTGCATTGATTACATTGTGCTCGACACCCGCGGGTCTGGTGTAAGACGCACCAACGGCCAGTTCGGCTTGCGCGGTTCCTGCGGCGCCGTTATCCAGCAGCAGCGTTCCTGCTACCAGCGGGACGACAACGTAGTCGTGCTCATGACGGTGCCACCCGGTTTCCGCGCCGGGTGCAAACGACCACCGGGTGACAATGACACGCTCGTTTTCCAGCTGCCTTGTCGGCTGCGCCTTCGGTCTGTTGTGCGACATCCAAGCCGTCCTCCGGTCAGTACTTCAAGGTGTGCCCGCTGCGTTCGCTGACGCCGAGTATGAATCCGCCGCGGGCCTGTTCAATGCAATCTCACTGCGATAGCCACGCGCCAGCCAGGCGGGGTCCGCCGGCCGGACAGCGACATTGGGATACTTGAAGTAATCCCGCTCCCATATGAAGTCACTGATCCGGGCGTTTATAAACAGCGCCTGGGGCATTTCACCATAGCGGCGGAACAGCGGGAGCGCGCCGGCGTACCAGGTCGCCACTTCCTCGGGATTCGCCTCCGTCAGCAGCGTCACCGCACCCTGGTCGTCCCAGCCAGAGCGAAGCTGGCATTGCGGTTTTTCTCGGCCCCAGGAAATCTCCACAACCCGCGCGCCCGGGAAGACCGGTGCAAGCACATCGCCGGCCCTGGGAAGACAACGGGAGCGCCGCAGATGTTCGAGGCGAAGTTGCGCGGCGCGATCGAGACCGTGCGCGGGTAACCATTCAAGTTGAGACCCTGCGCCGCTGCCGGACAGGGGAAAGCCGGCCGCGCCGATTGCGGCCGCAAGGATTGCCTCCAGCCACCGATTTCGCGCCCGCCGAAAGCCCGCACGGCGCTTCACAAAGCTCGACGCACTCAGCGCGAGTACGCCAGAGATCCGGCGCGAGCCTCAGCCAAAATTGATCCGCGCTTCGAGATTGGTGCGGGAATCCGCGTTTGACAGCGCTTCCTCCAGACTGATGCGCTCTTCGGAAAACAGGCTGTGCAATGCCATATCGAAGGTCTGCATGCCGCGCGTGCCGCTGCCCTCCATCGCTTCCTTAAGCTCGTGAAGCTCACCTTTGAGAATGAGATCAGCAATGTGTGGCGTGTTGACCAGGATCTCGATGGCGGCCACGCGTTTACCGTCTACGCCCTTGACCAGACGCTGGGAGATAACCGAACGCAGATTGAGCGAGAGGTCCATCAGAAGCTGCTTGTGCAGATCCTGAGGAAATAGATTAATGATGCGCTCCATGGCCTGATTTGCATTGTTCGCATGCATGGTCGAAATCGCCAGATGCCCGGTGTTACACAGCTCAAGCGCTGCTTCCATGGTCTCGCGATCGCGGATCTCGCCGATGAGGATTACGTCCGGCGCCTCTCGCAGCGACGCCTTTAACGCATTTCGGTAGGACAGCGTGTCAACGCCGACTTCCCGCTGATTTACGATCGACTTGAGGTTCGGGTGCGAGAATTCGACCGGGTCCTCGATCGTGAGAATGTGTCCCGCCATCGAGCGATTACGTTCGTTAATCATGGCAGCGAGCGTGGTGGACTTACCCGATCCCGTAGCGCCGACCATCAACAGCAGGCCACGCTTATGCATAATCAGCTCACGCAGAATCCCCGGCAGGCCGAGGTCCTCGATTTCCGGGATCTCAGCCGGAATGCGGCGCAGGACCATGCCCACCTCACCACGCTGACGGAAAACATTCACCCGGAAACGCGCTGACTTGTCCGGCAGCGCAATAGCAAAATCGCACTCAAGATCAGCCTCGAACTGTGCGATCTGGCGCTCATTCATGATGCCGTAGGCCGCCGCCACAACGAGGTCCGAGGTCAGCGTCGTTTTGCCGACCGAATTAATCGAACCTTCGAGTTTGATTTTGACCGGTGCGCCGACTGTGAAGAACAGGTCTGAACCACTCTTATCGCGCAGAAGCTGCAGGTAGGGGGTGATATCCATTGATTGCTCCGGGATGATCCGCTCTGCAATGGCGGCGCTTAACGCACCATGCCTGCGGTGTCCTCATCTTCTTCCAGCGAAAGCCCCGCTGTCTCATCCAGGATGCTGCGCGCTTTGGAAGCTTTACCTTCAAGTTTGATGCGCAGCCGCAGCTCGTTCTGAGAATCGGCGTTACGCATAGCATCTTCGAGTGTGATCAGGTCAGCTTCAAAAAGATCGAACAAGGCCTGGTCAAAGGTTTTCATGCCCATTTCATTGGACTTGGCCATGATCTCTTTGATGCCGTGCACCTCGCCCTTGAAGATAAGGTCTGAGATCAACGGCGAGTTCATCAGGATTTCGATCGCAGCAACCCGTCCCTTGCCGTCTATTTTCTTCAGCAGCCGCTGCGAGATCACCGCGCGCAGGTTGAGCGAGAGATCCATCAGCAGCTGCTGACGTCTTTCTTCGGGAAAGAAGTTGATGATGCGGTCCAGCGCCTGGTTAGAGCTGTTTGCGTGCAACGTGGCAACCGCCAGATGACCTGTCTCGGCGAAAGCAATGCCGAACTCCATGGTTTCCCGGTCGCGGATCTCACCGAGCAGGATCACGTCGGGCGCCTGCCGCAGGGTGTTCTTGAGCGCGATATCCCAGTCGTCTGTGTCTACCCCGACCTCACGCTGCATGATGATGCAGTTCTTATGCGGATGGACATATTCGATCGGGTCTTCGATGGTGATGATGTGCCCGTAAGTGTTGGCATTGCGATGGTCGAGCATCGCGGCCAGAGAGGTGGACTTTCCGGAACCCGTGCCTCCGACCATGATGACCAGACCACGCTTGGTCATGATGATTTCTTTGAGAACCGGCGGCAGACCTAGCTTGTCCAGGTTCGGCACCTCGGTCTCGATTGTCCGCAGCACCATGCCGCAGGCGCCCTGCTGGATGAATGCGTTGGCTCGGAAACGTCCGATCCCTGCCGGAGCGATGGCGAAATTGCACTCCTTGGTGGCCTCATATTCCTTGATCTGACGATCATTCATGACCGCGTACGACAGCGCTTTGGTGTTCTCGCCTGTCAGGCGGGTTTTTGAAACCGGCGTGATCTTGCCGTCAATTTTCATAGCCGGCGGAAAATCCCGGGTAATAAAAAGGTCGGAGGCCTTCTTCTCTACCATCAAAGTCAGGAGATCCCGCATGTATTTAATGGCTTGTTCTCGCTCCATCAGCGATCTCCTTCAGTGCGTTGGCGCAAACGCGCGCTTGGGTTGTGAGCGGTGCAGGCGCACTTAAAATTTTAGAAGTTGTCTTTATTAGCCGCTTTGTTGCGCGCCTCCTGGCGCGAAACCAGTCCCTTCTCCACGAGACCTTTCAGATTCTGATCCAGGGTCTGCATGCCGAACTGCTGCCCGGTCTGGATAGCCGAATACATCTGCGCGATTTTGTTCTCGCGGATGAGATTTCGGATCGCCGGTGTCCCGATCATGATCTCGTGGGCAGCCACGCGTCCGCCACCGTTTTTCTTCAGCAGCGTTTGCGAGATCACAGCGCGCAAAGACTCGGAGAGCATCGCCCTGACCATATCTTTCTCCTCTGCCGGAAAGACGTCGACCACGCGGTCAATGGTCTTGGCGGCGGAGCTCGTGTGCAGCGTACCGAACACCAGATGGCCCGTTTCCGCAGCAGACAACGCCAGTCGGATAGTTTCTAAATCGCGCATTTCACCGACCAGGATGACGTCCGGATCTTCACGCAGCGCTGACCGCAGCGCCTCGTTGAAACCCAGCGTGTCGCGGTGGACCTCACGCTGATTGATCAGGCACTTCTTGCTTTGATGAACAAATTCGATGGGATCTTCGACCGTCAGAATGTGTCCATATTCGGTCTCGTTCTTGTGATTGATCATTGCCGCGAGCGTGGTGGATTTGCCTGATCCGGTTGGCCCGGTCACGAGCACCACACCACGAGGATAGTCCGCAATGTCTTTGAAGATTGCAGGCGCATTGAGATCCTCAAGACTCAGGATCTCCGAAGGAATCGTTCTGAATACCGCGCCTGCGCCGCGATTCTGATTGAATGCGTTGACTCGAAACCGGGCCAGCCCGGGGATTTCGAATGAGAAATCGCACTCGAGAAATTCCTCGTAATCCTTCTGCTGTTTGTCGTTCATGATGTCGTAGACCAGCTCATGAACCGTGGTGTGATCCATGGGCGGGACGTTGATGCGCCGCACATCCCCGTCAACGCGGATCATCGGAGGCAGCCCCGCTGAGAGATGCAGATCGGACGCCCGATTCTTCACGCCGAACGCCAGTAACTCACCGATATCCATAAGTCATCCCCATCTGCCTGTAGATGTCGCCAGCGATGCGCACCATCCGCGCGCTCCGGTGCATCCGGAAGCGTGGAAAGCGGCTCAACGCAACGGCCGAAACTGTATCAAGATCTCTTCGGAGGCACCACGAAACGCCCGCTTTACAGCCCGTCAGGCTTGATTCCGGCCAGACGGGGAGTAGGCTCTGCCAACTTTCCGTTCTGGACCTGACCATGACCGCTGTCGTTGCTGAGCGCCTTCCCGAGATCCTGTCTGTACTGCGCACCACCGCTCTGGAGGTCGGGCGGGACCCGGCTACTGTCCAGCTGATCGCGGTCAGTAAACGGCAGCCTGCCGCAGCGATCAGCGCAGCCTCAGCGCTTGGCCAGATTGCGTTCGGGGAGAACTACCTGCAGGAAGCCCTCGCCAAACAGTCAGCGTTGGCTGGTCGGGCTCTTGAGTGGCATTTCATAGGCCGACTGCAGAGCAACAAAACAGCCGAGGTGGCGGCCAACTTTGACTGGGTACACACCGTCGACCGAGCCCGCACCGCCGAGCGCCTGAACGATCAGCGACCTGTCACTCGAGGGCCTTTAAACGTACTCGTCCAGGTAAATGTCTCGGGCGAAGCGTCCAAAGGCGGTGTAGAACCCGCAGCGCTCGAGGAACTCGTTGAGAAAATCGCGATGCTGCCCAGGCTGCGACTCCGCGGACTGATGGCCTTGCCCGCCCCAAGCGCGGATTTTGAGCAGCAGCGCAAGCCTTTCTCCATGCTGAGAGCGCTCGCGGAACAGTGCTCCGTCCCGCTGAAGCACCTTTCCATGGGCACCAGCGATGATTTCCGCGCGGCTATCCACGAGGGCGCCACGCTCGTCCGCCTGGGAACAGCCGTTTTCGGGCCACGCATCGCTTGAGATCTGACGGCGCAACACGCAGCCAGGACTTGTTACTTCCCCGTGAGATTCAAGGCCACATGGTAAAATCGTGCCTTCCCAAGGAGTTCCGCGCGTGAGTACCTCATATCTGTTCATCGGCGGTGGGAACATGGGCCGCGCACTGATTGGCGGCCTGCTGTCTTCCGGACAATCTCCCGCCAGCATCTGTGTCATCGACCCCCTCGAAAGCGCACAACAGGCTTGTCGCGAGCAGTTCGGCGTTGACACGCGTTCCAGTCTTCCGGACGCGCTGGACTGCGACCTGATCATTCTCGCGACCAAACCCCAACAGATGGGTGAAGTCTGCAGAGCACTTTCCAGCTGCGCGCCGGCTGATGTCCTGTTCCTGTCAATCGCGGCAGGGATCACCTTGACCAGACTCCAGGGATGGCTGGGCGTCATGCGCCCCATCGTGCGCGCGATGCCGAATACACCCGCCCTGGTAGGCGCCGGCGCCACCGCACTGAGCGCCAATGCGCACGTCGACGCAGCAGGCCGGCAGGTTATCGACCGTCTGCTGAGCCATGTCGGAAGTGCGGTATGGCTGGAGGACGAAGCACAGCTCGACGCAGTTACAGCGCTGTCGGGCAGCGGCCCTGCTTACTTCTTCCTGCTGATTGAGCTGATGACCAAGGCGGCCGAGGAACTGGGTCTCCCTCCGGAGCTATCGGGCAGGCTGGCTGTAGAAACAGCGTACGGGGCGGCGTGTCTCGCACGCGCCAGCGATCTCCCCGCAAGCACGCTCCGGGAGCAGGTCACCTCGCCAGGGGGAACCACCGAGCGCGCGCTGCAGAGTTTCCAACAGGACGGATTTGAACGCATTGTCAAAAACGCGCTGAACGCTGCTCACGCGCGCTCCATCGAGCTGGCCAGGCTGGTTGACGACTGATGGGGTCTCAGGCTTATTTCTCGAACGCCGGCGCCTTCCTGATCAATGCGGTCTTCGGCCTGTACATATTCGCTGTACTGCTGCGGCTCCTTTTCCAGCTCGTTCGGGCTGATTTTTATAATCCGCTTTGCCAGGCAATCGTAGCGGTCACCAACCCTCCGCTGAAACGCCTGCGTCGGGTTATCCCCGCTTTCGGGCGCATGGACAGTTCCTCTGTCCTGCTGCTCATCGTGCTTCAGACCATCAATACCTTTCTCCTTGCCAGCCTGGTCGGCGCCTCCGTGGCCCTGCCGGGATTGGTGGTTGTAGCAATGGCTGAGCTCATCAGCAAAACGCTGTGGGTTTTTCTCGGCGCGATCTTCATCCAGGTCATTACCAGTTGGGTCGCACCGGGGGCTTACAACCCGATCCTCAGCGTGGTCGACGCACTCTGTGCACCGTTGATGAAGCCGGCACGACGCTTGATACCTCCGCTTGGGCCGCTCGACCTTTCACCGATGGTCGTCATCATCGGTCTGCAGCTGGCCCAGATCGTGCTCGTAGCACCCATACGGGATATCGGT
>Ga0181582_10004688_pt1 | contig 11026 bp, 9 predicted proteins | sample 071ome_32_FD_132438 | JGI IMG/M metagenome (GOLD analysis project Ga0181582, IMG submission 132438) | Coastal salt marsh microbial communities from the Groves Creek Marsh, Skidaway Island, Georgia - 071405AT metaG (megahit assembly) | ecosystem: Environmental > Aquatic > Marine > Intertidal zone... | reverse complement strand
TGGTGGTGGTGGTGGCGCGAGGGCGTGGGCGGGGTATGTGCGGGAGGTGTACTTTGGTGGGGGTGAGGGTGGGGTGGTGTATGGTGTGGGGGTGGTGACGGGTGTGGAGGCGTGTGGGATGGGGGACCGGGTTTGTGTGGATCTTGCGGAGAATATGGTGCCGGGGGAGGGGTTTTTGGTGGGGTCGTTTGCACGTGGGCTTTTCCTCGTGCACTCAGAGTGGTGGGTATTTATTGACGAGGGTGGGGGGTGGGGGCGGAATGGGGAGCGACCCGTTCACCACGACGCTGACACCTACCTACCCACTCACTCGCTCGCTCGTTCTTGTGCCAGTGAGGAGACGAGGTACATCAACTCGCGGCCGTTCCGGGTCAACGCGGGTCCGGTCCACAGTTACCTGGAGCTGTGCGATGATCGCACGGGGTATCTCTCCGAGCTGACAAGTGGGAAGCAGATCGCGGTGTTTGACTGGCGAGGGTCTGCGAGGAAAGCGACCGTGGGTCGGGTCAAGCAGGAGAAGCGGCCGTTGGTCAACGTGACGGCCGTCGGGAAGGAGAGCGGGGTGAGCTATTCCGTGATGTTGCAGACTGCGGAGACGGTCAAGTTGGTGGGGCCGGCGGAAGCGTCGTCGGAGGGCTTTCGGACGGTGGGTCGTCTTGACCTCGACCGACGTGCGCGCTGGAGCCGATCGCACGCACAGACTCTTTCTCTTTCTCTCTCTCACTCGCGCAACACGCTACGCTACGCTCGTTCGCCAGGTGAGTGTCTCGGTCCTCAAGGAGGGCGACGAGGTGTACCTGTTGGAGCACGGCGAGGCGGCGAGGCACACTGGCATTGCAATCAAAGAGAGCATCCACGAATATTAGAGAGTAATCAATTCATCATCACCGTCGAGGTCGAGATCGAGATCGAAATGGCGCCGGAGGAAGGCCTGGCCGTGCCGTCGACGGCGCTGCTGCAGCAGCGCGTCGTCGTCGTCGCCGTCGTCTTTCAGGTTCATCACCACGTGAACCATGTCGATGAACGATCGTTTGTCCATGCCGCTCTGGAGCTTGGCTGGCGAATGAGCGGAGCAGCGCGAGTGAGAGCCGAGTCTGGGCGTGCGATCGGCTCCAGCGAGCGAAGGAGGTCGAGGGGTGAACACCCACCGTTTCTGTCCACGAGCGCCGCAAACTCGTCCGCGGTTGTCATTGTTCTCACATCTTCGATGTAGTGGGCAGCGATTCGGTACTCCTTCAACAGGTGCTGCCAGCAGCGTTCGAGGGAGGCCGAGTCGATCCAGTTGTGGTTGACGCTCAGCGAGTCGGTCAGGTTGTCGACGCTGTGGTACCAGCCTCCGGGAACAAAAATGGTCTCGTTCGGGTTCTGGACGATTTCCACGCACAGCGCTCGCACGTCGTCCGGAAACTGGGTCACGTTGCAGATGCCCAACTCGTTCTCGACGAGGTGGGCGTGCGAAGGGTGCAAGAGCAGCCACCGCTTGCGGCCGGCCAGCTGGGCCGACCACGAGTTGGAGTGCAAGACGTCCGTATGCACCCCGGTACGCGAGCCCGCAGGACCGATGTACACGAATCTGTAGTCGCCGTCTGTCGATGTCGACACAGGGGACGACTTTGTCTTTTCGGCGAGCCAGTCGTTCAGCCAGTCGTCTCGAAAGTGCGGCGGGAGCTCGTACAGGCGCGGGTGCGTATCCTTGAGGGCGAGACAGGCGTGCCAGTCCTTCAAGTACGGCTTGTCGGATCGATGCCAGTGGTCTCTTCTGTACTCGACCAGCGTCATCGTCGTCGTCGTCGCCGCCGCCGTTGACGACTTGACGGGAACGAGCTCGTCGCCGTGCTCGCGGCACAGATGATCCCAGTCGATGCCGACACCACCCTCGTCATCTGGTTTCACCCAACGCCTCGCGACGTGCCAGCGAGACATGTCGATGGACGTGCGAGAGAACACGACCGGTCGCCCATCCTCCTCCTCCTCCTCTTCGCCGCCGCCGCCGCCGCAATTCGGCACCTGCCGCTGCTTCACATCGCTCATATAGAAGACTTGCTTTACATGGTTTGGGGTTGTTCCTGCGGGGTGGACGGGAGCTGCGCTCCCGTGTGCTTGAAAAATGAAAATCGATTCCTCATGACGACCGCGGCCTGAAACCAGACTTGATCTTGGAACCAAGGAGCGACCCCCAGCTCTGCCTGAGGCTGCCGACGTCGCCGAGCGATCCAGTTACCGGCGCCGTCGACGCGTACGCGTTGTCTGTGCTGTCGCAGTCGTCCTCCGACACGTGGCTCGACCTTCCGGCCGCGTCGGTCGTGTTGTCACCACCGTCTCTACTGTCTCCACCGTCTCTACTGTCTCCACCGTCTCTACTGTCTCCACCGTCTCTACTGGCGCGACCGTCGTCGCTGAGGGCATGCGGCTCCGGCTTGGGCACGCCCCGACCCCCGCTGCGCCTGTCGAGCGTCTCTGACAGGATCTTGCGGAGGACGCTGATGATCTCCTGGAATGTCGGCCGATCTTCCTGGATCTGGGACCAACAACGACGCATCAGGTCGTTATAATCGTCCAGGCCCGTGAACGTGTCGGTGTCCGGGCCGGGAAGCTGCTCGCGGGGCGGGACTGTCAGCCGGCCGCCCTCCATGACCATGGTCACGACCTGCCAGGGGTTTGTCACGCCCCACGGAAGCTCCCACGTCAGAAGCTCCCACATAACGACGCCGAACGAATAGACGTCGGACGCGAACGTGGCGTTGTTGCCGCCGAGGATCTCAGGGGCGAGCCAGCGCGGGTTGGTGGCGGCCATGGAGCTCATGACCGTCTCGTCGCCGACCAGCTTGCTCAGGTTGAAATCCGACACCTTGACGCGCCAGTGCTTGTCAACGAGCAAATTAGGAGACTTGAGGTCCCTGTGCACGATCGGCGGGGCGTGGTTGTGCAGGTAGAGCATGCCCTTGGCGGCGTCGAGGGCCATGTTGAGCCTCTTGGACCAGTCGAGCGTGCTCGCCTTTTGAGCCGACGTCTTGGCGCCGCGCAGCACGTCAGTAAGACTGCCGCGAGCGCAGAACTCGGTGACGATGCAGGGCGGCTCGAGGCACACGCCCAAGAAGCCCACCACGTTGGGGTGCCTCAGCGACGCCATCATGTTGCTCTCCTTCGCCAGGGATGAGAGGATCGGGTTGCTCAGCGTCAGCGCGGACCCGTCGTCGATGGGCGCGATACTCGTGAGGATCTTGACCGCGACCAGGGTCTCGTTCCACTTGGCCAAAAACACGCGGCCGAAGGACCCCTCGCCGATCTGCCGCTCCATCCGAAGGTCGTTGAACGCGACGGTCCACATCTTGACGTCCAAATTGAGGTGGGATGTCGAAGGCACCCGGCCGTGCGAGCCCGTGGGCGACCCCAGGTTGGCCGAATGGTTGCTCATGTAGGCCGACGCGTCGGGGTTTGACTCGAGGTCGCCCGTCGACGGGTCCCGGTCCCCGGAAGCCTTCTTGGTTATCATGCCTCCCAGCAAGACCTTTGCGTTGTTGGTCAGGTACTTGTAGTCGTCGTCGTCGCCGCCGTACATGTCGTCCACCGCCGTCGCCTTTGGCCGGCACAGCATGAAGAACAGGGCGACGAGGAGGATCAGTCCCACCGAACCGCCGACGGCGATGCCGATGATGGCGCCCGTTGAAAGTCCGGAAGACGAGGTCGACGGGGCAGGCGGGGGCGGGGTCGACGTGGGCGGGGTCGATGGGACCGGGGGCGGGGGCGCCACCCCGCACGCGGGGTTCGGCGGCAGGCTCGAGATCGCCCGGTACTGTCCGTTCGACTCTTGTTCTGCCCACCGCGGTCCCTGAGGCAACGTGCCGCACAGCGCGTTCCGCTGCGGCAAAATCACCACCGGCTGCCCGGCCGGCACGACCACGGCAAAGTACGTGGGAATCACGCCGCCCAGGTCGTTGTTCGCGACGCTGATAAACTTGAGCCCCTTGAAAGACCACTTGGGGAAGAATCCCAGCACGTTATTGCTGAAATCGATGTTCTGCAGGCCCTGGCTGCCGCTCACTCCCCAATCCACCGGGCCGCCGTTGAGCTGGTTCCCGGCGACCTTGAGCTCGATGAGCAACGGCAGCGCGTTGGGGAAGTTGAACGAGTTCGGGATGGACCCCGAGAGGGCGTTGTTGGACAGGTCGATCTGCCTCAGTCCGACGAGGTTGGCCAGGTCGGCGGAGATCTGCCCCTCGAGGCCGGCCCCGCTCAGTGACAGCGACGTCACCACGTTGTTCGAGCATCCGACGCCCTTCCACGTCGAACACTCGTCCGTCCCTTCCTTCCAGGAGTCCAATACCGATCCGCCGTTGACCAGCGAATCCTTGAACGACAGAAGCGCGTTCTGCTGCGGGGTGCGCGCCGGGGGCGGCGGCGGGGACGGGACGGGGGGCGGCGGGAGAATTTCAGGGGGCGGCGGTGGTGATGCCACCGGCTCGGGAGGCGGCGAAACCACCGGCTCAGGCGGCGGTGAAGCGTCCGGCGATGGTTCCGGAGAAGGACTGGGAACGGGGGGGGAAGTGGAGGGTTCGGGTCCCTGAGGGGCGGGCGGGCCGTCTGACGGCTCTGGCGGCACCGCGTCTACCTGCAAGAGGGTAGGGTGTGTGTGTGTGTGTGATGGGTGGGGTGAGATGGGGTGGGATGGGGCGAGTGGTGGGTGTCACCCCGCCGTTCTCGTTCGCCCCACAAGATACCCTCTTCCCGGCGAGAGACGAGACAAAGGCGAGTGATGTTCTTGGAGGGTGAACGACGGGTAGCTGGGGTGACACCCACCCGGTCACCAGCACAACACAGTCGCGCAGCAACGCGGTCGCGCGGCAACACACGCACCTGAACCTCTGGTTTGTTCGAGTTGTTCAATTCCTTGGTCACCTCTGTGAAATTCGGCCTCGGTGCCCCCGCTGCCCCCGCCGGCGCGGGCGCCGGCGCCTCCGCCGTCGGTGGATCCGTGCTGTTCAACACCATCACTGCATCGTCCTCCTCATCGAGTGTATCGAGTGTATCGTTTGTGTCGTTTGTGTTGTTCGTGTCGTTCCCCTCGCCGTCCGATGCCAGTGCCTGCAGCAAACCCTCGTGGACTTCCTGCATCTCTTGATTCGTCAAATCTTCCAGATCCAACTCGATCGTCGGCAGCGACGACGGGCTCGGTGCCTTGGGGCTCGCCGCGTTGGCCCCCGTCCGGCTCATCAACACGAGGCAACCGAAGCACCACGCCACCACCAACGCTCGCGCGCGATGTTTGCGTTTCTTCATCCTCCCGAGGGCCCTCGACGCTCGCAAACAGTGACGAGACTGGTGGAACGAGGCAGACACGAGGTAGAAATTCGCCAAGATTGCGTCTTTGCCAAATTCGAAACGCGTCCGCCCTTCTCGCGGAATGAAACGAGACGAGCGCTCTTCCCGGTCTCACGACCTCACTATAGTGTCTCCAGGCGGAATGCAAGCAGATACGACGTGCTGCGAGGTGTTGCCACGTCGAAATATGCGTTCGCCCGTTTCGAAGCGAAAATGCTCGTTGCGAGCGCTCGCGCTTGTTTATACGGACGAGGCGAGAACGTAGTACGTATCAATTATTTGATATGAACGGGTGGTCGAGCAGATTGGGAGGAGAGAGTGGGGGGGGGTGAGGGGGGACATAGGAACGGGAGGTCATTCCCGACACAGGGGAAGCTGACGGAAGTGGGCGGTGGGCGGTGGGCGGTGGGGTGAGCGACGGAGCGCAGAGCAGTTGAGACCGGGTGATCATCATGGGGTGGACCTGTCACCTGCCACCTGCCACCTGCCACCTGTCACCTGTGACCGGTGACCGGTGACCGGTGAACGACGGGTCGTTGGGGTGAAAGGTGAAAGGTGATGATCACCCCGAACTCCGTCATTCATCATCATGAACAGGTCTTTCAGCTCCGTCACGGCATGGACGGCCTTCTTGGCAGTGAATACAGCCATGATATATACGTCGCGTCCCTGGTGTCCTCCCTCGCGTACAAAATAGCCGAAGGGCTGACCTTGGATGCTCGAGAGGACGGCTGGGTCGACGAGGCGACAACCGACGACGACACCTCACCACCCGCCCTCGCCGTCCTCCCGTCTCGCTCGGACATTCCACAGGTTTACATACTCGCTTCTTCGTCGTATGATCCTGGCGTGGTGTTCTGCGGCTTTATGGTGGGTATCGACCTCGACCGCTGCGCTTCGAGTCTCACCCAAAGACAACTTCCGACTCGCAACTCTCAACTCTCACTTGCGCCACGCGCGCCATCCGCTTCGCTCGTTCGCTCGTTCGCCAGGGCACCAAGTCGGCTTTCGACCTGGTGGTCAATGCCGACATCGGACTGCGGCGCCAGGACAGCACGTTGCTGTGGAATCGCGCGCTGGGGGTGCTCGGGACGATCAAGACGCTGCGGTGCGTGCTTGTGCTGAGCAACAACAACGCCGGGTGGGGTGGACAACTACCACTCGGAGTTCCGAGTTGTTGCGTTTCACCGTCGACCCGCTCGCCCCGACCCGCTCGCCCCGACCCGCTCACCCCGACGCGCTCGCAGCCAGTATCACTGCGTGTCGATGAAGAGGCGTCTGGTGCTGTCGGGGCACTCGTTGGGCGGGATGATCGCGCAGCTCGTGCTCCTGCTCTTGAAGGCGGACGGATTGGACTCTGGCGTCGGACTTGTGACGTTCGGGTCGCCGGGGGTGGGCTCGCTGGTGGATGCAGAGATGCTGGCGTCGGTCGGCGATACGATGCCGCCGGCGAGGCCGCCGGATCGATCGATCCGGACTCCGAGCGACCTGCGGGTAAACATCGTGGGACGAGGCGACCTTGTCGTGCGCGGGGCGCAGCGTGTCTTGTCGTCGGGGTTGCCGGGACGAGGGGGCGGCGCGGCAGGGCGGACGGCTGCGCACGTCGGAGGGGTCATGGTGGTCGATCTCCCGGCAGGGTCTGGTGGATTTCATGGGATGCACTCCCACGGAATGCGCGGTGAGTACTGTCGAGACGGGGGGTGGACGAGACTCCCTCTTGTCCACCCTCCCCTCCCTCTTGTCCACCCTCCCCTCCCTCCCCTCCCTCCCCTCCCTCCCCTCTCCCGCTCCGCTCGTTCTCCCGGGTCCCGGGAGCTGGCAGAGGGCCGTTGGCGGGGGTGGTTGTCCGAGCGCGGGGACGAGCTTGGGCGGGCCAGTCGCGACTCGCCCTCGCCCTCGCCCTCTCCCGAGTCGTTGTTGCCTCGGGTGGCCGTTCGTCGGATAGACGTCTTCGAGTCGGGGGGCGAGGCGAAGCGGGTGGAGAAAACGATCCACGAGCACGGCCAGTGGCTGGGGTTGCTGCGACCGGTCGGTCTGGACGCGGTGGAGCAGGCGGTCGTGTACGAGGACGACTTCCGTCGCGGGGTCCGACGGTTTGCCTTCGTGCCGCATCGAAGCAAGCTTTGATTATCGGGTAAAGCCCCGAACGACCATACAACCATACGACCATACGACCATACGAGAATCGCACGAGTAACAAAAATTACAAACATCACAGCAGCATGCCGCCAAAGCCGACGGCCAAATCGTCGTCGACGTCGCCGTCGCCGTCGTTCTTGTTCTCCCCTCCTCCCCCGTCTGCGTCACCCTCGAGCTGCGTATCCCCCCTCCGGCCACGAAAGCCCCTGGAGAAGCTCGCGACGTAGTCCTCGCTCCACACCCTGCACACGGCGACGGTCACGTCGTCCTTGGACCCGAGCGCGATTGCCTCTTCGACCAGGGCCACGGCGACGTCGACGACGCCGCCGCGCGTGTCGCGGTCGACGTGCCTCGCCATGTCGACGGCGTCCTCCACGCACATAACGTCCCAGAGGCCGTCCGACGCGATCACGATCAGGGCCTCCCGGTCGGCGTCGACGGTGACGACGTCCGACACGTGCGGCTCGGCCGACAGGCCCAGGTCCTCGTCCTTGAGGAACCGGTCGCCGAGCGACCGGGCAATGTTGAGGCCGTACAGCCTCGTCGTTTTCTGCCGGGTGCGTTGTGGGTGCGTGAGTTGCGGGTGGGCAAACAGAGGCGCGAGTCAGAAAGACCAACCTGTTCGCCCTCTGGAATCACGCCGTGCGACTGCAGACGGCTCTGTTCGTCCGGGTTGGTCACTCGGTGGTCCTGCGTGGATGGATGGATGGATGGGTGGATGGGTGGATGGGTGGATGGGTGGATGAAGTGAGTGAGTGAGAGTGAGCGGGTGGTTTTGCCACCCATGGAAGGACCCGCTCATTCATACGTGGCAACGTACCTGTGTCAGTGTCGTCGTTGTTGCTTCTTCTGCTTCTTCTGCTTCTGCTTCTTCTGCTTCTGCTTCTTCTGCTTCTGCAGTCCCATCCCCATCCCCGTCCCGATCTCCACGGACTACTCCACGTACTACTACTCTCTCACCGCGCGTCATCGGCGTCGTCAGGTACGCCATCGAGTCGCCGACGTTAGCGGCCCGCACCAGCACCTTCTTCGTCTCCTGCTGCAGAAAAAATGTCACGCACGTCGCCGTGCACCCCGCCTCGTCCTCGATCCGCTCGTCGGTGGCGAGGAACGCACGGACGTAGGCGTTGGCATCGTGCACGTCGCAGACGAGGTCTCGCATCTCCTCCTGCATGACCTCCACCGCTTCCTCGGCGGCGCCTGCCCCGCAGTGCCCGTCGAACACGCCCACCAGGTACCGCCTCGGACCGCTCTCGCGACCACCGTCACGGTCGCTCGGACCACACACGTCCAGTCCCGCGGCGCAGTGGCGGTCCTCGCTCTCCTTCTTGTTCCTGCCCGGCAGGGTCGCGAAGCCGCACTCGACCCTCCCGTCGGCGAACGAGTCGAACGACTTGTCCATCCCCGAGTTCTCCATCCCCTCCTCGACCTCGTCCCGGACCTCGGCCAGCCGCTCGCAGAAGCTCTTGCTCTTGGCGATGCTCAGGCTCCCCCTCGGGAAGCTCGTCCCGCTCAAGTCCATAGAGTGGCTCCCGACCATGCTGAACGTCACCCCCCACCCGTCCGCGTCTCCCCCGAAGTGCACCACGTCGTCCGAGCTGAGCCGGTACGCCGCGTGCGGCTCGAGCCGCATCTTGTTCAGGAACGTCCCGTTCAGACTCCCCACGTCCTTGATGGTCCAGTGGTTGTTCACGTAGCTGAAGACGGCGTGCGAACCGGATATGGAGGGGTGGGCCAGCTGGAGGGCGGACGTCTTGGGGTTCCGTCCGACCGAGACGGACGGCAGGGAGGTCGTGAGGGACTGGGAAGGGGTGAGCAGGTTGGATATGGTGATCGGGATGGGGATTTGGGCGGCGGGAGAGGGGGCGTGGGAGGGGGAGGAGGGGGAGAGCTTTCGCTGGGAATCGATTCGATGCATTTGGAACGGAACGAACGAGAATCGACGGGTCGGTGGGGCTAGGGGACGGGTGGGGCGGTGGGCATGGTTGTACTTTTGTTGTTGTTGTTGGTGGGGTTCTGGAAAGGGGTTTTGTTTTTGTCGTGGAGTCGACCAAGCCTCTCTGCAAAGTCCAAAGCAGTCTCTCCGTCTCTAGTTCTCTTGTGAATGTCGACATTGTGCTTCTCGACCGGTGCGGACGCGGCCAGGGCAGTCCACTCGTGTCCACCAAATGGTCCTCCCCGGCCTTGACCGACCGCAGCACGTGCGCACCGCAGACAGCGGTCATGTACACCGTCGCCGGCACGCACGTCAGCTGCAGGTCGCTCAGCTTGAACGGGTTCAGCCCCTGGGTCGAGTTGACCGCATTTCTCGCTTCCTCTCTCGCGTGGTTGTCTCGAGCCGCAAAAAAGGATCTGTAATTGCTTCAGTGCTGCGCTCTCCCAACTGAGCTACAAAGCCTGAGACAACGCATTGTACGACACTGGCTCCGCCGTGGATTGAACACGGGACCTCAGCAACCATGACTAGATTTCGAACCGGGGACGCCCGGGACTTCGAGTAGTCGTCACACGAAACGAGCGCCTTCGTGGGGACGCGGGGGCTTCGTTCCAAGCGGAACAAATAAAGCGGAATTCCGCCGTTACCCCCACCCCGCCGACATCAACCTCGACATCCCTTCGTTCGAGTTCGTTCCGTCGCCGTCGCCCAACACAGCACCGCCCGCGCCCCCTCCCGCGCCTCGGGCGTGTTGTCCGTGCTCCCCCGATCGCAGGCCACCACCAACCGCCGCAGCACCCCCTCGGCGTCCACGAGACGGTCCACCGCTCGACCACGATCGCCATCACAGAACAGAGCCTGAAGCAGAACGAAGCACCTTCCGCGCACCTTGGGGTTCTTATGCTCGATCGCCCCGGCCAGCACCGGCACCAGCACCACCCGCCCGTCCACGCACCGACACATCACCTCCAGCGCCCCGACTGCCTCGTCCACGACAAACTTCTTGTCGTTCGACGCCGCTTTCGTCAGCAGCACGGACAACAACGATGAGTCCGATGTTTGCTTCCCGATCACCTCGCCCATCCTGGCCGGCGCCAACTCGAACAGGTCGCGCACCGTCAGAATGGCGCTCTTCGACACGTTCGACCGCGGACTCTTGATCGCCTTCGCGATGGCTGCGATAACGACCGATGTGTGTGTTCTACTCGCTGTATGCGTCGTTGTCGTCGTTTCCGTCGTTTCCGTCGTTTCCGTCGTTTCCGTCGGCGGCGGCGTCAGCAGCAGCCCGTCTAGGACATCCCCGTGGTGGACGGCCAGGCGCCGGAGCTCGTTCATGGCCGCGACCTGCGTCGTCCAGTTCGTCGACACGATGTTCTCCGTGATGGACGTCGAGACGGCAGCGAGCTGGCCGGTGGGAACGGGGGTGAAGTCGGCGCGGGACGGGTACAAGTCGACAATCTGGGAAGGGTCGCGAGGTGGCTCGGGGCCCGTCGGCAGGTTGTCGTGAGCGATGACCTTGACACTTTCGACTGACTCGTTGACACTGTCGACGTCCATGGCCACTGGCCCCACGACGTTCGCCAACGCCTCCTCCAGGCGCCGACCTCCTCCGCCTCTCTCGCCGCCTCTCTC
>Ga0181582_10004686_pt1 | contig 11027 bp, 6 predicted proteins | sample 071ome_32_FD_132438 | JGI IMG/M metagenome (GOLD analysis project Ga0181582, IMG submission 132438) | Coastal salt marsh microbial communities from the Groves Creek Marsh, Skidaway Island, Georgia - 071405AT metaG (megahit assembly) | ecosystem: Environmental > Aquatic > Marine > Intertidal zone... | reverse complement strand
GACGCCCTCGTGGTACATCGGGTGCTTGATCACCCAGTGCTTCGAGCGTTGAAAGATCGTGAGCTGCTCAACCTCCGGCGCAATCGCGGGCCCCACCTGAATACCCGTGGCCCCCGTGCCTACCATCGCGACCCGTTTGCCGCGAATATCGACAGAATGATCCCATCGCGCACTGTGGAAAGCCTCGCCTTCAAAAGACTCAAGACCTGGAAAGTTGGGAATTCGAGGGACATTGAGAATACCCACTGCACTGATAAAGACGCGCGCTGTGTTGTTACGACGAACCCCATCGATTGATGTCGAGGTCACGCGCCACTGATTCTCTACCTCGTCGTATTCGGCTGACTCAATTCGCTCATTGAAGCGGATGTGCTCCATAAGGCCGAAATGCTCAGCAATGCGCTCGAGATAGCTGCGAATCTCATTGCCCTTGCTGAAAAATTCCGGCCAGTCGGGATTGGGCATCAGCGAGAAAGAATAGAAGTGACAGGGGGTATCGACGCCAACACCCGGGTAAGTATTTTCTAGCCAGGTACCGCCAACGCCTGCGTTTTTTTCATAAATCTCAAACGGAATACCCGCCTGCTGCAAACGCACCCCCATGCAAAGTCCTGAAAACCCAGCGCCCGCAATAATGACTTTGAAGGCATCGCGTTTGTCAGCCGAAATGGGTTTCGTCCATTGCACTGCCCGATAGTCATGGCCGCCGAAACAGGTTTCCTCATAGAAGATCGGCAGATACATCTCAGGCACTTCTGCGCCGCATGCCACATTGATCATTTCATGCAAGTCATCTGTCGTCGGCTCCTGGTGAACCGCATCGCCCCGCTGAGCGAGCTGCTCGATGGCCGCAATCAGATCGGCGCGAATTGACGCTTGAATCGCTTCCGGAATCTCTTGCTGATAGTCCCATCCGCCTTTAATAAACGGGCGGACTTGCTCAAAGTATTTTTTGTCGCCAGTGAGATGCACATAGCTCATGAGCAACGGCACAATGTGAGCGCCAGCGATGCCCTCGCGCAATGCCTGCGGGTCTTTCGCTGCCACCTGAAGCTGCTCATTAATATTCATTGTGATCACCACACCGGGTTCTTAGCCAAGTCTGCCTCGTGACGGCGCCACCGCAAACTCGCTTGGCACCATCACACTGTGCTTCAGGGAAATCGCCCAAAAACTATCAGCGCACTCGCTTCCGCAAAGCATACCTGAATAATAACTGATACTTCGTCACTTTTGAACCACTTGAGTCGCAGTCTATTGCACCGACAGAGCCCAAACCCACGAAAATGATCTGATGCACAGCATCCTACCTGCCCTGCGACGCCGACAGGCCGTTGTGACGCAATGAACTCTGAGCGTGCTGCGCTTCACGCCGGGCACATCCAATGGTCACAACGCCAATGGTCACAACGCCAATGGTCACAACGCCACCTGCGCCCCTCGGGCCTGGACTCGAAGCGCACCTCGCTTGTTTCCGCTCCCAGAAAACTGACATACTGACCTGTCACGGAGCCAAATGGCGGGATTGTCTGTGGCTGACTGGGGTCAGCCTGCACAGCACCACACCGGTTCTGTTGGATGCACTGTTCTGCGACAGTGAACCACCGCCTTTCGCTGACATCACACACTGGAGACCCTATGAACAGCGATCCTGTCCATCCCTACTACCGAGCCATTCTTGACCTCTATGCCGAGGCCGGTCGGCCGTCTTATCACGAATTGAGTGCACCGGCCGCGCGAGACATGCTCGCCACAGGTCTTGCGGCGGCTCCGCCTGCCAATGATCTTCCAGAGTTAGCCGCAGTGATTGACGCCTCGCTGCCCGTCCAAGGTGCCAAGATTGGCATTCGTCGCTACCAGCCCCGAGGGAAAATTTCGGGTCGCTGTGTCTACTTTCACGGCGGCGGCTGGGTGATCGGGAATCTGATGATGGCTGATGGATTGTGTACGCGGCTTGCGGCCGGCGCTCACTGTGAAGTCATCAGTGTGGACTACCGCCTTGCACCGGAGCACTCCTATCCCGTGCCCTTCAACGACGCTTATGAAAGCCTCATCTGGGCCGCTTCTCTTGATGACCTACCGCTATTGGTCGCCGGAGAAAGCGCCGGCGGCAATCTAGCGGCCGCATGCGCCATCCGCGCCCGGGATGAGAACGGTCCGAAGATTGCCGGACAGATTCTCAGCTGCCCCGTAACAGATTGCGACTTCACCACCGATTCCTATACCACTTATGGGCCCATGAACTACTTGCTTTCTGGAGCAGATATGCAATGGTTTTGGGATCAGTATTGCCCCGACCCACAGCAACGGATACACCCCTACCTATCACCGCTGAGAGTCGAGGATGCTCGAGGCCTACCCCCAGCTTTTATCAATGTCGCAGCGCTCGACCCCCTCAAAGATGAGGGTATCGCCTATGCTGAGCGACTTGAAAGCGCAGGCGTGGCCGTCAAGCTAATCAACGACGACGGTATGCTCCACGGCTACCTGAATGCCGCAGGAAAAGTCGCTGCCGCGACAGAAGCGGTAGCAAGCCTCGTTCAGTGGGCTTGCGCGATGACCGAGGCAGACTGACGCAACGGGTCAACACCGCCACGCCCCCTACAGCCCATGGCAAGCCTTGACGGAACCGCCTTCTGAGCGAGCCTGCCGCGCATGGGCTTGCTACCTAGTTGCTGAGTGAGTAGGTCGATGCACCGAGCGCACCGTCGGCTTTGGATCAAGCGACTTGAGAATTTACAGAAACCTCATGTCGAGCCGCATTTTTTTGTTATAAAATAAAAACTACAAAACCGTCAGTTTTTAGGATGTTCATGCGCACAGTACTGTTCCCGCATTCGACAGCTCAAAATTCGCAGGCCTTGGCGATCACTGATCTGAGTGAATCGCGCACTTGGATCGAGCTCGAAGACCGAATCCACCAGTTAGCGCAGCACCTGAGCGTCGATCTTCATGTCGGCGCTGGCGATCACATCGCACTACTCATTGGCAACCGAATCGAATTCGTCGAATCCGTGCTCGCGGGTATGTTATGCGGCGCCTGGGTCACACCGATCAACACGCATCTGACAGCTGCGGAAATCAGCTATATCTGTGACGATAGCAACGCAACCGTCGTGTTAAGTGACAGTCGCCACATCCACCTCCTCGGCGACTCAAACGCGCGGCGACTGATCAATGTGGAAACATTGTGCGACCTATCGGCCGCCAAGGCCGTCGAGAACACAAGCCCAGCGGGGGGCACGATGGTCTACACAAGCGGCACCACCGGGCGCCCTAAGGGTGTGAAACGCGCCAAACCCGATACCGTGTCACAAATGCTCGAACGCATGCGGCAACTCGGCGCGACTTTTGGCTTTCGGGGTGCGGGACCGCATTTGGTCACAGGCCCCATGTATCACGCAGCACCCGGCTTGTTTGCGATTTACGACCTACTCAACGGCGCCCCCATGGTGATTATGCCCAAATGGGATTGCGATACATTTTTTACCGCCGTGCGGGACTTTCAAGTGACCACGACACACCTTGTGCCGACGATGTTTGTGCGCCTACTCGAAGCCAAAGACAATATGGCTACTGCTATTGATATCACTTCTTTGCGTTATGTCATGCATGGGGCAGCACCGATCAGTCAACGTGTCAAAAAGGCCATGATCGATTGGTGGGGGCCTATTCTCGTCGAATACTGGGGCGCTAGCGAATCGGGCGTGATCACCCTCGTTACGAGCGAGGAATGGCGCGACCATCCCGGCACTGTTGGCCGAGCAATCGCTAATTTTGATGTGTTTGTAGGTGACGATCAGGGCGAACCCAGTGACGCACCGGAGGGCATGCTTTTTGCCCGCCACCGACATCTTGAACAGGTATTTGAATACCATGGCGACCTAGAAAAAACTCGCAAAGCGCACCCCAAACCGTCGGTGTTCTGTTTGGGCGATATTGGTCGCGTCGATGCACAGGGTTTTGTTTATCTATCGGATCGTGAGTCGAATATGATTATCTCGGGTGGGGTCAATATCTATCCGCAAGAGGTCGAAGATCGGCTTATGGAAATCGAGTGCATCCAGGATATTTGCGTCTTTGGTGTCGAAGATGATGAGTGGGGAGAGCAAGTCAAAGCCCTCATTCAACTCGCACACGATTGTCCGCCAAATGAGTTGACGATTGAACGGATTCAGCGAGAGGCGCGAGAAAAAATTGCCGCTTTCAAAATTCCCCGATTGGTGCAATTTGTGGATCAGATTCCTAGGACACCGACGGGAAAAGTGATTATGCGAGACATTAAGTCGGCATACGGTCGCGTTAATTGAGGAGCACACCCATGTCATCAGAAACGAGAGCCGATTCTTCAGTACAGGTCCAACCGAGGATCAGTTCGGAGCAAACGCAACCCCAAGCCTACTTTGCCCTCGCATTGCTACTTGCGGCCTATATCCTCTCTTTTATCGACCGAAACGTCATGGCCGTACTCATCGGCCCCATTCGTGAAGATCTACAGATCACCGACTTCCAATACAGTTTGTTGCACGGATTCGCCTTTTCAATTTTCTATATCTTCATGGGTATCCCCATTGCCAAGCTTGCTGATCGCAGCAACCGTGTCCGCATTGTGACAGTAGGCATTTTTCTGTGGAGTGTGATGTGCGCCGCATGCGGTCTGGCGAAAAGTGTGACCACGCTGTTTATTACTCGGATCGGGGTCGGCGTGGGTGAGGCCGCGTTATCACCGCCAGCTTTTTCGTTATTGGCCGATTATTTCCCGCCAGCAAAACAGGCTCGCGCATTTGCCGTCTATAGTCTTGGCGTGACGGTGGGCGGTGGTCTCTCTGCCATTGTCGGTGGCTACGTCTACCAACACTTCGCCGCAACACAAGGTGCTGTACTCCCCATCCTTGGTCACGTGAGTGCGTGGCAGATGACCTTTATCGCAGTCGGTGCCCCCGGACTGATTATCGTTGCCCTACTCGGTCTACTCAGAGAACCTGTGCGCAGGATCGATCCTCATCTTGAGACCCCAAAAGCTGACACCAGCGTTGCTGAATTTTGGCGACATCTGAATCGACATCGACGGATTTATGTCGGCATCATGGGTGCTCATGCCATGTTGACCGTCATGACCTATGGCATGCTCGCGTGGTTTATCGAATTTCTCATTCGCACTTATGGTATCGAGCGGCAGGATGCGGGCCTTCAATTCGGTCTACTGAATATCGTTGGCGGCAGCCTCGGTGCGATTACGATTGGCTGGCTGGTACAGCCTATGGTTCGCCGGGGTCTGATTGACGCACCCGCGCGTATGCTGATGATTGTCGCCGCGCTCGTCGCAGTGCCAGCCATCCTAGGCCCCCTGAGCCCCACACCGACAATGGCCGTGATTCTCGCCTGCCCAGCGGTTTTTCTGCTCAATGGTTTCTACAGTCCCGGTGTCACTGCACTGCAGATGATCACGCCCAATCACATGAAAGCACAAATCACGGCACTCACGCTGTTTTTCGCCAACCTCTTTGGCCTGGCCCTGGGACCCACCATCGTCGCCAGCTTGACTGATTTTGTCTTCCAAGATGACGCGGCTTTACGTTACTCACTCGCCCTTTTGCCCGCCATTCTTTGCCCATTGGCAATTGGGCTTGTTTATCAAGCCTTAAAACCCTACCGGGCGGTTGTTGCACCACTTTATACGGACAGTCATGAGGCTTAAGAAAAAACTATGACCACCACATCACAACCGATCCGTCACATCATCATTGGCGCTGGCATGGCCGGGGTGCTCGCCGGTATTCGCCTATTGCAACGAGGTGATGACAATTTCGTCATCTACGAAAAAGGCGACTCGGTGGGTGGTACGTGGCGTGAAAACACTTACCCAGGTATTGCCTGCGACACACCCGCGCACTCCTACGCCTATTCTTTTGACTTTAATCCCGATTGGAGCGGCTATTACGCCGGAGGCGCAGAGATTAAAGCGTACTTTGAACGTATGGCAAAAAAATATGGTGTTGATCAAAAAATCGTCTTCAACACCGAAATTAACCATTGCGAATATCGGGATAATCAGTGGCATATCCGAACGACTGACGGACGCCTCGACCATGCGACGATCCTCATCGCTGCAACAGGGGTCCTTCACCACCCGAACACGCCTGACCTACCCGGCCTTGAAACGTTCCAAGGCAGCCGATTCCACAGCGCACACTGGGACCACACGATCGACTACAGCGATAAAAGAATTGGCGTCATCGGCAACGGCTCGACTGGCGTGCAAATCGTGGCTGCCTTGTCCGGCAAAGTATCTCAGCTAGTCCATTTTCAACGAACACCACAGTGGATTATGCCGGGACCCGACACCATCTACAGCGATGCAGAAAAAGCCGCGTTTCGGGCTGATGAGACGGCTATTATCGAAATGCGCGATGGACCGGAGGCGCAAGCGCGGCGCGGTCGATTTTTAAAAGCGATCCTCGATGTCGATTCGCCTGAACTGGCAGAGATTCAATCACTGGTCGATCAAAACCTAGAAAATAGCGTCGCGGACCCTGCTCTCAAAGAAAAACTACGGCCCACCTATCGCGCCGCCTGCAAGCGATTGGTGTTTTCCCCCAATTACTATCAGAAAGTGCAGGACCCCAGCGTCTTTATTGAAATCGGCGGTATCGCGCAGATAGAAAACAACGGCGTGAGAACCACCGATGGGACATTTCATGAACTCGATGTACTCGTACTCGCTACCGGCTTTAAAGCCGATGCCTTTGTTCGCCCGATGACTGTGCTCGGACTCGATGGTCGAGACCTGAATGCGGTGTGGAAGGATCGACCGAGAGCCTACTACGCCATTGCTGTGCCGGACTTCCCAAATTTTTTCATGCTTAATGGGCCTACCGGCCCTGTTGGCAACTTTTCCCTGATCGATATCGCTGAACGGCAGTGGCACTACATCGACCAACTCGTTGAGCGCATCCGAGTTGGAGCGTGCCGCGCCTTGAGCCCGACGCTTGAGGCTCTGACTACCTATGAAGCTGCACGCAATGAAGCCGCAAAAAAAACTGTCTTTGCCTCGGGCTGTCGCAGTTGGTATCTCGACGCAGAGGGTATTCCACAAGTGTGGCCCTGGCCCTATGAAGTCTTTATGGATGTCATGGCACGACCGCGGTTGGAAGACTATGAAGCCATCACCTAGCCCATCGGCCATACAACACGACCATCCTTGTCAACAATCGACACCACTCCTTACTGCAGGAGCATCTTATGACTGTTCAAAATAATCGTATCCCACCAGAGATCGCGGCAAAGCTGGTCAATCCCGTGACCTATGCGTCAGATGAAATTTACGATACCTATGCATGGCTGCGAGCCAACCAGCCGCTGGGCGTTGCCGAGGTCGATGGTTTCGATCCTTTTTGGGTGGTCACGACCTACGACGACTTACAGGCTATTAGCAAAGACAATACGGCCTTCCCCTACGGGAAAAGACCCTCAACCCTCATGGACCGGCAGAGTCTCGCGCAGTCGATGCAAATGTCGGAATCACCGCTGGCACTATCGCTCATTCAGATGGATGAGCCCATGCATATGCAATATCGATTACTCACCCAGTCGTGGTTTTCGCCAGCCAATCTCCGCCAGCGCGAAGGCGATGTCACCGCGATCGCGAGAAAGGCTGTGGAAAATTTGCGCGCTATGGGGGGCTCCGGCGATTTCGTCGCTGGCGTGGCGCTCAACTATCCCCTCGAAGTCATCATGAATATCCTCGGCGTGCCGGAGGAAGACTTCCCGATGATGTTGAAGATCACTCAGGATATTTTTGGGCCCCAGGACCCCGACGTTAAAGCGCAACTCGCCGCCATGGACCAGGAAAGCATTTCTGCGATTCAACGAATGGTGGTCGAGGAACTCATCACCTACTTTAACGGCATCACCGAGGATCGGCGCGCCAATCCAAAAGATGATCTCGCCACCGTCATCGCAACGGCGGAGATTGATGGCGTGCCCATCGCCGACAATGCGATTAATGGCTACTACCTCATCGTCGCGACCGCGGGGCATGACACCACCTCCTCTTCAACCTCCATGGGTATGTGGGCGCTGGCGACGCAGGAGGGCTTGCTGGAGCGCCTCAAAGCCAGCCCCGATCTGATCCCCGCTTTCGTTGAAGAAACGATCCGCTGGGCAACCCCGGTCAAGACCTTCATGCGCTCAGCCGCACACGATATTGAAATAAATGGTCAACAGATAAAAGCCAATGACTGGCTCATGCTGTGCTATGCCTCTGCTAATCGGGATGAGCAGGCCTTTTCCAACCCCAATGCCTTCGACATTGACCGCGATTCAAACCGCCATCTCGCGTTTGGCTATGGTGTTCATCTCTGTCTGGGGCAGATTCTTGCAAAAATGGAGATGCGTATTTTGTGGAATGAACTGATTCCGCAACTGAAATCAGTTCGTTTGACCGGTGAGACTAAACTCACAGAGAGTTACTTCGTCAACGGCCTAAAATATCTGCCCATCGAATTTGAAATGGTCTAAACAGGGCAGTTGGCGAGAGGATTGCGACCAGCACCGCGTATCCATCCGCAGGCGTTTGGAGGAGCACCGGCCTCGGCGCGTGGTCGGTCAGAGCTTGACCCCTCGACACCCAGGCGTTCGTTGAGTCGATGAAGCGGCGAACTGACCTGCTGGATGCGAGGTGCTTTGGGGTCTAGAATTGGCACTCATATCAAAGATACTCACAGGAACAACACGGGCCGTGTCAGTCACGGCGTCTGAAAGATAGAGGGAATAAGATCATGGATCAGCAGTTTGATGAGAGTTACGTACAGGATGTTTTGAATCCGCAGCCACCGAACTACCCGAGGTATGCCGGCCCAGATCAAATTCCCAGCCACATTCCACCCGAGTTGGTGATGAATTGTGGCTTCATGACCGGTCCAGAGTTTCTCGCAGACCCTTACAAATTTTTAGCGTCTCTCCACGAGAATTATCCGCCGATTTTTTACAACACCACGCCCAACTCTAACTCTTGGATGCTGACAAAATACGATGACATTATGTTTGCACTACGCAGCCCGGAGATCTTCACCAATCGCGATGCAACGCCCTTTCCACGCGACCCTAATGACTATTTCTTTTTTATCCCCCAAGAAATTGATCCACCCGATCACCGTCACTACCGAAAGATCGCCGAGCCCCTATTCGGCGTCAACGGTATCAAATCTCTAAAAGAAGCGATCCACCAGCGCGCGGCAAAATTGATCGATCGTTTTATCGAGGACGGTGAATGCCAGTTCACCACGGCCTTTGGACGACCCCTCCCAGTTTCGGTTTTCTTGGACATCATGGGGCTGCCGCAGGAGATGCGAGACACCTTTGTCGAGTGGGGTGACACCATGATCCACTCACAAAATCCTCAGGACATCGCAGAGGCCTTTGGCAAAGCAGTGGCTTACCTTCAGGGGGCCATTGCAGAGAAAAAAGCCAATCCCGATGAGGGTATGATCAGCGTCATTGCACACGCCGAGATCGAAGGACGGCCATTGACCGACAAAGAAGTCTTTGGGTTTGTGTGCTTCTTGTGGATTGGCGGACTCGATACCGTCTACGCCATGCTGAACAATATCTGGGTTTGGTTCGCGCAAAATCCGGACCGCGTGAAAGAAATTATTGATCGTCCAGACGATATCGAGCACGTATTGCACGAGCTGCTTCGCCGGTTCTCGGTGACTTTTTCTGCTCGCGTCGTCATTCAGGATGTCGAAATTCGCGGCGTACAAATGAAAAAAGGTGATCGGATCTTTGCATGCCTTCCCGCGGGCAACTTCGATCCAGAGATTTTCCCTAACCCACTTGAAGTCGACTTCGATCGTCCGCGCAAACCCAACCTCGCATTCACCGCAGGTGTTCACAGCTGCCTCGGCTCACATCTGGCGAAGATGGAATTGACCGCAGCGATCCAGGAATGGCTCAAGCGCATCCCTGAATTTTCACTGAAGCCCGGCACAGAAATTACCTACAAGCCCGGTGGGGTGATTGGTCCTTCCTCAGTGCCCTTGGTCTGGAAATAGACGGTCTGGAAATAGACGGTCTGGAAATAGACGGTCTGGAAATAGACGATCTGGCGGAGGCAGTTTCAGCGAGGTTCAGGGCGTAGAAAGACTCACTGGATTGAGCTCCGGAGGCTGAACGCCTCCCTCGTCTTGCTTTAGTTTCCTATCAATACCGAATTGACCCTCCGCGTAAGCGGAGCGTCAAGGGCTTATCACTGCTGAATCCGTCGCAGGTCACCCTCGAAGTGGCGTCCGGAGAGCACGTAGAGCGAACTCCCCAACACACCAAAGGCGAGTGCCGACAATAACGCGTATCGGATCGATTCGTCGCCATAGCCGGCGCTAAAAAAATCGCTGAGTCCACCAATGATCAAAGGGCCCAACCCCGCACCGACCAGGTTCAGCGAGAACAGCACAATCGCAGTGGCGGTTGCTCGCATATTGGGTTTCGCGAGGCATTGATTGGCGTTGTACATTGTCGCCATGTACATATTGAGTAACACGGTGAAAACAAAAAGGAATCCCATCGACGTCTCAACAGATCCCGCCATCAGGGCGGCCGCACCAAATGGCATCGCCGAAAGGGTCAATAACCCGGGAACAACAATAGACCGACTGGGACTCCTGACGTAGAGATAATCAGTAATCCAACCCCCTGCGACAGTGCCGATCGCACCACCTGCCGCTGTAGACAGTGCCATCCACAGGCCAATTTCAACCGGAGAAAGCCCATGGAGACGTGCATAAAATTCGTAAACCCACATCAGCAAACCGTAACCCACGACTGCAATTGAGGATGACCCGAGTAACAAATAGCGCCAAGACTTGCACTGTACTAGGTAGGTCAACGTCGTCATGAATGATGGCTGCTCGGCAAGATCACTGCGACTTGTCGTGACCCTTGCCGGCTCTCGCACTGTAAAGAAAACGATGAACGCAAACAGTACGCCCGGAATTCCGAGCACATAAAAAGCAGTCCGCCAGTCGAAG
>Ga0181582_10004685_pt1 | contig 11027 bp, 8 predicted proteins | sample 071ome_32_FD_132438 | JGI IMG/M metagenome (GOLD analysis project Ga0181582, IMG submission 132438) | Coastal salt marsh microbial communities from the Groves Creek Marsh, Skidaway Island, Georgia - 071405AT metaG (megahit assembly) | ecosystem: Environmental > Aquatic > Marine > Intertidal zone... | reverse complement strand
GCTATCAATCAACATTTGCTGAGTTGGTTTTACCCAACGACGAGGATAGAAATAAGGTGTACCAATTGCAATCTTACCAAAATGCCATTTAAGCCTAGGAGACTTAAATGGCGAGTTAAATGCTCTTATGTATTCGAATCTCTTCATGGCTATGGAAGAAGAAGTTGATTAATTACATCTATCTCAAATGTATTTCCGATTGCTAAAAGGATTCCCCAGGCTAGTGTTCCAACCAGTGCTACCATGACAATATTAGCTAAGATAGTCCCGCATTTTTCTAAAAGCTTCTTCATATTTGGTTATTATAGTAGTTTATAACTTGTATTTAGCAGCTAGTCTGTTGATGATATCAGTTTCCTCGCTGCTCATTCGATAGTAGGCCTCTCCAATGATCTCACATGATTCTTTAAACTCTTCAAAGCTAAAGGAATAGTGATTTGACGATTTAGCCTGCATAGATTCATCTTCAGCAACACAATCAGCTAGTTCTCTTTTTTCGTAATCTGAAAGCTCATGATAGAGTTCAGCAATATCAATGTTTATATTAACGTATGCCATAGTAATTTTATATTACTTAGTTTAAATCAAAAATTAAAGAGCTTCGCACATTTCAAACTGTTCCAAATATCTAAGTATTGCCAGGTCTTTAGCTTTGGCTTCTACTTCGATGTCAAAGATGTTGCCAATATCTGGTATCTTTTCGTAAATGTAATCAGCATGTGATCTAGGAGACTTTGTGTCTAGATCCTCATTGATCTTACGACTGCTGCTATAATGAGCAAGTGGTCTGATACCTTCTGGCCATGTGCTAGCAGCCATCGTTGCTGCCTCTTCAATTGTCATATCGTTTGTACAAAAAGTATGGTGAAAGAAATCAAAGGTAATTGGTATACCAAGAGTTTTATACAGACCATCATAAAGATCTTTGACACCATACTGGGTTTCCTTGTCGTCATTCTCGATTACAAGTCTGCGTTTTACAGATTCAGGTAAGCGTTGATAGTTTTTGCAGAATCTTTCTAGCGTGATACGCTTGGCTTCCTCTTCAGTCTGATCTTTGCTTTGAAAGCTACCACCGACGTGGATATTCAGACTGTATTCTTTAGTGCTTGGAAGATTCATCAGATCAAGAATTCTGGCATGTTGGCTCAAATCTTTGATTGAATTAAGAACGACGTGTTCTCTAGGAGAAGGCAAGACATTGAATTGACCAGGGTGGAATCCTACTCTCATGCCAGTATCTAGGACAAACTTTCCAGCTTTAGCCAGCTCTTCTTTGATTGACTCGAAGTTTGGCAGATCTTCGAATTCATACTCGCTCATCCATGGGAAAAGACTGCTTGACATCCTGAAAATCATGATGCCTTGTTCTAGATTCCACTGAAGAATCTTTTGCAAATCTAGTATGTTTTGATATGCCAACTCGCCAGCATAGGAAAGACCTTTTTCTTGGAATGTACGTTTGATCATTCCTCGATTAGTAGATATGTCTTCCGACTTAAGAGTGAGATTTATACAACAATATCCTAGATTCATGATCTAAATATACTAAAAAATTAGGAGAAATAAAAGGGCCGGCTTCGGGTCTTTCAGGGTTTCTGGTTAAGTGCAATGAGTGACGCCTTCCTACTACAAACCCTTTTTCAGAAATTAATACACTCTACTTCTCAACTACAGCTTCTCTCACCGGCCCCACGCGAGCGCGAGATACTCTAAAGTACTTCTAGGTAATTATAAAGTAGTATAAAGACTACTAAGGTATCTCCCACCCACCTACCCTATTCTACTAGAGTAGGTGAATTTGGTTTTAAAAATCGAATAAATAAATTTTTGAGGTCCTGAAACTATTTACTCCAAAAAAGGTATAAGATCCTATAAAATTATCCACAATGAATGACAATTGTTAGCTTAGATTTCTCTATACTTTACCCAGGGGTTTGTATATGCAGAGATTTCAAAGAATTTACTTGGCTAGCAGTCATTAACACTGATATAACTAAAAGAGACGAGAAAAGATTTGACGACCTTATTACTAAATATCCATCAATTAATATTCTAAAAACTACTACCCGAAGATCTAAAGAAGATCTTTATCATCTTACTGAGAGAAAGAAACTGATCAACTACTTAGAAGCGACTGACCTACTTGTCGACAACTTAAAAAATCTCTTAAATCAGGACGATGATCTTATTGTTTGCATTGAAGGAATTTCCTTTGGATCTAAAGGAAATGCCCTTGTAGATATAAGTCAAGCAACAGGAATTATTAAGAATAAATTGGTGGATAAAATACTTAAAGGAAATTCAGATAGATTTTTCGTATTTAGTCCAGGCGAATTAAAAAACGCTATTGGTTGTAAAGGAAATTCAGGAAAGCTAGAAATTTATAATAAATTCATCAGCGATCCTATAATTGATTCTGTTAAAGAATCTGAGCTTTATGAAGCACTTCTAAACGAAGACTGGATCTCAAACGGATCCAATGTTAAATCTCCTATCATGGATATGATTGATTCGTACCTTGGAATTACCAAAATTCACCAAATTCTTAGAGACGAAAATAATCAATCATGAATGAGCAAAAGAAAAAAGAGGGGAGATAAACATTATGTCAATAATAAAGAATTTACCGAGGCTATTATTGAATGCAAGAAAACAGGGGAGCTATCCCCTTTTGTAATTAAATGTTTTATATCCTTAGCCAATCGAGCCGTAAATAAAATGTATTATGAGGATTATAGAGACCGAGAAGATTGCATACAGTCGGCTTTATTAGACTGTTTAAAATACTGGAAGAGCTTCGATCACGAAAAAACTGATACACCGAATGCGTTTGCATATTTCACCCAAGTATGTAAAAATGGGTATGCTAAACAGTGGAAAGCTATTCATAAAAAGACTGGCTTGGATGACAGTGAGCCGCTAGAATTTATATCTCTTAGTACTAGTGGAGATGGAGCTATCTATAGTATCTGATTATAAATAATACAAATAGAACGCATCGAGCATGATAGTTAGCAATTTAAACTTTTACGATAAGTTTGGAAAAAATCTGAACTTCGATCTAGATTCAACCGGGTCTTACTTCGAAGGCAAGATATTTTTTCCAGAACTATCTGCTTTCCTATTTGATAACGAAAATATCTTTATCTTAGAAGATGTAAGTGGAAATTACAAGTTTCCAACCCTAGACCCAGGAGATAGTATTGTATTTGAGTGGAAAAATCTGGATAGTGAAGATAATTTGTTCATATACGATATAGAAAGAGATCTTGATCTAAATGAAAACTTTATAAGTAAGAAAGAATCTCAAACTATATCATATGACGATATATTACCTACTTCAGATGGATCTCAAATAGATATTAGCCTGCCAATGCAGCTTAATGTTGCATTCAACCCAGAAGATGAGGAAAAATACTCTAGAGTACTACAAATATACCTTGTTAATGAATCAAACTCAAATCCTAAGCAAAAAATAGCCGAAATTGAATTTTACGGTGAAGGTTTAACTGAAGATCTTAGATTTGGTGTTTGGGCAAGAAACTTTGGTATCAAATTTAACCGAGAGGATGCTAATATCCTAAAGGAATATGATATTAAAGAAGCATTTCCAGATTGGAAGCAGCTTAACTTAGCTAGAAAGACTCTTTTAGTAAATAAGGAACATGTTTACCCTTATATTGGAACTTATAAGGGACTTTCTAACTTTGTAAACCTACTAGGGTACAAAGATGTTCTCCAAATTAAAGAATATTGGAAAAATATCAACTCTAAGTCCTCAAATAAGGACAAAATGGCTCTTGTTGACATCACTGACTACCTAGATGATGGAAAGATCGACAATATGAATATTCTCGATAAAAACAAGAACATCAAACACGGCAAACAGTTCAGAAAAACCGAATTTTTAGCCCTAGTTTATCAATTTAACCGAGAAACGGGAGTTTTTGATGATGACGGTATCCCAATCACCGAAGAGACCACAACATTCACAGTAGATGAGGTCTTTTATAAGCTAAATGCACTTAAGAAGAAGGTTAAAAATGAATTTTTACCCCTAAATGTCAAAATTAGGGACGTTATAGGAGAATTTTTGTATTTCCAAAAGATAACCATCAAATTTTGGAAAGATGACACTCCAGTTTTAGATCTGGACATAAATACTGAAGCGGAAATTCAGTCGTATCCAGGGTCTGATGTGAATCTGACTCTTAGATCCCTTAGTCCTCTCTTCAGAAAGGACTTTCCAAACGGATTAGATCTTCCGGCTACTCAACTTAATAGCGGATTTAAAAATCCATATGAGTCGGGTCAGAAATACACTAGAGATCAGATCGTAGGAGTCAAAGAATATGTTGAAAAGTTTTATAATGAAATAAAAGTACAGAGATATCCAGATTTAGGCAAAAAATTAACATGGGAAGATGGAGATGATCCAGAAAAAATCATCGGAGCTCCAATAGTTCTCAACATTTACACCGATAAGTTCACATTCGAGAATTTTAAGGGTGTAACATTCGCAGATTTAGCAAGTCTAGACCCTGCAATTGACCCATATTTCACCCTAAACAGCCTGGATTTTAAAAATTTCCATGAGATAAACTGGAGAATAACAAAAGACTCTCCAAATCCTTATAAATTTACCTATCGAGGAAAAATAGAAGATCTATATGAGCTACCTCACTTTCTTCCTTATGCGGGAACATACAGAGTCACCGCCGAACTATATGATTTTTATGGAAATGTAAGTGTATTTAGTAAATTCATAACAGTAGAGAGCAATCAGCTTCCACACATAGTTGGAATAACAAGACTTGAGGACAAATTTGAGTACAAAGTTGAAAACTTGGCAAATGTTAAGCTTTCAGACTTTGGAGGATCTTATAATTATTACCCCCAAGTAAACGTGTTAGATAACGAAGATAGAGTAAATGAGATCGACGTATATCAAAATATACTAGAATGGAGAAGCTATTATAAAAACAGATATGGAACTGGACAAAATCTATATGATGCAGAGTTTTGGGATCCTGAGACTTCTCAATATGTGAAATATCACAATCTCGCTCTAGACAGTGCTAATAGATTTAGATGGGGACTTGGAAATGAGAGACACCCAGTTAAATTAGAGGATTTTAAGGGAGCCACTATGGATTCTTTATTCTTCATGAGACTAAATGACCTGATATACACAGACGATTTTAATGCTGGATTTTACATATATGATCCTAAACCAGGTCAGGAAATACACATGTCGCTTTTTTCACCTTATGTGATACCTAATTATTCAACTTTAGAAGAATTAGTTGATCTATTAAATTCAAGTATTCACCCCGGTATAAGCCTATTTAATTATGAAATTATTGACGGCAGAAAATCGGACAAACAGTACATAATCCACGCTCAAGCAATATACTTTAGTAAGGAAATGTATCACATACTCGAATCAGGATCATTTGCAAGCCCGGGGGCATCTTCACCCGGATCAGGCTTAGCTAGACTAGATAAGTATACATTCTTTCTTCCCAAAGAAGTTTATTCAGAGAGAACGATAAAAATGTTAGAATCAGTTTCTCCAGTATTTGATATAGAGACTCTATTCTTATATGCTAAGACAAGTGACGTTATAAAAGGAGCAGTTCAAGATCCTGGATTCTGGGTTAATAAGAAATATTGGAAGTTCGTAAGTGATCAACAAGAGGGTCATCTTCCTACCTTAATGGACCAGAATTCGTTTAGCTTAGATAATATTAAAGTATATGAAGATTCATTTAACACTCCTAGAAATAATGTGGTTTTCTTTGCAGTCAATAATATTGATGGAAAAAATGAATTTATCTGGACTCTGTATAACTCAGACACCGGAGCCGAAGTGGTAAAAGTAAGATCAGTTCCATTCTTTGTTTGGAAGTTTACCGAGCTTGGAAGTTATAGCTTAAGAGTTGAGGTATACGACAACCGAAACACAGTGTATGTCAACCAAATAGATCGAATGATAAACGTGTTACCGAAAAACCGGTATATTAAAAATGTTGAGACTCGACTAAACAGAAGAAAGCTCAATTTATTAAACAAAAACAATTGAATCGATAAATAAAATAAAAATAATTTAGCATTATGCCATTCTCACCCGTAGATGTACCAATCCAAGAGATGCTACAGTCTGACTTCATAGTAGACTTAGCCCAAATACACAACACGAACGTCCTACTTCTTAAAGATAAGTTGGAGGATGTGATTAATACCTTAGAGATAGATGTATCAACTATCTCGATTGGTGTGGATAACCCAATTAACAATATCAGAACTCAGAATGTAATCATACAAGATGGGGGATGGAAGTTACAAACTGGAGTACCAAATCAAATCATAGCAAAGCTAGAGAAAAACGGTAGTAACCAGTCAGTCTTAAATGTCGACATCTTAAACATCGATATAAGCGCAGATTTTGAAGCGATAGATGTTAATAGTTTAGTAGTTAATACCTCAGTTGCAGTTGCTGGAGATTCTAGCTTTACGGGAAGCTTGTCTTATACTGGTCAACTTGTTGAATCTAAAGAGGCAATCTCATCTACTCTGTTATTTGATGGTGTAGATACAGCTGAGGCTCGGGTAACTCTTACTAACACATCAAAAACTAATATTTACGTTAAACTTGAGGCTGAAACCGCAGTAGGAGCAACCCAGGTATGGAATGGAGCTTCATTTGCAGCGGGTTTAACTAGCTTTATTCTTTACTTAGATTTTGACGCAACTAATCCACCTGCTCCAAATACTTCTTTCACAATCTACATCGTGGATGTGATTGAAAACTCAGGTGCAACTAGCTTAGCAACAAATATAAACACAGCAACTTTACCGATCACAGTTGCCCCAGGATTAAATCTAAACACTGGATCAAGTCAAATTCTACTTCATAATGATTTTGACTCTTTATCTCTTAAATTAGGTATAAACCCGGCTAGTACTGATCCTTTAAGCTCTGCTCTTTCCAAATACGGATCAAATGCCACATTCAACTACATTATAGATGAGACGTCTGATGATAGACTGATGATTACATCTACTGTTGGGATGGAGGTATTTAGTTAAAAAACGATATATAAATGGCGGTTACTCCACTATTAAAACCGATACAGAACAAGAAGGGAATATTCTATACTTTCCAGAGCGCTTTAGAAGATATTAATATTTCTATTGCTAATGGAGAGAATGCAGTTCGATTCTCTAAATTTGCTCTTCTTAGGATTCCTGAAATAGGAACCCCAGATACTCCTGCAACTGATAATAAGTTTCAGTTTTTAGCCCAAGGTGAGTCTCACTTAATTGAGGGTTTAAACACCGATCAAAACATTAATCTTGCCCAGAGTTTTCAAAGCTATGCTTTGAATATGGAAGCACTACTAATCGGTCAGGAAGGATATCAAAGAGACGCTAAACTAACAGTATCGGAGCGAGTATTTTGGAAGTGGCTGAAAGAAACTGGCTCTATCAGATTTAGAGACGCAAACAATCTTGAAAAGAATGTAAATACTCTAGGAACAGAGAAGAGATTTGTTGAGGAATACTCTCCAACCAGTACATATAATAAAGTCGTTCAATATGTAGGTGATATTGATGTTGTTAACACAATAAAATCCAAAGATAACTCTTACACTGAAGTATATATTCATGTTCCTACGAATGTGGGTAGCACGACTCACGTTCTATTTAATTCAATTAAGGACGAAAACTATTATCCTAATTTTACGATAGCTAACAAAGGAGCAGATCCTCTAGATATTGAATACCTATCAGGTAGACATTATGACGAGACTCATCCCTTCGGATTATCAGTTAAAGCTTATTACGACCTAGATGACGCCAGTGTTTATAGCGAAATTGCAAGTACTTATGGAGGCACAGCTACTGCTGGAAACTGGTTTACTCAAACAGTTAATAATTCGTATTACACAGATAACGTAGATGCAACTGGAGAATATAATGTAGCTAAAAATCAGTACATAACTAAACAGCTAGGTTCTGACACAGTAGAATATGTTAGAAGTACCCTAGATGGTATATCCATTGATTTTGATTTAGACAATTATAAGCTAGCCTCGGAAAATCCTGAGATTAAAGTATTTTCTCAATTTAACGATTATATTGCAAATAAGGATTTTCAATTCAACGCAATCCTAGTTTACTATGATACCTATGATCCTAACAACTTAGATTCTTCAGGTAATCCAATTGATTCTCAAACTAATCTATATGGAGTTTTATTCCTAGATAAGGTAGAACAAGATGGCCTTGAATTTAGCATTCCATTTATAACCAAATATAAGCCGGATCCTCTAAATAAGACCAACGGAAACTCATTCGCATACAAGCTAAATCTAAAATTAGATACTTCCATAGAGAATGTACTTGTTGAAAAATCTATCAACGACTTCTCAACGTTCTCAATGGATCTATTTGTAGATGTTTTAACAGAGTTTAGGCAAATACAAACTAAATTAAATGATAAGCTTCTAGAGTTAGAACAACTTACTCAAGATGTTGAAGGATTGAAAGATCTACTAATTAACTCTGAAGATCAAAACGAGCTAACTCTAAGAATCGAAAACCTAGAAACCTCAATAACTGAGAATCAGGCAATTTTCAATAACACTGGAGAATTAGTTAAGATGATTGAAAATAACTCAGTTAAGCTTAATGATATTGCCAATGGTAATTCAAACATCGAAATATCATATAATGCAGATGTAATTAGACCTGGTGTTGGTATCAAATTGGATCGAAGAACCCCTAATAGGATTAGAATTGAAAATTCAAATGAAGAATATAACATCTCTAATAACTCGATCGTCAATATATTTGAGAGTAACGTTATAGCGCTGTCTAACTTTACTAATTATGTTCGACATGAAGCCGGAGGCTCTGCCATTACTCTAATTAGAGACTTTGAATTATTAATTGACGACTCAGTTAATAAGTGGAAGAAGGGACAGACAATGAGGCTAGTGTTTAGTGACGAATTTATTCCTAGTGTATACGATATCAAGATCAAGACCGACTCTCTAAACTTGAAAAATGCTGGAGTTTATGGAAAAATAGTAGGGATATTAAACGACTTAGATTTTACACCATCATCTAACACTCCTATATTTGAGATCATATGTATTGATGCTGAAAATCTAACATTCAAAATAGATAAAATAAGATAAAAATAATGGCTGGAACTAAAAATACAATTTCTGATCTATTAAGTAGACTTGTTGTCGACGTTGACAACATGAATTCTTTTCTATATAGTTTAGAAAAGATGCTAGAATCTCAGTCTGAGAACATTTCGATTACTCAGAAATTAGATGACGGGACAACTAGAACAATTAACGTCCCCTCTTTTGGATACCTAAAAGGAAAAATAGACGATGTAAATACCAAGTTTGACACGTTGATATCAGCCAACGACGATGTGATAGGTATCAAGTCTTCTAATGGGGATGTTAGAAAGTTTCAGCTAAAGAAAGTATCTAAGCTCATACAGGAGCTAGAGGGAATAAAAGACGCAAACGTCGCAATACCGACCTCGTTTGGAGTAAAGAACAACTGGTTTTTTGAGTCCTTTCTAAATCCTTTGCTTTTTATAGGAGTTGATGTATCATCAGTTTTAACAGATGACATCGATCAATTCAACGTGAAGAGGATAATAATAAACTCGACTGATGACGATCAACTAGCTTTCTTTGATGACAACTATAAAGAAAACAACGATATTGACTTAGACAATCTTTTATCAGAGTTAGATAATCAAGGAATAGACTATTTTGAAGACGACAATGTTATATCAATGCCAACTGCTATCAACAGATATAAAGGATCGTTTGATGTAACTAAGATATTTGAAGAATCTGTTCCACAAACCCTAACATCAACGGGTGAAACAGTATCCGTAACTAGAAGAAGATATAGATTAAACGCCCTAACTTACACGGATATTCTAGACGAAAATGATAACACTAGAATACTGTCTGCTGGGGACGTTCTTATAACTGACAATGATTCTGAATACAGGGTAAGCTCAGTTGATAAGACAAACAGTGAGGTAGTCTTAGAGAGAATATTCGGAATCGAGCCGATAACCATCGGAGCAAACATCCTAAGGATTAAGCCAGTGCCTTATAGACTCCCAGAATTACAAGTCAATGTTGGATACAACGAGAGACAGATAGTCTTCTTTAGACCAGTTAGCACTTCAAATAATCTAACAATTGATGATTACTCTAAAGGGTTCGGAGTATTTACAAACGAGTTGACTACTACCCTAGAGGATAATAGTACCTCAACTCTTGAAGATTATTATAATAATTTCGTTGCAGACTTTGGACTCATACTCCTAAACTCTGCAAAGGAAAAGAAATTACCAGCAATAGTTGCTGAAACTCCAGATGCCCCTACTTTAACTGCAACCGATTTTGAAGTAGTTCAAATAGATCAGCATATCAAAGAAGATGAGGACGCGGCAGCTATTAGCAATCAAATCGCAGAAAAAGAGAATATTAAAACCCAGATCAAGGAGAACTTAAAGGAAATAGACTCTTTAAAATCTCAGCTAAATGATTCTCAAAAGACTCAATCTGAAAAACAAAGAATTGAAAAGAAGATAGATTCGTCAATTAAGAAGAAATCAACTCTTCAAACTCAGCTTGGCGCAACAGTTAGACAGATAACCACTGCTATTTCAACTACCCCTGCTTTTGTTAGAACTCCTAAATATAGAGTTAGAGGATTCTGGCCAATTCCAGGATCTAAGTCAAGTAGATATGGAAATCAAGAAGTAGTTCAGTTTAAAATTAGATATAGATATCTAAGCAAGAAAGGAACTGCCCCTAATGCAAAACAGAGTGCTATAAACGAAAATGGAAGCACTAAGTTTGCCACATTCTCTCCATGGACTGAAGTTTTAACTAAGCCTAGAACTAGAGAATTAAATGAGGAAACCGGACTTTACTCATGGGTAGTAGAGGATGTATCAAATG
>Ga0181582_10004682_pt1 | contig 11029 bp, 6 predicted proteins | sample 071ome_32_FD_132438 | JGI IMG/M metagenome (GOLD analysis project Ga0181582, IMG submission 132438) | Coastal salt marsh microbial communities from the Groves Creek Marsh, Skidaway Island, Georgia - 071405AT metaG (megahit assembly) | ecosystem: Environmental > Aquatic > Marine > Intertidal zone... | reverse complement strand
GTGAACGCCGTCGTCTCCGGCCGTTCGTCGCGTGCACCGTACTCTGGCATCGTGAAGGCCGTGTGCACCAACGCACGGCGCACCCGCTCGCCCGGTTCCGTCGCGCGGCCTCGGCGCGCGCGCCGGACGGTCGTCGTCGTCCGCGCGCGCGCGGCGTGGACGGCGCGGACGCGCGCATGGCGTCGCGACGCGCGCTCGTCGCCTCGCTCGCGCGCCTCGCTCGCGCGTCGCGCGCGGCGCGGATGACGCTCGCGAGCGACCGCGTCGACGGGCGCGAGGCGGGGGCGTCGAGCGGGCGGCTCGCGAGCGTCGCCGTGGGCGCGGTGCTCGCGTGGGCGAGCGTCGAGGGAAGGACGAGCGCGCACGCGGACGCGGGAGAGGCGCCGACGTCGAACAAGTCGACGGCGCAGTGGAGAATTTACACGGACCTCGGACGCGGACTCGCGCGGGAGGGACGACTGGACGAGGCGAGACGGTACCTGGAGCGAGCGCTCGAGGAGGCGCGGAAAGGGTTCGGTGAGAGGGACGCGCACGTCGCGGCGGCGTTGAATAATCTCGCCGAGCTCGATAGGATAGAGTCCAAGTGGGAGGCTTCGGAGAAGTTGTTTGCCGAGGCGCTGGACATCTTGCACGCGGCGTACGGAGAGAATCATCCGTCGGTGGGGACGGCGCTTCACAACCTCGCGGGGTGTCGGTTGGCGCAAAATGACATCGATGGGGCATACGATTTGTACGCGAAATCGCTCGCGCGTAAGGAGGCGACGCTCGGGGTGAATCATCCAGAGTACGCGACGACACTATACCACATGGCGGAAGTGCTCAGCCGAAAAAATCGACGAGAAGACGCCGTCGTACTTCTGGAGCGCTCGGTCAAGGTGAGCGAGGAAATAGGTGCCGCGCACACAGGTGCGTGTCTTCGACGCATGAAGCGTCTGGCTCAACTATTGCACGAGTGTGAGCGCTTTGAGGATGCGGAGCGCGTGAGAAGGCGCATCTTGCACACCGTGGAGCACGTGAACGGAGAAGATCACGTGAAAATAGCAGGAGCGTGCGAGTCTTTGGCCGTGGTACTCATGAAGAGAGGTCAGTTAGACGAGGCCGTGTCGCTCCTCGAGCGTTCAGCGAAAATTCTCGTTCGCGTGCGAGGAGATGGCGCCGCACTCGCGCTCGCGTCGAGTCGACTGCACCTCGCAGAAATCGCCGCGCGAACGGGGAACGACGCCAAGGCGCTGCGACTATGCCGCCTCGCTCTCGATGTGTTATCGCCGAGTGCGTTGGACGCGTTACGTCGCGAGAGCTTGCGATCGGAGATTCGCGTGGGCGTGGTCGTCCAGCACGCTCAAGCCGCGGCGCTCTTGCGTTCGCTCACTCCGGGAGACGCCGAGGCGGATCGACACGTAGGAACGGCCGCGCAAAATCTGTCCGCCATGAAAGAAATCGCTCGTTCGGACGAGCGCGTCGCTCGAATCGTTCGCGAGGCCGAGCTCGCCCTGAGGAGCGCGTGATTATCGCTTGTATTCTACCCTGTATGCTATCGCTAGTGTGTGCTAAACCTCCCCTCGCCGCGCCGCGTCACCCTCACGCCGCCTCCGGAAGCGGAGGTAAATCATCTGGATCGTAAATCACGAGTAAGACGAGCGAACACGACGGACAGTGCGCTATATCCTCCCCATTTCGAAGCTCCTCCAGCGTGATTTGGAAAAAGTCCCCGCACGGGCACTGGTACGTGTACGCGCCCAGGTCCTCGCGCCACTCCATGTCCTCGAGATCGACCTCATCGTACGCCCCGCTCATGTTTTATCACGCTCGCGCTCGCGATCACCCGGCGTCGCGCGCGCGCGTCGCGCGAGAATGGCGCTCCACGCGTCCCCGCGCCGCGGCGGCGACGGACGAACGAGCGCGCGCGCGCGCGACGGCGAGGCCGATCCGCGTCGTGCGTGCGTAACCCTAGACACGAAGTATCGCGTTTTGTATCATCCGAAGCCCATGTGCGTGTACACGATATGTGGCACACGTATTCCGTCATTCTCGAGCCCGTGTGCGCGATCGAGAGGGCGACCGCGACGCGCGCGGGGTCGATCGCGCGCGCGTCGCGTCCGCCTCTTCACGGCGCATCGATAGGAGGTGCGTGGAGCGAACGCGGCGATGCGACGACGATGTGAACGGTTCTCGAGCGCGCGGATTCGCGGGCGTCGCTCGCGGGCGCTCGCGGGCGAGGGGGAAGGGAGCTTCGAGCGCGGGATCCGCGCGGGTGACCCTAGGCGGCTCGTTGGGGATTCGAGACCGCGCGCGGGCGAGCGATGACGGCGAGCGAGCGTTGAATCGAGGAGCGAAAGACGGCATTTGTTTTGTCGTGTATCGTTTCCGCGTTCACGGGCGCTCGTCGTCGATCCCGCTCGTGACGGTCGACGAAGATGCTCGAGTCGCCACCGCGCTGGGAAGCCCTAGACGCGCGTCCCTCATCGGCGTTTGCGTCGGGCCGAGCGCGAGGGCGTGCGGCGTCCGCGGGGAACGCTGTGCTGCAGGATATTTCTTGACGCTTTCGCGGCGAAGGAGCGGCGTTTGAGATCGATTCGCGAATCGCAAGACTGACATGTATACGCTCTCTTCGCACTGCAGATGGGAAACCAACGCGCCCGATCGCGCGGTTTGCGCCATGGCACTCGCAACATGTTCTCGCGGGGTTTCCGTGAGCACGGCACGTTGAACACGACTACGTATCTTCGCACCTTCCGCGTCGGTGACTACGTCGACATCAAGGTGAATGCGGCGCAACAAAAGGGCATGCCGTACATGCAATACCAAGGGCGAACGGGTCAAGTGTGGAACGTGACGCCGCGAGCGGTGGGTGTGGAGATTAACAAGCAAATCGGCGGTCGCATTGCTCGTAAGCGCATCCACGTGCGCGTCGAGCACGTGCAACACTCTCGATGCCGCGAGGATTTCATCGCTCGTCGCGAGGCGAACGACAAGGCGCACCATGAAGCCAAGTTGGCTGGCAAGAAGGCTGTGACCAAGCGTGAGGTCACTGGCAAGCCGCGCGAGGGCTTCACCCTCGAGAACGTCAAGTCGGAGTTGTTGACGCCGATCCCGTACGATATCTTGCGTGAGGGCATGAAGTACTAAATCTTAGCATACGAATCGGATTGGGTTTGTAACGTGTAGGTGAGACCTGCTCTAACTCGTGTCACGTCGTGTCGCGCAGTGTACCCGTCGCCTCGCTTTTGCGCTCCTCACTATCGCGCGCGTTTCCCGGAGCACGTTGAGGTCATGGGACTACCGAAGCGCATCGAAGAACTGCTCGAACTCGGTGTCATGGCAGGGCCTGGAGACGACATCGTTGAAGACGAGATGGTTTCAAGAATCGTTGTTGGAGAGTTCGAAGACGAGGACCTGTCCAAGCTGAAAGTTTCACTCGAGTCGCGAGTGCGCGTTCGATGGAACTGGGAGGGCGAGGAAGAACAGGAAATTGAATTTACAATGCTGGACGGGAGTGTGCCTTACGGGCTTGAGCGCGCCTTGCTGGGCTGCACGGTCTCTCAGACTATCGAATTCTCGGCTGCCGGCGAGGCCGTCTTGACGGATCATGAGCCACTTACAGAAGACATCGATGGACGATCTCGGTCGGGGCGAGCGGTCATCCTCGCAGTTCAAATTGAGAGAAAACACAAGTTTGATATGCTCGCGCGCGACAGGGTCGCGTTCGGATCTGAAATGAACGAGCTTGGTAAGGTGCTCTTTGCGAATGGACGCCTGCGTTTTGCAGCGGCAAAGTGGCAGCTCGCAGCTGACGCCTTCTCCATCTTCGAAGTCGAGGATGATGTCGTCAATCCGAAGGGTGAGGAAAACAATCGCACGTGTTTTCAGGTTTCAAGACGTGTCTATCTCAACCTCGCGCTCGTCATGTACAAACTGGGTGATTTTGTGGAGTGCGAGCTCTTTTGTAATGACGTGTTAGATACCTCTCCAGATGAGCCTAAGGATTGGCTTGTCAAGGCTAAAGCGCTCTTTCGACGCGGTTGCGCGCGACTGAAGCAGGGCAAATTCTCTCCTGACGGCTCGCTCATCACTGCAGATATGGCTGAAGCAGACTTTTTTATCGCAAAAGATCTCGACAAGTCAATAGATGTTGAGCGAATGCTAGCGGCAATCGCCTCTGCAAGAGCTCGCAAGGATACGTGCTTCTTTTCGCGGAAAGAAAATATTGTTGAAGACGATGATGTCACTCGAAGGCACTATCCCACGAATCTCATGGGTGCTTTGCGCCAAATTCGTCGCGAAAACTTGCATGATGGACTTGCGTTCATGTCCTCTAAGAAACGCGAGCGCATCTTGAACGAGAGAGCTCAAATTTACACCCGCATGATGAAGGAGACGCCGTGGGACGAAGCGTTTGGAACCATGTTCGAAGCAGATTCGCCGAACTTGCCGTCCTAGACGATGCGAGCGATCGATACATGATTATTTAATGAACAGCAGCACTATTGTTTCGACATTTTTGAAGCCGCAGCTTCGTCAATGATCCAACGAACGTTGCCCTTGACCAAGGCAGCGGGCACGGAGCCGTCTTGTGGCGCTTCCTCTAAGATTCGCGCGGTCATCTCAGCCTTACCTGCACCCACGGCGACGAAAACCTTCTCTCTCGCGGCGTTCACCACCGGCAACGAAAACGTCACGCGTTCCGGAGGTGGTTTCGGCGAATCCTCGATGGGCAAGATCCAACCCTCCGTCACCTTCAACAGCGCGTGGTGAGGAAAGAGCGAGCAGATGTGTCCATCCGGTCCAAATCCAAGCAGCAACATGTCGAACACCGGTAGTCCGTCGCCGTCGACCTCAATGACGTCCGGCGTCAGCGCGCGCAGTCTCGCCTCGTACTCGCGCGCGCACGGACGCGCTGCGCCCTCGTTTTTCTCACACAGCGTCTCATCGATAGCGTACAGCGACGTTCTAGGAACCGAAACATCATCAAACAGCGCACGTTTCGCCCCTCCGAAATTCGATTCCGCGTCGTCCCACTTGACGCACCGCTCGTCCACCCAAAAGACGCGCCACCGCGCAAAGTCCACATCCGTCGCCGTCCGCAGCGCGCCCAGCATGGCGATCAGGGACCCACCCGCGAGCGCGATTGAGAACGTCCCTCTCGACTCGATCGCCCTCTTCGACGCCCCTCGCACGCGCTCCACGAGCTCGCGCGCGCACGCCTCACCGCTCTCCAGGATCACCACCGACGCGCGCGCGTCGTCGCCGCTCGCGCGCGTCCACGCGCGCATCGTTCGCGCGCGCGCGCCGACGCGCGCGCCGACGCGCGCGTCCACTCGCGCGCGGTGCGTCGCGACGCGCATGCGACGATGCGCGCCCGCGTGTCACGAATTGAACGCGCGCGCGTCCCATCGCCAGTCTTCGACGCTTTTCCATGGCGAACCGTCTGCGCGCGATTCGACCGCTCCTCGACCGCGTGCTCGTCGAGCGCGTGCGAGCGGCGACGAAGAGCGCGGGTGGTATCCTACTCCCGGAGTCCGCGAGCGCGAACAAGGTGCGACGACGACGCGAGCGCGCGGGACGGGAGGGATGACGCGCGTCGCCGGGACGCTTTTCGACGCCACGTCGAGGGACGATCGACGCGCCGCGTCGCGCGCGGAGACGATGCGGACGCGCGCACGCGCGTCACGGTGGATGTTTGCGCCGATGGCGTCGAACGCGCGCGCATCGGATGGACTGACGATGGACGCGCGCGCGCAGATTCACGAGGGCGAGGTGGTGGCCGTGGGACCGGGGCGTCGAACGATGAACGGCGACGTCGTGCCCGTCGGTGCGCGCGAGACGCGAGACGCGACGCGCGAAATGCGATCATTTTAACGTACAACGCGCGCGAGGACGAGGGCGAGGACTGACCGCGCGCGCGCGCTTCGCACGAACGCAGCGGTCAAGGCGGGCGACCGGGTGATGCTTCCGGAGTTCGGCGGCGTGACGGTGAACGCGGGAGACGGTAAGGAGTACGCCATCTTTCGCGAGGATGAAATCGTGGGTATTTTGGATAAATGATGCGCTCGCGTGGACGCGCGCGACGGTATGTAATCACACGCGCACGATTCGTTTCTCTTCTCAACGCGCGCGCGGCCCGACTCGAAATCGCCGCGCGCGCGCGCCAGCGCTCGATTACGCGTCACGCGCGCGCGCGCGATTTCGCTCGCGCGGTGTAGAGAGCGGACGCACCATCATGCCGCGCGCGGACGGTCACGATCGCGAGCGTAAACGACGCGGTAGCGCGTCGTTGCGGAACGAATCCGAGCGCGCGGAATGTTCAAAGTCTCTCTCGGAGGGACCGTGGAGCGCGCTCTCTCGCGCGCGGGCGAGCGTTGCGTCGTCCGCGTCTCGCGGAAGTGGGAAGCGGACGAGGTCAGAGATCTCGGAGACGGGATGCGTCGGTTTGGAGGTGAGGGAGGACGACGACGTCGCGTTCGACGCGTGGGAGTCGGCGTTCAAGCGCCTGCTCGCGGATGCGGACGCGTGCGGGCTCGGCTGCTCGGTGATGGGTGATACGAAATCGTTCGAGGAAATGGTTGATGTGGTGTTCGATCGATCGACTGCACTGAGCGACCTCGAGGCGTGGCCGCTGGATGGTGGGAGAGCGGCGAATGGGAGACGCAACGACGTGGACTTGACAAAGTTCGCGGTTAAGCTCCTCAGGGCGTGCGCGAAGGCTTTCGACGCGTCGCGACGCGTTCGAGAGCAGTGTTCGAACGCAGAACGCTCTGAACGAGGTCTCTTAGAGTGGAAGAGAGTCGAGGACGAGTTGATACGTAGCTGGTCAACTTTGCTTACGACGACCACGTCGGCGAGAGTTGTCGATGTCCGTCAGGATGTCGCGTGTACGTGTGTCGCGCATGCGGCGACACTGGAGAAAGAGGTTGCCAGACGGTTGAAGGAAGGAGACATAGCCTGTGATCACGGGCGTCGATCATCGCACCTCAACTTCATGGCCCAAGCTTTCAGAACAATCAAAGCGAGCTTTGAGTACTGTGCCCAGGCGCTTCACGATGTCGTGTTCCAGCCTTTGAACATATTCTCAGCGGCGGATGTCAGACCCGAAAATTTCGACTCTGGGGTGCACTTCATGATTTGGGCCATTCGGGCGGCGCAGCTGGCATCTGATTTGAGCGCCATGAAAGAGTGCTTTCACCATCGCATGAGTCACTTCACGGGTAGAGAATTCCTTGGTTGGTCGCGGACCTCGTTGGAGGTTTTCTATCATAGCCTATCTTCGTTGAAAGGGACAAGCATTCCGGAATTACTCGGAGCGTGGCACGGGCGCCATCAAAACGTCCAGTCTTGTGAACGCACGAGGGAAGTTTGCTACAGCGAGCTATGCTGGCTCATAGAGCTGCTACCAACCACGCACTTTTCATTTCCAACAAAGAGTGCTCGAGAAAGAATCAGATGGTTGCCAGATGTGCGGTTTTCGGAGAAGCTTCAGAGGAAGCTCACTCGTCACACGCTAGCTGTCGTGAGCTTGTGCATGAAACAGTTGCTCATAGATGTTGAAGCTGCCGGAATGGATTTTCACAAACTACCTCCGTGGACAAAAGCGCTGATCTCCACTGTTGAGCGCAATAGAAGTCACTCAGCGAAAGAGTTGGCCAGAGAGATTTTGATAAAGTTGGACGTTGGATTCGTGTTTGCTCATCACGCGGCAAACGCAGCTCGCGATGCAGTAGATGGGGTGTCCTCAGACACTCATGAGGAGGTCAAGGCTTGCATGTCAGCACTGTTCTCCATGCTCAGCGTGAGCCCGGGGAAGTTGAAGAGCAGCAATGTCTTGCATCTGGTCGAGCCATTGCTGTCAATTTTTCGCTTTCTCAGACGTCGACGGGCATGTGCACAGCATTGCGATTCCCTCGACTACGATGCAGAGTGGAAACTTTGTGCTGTGTGCGCGTGCCTCGCTTTAAGCGCTGACAAACAACACGATCCTGCTGTCGAGTTTGACATGACAGTATCTCGGTGTGAGGAAGCGACAAAAGCCGTACAGATCGCTGTATCGCACCATTACGATGACGTCGAGGCGGTAATCATGAACATCTTAGCTTTGAGGAATGTTGACAGCACTCGTGCTGCCCTCCAAGCAGATGTCGCGACGAAAGATAAAGTGATACCCGCTGCCTTGGCTGCGTTGACAATGTTTGTTCGGAAGAATCCAGATCTCCGAAGGCAATTTAGCGAATCAGGTGGCGCTGTAGAGGCTTTATTTGATATTCGAGAGTGCAAAGGCATGCTAGCAGGTCGGGTCACTTCTGCGTGTATCCTGGCGTTTGAAGAGCATCACAGTCTCGTGCAAAATTTGTATGAACCGAAAGTGAGCACTGACAAGAAGGGGGAAAGAGTCACAGAAATTTCTGGCTGGGACGTCGACAAACTTCGCCGGTCACTGAGGGCTCTCGCCGACCTGGTGAAGGAGTCTCCAGTCTCGGCACTTGGATTTGACAACTCTGTTCTGGAAGTTGTTTGTATAGATAGGCGGTTGCAGATCTTGATGAGCAAGTTCACCTCAAGCTTGAGAACAAAACTCGATCTAGGCGATAATTTGGAGAGATTTCACGACCAAGCCTTCGAAAATTGGGTCTTTAGATTGCTCGTGAACCCGAGTAAGACGATCGAGGCTGCGGAGGCTCAACTATTACGTAGTGGACAGATGCCAACTGACCTCGCTTGTCCTCTCGTTGAGCTGATTGCTGCTGAGAAGGCTGCCGAGTTTTCGAGCGAAACCGTTTCTTTATGGATACATAGTATCCGGGAGTGGTACGAGGAGGTGATAGGGCACATGAAGCTGGTGAAGGATGGACTACGTGGTGAAGATGAGCTCGCAGACATTTGCTGCATTTTCATGGACGGAGATACTGATAGTTCGTCGTCACACGTGGGCATAATCGTTCCTATACTAATGCTCCTTCACAAATGTCGCACTCTGCAAGAACATAATTTGGTTTCTGAGTTGGAAGTGCCGGGAATTGGTGAAATTGAGAAAGAGGCATGTTACGTGATTGGTTTATTGGCAACGAAGGTAGGGAATCAGAATCGAATCGCAGATTCATTCAAAGTCGATTCGAAGAACGGAATCGAGCAACTTATTCCTCTGTTACGAAGATATCAGCCGACTAGTGATGGTTCCATAGCGATGGAAAATGCCGCGAACATGAGCATCACACGACGCGCATCGGATGCACTCACCAACCTTGCGCACGAAAATAGTCGTATAAAGAATATGGTCCGTAACGCGGGTGGAATACCACCTTTGGTGAACCTTCTGGACGCTCAAGACAAAAAGGTGCAGCGAGCTGCGGCGAGCGCCCTCAGGACGTTAGCTTTCAAGAATGGCGAAAATAAGAATCAAATAGTTGAATGTGGTGCGCTTCCAAAACTCATCTTCATGGCCCGATCAGAAGACGTTCAGCTGCACAAAGAGGCCATCGGTGTTATTGGAAATTTGGTTCACTCTTCACCGCACATTAAACGACGTGCTCTGGACGAAGGAGCTCTGCAACCAGTGATTGAACTTCTCAAGTCAACATGTTCAGAAACCCAACGCGAAGCAGCGCTTTTACTAGGCCAGTTTGCCGCGCGTCTGGATCCACCTGCTCCGGGTGATCTGGACTATCGTACGAAAATCGTTCAGCGGGGCGCAGTTGAATCGCTCATCAAGATGCTTTCGCGCTACAGGGAGCCAGGCCTGCGTGAGATGGCAGCTTTCGCTCTCGGAAGACTCGCTCAGTCTGGTGACAATCAAGTTGGTATTTGCCACTCTGACGGTTTGCAGCCGTTGATCATGTTGCTTGAATCTGAGATCGAGGATATCGCCAACGGACTCCGTCACAATAACGCTGGCAAAAGTGATGCTGAGATCGAAAAGGATGCCAAGCGGTTTGTTGACAATTTGCAGCATAATGCAGCATTTGCTCTGTATGGTTTGGCAGACAATCACGACAACGTGGCGAAGATGCTAAAGGAAAACGCATTCATGCGCTTGAAGTACAGCAACTTACAAGTCGATCAAAGTAAACAATGCGTCGAAAAAACTTTGAAGCGTCTCGCTGAGAGAATTGTGCGGAGTGATGTATTCAACTACCTCTCCTTCATCATCAGTAATGGGAAGCCGATAGAGCGTGAAAGGGTGGCACTTGCGCTCGCGTGGTTATGTAGCGCTGAGAATCCACAGGATATGTACACGGTCTTCATTACCAAAGGGGGTCTAGCGGTGCTCTCTAACATGCTACTTGGCAAGCCTGCTGAGTCGATAGACTTTTCTACATCGACCAGTGGCTTGGGAGGCGGTAAACGCATTGTAAATGTTGTCATGGAGGCGTTGCGGGAGATTAAGAATAAACTGTCACCAGTGAATGCCCAGGAATCTCATACGATGCCGCCACCCTCGACGCCAACCGCAGAAGAGCACATGCCGGCAAACTTCAAGGATCCAGCGCTTTCAGATGTAACTTTTGTCATCAACTCTGAAGATGGAACAAACTTCACGTTTGCGGCGCATCAAATTGCGTTTACGCACGCTTCTGATGCCTTTATGTCTATTCTACATGAAGGAAAACATCTACCTGATGGTTCGCTTCGTGTGAATATCGAAAACGTTAGCGTGACTGCGCTTGAGGCAGTGATGGACTTCATTTACACTGGCACAATTGAGCAAATGAGCACTGTGCGTGACGAGAGCTTCCTCCAGGAAAGATGCGAGGAGGTTCTTGCCGCGGCAACTCTTTTCGATCTTCCAGGACTCAGGCACTTGATTGAGAGGTTTTTTATCGAGAGCGTGCACTTGGATAATCTTACTCTGGATCGGACATGTGAGTTGTACCGAGCAGCGAAGGAGCACGGTGCCAGTGCTATTCAAGATTGCTTACTGAACTTCGTACTGCAAAAATACGACAAGCAATGGGTCGAAGACGAAGGAAACGTCTTGGGTTTGAACGCTTACAAGGCTCGCGTGAAGAAAATCGTCGATTGCTTTGGCGCCGCCATCACCGAG
>Ga0181582_10004681_pt1 | contig 11030 bp, 5 predicted proteins | sample 071ome_32_FD_132438 | JGI IMG/M metagenome (GOLD analysis project Ga0181582, IMG submission 132438) | Coastal salt marsh microbial communities from the Groves Creek Marsh, Skidaway Island, Georgia - 071405AT metaG (megahit assembly) | ecosystem: Environmental > Aquatic > Marine > Intertidal zone... | reverse complement strand
GACCACGCGTCGTATCGTACACCGCACACGCCCGTGCACGAACGTTCGTGTCGACCACGCGTCGTATTGTACACCGCACACGCCCATGCACGAACGTTCGTGTCGACCACGCGTCGTATTGTACACCGCACACGCCCGTGCACGAACGTTCGTTCGTGTCGGACACGCGCGCCACGTCGGACGCGCGCGCGACCGCGCGACCGCGGTTCGCGACGCGTCGTCGCGCGTCCTCGCGCGTCGTCCGGCGCGCTCGCGTCGCTCGTTCGCGTCGTCCGCGCGTCGTCCGCGCGTCGTCCGCGCGTTCGCGCGCGTCGTCGATCGACCATGGCGCATCGCGTGGAATCCGTGTTCCTCCGTCACCACGAGCGTCTCGCGCGCGCGGCGCTGGGCGGTGGGTTCGCGTTCGGATTCGCGTACACGGCGAAGACGGGGACGTCCCCGGTGAGCGGTGCGCTCGCGTTCATCGGCGTGAGCGGTGGTGGCGCGACGGCTCGGACGGATGAGTTAGCGCGCGCGCGCGCGACGGGGAGCGTCTGAGTCGACGCTGACGAGGCGCGCGCCGTGTGCGCGCGCGCGAGATTGTTTGTGCGATGATGTTGTGATTTTTGGTTGTAAAATACGAAAAGATATGTACGCATATTCATGGACGTGTGCGCGCGGTGGCGATGCGGAAAGAATGGCGACGCGTGATGTTACATGATGCGCGGGTCGGGTCGTCGCGACGCGCGCGGGGTTAGCGCGGGGTTAGCGCGGCGTCGTCGCGGCGGGGTCTCCCAACGCCATCTCGAGATCTTCTCCCGTCTCGGTCGCATCGCTCGTTCGTCTATGGTGACGCGCGTTCTTGCGCGCGGTGAGACGATAGAATGATGCGCGGACGCGCTTGGCGGAAGACGCCAGACCCACCGTCGTGGCGACGAAGACGACGAAGAACGTGACGATGACGATGACGTACGGAATCCAAAGTTCGGAGTCGGACACGCTGACGACGGCGATGGTGACCACTAAGAGCCACACCTGCATCGGAAGACCGAACTTGATGAAATCGGCGAACGTATATCCGCCGGGACCGTACACCATGAGGTTTGTCTGATACCCGAACGGGGACATGAAGGAGGCGCTCGCCGCGAGCATCAAGAGGAAGGCTATCTTCTCGAGCGGAATGTTCTCAGAGTCCGCGGCTTGGGCCGCGATCGGAAGCATCAACGCCGCGGCGGCGTTGTTCGTGACGATGTTGGAGATCAAGAACGTGGCGAGGTACACCGCCGTGAGGAGACCGACCTTGCCCGATCCCGTGATGCGCGCGAGGGCTACGAGCTGCTTGGCAACAAATTCAGCGACGCCGCTATTTTGCATCGCCTTTGACAAGCCGAACGCGCCCGCGATGGTGACGATGACGTCCCACTTGATGGCGTTCCGCGCTTCTTGTTGTGTGAGCGTGCCAGAAAAGATCATCACGGCTGCCGCGAGCACCGCCGCGGTGAAGAGCTCCATGAGTTTTGCCGTGTACAGAGCGATCATGGCCAGCGCGCATAGAAGCGAGGGAATGAGCAGGCGCAGGCGCGGAGGCGTGGAGTCATCCAAGACGCTGATCAGGGCGAACGCCCCCTGCGCGGCCGCGCTCTGACGGAAATCCGGCCCGGCATCAAGCAAGAGCACGTCGCCGGGATGCAGAACAACGTCGCCAATCCTTGAGTGCACTCGCGCACCTTCTCGATGGACCGCGATCACAACGGCGTTGAAACGCGTTCGAAACTTGACATCTCGAATGGACTTTCCGACCAGATCACCAGTTTTTGCGACCACGGCTTGAATCAATCGACGATCGTGACTGGAGACTTCGAGCTTTTCCACTTGGTCGCTCGAATACGGAGCTAAGCCGGGGACTCTTCGAAGGCTCGAAATGGCCGTCGCTCCGCCGGCATACCACATGACATCGTTTGCATCTAAAGGCTCGCTCGGATCGATCACCGTGGTCCTATCCGCGGGAGATTCGCCCACGACGGATGATCGCGTTCGTTCGATGGAGACAAGAAACAAACCAGGAAGCGATCGCAAGCCGCTCTCCACCGCCGTTTTCCCAATGAAATTCTTTGCCGTGGTTTCGATGCGAACGGCGATTAAAAATTCTTTCCCGGTACTCATCGTGCCAGCGCCGTGGCCGATGACTTCGAGATCCGCGCGTGCCTGTTGCAAACGTTCGTCAACCTGAACGGCGGCGCCGTCAGATTCCTCGAGGAGCTTGATGAGTGGAGAGCCATCCTGCGCCTGGAAAACGAGCGTGTCGCCGACTTGAAACACTATTGCGCTAAGTTTTCCAGGAGGAGCGCGGCCACCGCGCTGGACAGCGATGATGGCGCCACCATACATGGAGCGTAAATTAGCCTCTGCGGGTGTCTTTCCCACGAGAGAAGATGTTGGCTTCACGCTGCATCTCACGACCGACTGTCCACGTTTCATCACTGCATCGATGCCTGTCGTAGGTTCGAGTAATGTTTTAATGACTGTTGTGATTTCCTCCTTCGTGGTTGTGTTTTGTAGCACTTGTAACCGCCAAATGGAGACTGAGCGTGAACCGACCGCAGACGCCTCACAGTGTAACAGTTGAACTCTCAGCCGATTGAGCGCCTGAGAGATATCGTGCAAGAGGCCAGGTCGGTCGTTCGCGCTGATACCAAGGACCATTCGTCCGAAATGATCCGGGTTATCCGGATTAGCATCCGGATCGACGTCCACCGTCACCAGAGGAGGTCCTAGAGCAGTTTCACTCTCCTTGGCACTTATATGCGCGTCGCCACTATGAGCATCCCGCATCGCGCTCTCTAATTTCTCTCCGTACACTTTCAAAGCGTAGTTTTTCGCGCTCGCTCGTCTCGCGCCGTCGTCCGAGTCACTTGCCCCACCAGATGTGTGCGCGTTCCCATCAGAGGAGTAGTACCCCGGACTCGTCAAGTTCCCGCCCGCATCGCTCGAATCCCCTTGAGACTCTCGCGGGCGTTGTCGGCGCTTCCTTAACGCGTAAATGTTGGTCTCTTTCTCCTTGTAAATGGCCTGCGTTCGCGCGAGCTTCTGCAAATCGGCAATGCTGCTCGAGCTCTGCATGGAGACGATGGAGTCCCTAAAGTCTTCATCTTCGTGCCCGCCCGCCGCTGTCTCTTCCTCGTCGTACTCCTGCGTGATGGCCATCAGCCCGTACTCGGCGCATACCTTTCCCAGAGATTCAATCATACCGGTGAAATACAAGATATCGCCTTGGTTCAGGATAAACTCGGGGCCGATGGCGCGAAGTAACGCCTCGTCGCGTCGAACGCTCACCAGGTACAACCCTGGCAAGCCGCGCAATCCACTCGCCGCGACCGTGCGTCCGACCGCCGGTGACCAACCCTCAACGCGAGCACCGACGAGCAAATCTTCCTCGTCCTCTCGAGTCGCCTCGCTCGACGCCGATCCGAGCTTCTTCGTGCCCTTGGGAAGCAAAAACGGCGACGCGACGAGCACGTACGCTATGCCCGCCAACGCCACCGCCACCCCGTACTTCCCTAGATCAAACAACGCGATCGACACTTCCTCACCATTCGATCGCGGATGATCGCTCAACCACGTCTTCACCATGCCCTGCACCACTAAATTCGTCGACGTCCCGATGAGCGTGCACGTGCCGCCCAGGAGCGACGCGAACGACAGTGGCATCATCAACTGCTCCTTCGCCATCCCCGTCGACTCCGCCCACCGCGTCACGATCGGTATCATGACCGCCACCACCGGAGTGTTATTCAAAAACGCGCTCACGCACGCGATCGGCACCATCAATCGCATCTGCGCGCTCGCCACGCTCCGCGGCTTACCCAAAACCTTCGCCATGTACCAATCCAACCCCCCAGTCGCGCTGATCCCGCTCGCCACGACGAACAGCGCGGCCACGGTGAGCAACCCCTCATTCGCGAACCCACTCAGCGCCTCACGCAGCGTGAGCGTGCCGAACAGGTTCAGCACGACCACCGAAAGCATCATCACCCAGTCGCTCCCCACGCGGTCGGTGAGGAGCGCGACAAAGGCGAAGAAAACGACGACGCACGTGACGGCGGCATCGAGATTCGACCCCATGGCGCGATGATGCGTATTTTTGCGCGTCGAATGCGCGCTCACGCGCGCTCCACCGCGCTCGCGCGACGCGGTGCGGCGTCGATGCGTCCGCGGTTCGCGGTCGCGCGCGGTCGCGCGACGCGGCGGTTGGGTTGAAAACGACACAACACGACGCGCGCGAGGACGGTGACGCGTCGGTGATCGCGAATTCGTGATGATGAAAATATGTCTCGTCCTTCTAGCCGCGCTGAGCGTCACCGCGAACGCGGCGCTGACGATGCGCGCGGTGGATTTCGCGTCCAATCTGGATTCGCGCTTCATGACGCCGGACGCGCGTGCGGACGCGCAAACGTACGCGGCGTCGAGTGGATACTTCGCGCTGAACGCGACGAATGATGCGCATTTATTTTATACGCTGTTTGAACGCCGCGGAGGGGGCGTGGACGCGAGCGCGTCGCCGCTCATCGTGTGGCTGACGGGTGGACCGGGATGCAGCGCGGAGTTGGCGAGTCTGTATGAAAACGGACCGTTTGCGCTGGAGAGGCGAGGTGAGGACGTGGTGCTGACGCGGCGCGCGCACGCGTGGAACGACGCGGGGCATCTCCTGTTCGTGGATTCGCCGGTGGGGACGGGGTTTTCGTACAGCTCGAGTCGGCGGGACGCGGCGCGCGACGAAGTCACCGTGGCGGAGGATTTGTTGCAGTTTCTGTACGCTTTTTTCCTGCGCCGGCCGGATTTGGCGGACGTGCCGGTGTTCGTGACGGGAGAGTCGTACGCGGGGCACTACGTGCCGGCGTTTGCGCATCGAATTTTTTTGGCGAATAAAAAAGAGGAAGGTCCCGTACGCATCAATCTTCGCGGTATGGCAGTGGGGAACGGTTTGACCGATCCCGAAATTCAGTACGGTGCGTACGCGGATTACTCTCTCGGGAACGACATCGTGAGTGCCAGCGCAGCGGCGAAGGCGATGACGGCTTACCCGGCGTGTCGAAAAGCCATCGAGGCGTGCACCGCTGGCGAAAGCGGCAAGGCGAACCGAGCGACGTGCGTCAAGGCGCTCGACCAGTGTCAAACCATCCCAGAGACGCTCCTGGAAGATGCGGCGTCTCGTCTGGGTGGTAAACAAATCAACGTGTACGATATTCGTAAGACGTGCGACGCGGAGCTTTGCTACGATTTCAGCGACGCTGAGAACTGGCTGAACCGGCCGGACGTGCAAAAGGCTCTGGGAGTGAACAAGAAGTGGGAAATGTGCGATTCGCGCGTGCACGCCGACCTGATGGGCGATTGGATGCATGCCTACGTCGATGGATACATCCCTCCGCTCCTCGAGGCCGGCATTCGCGTCATGATTTACGCCGGCGATCAAGATTTCATCTGCAACGCCCTGGGGAACGAGCGCTGGGTCAAGGCGATGCGCTGGACCGGGCGAGAGGATTTCAACGCCGCCCGCACCGAACCGTTCGTCGTCTCCAGCGACGACGGCGACGACATTGTTGGCGGTAGCGTGCGCGAAGCTGGTCATCTGAGCTTCGTAAAAATTAACCAAGCCGGTCACATGGTTCCCATGGATCAGCCACGAAACAGTTTGATGATGATTCAACGCTTTGTTGACGGCGAACCCATCGCGCGAGGCGCGCTTAAGAATCGCTCCGCGCCGAGACGCGCCGCCGTCGATTCACTGCGCGTGGCAATGTACTGATAGTCTTGTTGTTCGATAACAATTAAAACCTACTTCAAAACTTTATCGAGTGCCTTTTGCCACATCTCCGCCCTGCTCACGAGACTCCTCGGAGTGCTCACCGTGAGCTTAGAGAATTCGTTCGAATTATTCAGGTTAATCCACGCGGCTAAGATGGAATCCTTCTTGGACAGAGCCTTTTCGGCGTCAATCTTCGACAAGGAATACATGAGAGTGTCCCAGAGCGCGACGTTGATCTCACCAGAGCTGAAATATTCACGGAAGAAGAGCCCGTTGACGTCACTCTCCGTCACCTTCTTACCCTTACCCACGGTGGACGTCTGGCGGAACGCGCAATCACCAAAAATTTCGTAAGCGAGCTTGATGGTACGGGTAAAAGAATCGTGCAACTCGGCCGCATCTTGCGGCGTCATATCCTTATTTTACAGCATCTCGTCGTTCAGCCACGTCTTGATGGGGATGAAGAAGCCCTCCGGCGTTGTGCGCAGCATGGCAAAATAACGCAGAACGAGCTCACGATCGCGCATGCGCAAGTGCGGCGTCTTCGATTTATAAATCTTCAGCAAGTGCTCGTTTTGCACAAGGTCCTCGAGCAGGTCGGTGTACATGCCTTGATAGATGCAGTTGCGGAGCTCTTGCTCGTTGAGCTGCGTAGCGCCCATGTTCAGGCGCTCGAAAACCTCGAAAACGAAATCAGGTTGAGACGAGCGAGAGATCGTGTGCACGTTAAGCGGATAATCTAAGATGGTCTCCTGAAATCGCTCGTGAAGATCTGTGAACTTCTTGCCGTTCAAGTCTTCGTACACCTCCAAACCGGTGAGCTTGAACGGCGACCCGTCCGGAAATTGACCCTGAATGAAACTCCAGATCGACGTCAAACGCTGCTTCCCATCCACAACCTCTAACTTTCCACTCTGCGTCTCGTGAAAGAACATGGTCGGGACCGGAATGTTCAGAATCAACGATTCGATGAGCTTACTCGCCGTCCGCACCGTCCACACGTACTCGCGCTGGTAGCTCGGTCTCAGGTTCACCTTACCCCGGTTAATCTTATCGATCACGCTGTTCACCGTAAAATCCGCCTTTTGTATCTGCAGCGCATCCCGATCCACCTTGAACAGCGTCTCCTCGAGATCAGCGAACAACGCGTCCGCCGCCTCGCTCGCGCCGCTCGCCCGCCGCCGCTCGTACGCGCTCTCCGCCTTCCCGCTTCCGACTCGCTCCCACAGCGTACCATCCGCGCCGGAACCGCGCGCATCACCTCCATCCGTCTCCTCCCACAGTTCACGGTCCTGTTCGTCTCCCAGGAGCGCCGACACGCGCGAGATTCGTTCGACAGACGGAGGATTCGATCGTCCCGCGCGCGCGCGTTCTCGCGACGTCGGTCGACCGTTCGCGCGCGTCGCGCGCGTGGACGCGGCGCACGCGCGAGTGGGCGCGACGATGGGTGCGAGCGCGCGCATGGTCGAGCGCGTGGGCGCGTGGCGTCGCGCGGTGCGGCGTGGTGACGCGGGAGAGATTTGAAAAATCCCATCGAGGGCGCGCGGGCGTTCATGGATTGACATTGAGACGCGCGCGCGTTGAGACGCGCGCGCGGGTCGGGGTTTGGGATGACACCGAGTCGACGGTCGCGATCGCGAGGGTGGAGCGCGCGGTGCGCTACGTGGGTTGGATGACGTTACACGCGACGGCGGTGATCGCCGTCGCCGGTGCGGTCGTGGGAGAGGACGACGACTTCGGGCGCGCGAGGCGCCCGCGCGCTCGGACGCGGGCGGTTCACCGTCAGCGCGTCGATGAGCTTGGAGTGGTCCAAGGATTCGAGCATGGAGAGTTCGGCATCGTCGGGCCAGCGCATCGTGCGGGAGATGGTGCGGAACCAATCGGGTGCGAACATCTTGTTGCGGTTGGTTTCGGCGGTTTGTTGGGCGTCGTCGACGACGTCGATGACGCGCTTCAACGTCTCCTTGGCGCGCGTCAGCGTCGCGGCGTCGTGCCGCCGCGGCGCCAACGTTCGGTCGTAATACTCTAAGAGATGTTGAACCCCACCTTCGGCGTTGACGCGGTTGTTCGTTTGCACCGCGAGCTCGATGAGCGTGCTCGCCGAATCCAGGGGATTGGACATCAGGTGCGGCGCGTACGCCAGGAGCGTCATCGCGTCGTCCGCGTCCGACGTCACCGCGAAGGTGAGCTCGAAACCGGGAGGGAACTTTTCCTTGGCGGATTCGAGCATCGATCGGAGGATGCGAATCGACTCCTTGTACTCGTGATCTTTGTACGCAAACTGCCCGCCGCCGTCGACGACGTCGCCCCCCCAAACGAGCGACACGGCGACGATAAACTTCTCGCACGTGTCCGGACACCGAGCGCGGCGATAATCCAGCACCGCATCTAAAATGAGCTTCTCATTCGCCTCGACGAATCTAACCTTGTCCGACAGCCGCATGGGCATCACCACGCTCTTCGACAGCGTCGCGCCGAGCTCCGAGCGCGCGAGAAACTGTCGCTCTCGCTCGCGCGCCACCAACATGGACGCGAACGCCCGCGGTCCCTCCGCTCCGGCCGCCAAGAACGCATACAGCAGCGTATTCTGATACTTATCCGGCTCATTCAGCGTCCGCGCCCGCATTTGCAACCACCCCCGTCCCGACCGCAGCACCGCGTTCCCCAAGCGATACCCCGCGCCGCGCTTACACACCGGCACCCTCCACAGGTCTCGCTCGTCCCCGATCATCAGCGCCCACGTCGACGCACCGCTATCGCTCGTGAACGCACGTTCCGTTTCGTACACGGGCGTCGGATCTCCCAACCACGCGTCGACGTTCAGCTCGCTCGGTCGCGGCGCCGCCTTTGCGTCAACACCCAACCTCGCCGCCGCGCCGCCGCGCCCGCCATCACCCGCGCGCGTCGTCGCGAGCCATCCGCTCGCGGCGCCGAGGGACGACATCATCCTCGACGACAGTTCCGAGCCATCGCCGCGGCTTGCGGCGCGAGAGAGCGCGAACGCGGCGCCGATCGCGACGCACGCGGTGGAACACCCAACCGCACCGATGAGACTTCGACGCCGCCGCTCGCGCGTCTGACGCGCGAACGACGCGTCCGCGGTCTCGACGTCGACCGCGAGTAGTGCGGCGGACTCTCCGTCGACGGCGCGCATGGCGACGACGACGAGGCGTCGCGCGGCGCGCACTGAGGCGAGCGGCGCGAGGCGGAGACGAGACGGGAGACGGACGCGCGAGTCGATCGAGGCGAAAAATGCGGCGCGTCCGCGAACGGTGATGTGAGAGTGAGCGATCATCGTGAATTGCACGAATTTTCATAGGTTGCACGCGTCGGTGCCGCAGGAGATGATTTTCGGCGGTCGCGCGTCGGAGACGCCGTCGAACGGCGACGCGCGAGAGGCGACGAAGACGACTTGTTCGGGCGCGGTTGAGGCCTTGGGAAGGAACTCCAAAACTTCGCCCACGATTGCGGTGTGTTCGTAACCGGCGGCTCTGAGGGCGACGACCGCGGCGTCGGCTCGATCGCTCGGAACGGAGGCCAGCATGCCGCCGGCGGTTTGCGGATCAAACAGGAGCGGGTACCTCGCGTCGCCGGAGACGGCGGCGGGATTCGCCACAGCGCGCGCCAGACGCACGTTTGCGGGTTGAAGCGAGCTCGTGATGCCTGATTCAACGCACTCCAACGCACCGGGAAGGATCGGGACGGCTTCCATGTCGAGCACCGCCGCGGCGTTGCTGCCTTTACACATCTCGACGAGATGGCCGAGCAAGCCGAAACCGGTGACATCGGTGCAGGACGTGGCGCCGTGATCAAAGAGTGTTCGAGCCGCCGCAGCGCTGGACTGCCTCATGGAGTTTAAGGCGTTCGAAATCCATCGACCCTGAGCCTTGGCGCGCATGTCTGCCGCGAAAAGCGTCCCCGTGCCGATGGGTTTCGTGAGAATAATTTTGTACCCGGGCTTCATTCCGCCCTTCTTCATGAGTCTCTCGCGAGGAGCAGCGCCGTGCACGGAGAACCCGAGTGAGAGCTCCGCTCCCTCAGAGCTATGACCACCGGCCAGGGCGCATCCGGAGTCGCGCAGGACGCTGCACGCCCCGGACATGATTTGAAACAATGTCTCCTCCACTTGCGTCTCCAATCCATACGGAACCGTCGCGATGGCGAGCGCGGCGTGAGGATCGGCACCCATCGCCCAGCAGTCTCCGAGCGCGTGAACGGCGGCAATTTGACCGAAAATGTATGGATCGTCCACGAAGGAGCGGAAGTAATCCACAGTCTGCACGCCTACCATGCCTGCCGGCACGGCAACGACTGCCGCGTCGTCCGGCTGGTCGATGCCTATCTCGACGTTCGGATTCGTCGGAATCGGTTCTAAGCGCTTCATTACGCGCGACAGCACCGTGGCTCCTACCTTGGCGCCGCACCCACCGCATCTCATCGGCACCTTGCGAATCGCCGCGATAGTTTCCGCGCCCGAAGCGAGCGCCACGGCGGATGACTCAACCTCTTCCTCCGGCATTTCATCCATCTCTTGATACATTTTCATCCACTTTCGATCGATTTTATCTTTCCATCGCCACAATCTCGCTCCCATCGGCCCGAGACCGCCCATCGCGAAGTTTCCGTACGACAGCACCGCAGATTTTCCGCCCGTGGTGATCAACCCGAGGAATAACTTTTGTGGCGTGAATTCGACCAACGACTCGCCCATGAGCGCTCTTCGGATGTTCTTATCGAGTGGCGGCCCTTGACGAACGGCAAAAACACCCGCCTTCGGTCTTGGATGTTTCAGGACGTTTGCGACGTCCCCGGCGGCGAAGATGTTTTTGTGCGACGTGGACTCAAGCGTCGCATTCACCGTGATGAATCCAGCATCATCGAGCGCCAAATCGGTGGATTCTCGCAACCATTTCGCCGCACCTGCTTGAGTACACCAAATGACTTCGTCCACCTGAACCTTTCTTCCGCTTTGGAGCGTCAAGAACCCATCGTCTGCGCGCGTCACGCCGTCGTCTTCAATCACGTCGATGCCCGCCGTTGCAAACACCTCCAGAAACGTCGTCCGCACCTTCGCCGCGTGCGACGGCATGAGCTTCCCACGCGTGACGAGGGTAAACTTGGCCAAATCCTCGCTCATTCCTCGCTTTTTCAGTTCCTCTCGCATGCGAAACCGCATGGACAGCGCCAACTCGGCCCCTCCGGCGCCGCCGCCCACCACCGCGACCTCGCAGTGCTTCCCACCCTCGAT
>Ga0181582_10004676_pt1 | contig 11033 bp, 5 predicted proteins | sample 071ome_32_FD_132438 | JGI IMG/M metagenome (GOLD analysis project Ga0181582, IMG submission 132438) | Coastal salt marsh microbial communities from the Groves Creek Marsh, Skidaway Island, Georgia - 071405AT metaG (megahit assembly) | ecosystem: Environmental > Aquatic > Marine > Intertidal zone... | reverse complement strand
GGGAGAGGTCGGGGAGAGGTCGGGGAGAGGTCGGGGAGAGGTCGGGGAGAGGTCGGGGAGAGGTCGGGGGCCGGTATCGCGCGGGTGCACCCGCGGGGACTCACTTGGTGCGGCGATGGTCTCCGGATACCGGGGGGTAGTCGGCCCGGTGACTGGTGGCGAAGTTCCCACCCGGGGGGCAGGGACGGAAGCGTGCGTCGAGGACCCAGTCGGGGGCTCTGGCGCGGCCCTGCCCCTTCTTCGGGGTGTACTCTGTGATATACTGCACGCGGAACGAAAAAAACCCGGGCTTGAAGCTCGAGCGGGTGCCGGGGGGCGCGCGACATGCCCGCGCTGCAGCACATGTCAGCAACGGGTAGGAGCGGGGGCACACCTCGCTCTTGGGGTCATTGGGGTTGAACTCCAGCATGTGGTACTCTTGCGCCTGCTTCTCGTCCATCTTGGCCAGGGTTATGGTGGCTCGCCCCGGGATAGGGCTTTTTTACTCCAGTGCTAGGGTGGGCAGTGACAAGGACTCCCGCTCCCTCGGAAAGTGGCGTCTTGGGGCACAACAGCCTTCGGGATCGCGTATACGGGATTATGACGTATCGCTCCCCGCCTGTGGAAAAGAGTTAGCCAGGCGGCGCCTGGTTCGCGCTGCACTCACTGAACTTCAGTGAAGTTCAGCGGCACTTGCCAGAAACACCCTATTCGACCCCCTCTCCCCCGACCCCCGTGCCCGCCCCCTCATCTGCTCCTCGCAACTCCGCCGCACTGTCCTTTCTACAACGGAAACTGGCCGCACTCGCCAGACTCCACCCCAGCCCCTTCGGCTTCACCCCCAAGAAGAAGAAGAATGGCGTACGTCAAGGTCATCAAGACCAAGGCCTACTTCTCCCGCTACCAGGTCAAGTACCGCCGTAGGCGCGAGGGCAAGACCGACTACAGGTGCGAAATCCTGCCCCCCGCGGAGTTTCCGCGTCCGGGGTTCCTTCGACCCCAGCCGACCCCGCGATTTCCGCCCCGACGGGCCTCTCCTCCCGGATCCGGGTGCCTTTACGCGCGTGAAATACGTATATAAGACACAAGGGCGTGGTATTCGTATCATGGGACGCCCAGTGCGGCGCGGGGGCCGCCGCTGGTGGCCCCCTCCCCTTCGACCCCCCCTCCCGCGCGCCCCCGTGGACAAGCGGCGCCATACCGCCGCCTGGATAGTATCTTACCGCAACATCCGGCGTTTCCATCCGCAGGGCTCGCCTCAGGCTCGTGGTGCAGGACAAGAACAAGTACAACACCCCCCGCTACAGGCTGGTGGCTCGCTTCACCAACAAGGACATCGTCGCCCAGGTCGTCAAGGCCAACATCACCGGTGACGAGGTGAGGACCTGGAACTTACCGACGGGAATCGCCGGGCGCTCGGCGAGCCGCCGCGGATTCGCCCCCCCCGGCGCGCGCGGCCCCTCAAATCTACTCTCTGCCCCCCCCTAATCGCAGGTCGTGGCCTGCGCCTACGCCCACGAGCTCCCCAAGTACGGCCTGAAGGCCGGCCTTACCAACTATGCCGCCGCCTACTGCGTGGGGCTCCTGTGCGCCCGCCGCCTGCTCGCCAAGTTCGGCATGGCCGACCTCTACAAGGGTGTGGAGGAGGCCACCGGCGAGGACTACCAGGTCGAGGAGGCCGACGACGGCCCCCGCCCCTTCGTCGTCGTGATGGACACTGGCCTCAAGAGGACCTCCACGGGCTCCAAGGTGTTCTCCGTGATGAAGGGCGCCCTCGACGGCGGCCTCGAGATCCCCCACTCTGACCGCCGCTACGTCGGCTACGACGAGGAGGCCAAGGAGCTCGACACCGAGACGCTCAAGAAGTACATCATGGGCGGCCACGTGGCCGAGTACATGGAGCAGATGCAGGAGGAGAACCCCGAGAAGTACAAGGCCCACTTCAGCCAGTACCTCAAGGTCGGCCTCAACGCCGACAACCTCGAGGAGACCTACGCCAAGGTCCACGCCGCCATCCGCGCCAAGCCCGACCAGGCCAAGAAGGCCCGCAAGAACCCCGGCGGGAACAAGTCCTGGAAGCAGCCCAAGCTCACCTACGAGCAGCGCAAGGAGGCCCTCAAGCAGAAGCTCATCGCCCTCACCGCCTAGGGCGGGCGAGGCGACGTGGCTGTCCCCTGACAAGCGAGCCCTCGCGGTCCGCCCCCGTCGCCGGCGCCGGGCCCTCTAGAGGGGCGGGCCCAGCGCCAAGGCGCGGGGGCGGGGCAAGGCCGGCGCGAGCCTATCTGCTAGGCCAGACTAGTACCGAGGTGGGGGACCCCGAGGGAAGCTCTGGTCGGCCGACAATCTGTCTTCTGCCTTGATGTCCATTCTTGTCCCTGCCCGCGGGCCGGCCGACGGCCGCCCGCGGGCCCAGGCCCCTGCAGAGAGTGCTAGGTTCGTGCCGCGCCGGGAAGGCTCCCAGCCGGCTGAGATGGCCGGGCGGCCGGGCGGCGATGTCGCCTGGCCGGCCGGAAGTTGAAGCCGACTGATCCCCGTGCGCCCCGGCCCGCGCGCCCCGGCCCGCGTGCCCAGACAGGGCCCCGGCAGCACGCCCGCGCGGGTTCAACCGGGGGCGTCCGCAGCCACGTGCCCCGCACTGAGCCCTGAATTTCTAGGCCTCGAGCTCGGGGAACTCGCAGTGGAAGACCGAGGCGGGGAGCTTCTTGGCCGACTCGGCCGGGTAGCACCCCCCGGGCACGGCCATCGAGTCGCACCAGGCGCAGTCCCCCGCGCCGAGGCACGCGTCGTGGGCCAGGCCGTCGCACCCGCCCCCGACGCCCCGAGCCATCAGGGCCACGGACGCCCAGTTGGCGGCCCTGCCCTTGCCCACCGTGGCGGCCATGTGGCGGCCCGTCGGGTCCACCGCGCCCACCGCCGCCGCCAGGAGCGCGGCCAGGGCGGCCGCGACGACGAGCCCTCGAGCGCTCATCTCCTCTCCCCCCCGGGTCCACTCCGCTCTCCTCCGTCCGAGTCCTGGGCCTCCACGTGCGCTCTCTCGGGGCCTGTGCGGTTCCACACGTAGATCCTGCGGCGAGAACTCGCAGGGAGAAGCCACCGCGTCGCGCGTCCTGGCCAAGGTCGCGGGAGCGGGGCTAAGGGGAGGAGCCCCCCCTCCACGGGACCCCCTTCTCCGCGTCTCCGGGAGCCTCTCGCGGACATCGGGGCCGCGTTACGCGAATTAGCGCTGTGAAATCAGAGTTGGGACGCAAATCCCGCAGGTTTTCGCGGAGCGAGCTCTCTGACGTCCCGGGGAGCGCCGCGTTCCACGGTCGGGAGGGTTGTCGGTAGGGTAGCCGTTCCGGGAGGTCACCTGCTCGCTTCGCCGTCCAAGTTTTCACGGTGCCCCGCCCCTCATGACACACAAGAGCGCCCGCGCGGGCCTCGCGAGGCCTTCCGGGGACCCCAGGCCCGCTCAGGTGCCGAAGTCTTCCTAGTCTTCCAGGAGGTGGACGAAGGATGGCCGCTCGCCGAGCCCCCGTGCGCCGAGCCGGGTACAGGGGCCCACGCGAGCCCTCCTCGAGGACATCTTCGTCGAAATAGGGGCGCCATCAAGCGATCGCTTCCTCGATCCGCGACCAAGGTGGGTTCCTGCCTTCCCGCCATCCCGTTGGCGTCGCGGGGGGGGAAGCTCCCGGGATCCTTGTGCTCTTCCGCGCGGTGGCGTAATAAAATAAGGGAGATGGTTCGGATACGTGCCTCGCGCGTCCATAAATTTCCGTTCCCGCCCCCAGCGGTGACGCCGAGATGCAACGACCAGGGTGCCCGGGCAGAGACGCGCATCCGCTCGCCCGCGGGCGCGATATGTGGCGGAACCCGTTGAAAAATGCCCTCAGTTTATTGATTTACCGGTATGCAGCGCCCAGATCCCAGCCCCTGACGTTGGATCGCCGGCGATCCCTCCCCCCCCCCGCGCAGGCTCATCTCCACCCGATTCCCGACCCGAGGAAGGGAGACGGGGCCAGCCACCCGCCGCGGACGCGCCACCGGGCTCTCGAAACCCCGAGAGCCGGCCGAGGACCCCCGAAGAGGACCAGGCCCGCCCCCCTCCCCCGCCCCCGGCACCCAGCCCAGGGCCGCCCTCGCCCCCTGTGCCGCCATGTCGGAGCAAGTGGGCATGAACCTGAACGTCCACATCCGCGTGCGCCCCCGCCGCGCCGCGGACGTGGACCGCCCCATCCCCTACGTCAAGGGCCAGTACCCCCACTACGAGTTCGACGCCGTGTACGACGAGACCAACTCGCAGCGCGAGGTCTTCACGGGCACCGTGCAGCCGCTGGTCGACTCGCTGGAGCAGGGCATGGACTCGCTGCTGATGGTCTACGGCGCCCCCGGCGCGGGGAAGACGTACTCGCTCGTGGGCCCCCGCGGCGCCCTCTCCGGCTCGGCCACCGAGGGCCTCATCCAGCAGGCCGCCGCCGCCGTCTTCCGGGCCGCCGAGCGCCTCCCCCACGAACACCTGGCCGTCAAGGCGTCGTACACGGCGCTGACGGCGGGGGCGGACGGCGGGTTCGTGTTCGACCTGCTGACCCCGGGGGCGCCCCCCTCCTCGGTGCGCGAGATCCGGTGCCCGGGGGCCGGCGACGGCGCGACCCTGTACACGCTCGACGCGGCCGCGGACGTCACCGAGGTGCTGCGCGTGGGGCAGGTGGCCCTGACCCTGGCCGCCGAGGCGGCCCGGCCCAGCGGCGGGTACCAGCTCGCCGACGGGGCGCACGCCTGCCTGACGCTCCACCTCGAGCGCCGCTCCGCGGGGGGGCAGCTGTCGACGGCGCGCCTGCACTTTGTCGAGCTCGCGGCCCCCGACTCGCGCGAGGAGGGGGCCCCCCGGTCCGCCCCGGCCGCCACCCGCGCCAAGGCGACGGCCGCGCAGGCCCTGCAGAGCGTCGCCCGCGCCGTCCACGACGCCTCGGCCCGCGTGCCCCGGTCCCCCGCCCCCGGGCGCAAGGCCGAGTTCTCCCACATCCCCTGGCGCGACACCCCCCTCACCGTGTGGCTCAAGGCGGCCCTGTTCGGGTCCTCCTCCGTCACGCTCCTCGCGTGCATCCACGCCACGAGCGACCGGGCCAACGACACGATCGCCGCGCTCAGCTGGGCCTCCCGCGTCCGCCCCGCCTCCAACGGCAAGGGGGTCATGGTGACGCCGACGTGGGGCAACCCCCAGGCGTCGTCGACGCAGGCGCGGACCCTCGACGACCGCGGGTACACGCCCACGCAGGGCCGGGCCCTGGCCGCGCCGCGCGCGGGCAGCCCCGGGCGCCTCCCCGCGGGCGCGCCGTCCCCCTACCGCGGGGAGCACTCGGTGCTGTCGGTCGGGATCTCGGACGCGGGCCCCGGGGGCTCCCCGCACCGGTCCTCGGCCGCCGCGCGCGCCATGGACCTGCAGCTGGCCCAGGGCTCCCCGCCCCGCGACCGCTCCGGCGCCGCCTTCCGCGCGGCGCTCGAGGCCGACGCCGACACGGAGGCGCTCCTCCGGCAGGGCCTCAGCCCCGGCGGGGCCCTGGCCCGCGTGGCCGAGATGGACATGGAGAAGGTGAGCGAGCTCCTCGACATGGTGCGGCAGAGCGGGCTGCCCGCGGCCCGCGTGCTCCGCGGCCAGGCCGTCCTGCAGCGCATGGCCGAGGCCCTGGGCGACCTCCGCCGCGCCCTCGCCACCTCGAAGGGCGAGGCCCGCAGCCTCCGCAAGCAGCTCCAGGAGGTCGTCCTGCGGCTCGACGAGAGCCGGGAGAAGACCGGGGACGCGCACTTCATGGTCGAGGCGCTGAAGAACGAGCAGGAGCGCCTCCTGCGCGACCACAGCGCCGCCCTGGACGCCACGTCGGGCGAGATGGAGCTCCTCCGGGGCCACCTCCGCACCACGGAGAAGGAGCGCGAGAGCCTCCTCGAGTCGCTCCAGGCGGACCGCCGGGCCCGGGAGGCCGCCGAGCGCGACCGCGACCACGCGCGCAAGCGCGAGGCGGACGCCGAGCGCGCCCTCGCCGACCTCACCCGCGAGAAGGAGCACCACAGGACGCAGGCCGAGGAGCTCCGGGACCAGGTGGCGCGGGCGGCGGCCGAGGTCTCGGACGCGCGGGCCAAGGGCCGCGAGGCCGCGGACGGGCTGCTGGCCGAGAAGGAGGCCCGCGCCCGCGCCGACCGGATGCTCGACGAGGCCAACGCGGCCCTCCGCGTGGCCCGCGCCCAGGCCGAGAAGGTGCCCTCCCTCGAGCGGCAGCTGTCGGACGCCACGGCCGAGCTGCGGGCGGTCCGCGAGGCGCTCAACGCGGTCGGGTCGGAGCGGCGCCGCCTGGCCAGCGCCAACGCCGAGGCGGAGGACCGCCTGGGCGCCGTGGCCGAGGCGTACGAGTCGGCGCTCGTCGAGGGACGCGAGCTCGAGACGCGGATGAAGGGGGAGGTCGAGGGGCTGGCCGACGCGCTGCGGGCCGAGGGGGAGCGCAGCGCGGCGCTGGTCGAGGCCCTGTCCCGGTCCCGGCAGGCCGCCGAGGAGGAGGCGGACCGCCTCCGCGCCGACCTCGAGGCCGCCCGCGGCGACGCCGCGCTCCGCCGCGCCGAGCTCGCCCGCGTCCGCGCCGCCCTCGACGCCGCCGAGTCCCGCCTGGCCGACCAGGCCCGGCGCGTGGAGCAGCTGGAGGAGGAGGTGGACGGGCTGGAGGGCCGCCTGCGCGCCGAGACGCGGGCCCGCGAGGCCGCCGAGGCCGCGCGCGACCGCACGGACGCCGAGCTGGACGCGGCCCGGCGCGAGGTCTCCCAGCTCTCCGCGGACAAGGCCGCCGCGGCCGTGGAGCTGGGCCGGCTGGAGCGGGACCTGGCCGGGGCCCGCGGGGACGCGCAGGACGCCCGGTCCGCCGCGGCGCACGAGCGGGAGATGAAGGAGGCCGCCGAGGCGCGCGGGGAGGACCTCTCGGCGGACCTCCGCGACGCCCGGGACCGCGTGGCGCGCCTCGAGGCGGCGGCCGCCGCGGCCGAGGCGCGCGAGGCCGACCTCGGGCGCCGGCTGCACGAGCGCGCCGAGGAGTGCGCGGAGCTCTCGGACCGCGCGGCGGCCGCGGACCGCGACCTCCGCCGCGCCGGGGAGGACCTCGAGGCCGCCCGGGCCGAGGCCGAGGCCCTCCGCCAGGAGGCCGCCGCCCTCTCGGGCCGCCACGAGGCCAAGGTGGCCGAGTGCGAGGCGGTGCGCGACGCCAAGGCGGCGCTGGAGCGGGAGTCGCTCGAGGCGGTCCAGGCGCTGGAGGGGCAGGTGGGCGCGCTGGAGGACCGCGGGCGGCAGCACCGGCGGCTCCTGGCCGAGCTCTCGCTGCTGATGGCGGTGGAGGGGGTGGGCGTGCAGAGCGACTTCGCGTCGCCCGTGGTCGCCGAGATGGTGGTGCGCCAGTGCCGCGACATGTCGTCGCGGGCGCGGCAGGCCGGGCGCGCCGCGGGGGACGCCGGCACGGCCGCCGCCGCCGCCGCCCGCGAGCTCGAGGCCCGCCTCGAGGCCACCGCCGCCCAGGCCGCCCGCGCCGGCCGCGAGGCCGACGCCCGCGTGGACGAGTGGCGCCGCAAGTGCGAGGCGCTGCAGCGCGCCGTCGCGCAGCTGGAGCGCGACGCGGGCCCGCCGCCCGCGGACGCCGAGGCCGAGTCGCTCCGGGCCCGGCTCGCGGACGAGGAGCGCCGCGTGCGGCTGCTCGAGGCCCGCGTCCGGGAGATGGAGACGGACGTGCGGGCCCTCTCGCCCGGGCGGGAGCGGGCCGGGCAGTCCGAGGCCCGCGCCGCCCTCCGCCAGGTGCGGGCCCTGGAGGACGAGCTCGACGCGGCGCGCCGGGAGCGCCAGCGCGCCGACGAGGCGCGCGAGCGCGCCGCCCGCGAGGCCGCCGCCGTCCGGGCCGAGTTCGCGGCCCTGCAGGCCGCGGCGGGCGACCGGGAGCGCGTCCGCGCCCTCGAGGGGGAGCTGGCCCAGGCCCGGAGGGACCGGGAGGAGGCCCTGCGCCAGCGGGCCGAGGCCGACGCGGTGCTGGCGCAGCGCGGGCGCCTGGACCAGATCGTCGAGACGAGCCGCCTCCGCGCCGCCATGCGCCTCTCCCCCGGCCGGGCCGGGGCCGCCCACAACGCCTCCACCGTCGGCGGCGTCGGTTCCCCCGGCGCCATCGCCAGGTCCCTGGACCTCGGGATCGGGTCCCCCGGCGCCTCCCGGAGCGTCGCCATGGCCGCGGCCAGCCCCTCGTTCCTCAAGTGACGCGCGGGGGAGGCGTCAGGGCGGGTAGGCAACTCCAGGCAGGCGGGCACCCGACGGGCGGGCCGGGGCCGGGCCGGGCCCGGGCCGGGGCCGGGGCCGGGCCGGGGCTGGGCCGGGGCCGGCCGACCCGTCGACGTCGTTGAACCCGAGAGCTTTCAACACACCGGCCGACGAGGCCAGGGGCGCCGACCACGGGCAGGCGCGGGGGGCAGGGCCCAAACCCCCCCCCCGGACACGCTCAGAAGGGCAGCAGCGCCCGCAGCGCCCGCGGCTTGCGAAGGGGCGCCTCCGGGGCGTCCAGGGACCCGCGCCGCCGCTCCCCGCTCCGCCGCTCCCCGCTCCGCCGCTCCCCGCCGTCCAGGGACGCGCGCCGCCGCTCCCCGCCGTCCAGGGACGCGCGACGCGGCTCCCCCCGGCCCAGGTCGAGGGACGCCCTCCCCCTCGCCCCCGCGCCGGGCGGCGGGGCGCCGTGCCCGGCCCCCGTCGCCGAGATCCTGCGCCGCGGGGGCGGCATGGCCCCCAGCGCCGCGACGGGCGGCGCGGCCCCGGCGGCGGGGGGTCCGGTCACGGGCGCCCGGGGGCCCGCGTCGGGCGGGGGCGGGACGGAGAGCCGGTGCAGGGGCGCCGGCGGGGGCCCCGCCCCCTCCCCCCCGTCGCCCGCGCCGGGGCCGCGCAGCTGGTGGAGCCCCCGCCGCCTGTCGCTCCCGACCAGCGGCGACCCCGGGGACGCCGCCTCGGGCGCCTCGCCGGGCCCGCGCCCCTCCCCCTCGCCCGCCCCGTCCACGCCGCCCCGCGCGCCCCGCCGCCCCGCCGCGGCCCTCGCCGCGTCGAAGGCCTCGGGGGCCCGGTTCCCGGGGGCGCGCACGGCGTCCCGCGCCCCCCCGCGGGCGGGCAGCAGCGCCGTGACCCTCGGCTCGGCCCAGTCCGGCCGCAGGGCCGCCGCCGCGTCCCGCACCAGGCACGTCACCTCCGCGGCCGGGCACCCGGGCACCACCAGCCGCCCCAGCCGCACCGGCGACAGCCCCTCCCCCGCGGCGCCGAGCCGCCCGGGCCCGTCCCGCTCCGCCTCGCGCAGCGCCGCCGCCGGCAGCGCCACGGACCCGGCCGGCGTGAACGGCTCCAGGTTGTCCACCACCCGCACCAGGTCCCCCAGCAGCACGTCGGCCCCGAACCCCGCCGGGTCCAGCACCCCGGGCGCGTCGCCGGGCGCGTCTTCGGGCGCGTCGCCGGGCGCGTCGCCGGGCGCGTCGCCGGGCGCGCCGGGAGGGAGCGGGGCTCCGCGCGCGGGCGCCGGGTCCGCCCCGGGGGCCGCGCGGGGCGGCTCCGGGCCCGCGCCGGCCCCGCCGCCGGGCCGGCCCAGGGCGACGCGGTAGACGGGCCCGGACGCGACCGTCGCCCGGGCGGACACGGCCGACCCGTCGGGCAGGGAGAAGCGGTCCACGAGGCGCAGGGCGGCCGCGGCGGCCCGGACGGCCTCCGCGGCCGGGTTGGGGGGCGGGCCGCCCCCCCCGGCCCCCGGCGCCCCGCCCGCCCCCAGCCCGGCCACGGCGGTGACCGAGGCGGACGTGTGGAGGGCGACGGTCAGGCCCCGCCCGCGGACCTCGCGCTCGAGCTCCCACACCAGGTCCTCCATGGCCTGGAGGGCGTCGACGGGCACCGACCCCGGCGCCAGGACGCTGCCCGCGGCCAGCGACCCCCCCCCGGGCAGCAGGCTGACCCGCACGACCGCCGCGGGGGCCGCGACGGCGTACCGGATCGCGGGGGCGGGGCGGAGCGGCTGCGCGGCGTCGTGCCAGCGCGGGACGGGGCGGCCCGCGGGGGCGACGGGGACCCGGTTCAGCGCCGCGTAGTAGCGGGAGCACGAGGCGCACACCCCGCCGGGGCCGCGGCCCAGCGCGGCGGCCGGGGCGCCCGTCGTCGCCCCGGGGTCGGCGGCGGCGGCGGCGGCGGCGGCGGCGGCGGGGCGCCACTGGGGGGGCACCTCGAGCCCGCCCGTGGGGCGCAGGGCGTGCTCCATGTCCCGGCGCGCGGCGCGGACGAGCGCGAGCCGGCGCTCCTCCCGCGCGAGGACGTGGGCGGCGGCGCGGAAGGCGTCAGAGAGGGCGGCGGCCGCCGCGGCCAGGTGCCCGCGCCGCCCGGCCGCCGGGAGCGGCGCGTCCCCGCCCTCCCCCGGCGCGAAGCCGAAGACCTGCGCCGGGGACACGAACCACGCCGTCGCCGTCCCCAGCGGCGCCCCCGCGGCCCCCCCCGGGGCGAAGACGGGCACCACGACCGCCGCGCTGGGTCCGAGGGAGCCCTTTCCGCTCACGTCCTGGAGTTCGCGGTAGGGGAGGACGGCGGCGGCGGCGCGGGGGAGGTCCTCGACGAGGATGCACGACCCCCGCTCGAGGGCCGCGAGGGACGCGTCGTGGCGGGCCAGCGGGGCGCCGCGGACCTGGGCGCCCAGGAGCGTGGCCCAGGCGGCGGGGGCGCCGGGGGGGGGCGCGGCGACGGGCGCGGGCGCGGGCTCGGGGCCGCCCCGGGCCCGCGCCTGGTGGCGCCGCTCGGCGTCCGCCTCCTCGCGCCGGTGCCACCGCCCCACGATCCCGGGCACGTCGGGCCCCGCCGACCGCACCCGCGCCGCCCGGAGGTCGCCGCCGGGCGCCCCCCCGCCCGGGAGGAAGTCGAAGCGCGCCAGCGCCCCGCCGCCGAGCATCCCCCGCACGGCGCCGAAGAGGGCCGGGATGGACTCCGCCAGGGAGTCGTGCGTGGCGAGCTCGCTCGCGAGGTCCGCGGCGGCCTCGCGGTACTGTGTACGCAGGGGGGG
>Ga0181582_10004667_pt1 | contig 11041 bp, 11 predicted proteins | sample 071ome_32_FD_132438 | JGI IMG/M metagenome (GOLD analysis project Ga0181582, IMG submission 132438) | Coastal salt marsh microbial communities from the Groves Creek Marsh, Skidaway Island, Georgia - 071405AT metaG (megahit assembly) | ecosystem: Environmental > Aquatic > Marine > Intertidal... | reverse complement strand
CGCGTGAAATCATCCCGGAGCTCTCCGAGCATCTAAATGATCTACGCCACGTCACACTAGTGCGTAACAAGATAGACTTGAGCGGCGAGGCACCTTCCATATCCGTTTCAGATGACTTGACTCTGGTGCAACTAAGCGCCAAAGGGGGTGAAGGTGTTGAGTTACTTAAACAGCATCTAAAAACCGTTATGGGGTACCAGGGAAGCGGTGAAGGCGCATTCATGGCTCGACGCCGCCACTTAGACGCATTAGAGCAAGCAAGTGAGCTACTACATACCGGTTTGTGGCAACTGCAAACTCAAGGCGCCGGCGAGCTTCTAGCTGAGGATCTACGCCAAGCGCAACAACTTCTCGGTGAGATAACCGGACAGATTAGTGCTGACGAGCTCTTAGGCAAAATCTTCGGCTCATTCTGCATCGGCAAATAACTTTATCCACAACCTTAGTGCAGAAAAAACAGGGTTTGTGTATAAGTTAGTCCGTATTTTCCACAGTTTGTAGACATATATAACAACAGGAGTTACTTATTCACAATTTTCTGTGGACAGAGTGTATAACTTTCTAGGGAAAGGTTGGGAAGAAAACTGTGTATAGTTTTGTATGTGGATAAAGCTGAAGTTTATCAACAGTCCGTTAACAACTCATCCTCATGCTTATCACTCTTTACCCACGCCTTCAGGATGAATATAAGCATATGTTTTTATTATATTAATTGAACTTATGAACAGATTTCATCCGACTATATAAATATAAAAAAAATAAAACACATATATCTTTCTTTCTTTTTCTTTTATTTAAAATCTAAACGTATGCAAGCTGTTCAAATTTTAACCATTCCTTCCCGATGCTAGTCTGGGTATAATCTGCGCCCTTCTCGCCCTCAGGGGCATGCGTACAGTTCCAAAGAGGTTTATGTGGATTATCCAGATCATTATGACGTGCTCGTTATTGGCGGTGGCCATGCAGGTACTGAGGCAGCTCTCGCTTCCGCGCGTAAGGGTGCTAAAACCCTCCTGTTGACCCACAACATTGAGACTCTGGGCCAGATGTCCTGTAATCCCGCTATTGGCGGTATCGGCAAAAGTCATCTGGTCAAAGAGATCGATGCACTCGATGGGGCTATGGCGCGAGCAACAGACCTTGGCGGTATACAGTTTCGCATTTTGAATGCTCGCAAAGGTCCAGCAGTTCGCGCGACACGGGCACAAGCTGATAGAGTGCTCTACAAGGCAGCGATTCGTCAGATCCTGGAAAACCAACCCAATCTGGATATTTTTCAGCAAGCTGTAGATGATCTAATCATCGAAGGTGAGACGATTAGGGGCGCTATTACTCAGTCTGGTATCCGCTTCTTTGCTCAGTCTGTTGTACTGACAGCTGGGACTTTTCTTGGCGGTAAGATCCATATTGGCCTAGAGAGTTATTCCGGAGGTCGAGCAGGCGATCCGCCATCTGTACGTCTTGCTGAGCGCCTACGCGAACTACCCTTTCGCGTTGAACGCTTGAAAACGGGTACACCGCCACGCATTGATGCGCGCAGCGTTGATTTCACCAAAATGCAAGAGCAACCTGGTGATACTCCAACGCCGGTGATGTCCTTTATGGGCACTCTTGCTCAACATCCACAGCAGATCAGCTGTTACATCACGCATACCAACTCCGAGACGCACGATATTATTCGTGACAACCTCGATCGTTCACCAATGTATTCTGGTGTCATTGAGGGGATTGGGCCGCGTTACTGCCCATCCATTGAGGATAAAATTCACCGTTTTGCAGATAAAGACCAACATCAGGTGTTTATTGAACCTGAGGGTCTGACGACACATGAGCTCTACCCTAACGGCATCTCCACGAGCTTGCCGTTTGATGTGCAGTTGAAAATTGTTCGCTCCATGCGCGGAATGGAGAACGCACATATCACTCGCCCAGGTTACGCAATTGAGTATGACTTCTTCAACCCGCAGGATCTAAAACACACATTAGAAAAAAGGTTCATCAACGGGCTGTTTTTTGCTGGGCAGATTAACGGAACCACTGGGTATGAAGAGGCCGGCGCTCAGGGGATTTTGGCAGGCATTAATGCGGCCGCACGAGCACTGGAGCAAGAGCAGTGGTACCCGCGCCGTGACGAGGCCTACATCGGCGTATTGGTTGATGATCTAATTACGCATGGTACATCTGAGCCTTACCGTATGTTCACCAGCCGCGCAGAGTATCGGTTAATTCTGCGAGAGGATAACGCCGATCTGAGACTGACAGAGATCGGTCGAAAACTTGGCGTCGTTGGAGACGAGCGCTGGTCTAACTTTGACGAAAAGCGTGAAGCGATCGATGTTGAAATGGCTCGAATGAAGTCCTCTTGGATACAGCCAAATTCTGCTGAGGCCGGCGCGCTTGAGTCAAAGCTAACAACACCTTTAGCGCGCGAGTACAATCTCGCCGATCTGGTAAAACGCCCAGAGATGACCTACGCCGATCTAGCTGAAGTGAAGCCATCGGAGACTGAGGTTGCCCCAGACGTGGCAGAACAGGTTGAGATACAGATTAAATACTCGGGATATATCGATCGCCAGCGTGATGAGATCGAACAACTGCGTAAGCATGAGAATACCGAACTGCCCGAAGACTTCGACTATGCGCAGGTAGGTGGACTATCGAACGAGCTGAAATTTAAGCTCGAGGCAGTACGTCCTGTCAGCATCGCCCAAGCTAACCGAATCCAAGGAATGACACCGGCAGCTATTTCTCTGCTGTTGATTCATCTGAAGAAGCGTCAACTCCAGGCTAAGGCGATTAGTTAATGTCTGATCTGCAAAAACTTCTCGATCGGGGTTTGAAAGATCTCGGTGTTGTTGCGACCGAGAGACAAACCTCGCAACTTCTGCGCTACCTTGAACTGATGCAGAAGTGGAACAAGGCTTACAACCTCACGGCAATCCGCGACCCGCAACAGATGCTCGTTAGGCATCTGCTGGATAGCCTAGCGGTTGTTCCCCACATTGCTCAAACTGACCTAATCGATGTAGGTAGTGGCGGGGGTCTGCCTGGCATACCCCTCGCAATTCTCTCTCCTCAACAGGCAATTACTACCTTGGATAGCAATTCGAAAAAGACTCGATTTCAAAGTCAGGTAAAAATTGAGTTGGGTCTGACAAACCTAGAAGTGATCCATGGACGCGTTGAAGCGCTGGAAAATCGCCAATTTTCTCAGGTAATTTCACGTGCCTTCGCCTCAATTATCGATATGGTGACCCTGAGTCAGGGTCTGCTGGCTGAAAAAGGTGTTTTTCTCGCAATGAAAGGTCGGTATCCTGACGCAGAACTGGCGGAGTTACCGCTTCAATTTCGACTGCAGCAGAGCTACGCACTCCACATACCCGGACTGGAAGAGGAGCGGCACCTGCTGGTGTTAGGGAGAGCCTAAGATTGGCAAAGATTCTAACCGTTACCAACCAAAAAGGTGGTGTCGGAAAAACCACGACTAGTGTGAATCTTGCAGCATCGCTTGCTGCGATGAATAAACGCGTTTTATTGATTGACCTTGACCCACAGGGTAACGCGACCATGGGTAGCGGAGTCGACAAACACGAGTTAACTCTGTCTGTTTACGAACTGCTGACTGATCAAGCAGTAGCGAAAGAGGCGATACTGACCGATCTTGAAGTTGGGTACGACCTACTCGGAGCCAACGCCGACCTAACAGCTGCTGAGGTTGAGCTGCTTGATCTACCGCGTCGTGAGTTCAGGCTGAAGATGGCGTTAATGCCCGTGCTAGAGGATTACGATTACATCCTGATCGATAATCCCCCTTCCCTAAACTTACTAACCGTCAATGCCTTAGCCTGCTCCGAAGGTGTAATCATACCGATGCAGTGTGAATACTACGCCCTAGAGGGCATCAGTGCGTTGGTGGGAACCATCGATCGGCTCCAAAAGCGTCTCAATCCGAAGTTAAAGATTGAGGGAATATTGCGGACGATGTTTGATCCACGTATGAGTCTCACCAAAGATGTATCTGAGCACCTAGTTGAGTATTTTGCCGAGCGTGTTTACCGCACAGTTATTCCGCGTAATGTTCGATTAGCTGAGGCGCCTAGTCATGGTTTGCCGGCCATTCAATACGATAAGAATTCCCGCGGTGCGTTGGCGTACCTTGCACTGGCAGGAGAGCTAATTCGCCGTACTGAGCGAGAGGAGCAAAAGCATGGTAGCTAAGAAGCGCGGCTTAAAACGTGGGTTGGACGTACTGCTCTCAGGTATGGACTCAGACTCCCTACATGAGGTCACTGAGGGTCGCGAAGAGTCGAAGAGTCAACTGAACGAAGTACCTGTTGATCAGATCTGTCGAGGTCGTTACCAACCCCGCCGAGAAATTGAGAGTGCCGCGTTAGAGGAGCTAGCCGACTCGATTCGCGCTCAGGGTCTTATGCAGCCCATAGTGATTCGTCCAGTAGAGACTGGTTACGAAATTATTGCTGGAGAGCGTCGTTGGCGGGCAGCGCAAATGGCTGGATTGACCGCCATCCCCGCGGTTATTCGAGATGTGCCGGACGAAGCGGCAATAGCGATGGCACTGATCGAGAATATTCAGCGTGAAGATCTCAATCCGATCGAGGAGGCAATTGCGCTTCAGCGTCTTCAGCAGGAGTTTGAGCTGTCCCAGCAAGAAGTTGCCGAAGCGGTGGGAAAATCACGCTCAGCAGTTGCCAATCTACTGCGCCTATTGAACCTGTGTGATGAAGTGAAGACTTTCCTAGAGCGTGGTGATATTGAGATGGGTCATGCCCGTGCGCTACTGCCATTGGGAGCTGAGTTGCAAGCCCAAGCAGGTCGCGAAGTGGTGGCCAAGTGTCTCTCAGTGCGCGATACGGAAGCGCTTGCACGCCGACTCCAGGAGTCGAGACCCGTCAAACAGAGTGTTGTTGAAAACACACATCTTTCTGAAATATCCGAACAGCTATCCAAAGTGCTATTTGCCAAAGTTTCTCTTTCAGCAAACGCAAAGGGTCGAGGTAAGATAACGATTAGCTACAAAGACAAGGATGAGTTGGAGGCGATTGTTGGGCGGCTAAACCGTTAAGATGCAGACATTAGTGCAAGGTTGGGACGGTTTCAGTTGATGGACGAGGAGGTTATCCTTATAATCTCCGCCTGATTGTCATGGTGTTGACGGGTGAGAGCGTGCTTCAGTTTGAGAAAAAGCAGCCCAAAACCTTCGGCAGACGAGCTGACAAAGCGCAAGCTCGATATTTCAAAACCTTGAAATATCAGGCAGTAGCACTGTTGCTTCTGGCATTGCTAGCCTTGCCCTTTGATCTGGTCGTTGCTTATTCTGCAGTGCTAGGCGGTACGATTTACCTGGTGCCGAATAGCTGGCAGGCGAAGCGTCACTTTGACGGTCAAGTCGGTAGATCGGCACAGGCCACTCTCGCGGAGCTGTACGCGGGACAAATATGGAAAATGGCATTGTCTGCTACTCTGTTCGCACTCGTATTTGTGCTGGTGGAGCCGCTCAGTGTCTTTTCCTTATTTGCATCACTAATACTGCTACAGGTGATTCATCTGTTTATGCAGTTTGGTGGTAAAAAAGTTTCATAAACCTTTGAAAAGAGAGAACTGAGAATGGCTAGCGGGACGGTTACCTCCTCAGAATACATAGCACACCACCTTACCAACTTAACTTTTGGTTACCATGAGAAGTCAGATAGCTGGCGTTTCGTTAATACTGATCCTGCTTATGGGGATTTAGCATTACCGGGCGAATTCGGTTTCTGGTCAATCAACGTCGACACCATGATTTGGTCTGTCGGTCTTGGTTTGTTCTTCATTTGGTTGTTCCGTCGCGTTGCTAAATCGGCGACTAGCGATGTACCAACTGGAATGCAGAACTTCGTGGAAACTATCATTGAGTTCATCGATGATAACGTTAAGTCAATCTTTCACTACAAGAACGCGGTTATAGCGCCTTTGGCTCTGACAATTTTTGTCTGGGTGTTCTTGATGAACCTGATGGATCTAATACCTGTTGACTGGGTTCCATTCATCGCAGCTGAACTTGGCATCCACTACATGAAGATAGTACCCACCACAGACGTGAACGCGACTGCAGGTATGGCTCTGAGTGTATTTGCCTTGATTATCTACTACAGCATCAAGATGAAAGGTTTGGGCGGCTTCCTAGCGGAGTTGAGTTTCCAGCCACTGGGTAAAATCATGCTGCCTTTCAACCTCTTCCTCGAATTGGTTGGTTTGCTGGCTAAGCCAGTATCTTTGGCGCTTCGACTCTTCGGTAACATGTACGCGGGTGAGATGATATTTATCCTGATCGCACTGCTACCGTTCTGGGCTCAGTGGATCCTGTCGGTTCCTTGGGCAATTTTCCACATTCTAGTTATCACGCTACAGGCGTTTATCTTTATGGTCCTGACAATCGTCTACTTGGCGATGGCCCACGAAGATCACTAAGCGGGATAGCAAGAGTTTTTAACCGTAAAACTTTAACCTTCAACTGAAATTGAAAATTGGAGAAAACAGATGGAAATGGCATTGCTGTACATTGCTGGTGCACTGATGATGGGTCTGGGTGCTGTTGGCGCTGCGGTCGGTATCGGTGTCCTGGGTGGCAAGTTCCTGGAGGGCGCTGCGCGTCAGCCTGAGCTGATCCCACTGCTGCGTACTCAGTTCTTCATCGTAATGGGTCTGGTTGACGCTGTACCTATGATCGGTGTTGGTCTTGGTCTGTACGTACTGTTCGCAGTTGCTTGATGAAAGCACGTCCAAATTGGGCAAGATAACTTTTAATCAAACAACCGCGAGGATAATGGCGTGAATATCAATCTCACCATCATTGGTCAGGCCATTGCGTTCTTCATCTTCGTCGTATTTTGTATGAAATACGTATGGCCACCGCTTACTAGCGCGCTGGCTGAGCGTAAGAAGAAAATCGCAGACGGTCTTGATGCGGCAGAGCGCGCAGAACGTGATCTGAAGTTGGCTCAAGAAAAAGCCGCTGACGACATGCGTGCTTCTAAAGTAGAAGCAGCCGCCATCATTGAACAGGCCAACAAGCGGGCTAACCAGATCATCGAAGAAGCTAAAGAGCAGGCACGCGAAGAAGCAAATCGCGTTAAAGCTGCTGCAGAGGCTGAAATCGAACAGCAAGTCAACCAGGCGAAGGAAGCCCTTCGTGGACAGGTTGCAGCACTAGCGATAGCTGGCGCTGAGCAGATTCTGGAAGCCTCTGTTGACGAGAAAGCGCACGCGCAGCTGGTTGATAAACTGGCAGCTGAGCTGTAAGCGAGGTTTACGATGGCTGAACTCAATACAGTCGCTCGGCCCTACACCAAAGCAGCGTTTGAATACGCTGTAGCGGCGGGCAGCCTCGATCAATGGGCGAATATGCTTTCTGTATCTGCTACTGTAGTAGCCGATACAAGAGTCGCCCGGGTGCTGGGTAACCCAGCGCTGACGTCGGAGCAGAAAGCAGCAACTCTGGTTGCGCTTTTGGAAGATGAACTAGACCAGTCAGGCAAGAACTTCGTCTCTTTGCTGGCTGAAAACAGTCGTCTGGCTCTGTTGCCAGAAATTGCTGAGCAGTTTCGTAAGCTCAAAGCAGCACAGGAAGCTTCTATCGAAGTCGCCCTGACAACTGCTTTCGAACTGGCGGATGAGCAGCAGCAGAAACTGGCTAAGGCGCTAAGCACTAAGTTGGGTCGTGAAGTATCGATCACTACACAGGTAGATAAATCTATTCTGGGTGGCGTGATCGTGCGTACTGATGACCTTGTGATCGACGGTTCCGTTCGTGCTCGACTGGCGAAACTGGCCGAAGCGATGAATTCCTGAGTGTGAGGAATAAAAATGCAGCAACTGAATCCATCTGAGATCAGCGAGATTCTCAAGAAGCGCATCGAATCTCTTGATGTGTCTTCTGAAGCCCGTAACGAGGGCACAATCGTTAGCGTATCCGATGGTATCATCCTGATCCACGGTCTCGCTGACGTAATGTACGGCGAAATGATCGAGTTCCCTGGTGGCGTCTACGGTATGGCGCTTAACCTTGAGCGTGACTCTGTCGGTGCCGTAGTACTGGGTGATTACCAGAACTTGAAAGAAGGTATGACCGCTAAGTGTACTGGTCGTATTCTTGAAGTACCTGTAGGTCCTGAGTTGCTCGGTCGCGTGGTAGACGCGCTGGGTAACCCAATCGACGGTAAAGGCGTTGTCGACGCTAAAATGACCGATGCTGTAGAGAAGGTAGCGCCAGGCGTTATCGCTCGTCAGTCGGTTGATCAGCCAGTTCAGACTGGTCTGAAAGCGATCGATGCGATGGTACCAATCGGCCGTGGCCAGCGTGAGCTGATCATCGGTGACCGTCAGATCGGTAAGTCGGCAATTGCGATCGACGCGATCATCAACCAGAAAGGTACTGGTATTAAATGTATCTACGTAGCAGTGGGCCAGAAACAGTCTACTATCGCTAACGTAGTACGTAAGCTTGAAGAACACGGCGCGATGGATCACACCATCGTAGTTGCGGCTGGTGCAGCCGATCCTGCAGCGATGCAGTTCCTTGCACCTTACGCCGGCGCAACTATGGGTGAATACTTCCGTGACCGCGGTGAAGACGCACTGATCATCTATGATGATTTGACAAAACAGGCTTGGGCCTACCGTCAGATCTCACTGCTTCTGCGTCGTCCACCAGGTCGTGAAGCATACCCAGGCGACGTATTCTACCTCCACTCTCGTCTACTCGAGCGTGCAGCGCGCGTAAACGCTGACTACGTAGAAGAGTTCACTAAGGGTGAAGTTAAGGGGAAGACAGGTTCTCTGACTGCACTGCCAGTAATCGAGACTCAGGGTGGTGACGTTTCGGCGTTCGTACCAACCAACGTTATCTCGATCACTGACGGCCAGATCTTCCTTGAGTCTTCAATGTTTAACTCAGGTATCCGTCCTGCGATTAACGCAGGTCTGTCAGTATCACGTGTAGGTGGTGCGGCTCAGACTAAGATCATCAAGAAATTGGGTGGTGGTGTTCGTCTGGCGCTTGCGCAGTACCGTGAGCTGGCAGCATTCTCGCAGTTCGCTTCAGACCTCGACGACGCGACTCGCGCTCAGCTTGAGCACGGTCAGGCCGTTACCGAGTTGATGAAGCAGAAGCAGTACTCGCCAATGTCCGTCGCTGAGATGGGTCTGAGCTTGTACGCTGCGAACGAAGGCTTCCTGAAAGATGTTGAGCTGAACAAAATCGGTGACTTCGAATCGGCACTGATCGCTTACTTCAATAGCGAATTTGCTGATCTGATGGCGAATGTGAACGCGTCTGGCGACTACAACGATGAGATCGCTGCACAGTTCAAAGCCGGCATCGAGAAGTTCAAATCTACACAGACTTGGTAATTGCTCAGTAACAAGGGCAAGGCGGCTGAGCTAGCTGCTCAGCCGAAACTAGGTCAGAGATAGAGGCAGAACTATGGCAGTCGGAAAAGAGATTAAGACGCAGATCGCGAGTATTTCGAGCACTCGGAAGATTACCAGCGCCATGGAAATGGTTGCTGCATCTAAGATGCGCCGTGCTCAAGATCGCATGCAGTCTTCCCGACCCTATGCTCGCAGCATCCGCGGTGTTATTCAGCACTTGGCGAAAGCTAACCCTGAATACAAACACCTGTACATGGCAGAAGGCGAAGTGAAGCGTGTTGGCTTCATTATCGTCGCTTCTGACCGCGGACTCTGTGGTGGCCTGAACATCAACCTGTTCAAAGCGACCGTGAGCAAGATGAAAGAGTTCAAAGACCAGAATGTCGAGATCGACCTCTGTGCGCTGGGCTCTAAAGCGATCAGTTTCTTCCGTAATTACGGTGGTAACGTTGTGGCAGCTAAAGGCGGCCTCGGCGATGCACCGGAAGCGGAACAGCTGGTTGGCGCGGTTAAGGTTATGCTGGATGCATACACTGAAGGCAAGCTCGATCGACTCTATGTTGTATCGAATGAGTTCGTGAACACCATGACTCAGAAGCCTACAGTCGAGCAGCTCCTACCGCTCCAGGCTGAGGAAGACGATGAGAGTCTGAGCCATCACTGGGATTACATCTACGAGCCCGAAGCGCGCGAACTCCTCGAGGGTCTGCTTGCGCGTTACATCGAGTCTTGTGTATACCAGGCTGTGGTTGAGAACAATGCCTGTGAGCAGGCAGCACGTATGTTGGCTATGAAGAACGCAACTGATAACGCCGGTAACCTTATCGACGAACTTCAGATGGTGTACAACAAAGCTCGTCAGGCAGCGATTACTCAAGAGATTTCTGAGATCGTTGGTGGTGCTGCAGCTGTTTAAAGCAGTGAACAGGTCAATAAGTTAAGAGGATCCGAACATGAGTAGCGGACGTATTGTTCAGATTATCGGTGCAGTAGTAGACGTGGAGTTTCCACGTGAAGACGTACCGAAGGTTTATGACGCACTAAACGTCACTAAAACCAACCTGACACTGGAAGTTCAGCAGCAGCTGGGCGATGGTGTCGTACGTACAATCGCAATGGGTCAGACTGAAGGTGTTAGCCGTGGTCTGGACGTTGTAAACACTGGTGCTCCAGTCTCTGTACCTGTAGGTACTGCGACCTTGGGTCGTATCATGGACGTTTTGGGTAACCCAATTGATGAGTGTGGCCCAATCGGTGAAGAGGAGCGTTACCCAATTCACCGCAAAGCACCAAGTTATGCAGACCAAGCGGCTACTAACGAGCTGCTTGAAACCGGCATCAAGGTAATCGACCTGGTATGTCCGTTTGCTAAAGGTGGTAAGATCGGTCTGTTCGGTGGTGCCGGTGTAGGTAAAACCGTAAACATGATGGAACTGATCAACAACATCGCAACTCAGCACTCTGGTCTATCTGTATTCGCAGGTGTAGGTGAGCGTACTCGTGAGGGTAACGACTTCTACCATGAGATGCAGGAAGCGGGCGTTGTAAACGTTGAACAGTTCGACAAGTCTAAAGTAGCGATGGTTTACGGCCAGATGAACGAGCCACCAGG